>VYLT01000083.1_pt1 | contig 36494 bp, 30 predicted proteins | sample 5114261 | NCBI WGS metagenome assembly VYLT01 (sample SAMN12291815, study PRJNA351875) | freshwater metagenome | isolation source: freshwater lake | place: USA: Michigan, Little Long Lake | collected 2011-07-12 | reverse complement strand
CCCGAAGGCTACTGAAACCGTAAAGGCCACGAGCCGGGAGCGTTAGCGACCGGAGTTGATAGCGTAATCAACCCACTTTTCTTTTCTCCAACTCTCTACGAAAAACCAGTATAAGCATTTTTTGGACAATCCGAGACAAGAATCTATCGGTATGAACTCAGAGACAACAAATGCTGAGCCCGATAAGGCGTCACGAATAGCCCCGCCTGTCCCTTGAGTGGCGAAGCCACGAATGGGGGGCGGGGCGGACTTTGGGAATCTCCTTTTGACAATCAACAGTGACAGCTTCTTTCGATTCCCGAAACTCGCCAACCCCACGATGCCTTTTATCCCTCTTCTGGTAAAATGAACCTATTCTCTTTTCTCGCGTGAGGACGAACGTGCGAATCTCGGTGACCTGTCCGGAATGCGAAAGCCAATTCCAACTCGAAGATACTCTGCGCGGAAAATCGATCAAGTGCCCTTCGTGTGGTGAAATCTTCCTTGTCCCCGCACCCTCGGAACCCGAACCCGATGACGGCCCTGCCTTCGAAAGCGAATGGTCTGCCGAAACCATAGCCCCCTTACTCACACCTGTACCTGTTCCGGCACATCGTCCGAAAACGACGTTCACGGAAGGGCCATCTGCCGAAGAAATTTGGAAGATGGAACCGATTGTAGCACCGCCCAAACCTAAGAATGATGGTCCAACGTTCGTTAGCGAATACTCCGAGCCAGAGCCGGAACCTTTATCATCCACACGACGAACGAAAAAGAAAAAGGGGAAATCGAAAGCGATTTTGCTCCTGTTGTTTCTGATGCTATTGGCATCGGGTGGGGTCGGAGGGTATTATTTCTGGAAGTACCAACAGGGGGCACCGAATCGCCTTTGGGCCGATTCTCAAGAGGCTTACTCGAAGGGTCAGTTCGACCAGTCGCGTAAACTGTTTAGCGATTTTGCAACCCGATACCCTTCGGATTCACGCACACCCGAAGCCCGGTTCTTCACCGAGCTTTCCAACACGCGAGCCGTTGCCAATTCCGTTTTAGCCAAGAGCGACCCGAACCCAAGCCTTGTTCGTTGGAAGGAATTTTTGGTAGCCATCAAAGACCCCGAACTGGCACCCTTTGCAGGAAAGACGAAGTTCGGCCTCGATATTTGGCAAACGGGGGTAAAACTCTCGGAAGACGTTTTGCAAAAAGGGGAAGAGGTCTTTAACCAAGATACCCCCGACGATTCCGAAAAGTGGCTCAAAGAAACCCTTGCCCTGTTGAACGATCAAGAAGCCTTTCGCCCTGACGATGTTCCCCCTTCCGACATGGTGAAGGGACGGCTGACCAAGTTGCAAACCAAGATCGACGATGCCCGTGTTCGTCTCAAAAACCTTGCTCAGTTACGCACGATTCTGAACGAGATTGACGAGAATACCCTTGCTGCTGCCCGTGATTTTGTCGGTCAACAGCAACTGACGAACGATGCCACCGCACGCGAGATTCTCGAATCCGCTGAGAAGCAATTGCAAGGGAAAGTCAAAATCGAAACCTTCGAGCAACCAATCTCGGCAGTCAATTTTACCCCTGTTGGTCTCGGTGGGATGTTCTTTGCACCGCGATTGGAAGGGGCGCAACGCGCAGGCGAAGGGCCGGGGAATGTTTGGTTTGCGTGTGCCAAAGGTATCCTGTACGCCTTTGAAGAAAATGGCGGGCGTTCACTGTGGGCATGTCGTGTTGGTCCCGATCACGAATTTCTGCCGAGCGTTTCTGGGAATTTGGCCCTTGTCGTCGAAAGCTCTGCCAAAGGGGTCGGACTTTCGGGACGTGATTTGCGTTCGGGAACCGTTGTTTGGCATCTGCCCTTGAATGGGGTCGTTGCAGCCTCGCCGATCTTCTCGGGAACGAATGTTTATGTTTTGATGCGAGACGCCAAAGGGACAATTTACGAAATCGATTCCGAAGCTGGGGAGATCGTCGCCAAGTTTGAATTAGGCCGACGGGCCGGACCGGGATTAGCCCTCGGAACCGACGGGCGTTTGTATGTCCCTGCGGAGAGTCAAGGGATTATCGTGTTCGAGATCAACGCCCGCAAACCCGACGGCAATCGAGCCAAGCCGAGCTACTTGGGAACCATTCGCACACGTCACACGCCGGGCAGCTTGTTGCTTGCACCTTCGTTTATCCCCAATGTGAAGGGAACATCGCCCCTATTTATCTTGGTCGAAAGAACCAGCGCTCAAAACTCGAAGCTCAAACTCTATCGACTTGGCGAAGACCCAACTAACGCCGAAATGCTTACGGAATATCCCCTATCAGGTTGGCTTTCATCGCCTCCAATCTGCAACGGTGAGACGATTGCCTTTGCGACAGATCGAGGGGAGTTCCATTTATTGGGAATCAACCTAATTGGAAATAAAGATCGCCCGTTATTCAAACTTTCATCATCGCAAGTGGGGAATGCCCCTTTGAGTCGCGGGTTTATCGCACGGTTAGATGAATCGAGTATCTGGGTGTGTGCGGGGGGAGTGTTGCACGGATATCGGCAAGGGTTCAACCCGGAAGAAGGCTTCCAAGTTGTGCCACGCCCGAACCCGCAGACGATTGGAGAACCCCTTGCCGAAGTGCAAACCGGTCAACGCAATAATCGTTTCTTGCTTGTCTCGCAAATGGATGGCATGACCTTTGCCACGTCGATTGATGCCGCAAGCGGTGTCGTGCTTTGGAAGAAAACTCTCGGCGTGAATTTCGTCGGGCAACCGATTGTGCAACAGGAAGTCGTTACGGTTCAAGATCAACAGGGCGGAGTTTATCGTCTAAGTGCAACGAGCCTTCCGGAAGGAAACGGACTCTTTACGGGTGACGGGTTGATGGTCGCAGCCCCCGTACCGAAATACCGTGCCTTGAACGAAATGATCCCACTTGGCGAAGATGCCCTTCTTGCTCTTGCGTACACCTCACAAGGTAAAGAGAGTCGGCTTTTGATTCGTCACATCACGGCCAATAATACCGACGAACGAAGTGTACCTTTGATGGTCGAACCGCAAGGAACCCCCAGTGTGATCGGCAAAGTGTTGTTCCTTCCTTTGGCCGATGGCACGGTTGCCAGAATCGATTGGTCGGCAGGAAAGGTCGCTGAGATTGGTCCGGTTTGGCGGAACGAGAAACCCAAACGTGTCGGCCAAATTTTACCCCTCAACGAGACCGAGTTCTTCACTTACGACGGTCTCAAAGGTATCACACGCTACCAATGGGGAACAGAGGTCGAAGCGAAAGGCAAACTCGATTTACCCGTTATCCCTTCGGGTGCGGTTCGCTTGAGTGCAGGGATGCCGAATCAACTTTTGATCCCGACCGGAAGTACCCTTGCCCTTTGGAATGCGGACACACTCACACGCCCTGCCCTCAAAACTTGGACCTTCACAGCACCCGTCACAGGTTCATGGAACCACACGAACGCCAAGAAAAAGCCTCGTATTCTTGCAAATAGCGACAAGCTCCGGTACTTCTCACCCGAACAAGATGCCCCCTTGTGGGAAGTTGCCCTTCCGAAAGGAAAGCTCGCAGGCGAACCAACCCTGACCGAAAACGAAATCCTTTGGCCTCTTACCAGTGGCGAGATTCTGAGCATCGATCTGGAAAACGGCGAAAGCACAACGATACTCAAACCGTCGCCGGATTTAGCATCGCCAACGGGCAACCCCGTAATGACAGCAGGTAAACTGGTGGTCAGTTTGCGGGAAGACGGAACCGTGCTATTTCAGAAAGGCGAAGGAAAGTAAACGTAGCTTCGACATTTGTGGATGAAGCCGATAGAAGGCAGACGCAGACAAAAATCGTAAGCGAAAGCTCCTATTTTGCCGAATCCCGAACCCTCGCACTACTCTTTAACGACTTCAATCGTGGGGCTTGCCATGATGAAACCTTTGACGGGTAGCAGTGGGGTGAAGCTCAGTACCCCTGCCCAATTGTGGTCAGAGATTTTGATATGTCCGGGGCCGACGGAGCCTTTGGCAAGGGTGGCATCGAGCATGATCCACTGACCATCGACAAAGACTTCAAACCACATGTGGTGACCGAGGAAGGGCTTTTTACCGGGTAGTTCCACATAGACCAAGCCAAGTGCGGTGCGTGAGGGTATCCCCTGTGCCCGACACATCGCAGCAGAAAGAACAGCGAACTCGGTGCAATCGCCGCGACCCGTTTTTGCAACGTGGTCGGCGGTTGCCATCGCTTCCGAGAAACCCGTTTCGGTCATAAAACTGCGGACGAATTTCTCGATGAGTTGGGCCTTTGCAAACGGGTCTTTCTCGGTGCCAACAGCTTTCTTGGAAAGCGTAATCACCTCTTTATCGTCGCTGTTAATCATCCAATTCGACTTCAGATAATCGTCACTGATTTTCTCTTCTTTGGCAGCTTTGACGGGAAATCGTTTCGGGACAATCACAAGGTCGAAGGAATCCTTTTTGACGTTCTTCACTTCCTGACGAGCATCGACCGTGAGAAGCTCGCTGGGTTTGATATCCCCTTGAAAGGTGATTCGATATGTGATCTTCTTGGCGTCGTAAATACCCGGTACCGAATCCTTCAGGACGATAGAATTCTTGGTCATAATATCGGGTGGAGCGTTCCCGTTCGGGGCAGTGGCAGCAATTTTCGATGTGCGAACCAGTGCGATATTTCCCAACTCGACGATGTTCATTTCCGAGCGAATGGTCTCGCGTGTTTCGGGGTCGATCCACAGGGTCATCGGAGGAAGCTGCAACGGTTTTTCGAGACCGGGTACCTTGATCGGATCGGGTGTAGCCGTGACGATAAGAAGTTCGCGTTCGACTTTGTCAACCGTGATTTTGTCGGTCTTGGTTGCCTTGACTTTTACGGTTGCGTAGTTGCCGATCTGCGATTCAAAATAGGTGTAGGTAAATTCGTCGTTGAGTTTGATCTTCTTGCTTTGCAGGAGTTGCGTTTCACCGAGTACGCCGACGCACTCTTCACGCCAACGGAATTTTTGTTCGTTCTTTACCGTACCGTCTTTGCTGAGGGTGATCAGCGACCGATCTTCATTCACCACGCCATTTAATTCAACAATCTGATCTTTGCTTAACCATATTTTGCCACCGACTTTAAGAACCTTTCCGCTTGAAGTCTCGCTGGAACGGCTGTCGGCTTTCATCTCGACTTTGTTTCCCTCGCGGAGAATCACAAACCGGAGTTCCTTGACGGTGTTAAAAACCGTTTCCTTGCCAACAATTTCTTGAGTGGTGAAGGTATGCACATAACCAATTTTCACGTCCCCGCGTGGCCCCTTGATGTAGGCAGCCTCCCAAATTTCTTCGGGTGTCGATATTTTCGGTTTGACGGGATCGAGTTTACCCGCTTGGGCAAAAAGAGAATTGGGAAGCAGCCCCAAGCTCAAAAAGGTTAAAGCAAAAAGAACTACTTTCATTGGCAATATCCTCAGAATCGAGAGAGGTCGATTCGTGGTGTTTTTCAAACTCGAGAACGTATCCAGATCAATACCAACAGAACCAGAATAATTCCGACACCATAATAAACAGGGCGCCAGTTTTCCTTATTCGAGGGTAGGTCAGCCGTTCCATCTCGCATAACTGCTACATCGAGATCGTTGGGCGGTCCTCCGCGAGTTCCAACTTCGGGTTCGCCTTTTCCTTGACGAGTTTCGATTCCCTTGTAAGTCTGGTACTCACTCGGCATCGGTCCGCGTTCGATTTTTAAGAACAAGGTCCAATCGCCCCCCATCAGAAGATCGACACCGGGGTTCAATTCCTTCACTTGACACGAACAGGCTTTGCAAACATATTCAAGAGCTTGCTTCAAAGTCGCTTTATTCAGCAGGTCCGGCCCGTTCAGGTTGGTCAGAACCCGCCCCCGTCCGAATACAGGGAAAAGGATCGGCCCTTTTTCTTTGGCAAGGTCGGGATCGCAATTCAGAAGAATTTGGGCTAACCCCTCTTCGTCACCCGTTCGAGAAACCCGTATCACCGTAAACGATTTGCGAAGGCCCACAACCGAGATTAACTGAGGTCCGTCTTCGGTAGGGGTGGGCAACGGAAGATCGGGAATGATTTTGGGTAACTCGCGTTCGACATGCTCAAGGGCTTTTTTATTTTTCTCAGGGTCGTCCGATTCCAAAAGGAGTATCACACCCGATTCCCCTCGCATCATCGCCGAGAAAATTTTCTCACGAACAGGGGAACGTAAAAAGCGATCCAGTTTGTCAGAATTCACCGGCCCAGAATACAGGGGGGGAGCTTTTTCAGGATGATCGGGATACTTGAGGAAGGCATAGGGAACCGGAAAATCTGGACCAAGCTTGTCGATTTGCTTTTGGAGTTTCGGGTCTATCGGCCCCGTGAGATTCACATAATCGATCTTGACGTTTGCTCCGCCGACTCGATTTCTCAGGTCTTCGATCTCGTTGGCGGGGACAGGCTTTTTGTGCAGAATCGTGAGAGTATACGGCGAGGACGCCCAATGTTCGAGGGCGTATCGGAACACAGGGATACTGCAAGCGTGGCCCGTCTGAGCCACCCCAAGCAGCATACCGAGAATGAACAAGGCTTGTCGCATAACATCTCCCCCGAACTTAGGGTTATTGTCCATGATAGGGGGAAGAATGTCAAGAAAACGAATTACTTCACCAACTGATTCAACGTGTAATACCCATCGGCGTGTAGCATCCCTTCGCCCTCTTTGGATTTTAGGCCGTCGAGGTGAATATCGTACACACGACCTTTCTTGAGATTGGGTACTTCGATGTGGACGGTTTTACCATCGGCATCGACCTTCACCGAGTTCACCTTTTCGGGACGGGTGTCCTTTTCGGGGCAGCCGTAGTTGCTGGAGTATTCGTAGGTGTAGGATTTCACGGAATACGTTTCGAGCTTCTTGGCAAGGTCGGCATCAATGGGCTTGGTGAACCGAATGGCAAAACCTTCCTTTTCGAGTTTAATATCGTACATCTCGAAAGGGGTTTCTCCTGTCCAGACAAGTCGCTCCATCCCGTGTTGTTTCGGGCCGACCGATCCCCAACCCCGTGCCGTTTGCCCGACGAATAACGAGCCATCCGGTGCGAAGAGAATACGATTCACCCCACATTGGAAGCCACTGCGGAACGGGAAGCACGCACCTTGAAAACGCCCATCGACCTTTTCGAGTGCCACTCGCATTACGATAGATTTGGTTTGATCGCCAACGAAGCATTGACCGGCGAAAGGTCCGAACTTCCCTGCGGTTGTATCCCAACGGGGTTCGGTGGCCGATTGTCCCATACGCCCATAGGGGAACCAGATGCAAGGCGGAGTGAGTTCGGGGAAACCCTCTTTACCTCCGGGTGCTTTGGTCCCGTCGTACATCAGATTACTGGGGACGGTGTCGTTCTTCTTTTTCTGGTCGAAGAAAGGGGTATGCTTGAGCCATGGAAGGGAGGCTTGATGACCGTAGAACTCCCCTTTTTGAATATGGTGCATCTTGTTCGATGCCACCCATTCGCCTTGATTGTCACAATAGAAAAGGTCACCATCGGGAGAGAAGTTAATTCCGTTAGGTGAGCGTAACCCGTAGGCATAGGGTTCCATTTCGCCCTTCGGCGAAACTTTCACGCACCAACCTCGGAAAGGTGATTTGCCTTGATGCCCGCCACCAAAACCGACGTTCAACGAGATGAAGAAATTCCCGTCCTTGTCGCGTGCAGGTCCGAAAGCATATTCGTGATAGTCACCTGCATTCCCCCATTTATCGCAGATCGTTTGGAAGCTATCGGCTTTGCCGTCGCCATCCTTATCGATCATCTTGGTAAGCTCTGGGCGTTGGACAACGTAAATGGTTTTGTTGTCCTCGGCGTATAACCCCAATGCCTCATGCAGACCGGTTGCAAATTTGCTCCACTTGATCTTTTCAACTTCGGTATTCAGCGGATCGTCAATCAACCATACTTCACCGCGACGGGTGCAAGCTAGGAGTTTGCCATCGGGTCGGAAAGCAAGGCCACCCACTTCGAGAATACAATCGTCGGGCTGTTTGAGTGTGATAATCTTGTAATACTTCGACTCGGCAGTGTTGCTTGCGGGCGTCGGTTTGGCGCCACCCCCCGGAAAATCTCGATTGAGTTGGTTCTTGACGACTTGCGGAAAGTCCTTGCTCAGTTCGGGATGCAAATAGACCTCGAACCCGCCAGCGATATTGGTCACTTTCACCAAGAGACGATTCTTGCCCGGTTTGAGCTTGAGTTCGCAAGTGTTTTGATCCGGTGCCGCAGGGCGAACCTCGTCAGCAGAAAGGATTTTGTCACCGTTAAGCCAAATGACAACCCCATCGTCACTGCCGACCATCAGGGGCATCAGGATCGGTTCGGTCCCTTTATTCTCAAGTTCATGAGTAAGATAGATCACGGTGTTGGCACTACTCTTACCCGTCAAAGGAGCAAGGTTCACAATCTTGCCGAGTTCAAACTTGGGGAACTCCTTCCAAGAAACTTTGCCGTTTTTGCCGTCGTAGCTCTTGGTCAGGTCCACTTCTTTTTCGGGTGGGTAGGCTTTGGCGAAACCTTCGTTTTCGCCGGGATTATCAAAGGGGCCAATCGAGTGCCAAGCCCCTTCGAGATTGGGGTAGCCGTTGGCTTTGAGGGTTGCCCGAATGGTCTCGTTACGGCTCCCCTTTTTGCTGTATTCGTTCGGCGGGGCTGCCAGCACACTCGCACCCAGAAGGGTCAGTGCCATCAGCGATAAGCGAAGGTTCATCGTTTAGGTCTCCAAGTTCAGCCAGAGTTGTTCAAAATGGCGGGTAAACTCCTGAAGCAAACTCGCTTCAGTCGTCGTAATGATGTTCTCTTGATTCTCACGGGCCGCAGAACGGGTCCAGTTATAGCTTCCGGTCAACAGAATCTGCGAATCGAAGATAGCGTATTTGTGGTGCATGTGGGCGGGTGTTTGGTCAATGCGAAGGGGTATTTCAGCCTCTTCCAATCGGGTAATATCCGAACCGAGGTCGCTGGCTTTATCGTTATCGGTAATGATACGAATCTTTATCCCACGTCGATGAGCTTGAATAATCGTGTCGCTAATTCGGTCGTCGGTGATGGTGAAAACGCAAATGTCGATTTTCTGACGTGCTTTCGAGATCAGGTTCAATATCTCTCGTGGGCATGCCTCGCCGGGTGCAAAAAACGCCTTCGAGGGAGCAGTACCAGAACTGGTCCCCATGACCTGAATGGGTTCTGCGGGACGGGACATCACACGAATCACGTCTTCGAGCCAATCGAGAACGCTCAGGGCATCTTCGTTGAAAGTCACAGCCCGAGCCGCTTCAAAGGCACGACTCCGAGCAACCGCACGATCTGCCTCCGAAAGAGACTTCGACGCGATCCAATCGACAAGAGCTTTTTTCTCCGCCGGTTGGAGCTTCCGGTCCGCGATGGTTTGAAGTAAAAGCTGGTCAAGTTCTTTCGTCATAGGGGGGACTCTTGCACGGGTCGAAAGATATTGTAGGAAAACCCCGTTCTCGGAAAGCACCTCCGGTGTTATAAAGAGAAGAAGAGATTGGAGGAGGTAGGTCAAAGGATAGCCCCCATAGTCCGCCCCGCCCCCACGCGCCAAACGCTTCGCGTTGGGCTTGGGACAGGCGGGGCTATTCGAGACACCCTACCGGGCTAAGCATTTGTTGTCTCTGGGTTCATACCGATAGATTCTGGTCTCGGATTGTCCAAAAAATGCTTAGCCCGGTAGGGTGTCTCGAATAGCCCCGCCTGTCCCTATGACGATCTTCAGATCGTCGCGGGGGGCGGGGCGAACTATGGGGGCTTGCGTTTGACTTTATCCTTCCTCTTTACTTCTGCTTTTCTCTTAGAACGTTTTCCTACCTATTTGAGGCAATATGAAACATTTGCTCGTCTCTTTGACTTTGTTATGTTGTGGGTCGATTTCCTTTGCAGAGGATTGGCCTCAGTTTCGCGGGCCGGAGGGGAACGGCCACTACACCGGAAGCAAACTCCCGCTTGCGTGGGGCGAGAAAGAAAAAGCGACTTGGACGGCGGACATTCCCGGTAAGGGGTGGTCGTCACCCGTTATTCTTGATGGCAAGGTTTACCTCACGACCGCAGTCGATGCTGGTGGAAGTCTCGAACTACAAGCGATTGCACTCGATGCCAAAACGGGTAAGAAACTATGGGACCTTGTGGTCAACAAGTTCGATCCGGCAAAACTTCCCAAACCTCACAACAAGAATAGCCAAGCAAGCCCGACTCCTGTTGTCACCAAAGAGCGGCTCTACGTTCACTTCGGGCACATGGGAACCTATGCGATTGACCTGACTGCGAAAGAACCCAAAGTTCTTTGGAAAAAGACCGACATTTACTCGAAGCCTGTTCACGGTAACGGGGGTTCGCCCATCCTTTATAAGGATAAACTCATCTTCAGTTGCGACGGGATCGACAAACAAGCCGTCGTTGCGTTGAACATCAAAGATGGCTCGATTGCATGGGATTCACCGCGTGGGGGTAAACCCGGACGTCCGTTCTCGTTCTCGACTCCGCACATTTACCAAGATGCCAAAGGGGCCGTGTTATTCTCGCCCGGTTCCGGTGTGTTCACGGCACTCAACCCCGACACGGGCAAAGAAGTGTGGCGTATCACTTACCCGGAAGGGTATTCGATTATCCCGCGTCCGGTCGTCGGGCACGGTATGGTCTTCTTTGGAACCAGTTACGATTCACCCGTTCTGCACGCCGTCAAACTCGGAGGAACAGGCGACGTAACGGCAACAAATGACGTGTGGACCGCCAAGAAAGCCGTTCCGCATACCGCATCGTTCTTGCTGATTGGCGAAGAGTTGTACACGATTTCCGACGGTGGAGTTTTCACTTGCTACGACGCCAAAACCGGCAAGGTGCATTACTCGGAACGAATCGGAGGAGCTTTCTCGGCATCGCCTTTATATTGGAAGGGGAAAATCTACCTGACAAGCGAAACCGGAACCGGAACCCTGTTGGAAGCAGGCAAGGAATTCAAGAAGGTCTAACAATTCGAGATGAAAGAAGCCACCCTCGCAAGCCCCGTTGCTGCTGATGGTGCCTTATACATTCGCACAGACAAGAAACTCTACAAGTACGAAGCGAAGTAGAAAGGGCAACAGTTCTCGCACGCTACTCCGCCCACAAACAGAAAAAACCCTATTTTCTCACAGCAGTCCATATTCGGTAAGGGTCTTGCGAACTTTTGCGATTCCGGCTTCATAGAGGGGTGACATCGGTAAACGCAGTTCGCCGGTGTCGCGTCCGAGGAGTTGCATCGCGGCTTTGAGCGGGATGGGGTTATTCTTGGAGTTGCACAATCCCATGAGCAGTAATCGTCACACTTTTTTGTTCACGCACAATCACACCCCGAAGGGTTACGGTCTCGCCCAGAAATTCTTTGAGCGATGAAATAGAGAATAGATGTGGTGTCCCCTTCACACGACGTGTGTGATTATCGACCTTAAGATGAAATTCGTTTTTCGCAAGATCAATTGATTCAAGCCTTCCGGTCAATTCCTCGATTGTCTCGGTTGGGGTAACTTGGCGTCTGTTTTGAATCTCACGAAACTTGAGAATCGATTTACGATCAAGCGTCACTGTTGTGAGCGGAGCATTTTCGCTATCGAAAGGAGTGAATTCGATTGAGTCAAGTTTGGATGAAAGTAACTCGAACAGTTTTTTGCATTTTTCTAAAATACCCCTGTTCAAGGTCAATTCGAGGTTACGATCATCCAACGCTGCAAATATCTTCGTAAAGCGATCAAGAATGGTTTGTGATTTTTGAAAATCGGTACTTGCGGGGAGGTGGGCCGGAATAACGAAGCTACCCGATTCAATCGGATCAATGATAAGTTCGACTGATTCGCGTAACGATTTCGGTAAAGCACTGAGTTCAGCAATATCGGGATTAACTCCCTCGGCAACATCCCTCGCAGCATGAAGAATTAGGTCTTGTTTTAGATTCACGAATTCACTCACGAAACGTGCGGGTAACCCCGACCCGTGATCGTGTGGAACAAGCCGGCTTACCAGTCGCGGTGCTTGGTCTGGTATTGTACCAAATGCAACGGGTACATCGTCTGATTCGTCGAATGGATTATCTCGGAACCATTTCGGAATGAATCCAGAGGTTTTCGGTTCAGACATTTCATACACCTCTACAAAGTTACTGACGATGAATTGATATTTGAGCCTTTATTTGTAGAGCAGGTTCGCTGATTTTTATCTTCAATCGTTCGTTACAACAAAGAGAATCGGGCCGTTGGCGTCGAGTCCGGGATAGTAACGGTTTGTAAGAGCAAGCAATGCGAAATTCCGAAACGGATCGATTCTGTCAGGATCGGGATACAGAGGCCATGTGATGTAATCTACAACATCATAAGAATGTGCAAGTCGATAAAGAGTTTCGCACAGAAACGAACCTGCTTTTGACTTATCTTCGTCAATCACACACATCTGCTCGGCTGTTTCAAAAAGGATTGCAATACGGTCTGTGTTGCGAGTTTGTTCGATGAGTTCACTCTGACGGACTCGGAGCAAGCGAGGAGGTTTTTGTAGTTCTTCATCTTCGACAAATTTTGCAAATCCATCAAGTCCACTCCGAAAGAGTTCGAGAGCTTCGTTTTCGGTTGTCGTTGGGATATCGCTCCGAAGGAGATGGCGGAGTTCGCTGGCTCGAGTACACATCTCTTTTCCAAGCGGAAGGATTTCAAAACATCGACGGAGATTTTCATCGGGTAAATCCCACGTTTGAAAGTGCATTCGGAAATCAGTATATGGGTCTTGGTAGGCAGACTCAAAATCAAACGTGGGGTCTGAACCAAAAGCGTCATCAATCACCGAGTGCCAGTGGCGTAACCAAGTTCGTCGGATATCTCCCGTCATTGTTGCTCTGAAATGTTAGATAATTACTCTCACAGCAGCCCATATTCGGTAAGGGTCTTGCGAACTTTTGCGATTCCGGCTTCATCGAGGGGTGACATCGGTAAACGCAGTTCGCCGGTGTCGCGTCCGAGGAGTTGCATCGCGGCTTTGAGGGGGATGGGGTTGGTTGCGACCGAGAGCATATCGCGACAGAGTGGGAACAACTTGCGATGCCACTTTTGAGCTTCGGCCACATTCCCTGCCATGAACGCACTGACGAGGGCTTTCATATCTTTGGGAACGATATTCCCCACGACCGATACAACCCCTTTACCACCGATACTTAATAGCGGAAGCGTAAGCGAATCGTCACCCGAGAGAATTGCGACATCGCATAGGCTTGCGACTTGCGAGGCTTGGTCGAGTGAACCCGTTGCTTCTTTCACTGCGACAAATTGCGGATGGTTGTGGGCAATGCGTGCGATTGTTTCGGGAAGGATATTCGACGCGGTTCGACCGGGGATATTGTAAAGGCAATACGGCAGATCGACGGCTTCGGAGATCGCTGCAAAGTGTCGGTAGTACCCTTCTTGGGTCGGTTTGTTGTAATACGGCCCAACAATCAAGGCACCATCGACACCGACGCTCTTGGCAAACTTCGTGAGGCGAATGGCTTCGCGTGTGGAATTGGACCCCGTGCCTGCCATCACCTTGATTCGGCCTTTGGCATGTTCGACAACGGTTGCGATAACCTTTTCGTGTTCGTCGTGCGAAAGGGTCGGCGATTCACCCGTTGTGCCAACCGGTGCAAGGGTATCGGTTCCTTGCGAGATATGCCAGTCCACCAGATTTTTCAAAGCGGTGAAGTTAATCTCCCCATTCGTGAAGGGAGTGATGATAGCAACAGTCAGGCCCGCGAATTGATCGCCACGCGCCATGCGAATTCTCCGTGTATTTCGTGTTAAAGGAAGTTTACGAACCTACGCCAGAATGAGTAGAGTCGGATTAGTGGATAGTGGACAACGGATAGTGGAATGTTGGGTGAGGTGGGGTGTGATTGTGGAGTGGTGGTTTTCGTAGAACTTTGAGACGGGCTATCGCCAACAGCATTTGTTGTCTCTGGATTTTCCGGAAAGGTTCTGGGTGTGCGTGAGCGAAATGTGCTTAGCCCGATAGGGCGTTTGCTTCGTGTAGCCTAGCCCTGCCCTATAACGATCTTTAGATCGTTGCGGGGGGCTTGGCGCTCTATGGGGTTACCCAACAAAAATATAGCTCGCCTGTCTGTCTTCCACTGCTGTTTGGAAGGGTTTGCCACTGTCGTAACGGGTGGCAACTTCGAGTGCGGTGATGAGGGTTGTTCGGCTTTCTTCGGGTGTGATGATCCCATCGACCCACAGGCGGGCAGCACCGTAGCGGATGTCAGTGGTTTGGTCGTATCCGGCTTTGACCTTGTCGCGTAACGCTGCAAGCTCTTCTGCGTCGGGTTCTTTTCCGGATCGTTTAAGTGCCGTGACTTGCACGTCTAACAGCGTCGATGCCGCTTGATCGCCACCCATTACAGCATACTTTGCCGTCGGCCACGCAAAGATAAATCGCGGATCGAATGCTTTTCCGCAAAGTGCATAGTTCCCCGCACCGAACGAACCACCCGTGATGAGCGTCAGTTTGGGTACGACGCTATTAGAGATGGCGTTCACAAGTTTGGCTCCAGATCGGATAATCCCCGATTGCTCGGCATCTTTACCGACCATGAAACCATTTACGTTTTGAAGGAACAAAAGCGGTATACGGGCTTGGTTGCAATCCATAATAAACCGGGCCGCCTTGTCCGCACTGTCGGTATAAATCACGCCCCCATATTGAAGCGGTCCCTGTGCGGGTTTGCTTTGCTTGCGTTGGTTGGCAATCACCCCAACGGGATGCCCCCCAAGCCGACCATGCCCACAAACGAGCGTTTGTCCGTACTCACTCTTATACTCATCAAAATGAGTGTCATCTAACAGAGCTTTGATTAAGTCACGGGCATCGTATTGGGCGCCGGTATTGAATCGACTCCAATCCGTGCCAGAAACCCCTTGTGCAGAGGGGTTCACTTTTTTGGGGTCTTCTGGAAGATTTCCGACCAAACGCGAGAGAAGCTCTAAACACGATTTATCGTCCGGTTCGCGGTAGTCAATCGTCCCGCTTATCGCAGCGTGCATGCCTGCCCCGCCGAGTTCTTCCGACGAGACACTCTGACCGATAGCCGCTTTTACGAGTGCTGGGCCTGCAAGATAAAGGCCACTCCCTTCGGTCATCAAAAGTTTATCGCACAGCACCGGAAGGTATCCCCCACCAGCAACGCAATTCCCCATGATGGCAGCATATTGCGGAATCCCTTTCGCGGAGATCACGGCATTATTCCGGAAGATACGTCCGAAATCGTCCTCGTCGGGAAATATCTCATCTTGCAACGGGAGGAACACGCCCGCCGAATCGACCAGATAGACAAGGGGTAAATGCGACTCTTCGGCAATACGTTGCGCCCGAAGGACTTTCTTGCAGGTCATCGGGAAGAATGCACCCGCTTTTACTGTGGCATCGTTCGCAATGACCATACATTGACGATTATTGATGCGTGCAATACCCGTCACCACACCTGCCGAAGGTGCCCCGCCATACTCTTTGTACATCTCCCAACCGGCCCACAAGCCAAGTTCCAGAAAGTCAGGGGTCAGAAGCTCGATACGCTCGCGTGCCGTGAGCCGATTCTTTTCGTGCTGGCGGTCAATCGCCTTTTGCCCGCCACCAAGACGTATAATCGCTTCTTGTGCCGAAAAATCCATGAGTCACCCGTTGGAAGAGGATGTGCTTATTATCACAAGAGTTGCGGAAAGGGGTAGTAGAGAGTGGACAGTGGACAGTGGACAGTGAAAGACAAGGCTGCCTTACCTTCGGTTTTTCACTCTCCACGAATCACGTCACCCGAATCACACCACTCTCCGGGTGTGGCAACGGTTTGGGGTGTTGGTTTGGCGAAGAACTCCGGTCGCTGACGCTCCCGGCTCGTGGCCTTTACGGGTTTTACCCCCAGTTTACCGAAACCGCAAAGACCATGAGCCGGGAACGTTAGTGACCGGAGTCCCGAGTATTTACGACCTTTCCAGAAAACCACCCTAAACCGTTGCTACACCCCCACTCTCCACGATTTCCTATTATTCTGTTGACATTGGGACTCGGTTTCGGCATACTTCTAACATTCCTTCCCGTGTCTCACTCTTCTGGACCGGCTATGCTTTCTTTCCTCGAAAATACCCCGTTTGGGCGTCGCGAGTTTCTCCGTATTGGTGGCCTCAGCCTCGGTGGGTTGGCGTTACCCAATCTGCTCTCGGCATCGACCGAAAGTTCCAAACCACTCAACGATAAAAGTGTGATCTTCTTACACTTGCATGGCGGGCCAAGCCAGATCGAAACCTTCGACCCGAAGATGTCGGCCCCAGAAGGGATTCGCAGTGCAACCGGTGAAGTGAAGACCTCGCTGCCGGGGGTGACCTTTGGCGGATCGTTCCCCAAGTTAGCCAAGTATGCCGACCGTCTAGCAATCATCAGATCTTTCGTCACGGGTGACGGAAACCACGATATCAAACCCGTTGTCGGCAAAGATAGCTTTGGGGCAAATCTCGGTTCGATTTATTCCTACGTTGCAGGGGCCAACCGTCCCGAAAACGGCATGCCGACCAACACCGCACTCTTTCCGCAATCGGTTGACCCGAAAACGCAACCTCCAGTAACAGCGTTCGGGAATTTCCTTTCATCGGGATCGCTTGGGGCAAGTCATGCTCCGTTCATGCCCGGTGGAAAAGGCGATCTGCAAAAGAACATGGCTTTAAACGTGTCGATGGATCGTCTCGATGACCGCCGACTTTTGCTCAAAGAACTCGACCGTCTCAAAAACACGATTGATGACACCACACGCTACGATCTCGATGCCACCCGAGAGAAAGCCCTTGACCTGATTCTCGGAGGGGTTGCCGACGCCTTCAACCTTTCTAAGGAAGACTCAAAGACCGTTGCGAAGTACGATACCGAAAGGCTGATCGACATTGATAAGATTAGCAAAAAGTGGAACAACCATAAGAACTATGCCGACAACGCCCGTACCCTCGGCAAACTCCTGTTACTCGCTCGTCGGTTGTGCGAAAGAGGATGCGGTTTCGTTACTGTCACCACAAACTTCGTTTGGGACATGCACGCAGATAACAACAACGCCACCATGACCGAAGGGATGGGCTACATGGGGCCACCGTTAGACCATGCGGTTTCTGCGTTCTTGGAAGACTTGGAAGCACGCGGATTGTCGGACAAAATTCTTTTGGTCGCCTGCGGTGAGATGGGGCGTACTCCACGAATCAACAAAGCGGGTGGAAGGGACCACTGGGGAAATATCGCACCCTTGATGATTGCAGGCGGGGGATTGAAGATGGGCCAAGTGATTGGTCAATCGAACAAGGACGGTGGCGAACCGGCTTCCGATCCAATTCGCATCAAGCATTTGGTTGGAACCGTGATGAATACCCTTTTCGATATCGGGCGTTTGCGAGTGATGCGAGGAATCCCACGCGAAATTCTGCAAATGGCCGAATGGGAACCAATTCCCGGCCTGCACAGTTAGTCTCGAACGACATCCATTTTTCTTCCAACGAAGTTTCCTCCTTACGGTTAGAAAATCAACATCTCAACGGAGGATCGTTATGAAAACATTCGCAAAGGTCTTAGTTTTGGCAGTGGTAATGGGTATCATCGCCCTGCCAATCTTGTCGCAAGAAAAAGAAGAAAAGAAACTCGAACGAGCAACCAGCACGGGTTGGGCCGTCGAGTTGTTCGATCACTTCATCACGGCGATGAACGTCTCTCAACTCAAAGATGCAAAAGCCCTATGCACCGAAAACGTACTGGAGACTTGGGAAGATCGAAACATCTCCGGCGAGTGGTTTGGAAAGGATAACGTGTTCGGTGGAGGTATCCCTGACGACCATCAGTTCAACACATGGACACGGACGAAAGAAGTGATTTCGCCCGACGGCAATTCGTTCCGATTTACGGCACGCTTGACAAGTAAGCACCGCAAGATCGAATGCAAAGTGATTATGCTCAAAGAAGAGGGCAGCACGAATAAATGGCGTGTCGATTCGTTGCTCATTAAGGAACTGAATTAAACCAGTTCGCGGATGATTTCGCCTTCGGTCAGGTGTTGCGGACGGCTATTCGGATCGTTGAAGGTGAAGGTACTTGGATCGAGTCCGAGGCTGTGCCAGAGGGTGGCATGGATGTCGGCAAAACTGATGGGTCGGGTTGCGGCCCGTTCGCCAAGCCGGTCGGTGCTACCGATGACTTGTCCGGTTTTGAATCCGCCCCCTGCAAGCATTGCACAACTGACTTGAGGCCAGTGATCGCGTCCGGCCTCTTTGTTGATTCGCGGTGTCCGTCCAAACTCACCCCAAACAACAACCGCCACATCGTTGAGCATCCCGCGAGCGTCGAGGTCTTCGATAAGGGCTGTTACGCACTGATCGAGTTTTGCTCCGTGATCGCGTACCGTCTCAAAGTTCTTGCTGTGGCTATCCCAACGACCGAAGGTTAACGTCACACAACGCACACCAGCTTCCACCAATCGACGTGCCATCAAGAGTTGGTCGTTGCACGTCGGTGCACCGTCATATTGGAACTTGTAGGGTTTACCGTCGCCGTAACGGGCGCGAACTTTTTCGGGTTCGCGTGTCACGTCGAGAGCTTCGAGGAGCTTGCTTGAAGTCAACACATCGAGAGCTTTTCGCGTCGATGAATCGGCCCCGACCCATGCCCCTGAATGGTCAAGATCACGTTTCATGGAATCGAAACTGGTGAGCAAGGTTTTGCGATCCTGAATCTGGTCGCGGTTGATCGGATTGAGTTTCATATCGTTCATCCCTTGCCCTTCGGGTTTGAACGCACTGTGAGCTACGCCGAGGAAACCAGGTTTGCCGCAGTCGGACCACGGCATGTACGAAGTCTTCGCAGCCAGTCCCACAAAAGGAGGAACGCTGGGGTCGGTCGGTCCCAAGACCTTTGAGACAAGCGATCCCATGCTCGGCCAACCGCCCATTGCACGGAAGGCATTTTCTTCTTTGCCGGTCATACATTGGATGGCATCGTGTCCGCCCTTTGCCCCAACAACCGAGCGAATGAACGCGAACTTATCGGCCATTGCAGCAATCTTCGGGAAGCATTCGCCAATTTGGATACCGGTTACTTTGGTGTTGATCGGTTTGAATTCCCCTTTGATGTCGGCGGGGGCTTCTGTTTTAATGTCCCACATATCTTGGTGAGGAGGACCACCACCCAAGAAAATGTTTATTACCGCTCGATGTCCCGAGAGTGAACGACTGGATCGTTCTTCAGCACGGAGAATATCGGCAAGGGTAAAGTGCATTGCACCGAAAGTAAATGCACCCGCTTTGAGGAAATTGCGACGCGAAATCCCGTCGCAGAGACGGTACGAATCGCCCAAAATGTTCAACATGGTAGGTTCCCCTTGTTGGGGTTAAAGATCGGGAGAGGGACCCCCAATCGGAAGGAATTTTAGTTACCTATCCTTGATCTTTACCAAATTTAGGACATTTCGCAAGGAAAATCCGGAAAAATGCAAAAATGAGAGAAGGGTAGAGGTGGAGGAGAAATCACTCGAACCAGAACCCACCCAGTCTATTTTATTTAGAGTAGGTATCATAACCCGCGACTCATCGGAATAATTGAGACGACTTCAAGAGAATAACACCATGTACCTAATCGGTTTCGATTGTGCAACTTTGGACACCAAGATCGGCCTCTCTCTTGGAAAGGTCAGCGAAGGAAACTTGACGATTATCGAAGCCTTTCGATGCTCGAACAAATCCCCAGCAGCCAAGAAACTCACAGAATGGCTCCAATCACAAAACGGTCCCGTTTTGATCGCCGTTGATGCCCCTTTGGGTTGGCCGAACCTAATGCGTGATGCGTTGAAGTCTCATCGTGCAGGCGAGGCGATCTCTGTTAAACCGGATTCGATGTTTCACCGAACAACCGATGATTTTGTCCGTGAAAAACTTGGAAAAACATCTCTTGAAGTGGGGGCAGATCGTATCGCACGTGCGGCCCATGCGGCTTTGCGAATTCTTGAGGAAGTCAGACAGGTGACCCAAAAACCGATTCACCTTGCTTGGGTCCCAAAATTAGATGAGGGAGTTTCCGCAATTGAGGTTTACCCGTCCGCAACCTTAATGGCTCACGGATTTCAGTCCGAAGGTTACAAAAAGCCGAGAAACACCGCAGAACGCAAAAACATTATCACCAGCCTTAAAACACAAATGACCCTACCCGACGATTGCTCGCCCTTGGAAAAAAGTGCCGATGTGTTAGATGCCGTAGTTTGTGTCCTTGCCGGTTGGGACTTTCTTCGTGGTCTAGCACACGCCCCCGATAATCGAGAGTTAGCCGAAATTGAAGGATGGATATGGGTACGTTCCAAAACAAAATGAGCTAATCCCTTTCCGATTCAGGAGAAGCAATGACGACGATCCTTGATCGCATTGGCAATACGCCCCTTGTTCGGTTGAACCGTGTTGCAACGGGTTTGCCTGTCCCGATTCTCGGTAAGTGTGAGTTTCTCAATCCGGGTGGAAGCGGAAAAGACCGGATCGCCCAAGCGATTGTCGAACATGCCGAGGCTTCAGGCGAATTGAAATCGGGGATGACGTTGGTTGAAGCAACTGCGGGGAATACCGGAATCGGCTTGGCGTTGATGGCGGCTTCACGGGGTTACAAGTTGGCGTGCGTAATGCCCGAAAAAATGTCGGTCGATAAGCGTGTTGCCCTTGCTGCACTCGGGGCAGAGGTCATCGTTGTTCCGAATGCTCCGCCAAGCGATCCGCGTAACTTTCGACGAGTCGCCGAACGACTGGCAAGCGAACGGGGTTGGTTTCTCACACGTCAATTTGAGCATCCTGCAAACCCGCTTATTCACGAAACAACAACCGGTCCCGAAATCCTTGCCCAATGTGGCGGGCGGGTCGGTGCATTTGTCTGCGGCGTTGGCACAGGGGGTACAATCACGGGTGTCGGCCGATTCCTGAAACGCGAATGCCCCTCCACGAAAATCGTTTTGGCCGATCCGGTTGGTTCACGATTAGCCCATCTCGTCAACCCGATTCACCCAGACACCGACGCAGGTTATAAAGTCGAAGGGATCGGCGGAAGCGAACCGCCAAAGGTTCTCGATCTTTCCGTGATCGACTTAGCCGTACAAGTCACGGACGAAGAGTCTTTTGCAATGACGGGTCGCCTCATGCAGGAAGAGGGCTTGCTTGTCGGTGGGTCGAGCGGGACAGCCGTAGTTGCTGCGTTGCGTGTTGCACAAAGCGAAAACCTCGACGGCCCCGTTGTCGTGCTACTGGCGGATTCATGGGACCGATATTATTCCCAAACGTGGATGCAAACATTAGCACATGTACATCAAAACATCTAACAGGTGCGAATCGGAGTTGTAACCCGTATTATTTCTTTGGCTCCATAAACTCGCCATCGAAGTCGATCTTACAACCTGGCAATGCTTTTTGAAAAGCCTGCAATCCTTTTGCGGTAACTTTGGTATGCTTAACGTTGAGGTAGGTCAACTCTTTGCAGTCCTTAAAGAAGGTAAGTCCTTCGTCCGAGATTGTCGTTCCTCCCAGCGAGAGTTCCTTGAGTTGTTTACAGTCTTTGAAATGCGCAAACCCCGTATCCGTGATCTTTGCACTGCTGAGGTACAAATGAGTGATTCCTTTGGAGTCTTTGAGATAAGCTAACCCCCTATCCGAGATGTCTAGAACCAAGTAGACTTCCTTGAGCATTTTGCAGTCTTTGAAATGGGCCAACCCCGCATCCGTGATTCCGTTGTAACTGATGGCTAGATGTGCGAGTTCTTTGCAATCTTTGAAGTTGGCAAGGCCCTCATCCGTAATTTTCGCTCGATCCATGCTGAGGTGTTTCAACGATTTACAATCTTTGAAATAAGCAAGCCCCTTATCGGTTACTCCAGTGTAGCCAAGTTCGAGATAAGTTAGTTCTGTACAATTTTTGAAGTGAGCCAATCCCGCATCCGTTATGTTGGTCTTATAGAGGTGGAGCCTCTTTAGCCCTTTGCAGTCTTTGAAGTTGAGAAGACCTGCATCGGTTGCAAGAGGATTGCTTTCAAGATTAATCCCCGTCAGAATAAATCGCTCTTTGGGCAAGTTAGTCGATTCGCTAATCTCTTGTGCATTGCCATCCACTCGCACCTGACCGCCAATAGAAAGGGCATACTCAGCAGCAGACCGTTCAGGATCGGAAGAATCGATAACCCCTCCGTCGTGGATGATCCTTAAATCAGGTCTGAGTTGGTGTAGTTCTTCTAATCCTTTTGCAGTTATTTTTGTTTTTCGCACCGATATAAATCGCATCCTACGGCAATCTTTTAGAACTTTGAGATCCATGTCGTTCAGGTTCATCTCATCCAAGTCGAGGAAATTGAGGTGTTCCAGACTACACAGGTCCGTAAGTAACATTTTGTCAATGTCTTGGCGGGTATGTAATACGATCCCTTCAATCATGTAACCCGATGCCGGTAATTTCTCCAACGTCGTCACCACAGCACCTGCGTTGAGACGCAATATACCGCCTTGCTTCAGTACAGCAGCTGCGACTTTCTGGGTCGTTGTTTTTTCAGGTAGTGGCTGTGGTTTGTCTTTATCCTTGTCTTTGTTCTTCGGTTGGATCACCTCAACAGTTGAGTCGTCTGGAACTTCGATTTTGGTTTGAGTACCGTCTTTGTTCTTAATGATGATAATAATCACACCAGCAACAACCACGAGCAAAAAGAACGCAAATCCCATGAGAACCCATGTAATCTTCGCGTCCGATTTTTTCCGATTTGGGCTTGTTGAGGGTGGAGCTTTCACGGATTCCGTTTCGTCATCGATGTCGATATCCGCAAATGGGTTGATCGGTGTTGTGTTGACCGTGATCGGAATGGCTGTATGTGCATTGTTAGCATGCCCAGACGGGACAAGCTGCAATTCTCCCTTGATGGCTTTTTCAATTTGCAGAAGCTCTTGTGCAACCTGTTCAGCGTTGGCAGGGCGGTTCTCTGGTTTCTTGGCCATCAATCGTTGGATCAGGTTCACAAACGATTCAGGTACGCTCGGATTCAGGGTCAAAATCGGCGTTGGTTCGTCCGATGCAATCGCCAACAATGTGGCCATCAGAGTTGGGCGTTGGAATGGCAATTGACCTGTGCAGAGACGATAGAGCATGACTCCAAGACTAAAGAGGTCTGCACGACCATCGCACTGAAGCCCTTGACCTTGTTCGGGAGCCATGTAGGACGGGGTACCAACAACTGCACCCGATGCTGTCAGTTCGGAAACCCCCTCTTCTTGGACTGGTTTTGCAAGCCCGAAATCGAGAATCTTGACTCGCCCGTTTGGGGCTTCGAGCCAGATATTACCCGGCTTAATATCTCTGTGAACCATACCGAGATTATGCGCCGATGCCAAGCCTAGAGCAGTTTCTCGACCGATTCGCACAATTTGTTGAATCCCAAGATTTCCTTTTCGCTTGAGATACTCATCGAGCGAGTAACCCTTGAGATATTGCAAAGCAATGAACGGGATATTGCCTTGTTCATCTGCTTCATAAATACCAACCACATGATCGTTACTGATACAGGCTGCAGCACGGGCCTCTCGAAGAAAACGCTCTTTGGCTGTCGGGTTGGCCGCCGCCTTCGGCAACATGATTTTGAGCGCGACTTGACGTTGGAGTTTCTCGTCGAATGCGAGGTAAACGGCTCCCATGCCACCTTGTCCAAGAAGGTGATCGAGCCGATATTTTCCAATCTGTTTTGGATGAGCTTGGTTTTCAACTTCCGCTTCATTCGAGACGCTCCCTCCTGTCACATCATTGGAGCTGGAGAGGGAATCTGTTCCGATCACAGTTTTTGAGATTTCAGGTTGGTCAGACGTTTGCGACATAGAAAGTTCCTCGGCCCCAATTCCCTTTCAATCAAAACGCCTTGCTGATTTACTTGTGACGGTTATTGTACAAGAACACAATTCTCATGACGACCCACCTTCACCAGAGAACATTGGGTGTTAATTATCTGTCGCTCCCTATTCCCCCTCAGATGCAAACACCGGTATTTCGGGCCGGAGTTTCTGGAGGATTTCGGTGAGTGCTTCCCGTGAGACGGCGTATTTCCCCCCGAAGTAGGTGTTGATCCAATGAATTGTGCCGTTGGTTGTGCGAACCCCGTAGGTCAGCGGGTCTTCGCAATCGAAGGGTTTGGCGATGATCGCTGTAATATCGCTGACGGGTATTTCAAATATAGGGCCGATATTCAGAAAGATTCGTTTTGGTGGTGACTTGGCACTCAAACGTCCGTCACATATTTGCACCGAATACAAGCCACCTTTGATAAACGCAGGCAACAAAAAGAGCATGAGAATACCAAACAGCCCCAAAGGAATCTCATACGAGGGACGCGAACCCTCTTCCGCAAGCCAAAAGACGATACCAACAAACGCAACCACTCCGAACACCAGCACACCGAATACCTTGAGGAGATTCTTGCGAATGTTGACCGTGTGTGAAAAATCGCAAGGCATAGAAAAAGGCTCGGTTACTCGGGAGATCGCATGATGTTAACAAATTCTTTCAGCATTTTCACGAGGTGACTTTGAATCTCTTGAGTAGCGATGCCGGGATCAGCGTTCGTTAGTCTCTTTTCGACCTTAATCATATCTGTATGCAAACCCCGCATCGCTTCCCAAAAAACAGTTGACCTTTTCTGTTCCGCAAGGGTCTTGATGATTTTCTCGGTAGCAGTAATGTTCGCGGCTTGGAGTTTGGCGATATTTTGGAGGTCTGCCTTATCTTTATCGGTTGGCCTTTTATCGGCATTCTTATCAATCGCGTCCTTGAGCTTCTTGGTCTCGGTTTGAATTTGTTCTTGTAGTTTCAGTAACGCTTGAGCTTCTTTTTCAAGGTTGCTCGAGCCTTCAACAGGTTTCTTTGGCTCGTCTGCAAATGAACATTCCAAACCAAAACAGAACGCGAGAAGAAGCAAAGTGATACGCATACCAAATCCCTCAAAAAATTATCCCCACAGGCCCGAAACGGGGGTTCCGTTTGAGATGATGTACGGGCGGTCTTGGCTATCTTTGTAGTGTTGTGTGGAATCGACCCCTAACGCTCCGAAGATCGTTGCAGCAATGTCGCTGGGGGATACGGGATTGAGTGACGGGTAAGCTCCCATCTTGTCCGATGCCCCATAGATCGACCCGCGTTTGATTCCAGCTCCCGCTAACACTATCGAGTAACACGCCGCCCAATGTTTACGTCCGGGGGTGTTCCCTTCAAAGCGAGCTTCGTGAGCAACCAACGGCGCTCGGCCAAATTCGCCCATACAAATCACAAGGGTTGTTTCCAACAATCCGCGTTGGTCGAGGTCTTCGATAAAGGTGTAAAAGGTCTGGTCGAATCGTGGTAGCAAATGGTCACGCAACGATTCAAAAATATCGTTGTGCGTATCCCAGCCGTAACTGTTGGTATCGGTCGGGGCTTTGTCTTGCCCGCGTATTAGCTGGTTGCAAAACACGGTCACATACGGCACACCAACTTCAACTAACCTTCGTGCCATCAGGCAGGCTTGACCAGTGCGATACCAGCCGTACCGATCCCGCATCACTTGCGATTCGCGTTCGATTTCAAAGGCTTGGCGATAGTGTGCGGAGTTGAGTAAGTCGAACGCTTGACGATGTAAACCTTTGCGATCCTGTTCGTGTGATTGGTCAAGGGAACGGCCCGCTAAATCGAGTTGCGCAAGCAACTCGTGCCGACCTTCAAGTCGCAAAGTCGGAACATCGGGATCGGGAAACATGCTATCGATATTCGCACGACTATTTAGCACATCGCCAACGACAAAGGGTTCGTTCCCCCGTCCGAGCAACCCGCCATACTGACCGACCGCAGGCAGTTCCGGTGCAAGCAGTGGCCCGTTCAGGTGCAAGGCGGTGTGCGGAAGTTTGGCGTGCGGTTTTACTTTCTTAAGCGTTGCCCCGATAGTCGGCATATCGTTGGGTGTGGGTAACGGGTTCGAGGATTTGCGAGCGTGGAAGAAACCTGTGAGGGCAGCATACGTTGCCGACCCGTGATCGGTGTCGTCATGGGTCATGCTGCGAAGAATCGTGAGCTTATCGGCAATCTTGGCGACTTTGGGAATATGCTCACCAAAACGCACACCCGTAAGAGATGTGGGTATCGTTTTGAAGTCACCACGAATCTCGGCAGGGGCATTCGGTTTCGGGTCCCACGTTTCAAACTGGCTCATACCGCCACCGGTATAAAACACCACGACGGATTTGGCTTTTCCGAATCCACGAAAAGGAGCAGCATTCCCCCCAGCAGTGGAAAGCCCCGTCGCCCCAAGCCCACCCAGCAGCCCAAGACGAATCCAATCACGCCGATTGAGAAGAATCCGCATGCCAAGCAACCCCAAGCTCTACCGTTTTGGTGAGTATACTCGAAGGAAAAGGAAAAAGCGACCAAATTCGGGACAACACCCCACTCCGGGGTAAGCGTCAATTTCGTCGGTGTAAAATTTCGACAATTTGATACAATTAAGAATGAAGCCGAGAAATCGAACTATTAGGAGCTGTCATGGAACCGCAAGATATTGATCCGAGGGAACTTATGGCCCAAGAGTTGGCAGGTCGGGCGATGACTAAAATCCAGCAACAGATTCTCGAGATGGCTCGAAAGATCGCCTTTGCCCAAGATGGTCAAGTTCTCGGTCAAACGGAGTTCGAGTTGCGTGACGACTCTTTAGAGATTCTTCCCATCCTTTACGATGAACACTTTCAAAAAAAAACCGAGGGTACATAGGCAGTTCCATCGTCTGCACCAAATGTTCTGATGACATTAAGTTTCAAGGTTATCGCGAACGAAAAATTCAAACCTTCGGTGGCTGCATCACTTGCCCACGAGCTTACTACACCTGCAACAACTGTTCTCACACTCTGTTTCCTTTAGACGAAACTCTGCAACTGAAACACCCAAGTCTCTCACCTGCACTCGAAGAACTTTCCAGCCTTTGCGGAGCCGTCGCAGACAGCTTTGAAAAGGGGAGCGACTTACTGGAACGAACCACCGGAACGCGGTTAAGTGAATCAACCGTTCAACGTGTTACCGAAGCGGTTGGCAATCGTGTTTCTGAACAACTCCTTGAAGAAAAAACTTTTGGTCAGAACCAGTCGTTTGATTGGTACACTGATGCCACCGGAGAAACAGTTGGTTATGTCTCGATAGACGCCACAGGGATTCGTCGTCAGGGTCCAAACGGGAGCAAAATTGAAGGGCGAATGGCTTATGTTGGGATGATCTATAATCCGATTCCTGATCTCCAAAAAATCCCACAAAAACACAGGAAAATCGGGCCAATGGAGGCTCGTTACATCAGCGGTTTGTACGATCTGGATCAGATGAGTGTAATGCTTCGCAAGCAAGGCGGACAAGTTGGTTTGGATCAAGCTCAAAAATGGGTGGCATTGAGTGACGGTGGCAACGGATTGGAAGACTTTTTGGAGAAATCATTTCCGGGAGTCGAAGCCGTGATCTTGGATTTTTTTCATGCCTCGGAGTACCTGTGTAATTTGGCTAAAGCACTCCATCCAAGCGACGAAGAGAAATCGTTAGAGCAAGGTCGCGAGTGGTCAAGTTATCTGAAGTTGCGTGGTGGCGAAGCGATGTTGGAAGTATTACAGAAATGGGACTATCCGAGTCGAAAGAGTGTGACCGAAATAAAAGCTAAAGTGTTGGGATTTTTTGAGAATCAGAAACACCGGATGAAGTATCCAGAATACTTGAAGAATGGTTGGTTCATTGGCTCGGGAGCGGTGGAGAGTGCTTGCAAAACGGTAGTTGGTCAAAGGCTCAAAGGGTCGGGGATGAGATGGAGTGAAAAAGGCGGTCACGGTGTGTGTAACTTAAGAGCTTTGTACCGCAGTCAGAAAGGACAATGGGATGCCTTCTGGGGAAAACGTCAATAACCCACGACTATTTTCTACCGACGAAATTGATGCTTACCCCCCTGATCCGTTGCTTAGAACCAGCCGCCGGTGACGGGTATCACTTGCCCCGTGAGGTATTCGGTTTCTTCGCTGGCGAGGAACAACGCGACGTTGGCAATATCGTTGGGGTGACCAATTCTGCCAATCGGGATTTGCTTTTCGTACTCGGCGACCATTTCCGGTTTGATGTCGCTCATCATCGACGTTTGCACGATACCCGGCGCAATCGCATTCGCGGTAATCTTTCGGCGTGCAAGTTCCTTTGCGAGAACCTTTGTAAGGGCGATGACACCCGCTTTGGCAGCAGCGTAGTTCGCCTGCCCGTGAAAGGGGAATAGCCCTGCAATCGATGCGATATTCACGATACGCCCGTTGTCGCGAAGCACATCGAGACTGGCTTTGCAGACCCGAAAGACCCCATCGAGATTGGTATTTAACACGGCATCCCAATCGTCTTCGGTCATCTTGCGAAGGGTACGATCTCGCAAAATTCCGGCGTTGTTGACCACAATATCAAGCCCACCCGCTTGATCCTTGATGAACCACATTAGGTCTTGAACTTCGGCAGTAGCACGAACATCGGCAGCGAAAGTATGCACCGTTGCTCCGTAACCTTCGAGCTTGATCGCATGGCTTTCGGCATCCACGCGATTGGCTCCGGTCGGATCGTCCCAATAGTGCAGAATGCAGGTTGCACCCGCTTGGGCAAACTTCTCCAGAATGGCAGCCCCGATCCCGCGAGAAGAACCCGTTACTAAAGCCACTTTCCCCTTAAAATCGTAATGTATCATGGTGTTCCTCGGTATGAATTAGTGGGACTGTTGTTGTATTCCTCGGAGGGGTGTTCGTGATTCGTTTGGCCCATTTTTCTGACCTCCATCTTTCAGCACACCCGTTGGGTCTGACCGCACGCGATTACTTTGGCAAACGGCTTATCGGTTGGTTGAACCACAAAGGGCGACGCGGAAAGAGCTTTGCCGATGCCGAAACGATCACGCAAAAACTCGTCGAAGACCTGAAGCAAAATTCGTACGATCACCTGATATTCTCAGGGGATGCCACAACACTTGGCATGAAGAACGAATACCAAACGGTGTTGCAATCGTTTGGCGATTTCGCCGAGCTTCCGGGGGGTGTTGCGACGCCGGGCAATCACGATTATTACACTCGTCGATCTCGTCGCAATGGCCTCTTCGAGGAGACCTTTTCGGCATGGATGAAGGGGTTACGGGTCGGCCCTTTGCCTTACCCGTTCGCAAAAAAGGTCGGCGATTATTGGCTCGTCGTGGTGAATAGCGCTCAACCTAATACGGTCCCGTGGGATTCACGCGGACGGGTCGGACGAAAGCAACGGGGCTTGCTCATCAAGTTGATGCAGCAGTTACCCAACGAACCCAAAATCCTCGTCACGCATTACCCGTTGCTGTTGGATAACACCAAAGCAGAACATCGTTGGCGTCGCTGTCGAGATGCCAAGCAACTGGCAGAAATTGTCAAAGAGTACAGCGTGCGTCTCTGGGTGCATGGACATCGCCACACCCCGTATTTTATCGAAGCAACCGCAGAGAGACCCTTTCACCTTTGTTGTGCAGGAAGTGTCACGCAAAAGACCCGTTGGAGCTACGCCATCTACGAACTCGACGCGGGTAAACTAAGCATCACCCGACGACGTTGGAATGAAGTGCAAAAGCAATTCGAGCCGGCTGAAGGAATGATTCAGGTTGGGTTGTAGTCCGTCTTTGAATCAGATGTTTGATTATGGTATAATGTCACTCAAGAGGATTCTCGTTATGCCACTACGCGACCATTTTCGACCACCCGTCACCAATCGTGTTGGTTGGGAAGGGTTTCACGGTATGTGGCCTGCGCGAATTGTCCAGCAGCTTCGGACAATCCTTCCTCTGGGGTATTTTGCAACTCCTAAAGTTCGGTTGGGGCCGTATTTTGAGATTGATATTGGTGCTTTTGAACAGGACGACCAATCACCTCTAGGGGCCAATACGGAAGGTGGAACTGCACTTTTAACCGCACCATCACCCACAGCAACTTATGAAATAGAGAATGCCGAAATCGATGAGTACGAAGTTCAGATTTTTTCGGAAACCGATGAGAAGCAGTTGGTGGCAGCGATTGAGCTTGTTAGCCCTAGTAACAAAGATCGGTCTGAGAGTCGTCAGGCTTTTATCAGCAAGTGTGCTACCTTACTTCGACAAGGTATCTGTGTGAGCATTGTGGATGTGGTCACGGTTCGACATGCCAATTTATTTACGGAGATTTTAGACTTTGTTGGCATTCGGGGAAAGGTGATGGGTGACCCTCCACCTTCGCTGTACGCTGTGACCTGTCGTTGGTTTAACAGGCAAAGAAAAGGAATTTTTCAAACGTGGGCCTATCCTCTGGCACTTGGCGAAGCCTTACCTACATTCCCGATCTGGCTTTCACCAGACCTCTCGATCATGTTCGACCTTGAACAGAGCTACGAAGCCACTTGTTCTGACCTGACCATCATTTGAAATCACCGTGTCGAAAAGCCGAACGAGATGCCCGATCTTGGTGGGGGTGGCGGTGGCGGGAGAACGGGGATTGGTTCGACGACGTAGACGGGTCGCACGACGGTCGGTGGGGGTGGTTCGACGTAGACTTCGCGCGGGCGACGATACACCGGTTCGTCATAGGTTCCGGCCCGGCGATTTTGCATTTCCTTTATCACCACGTTTGAGACGTTGTAACTACGGAGATAGCTAATTTGTTCGGTTGTGAGTTCGTAGCGTGATTTTGTCGTCCGAATTTGGTTAATAATCACATCGTCGGAGACGCCATCTTGGGTGAGCTTCACGACTTCTTCCAGCGAGAGTTTCGGCTTCACAGCTTTGAGGGTTTCATCGCGTGTGTGTTCGGCAGCCCGCACGCGATCTTGCAAGGCTTCTTTATCCTTGCGATCCTCTTCGTTACCAATAACTCCGCCGAGAATCCCGCCGGCAGCCGCTCCGATGAGAGCGCCTTTTCCTGCCTTGCCGCCCGATGCTTGGCCGACGAGCGCACCCGCACCGGCTCCGACGCCAGCACCGATTCCGGCTCCCTGAGCGGTCTTGGACATGCCCGAGCAACCCACTCCGCCGAGCAGCGAAAACGCAAATAACCCAACCAACGCAAAACGCCGCATGACAGACCCTCGGTTCTATTTTTCCCCGAAGCCCCATCGCAGAATTTCGCACTCCTGTCAAGAAAAATTTACCAAATTCCTTTGACAGGTGTTCCGCCGTTCACAATCGAAACGGGTCGCCCTTGCGGGTCGTTGACACGGGTTTCGGGATCGATTCCGAGAGCATAGAAAAGGGTGGCCGCAAGGTCTTCGGGGCTTACGGGGTGGTCAATCGGATAGGCAGCATCTTTGTCGGAGACGCCGTAGGTCGTTCCTCCTTTGACCCCTGCGCCTGCAAGCAACGCAGGAAATAATGTACTCCAGTGATTACGTCCCCATTCTGCATTCGCTTGGGGGGTGCGTCCCATTTCGCCGATTGCGACAACAAGCGTTTCTTTCAAAAGTCCGCGAACGTCAAGATCTTCGATCAACGCTGCGGTCGCTTGGTCAAAGGTCGGCATGAGATGCTTGGTCACATCCTTGCTGTGTAAGTGCGAATCCCACGAATAGCCATCGCAGCAATCGTAATGCACGGTGACGAAACGGGTGCCTGCTTCCACAAGGCGACGCGCCATGAGGCACGATTGCCCAAATAATCCACGCCCGTAGCGGTCACGGATCGGCGTCGATTCTTGACGAATATCCAACGCAAGCCGTGTTTTCTCGGAGGTCACAAGGGAAAGTGCCCGTTCGCGTATCTTTTCGCTTGCCGAGGTTTTGCTTGAAACACTTTCGAGCTTTTGGCGTTGCTCATCGAAGCTCTTGAGCAAGCCAACGCGGTCGTTTAATCGTTCGAGGGTGATTTCGCTTCGGGCTAAACCTTCGAGTTCAAACTTCAACTCGTCGTCGGTGCAGTCACGCCAATAGGGGTTATCTTTGGCATCGCGTTTGGCAACGGTTGTGGTCAACGGGTTGAAGGGTTTACCAAGCCAACCGGCGTATTCACCCGGTCTGCGGTATTGACCTTCTTGTTCGATTTTTCCGAGCAGTGCAGGTAACACCGCATATTGAGGGGTTGCACCGCTTCCCAACTTTTTCTGGGCAAGGTATTCGACAACCGAACCCATCGAAGGCCAATCTTGCGGAGTGGCGTCGAACCCACCCCCGATAGGCACATGCCAACGCTTCCCCGTTTGCAGATAGTGACCTGCCCCCGAATGATCGTTGTAAGTGTGCGTCATCGTGCGAATGACACAAAATTTATCCGAGACCTTTGCCAGTTTCGGCAGGGCTTCGCTGATCTTCAAGCCCGGTGTTTTGCAAGGGATCGGCTTGAACGGTCCGCGAATTTTTTCAGGTGCATCCGGTTTCAGATCGAAAGTCTCAAGCTGCGAAGGTCCGCCGTAAAGAAAGAGGAATATCACCGACTTGGCTTTAGCAGCACCCGTCACCCCAATGCTTTCGGCTTGCAAAAGTTGGTTGGTGTGCAGGCCAAGCAAACCGGCACCAGCTGTTGTGAGAAAGGTCCGGCGAGTGGTCGAAAGAGTTCGAGAGAGGGAGAGCATAGGGTCTGTCGGGATTCAGGGGAGGTAGTTGAGATAGGCGAACCGGCGACTTTAGGCGCGGGGTTTTGTTCTTTGGAAGTCGTGGATATCGAGGGTTTCGTGAAGAACCCCGCGACTAAAGTCGCCGGTTCGCCTTACCCCGATCCCCGCCTATTGGACGAGTGTAAAGTCAGCACTATCAATCGGAGAGATTTGCTGATTGGGGCTGTTCGGTGTGGGAACGACAACAAATCGGAGGGTATGATCACATAACTGAATGGTATCGCCGTCTTTGAGACGGGTAACGCCGCTGAGTTTAGAACCGTTGACGAGGGTTCCATTCTTGGAAGCAACGTCGTGAATTTCGCAAGTGAGGTCGCTGTGGACGATCACCACACAATGACGGCGAGAAACCGTGACATCGTCAATGATTACGTCGTTATCGGGAAGTCTACCCACGCTATTTACGCCGATGTGTAAGGGGTGGGGTTTTCCGCGATCAAAAAGCCAGCAAAGAGGAGTTTCTAAAGGTTTAACGGGGACATCGACAGGAGCCAAAGTGACCGGTATCCCTTCTTCGGAGCTTTGCGGCTCAGAGGCACGGACAACACCGCCTTTGGTGTGAAGTCCTTGCGCTTCTTCTACTCGCAACCGAGCTTGGCGGAAGGCGTTGAGTCTTTCGTTATTTTGGAGATGTATACTCTGAAGTCGAGGGTCCACGACTCCCTCCCTACCCGGACTGAATAGCCCGATAACTAAACTATTGGTATACCTAAGTCCCGAAGTCAAGACAAGAGGGGCTTTTCTCATTTTTTATCGGAATTTTCCTACGCTCAAGGCGAAGGATTCCTCAAATTCTGAAAAATTGACGCCCTTCTTGAGTATCCTTTCGGGTCTTGGCTGAATCAAAACCTGTTCAGATAGGTGAGATGAACCCTTTTGAGAAAGGATTCACACTCGGACTATCATTATTATACTAGAAATATCCTAAACCTTTGAAGGAGAGAAGTTTATGTCCAATAAACCGGTCGATTTTCGCCCCACCCATCACGATTTATCCAGCGATGTCCGCCGCGACGTTGTTGCACTGCTCCAACAAAGCCTAGTTGATACCCTCGACCTTGCATCGCAAGTGAAGCAGGCTCATTGGACCGTTCGCGGTCCGCAGTTCCTTCAACTGCACGAACTCTTCGACACACTCAATGGCGAACTCTTGGCATCCAGCGACGAGATTGCCGAACGGATCACCGCATTGGGTGGCGTACCGCACGGGACCGCCCGCCAAGTTGCCGAGCAATCCCGAATCCCAGAATACCACGATCAACTCGATGGGGCTGCCCACGTCAAAGCATTGGTAACACGCTATGCCCAACACGCACAAGCCACCCGTAAAGCCGTCGACACGGCAACAGAAAAAGGGGACACCGGCACTGCCGACTTGTTTACCGGAATCTCTCGCGATCTCGATAAGCGTTTGTGGTTCCTTGAAGCGCATGTTTCCTAGCAACTTGTACCGGTTTGGGTGATAGATTTTGGCGCAAAATGAGTATCTATTGGCAACGGATTTAATCGCCCGTTCCTTGCCTTTGGAGAAACAAAATGAATCTTTCACCGACTGTAACCCCTGACACGCACGATGGCCAAGAATTTCAAAAGTTTGAAGGCCACCTCGTTGGAGTGATAGACACCCCAGAGCAAGTGCTTGATGTGTCTTCGGCTGCTTATGTTCACGGAATTGCCCAAAACGACGTGACCATTCTGAGCGGTCCAGACGGGATTACCAAACTCGAACAGCTCGAAAAATCGAAGACCTTTTTCAGCGATGCTCCAACCGACTTTATCAAGAAAGCCAAAGGCTTACTCGAAGAAGGCAAAGCCCTGATTGCAGTCAAAGTCGAAAACGTCGAACAAGCCAAAAGCCTTGCTGATGTGTTGAAGATGCACGGAGCCTACGGTCTAACGCACTTCGGAGGGCTGATCGATACCGAGTTCACTCACAAGACCGACTGATTTATTTCCCGTCGCCGAAACGCAATTCCACAAGGGAAAAATCGTCGTTCAAAACATCGTTACCGCGTAACCTTCGGGCGTGACGGGGAAGAACATCCAATAGCCCTTCGCCTCCTTGCACATTCGCAAAGGTTCGAAAATCCTCGAAGGTCCACATTTTGCCGTTGGGTTGATCGATCTCAAATACCCCATCGGAAAACACCAGTAACCGAGCTTTTTCGCTGAAGGTCACACTTTCGGAAACGTAATCCCATTCGGGAACCATGCCGATAGCAAAACCACCCGATTCGAGTTCTTTGATTGGATCGTTCCCGTGAAACAACAACGGCGACGGGTGACCTCCATTTGCAAAGGTCAATGTTTGGCTTGGCACATGATAAACCCCGTAGAAGATGGTGAAATACTTTTCGTTGTGTTTCTCCATCTGGAATACGCCGTTGAGTTTGGTCAGAACATCGCTGGGATTTTTGAAATCGGTGTTCGGAAGGGAACGGTGAGTGAGAACATTACTCGCAGATACCGCCATCAATGCCGAGCCGACGCCATGACCGCTCACATCGAGTAAGTACAAAACGAAATGATCGTCGTCGAGCCAGTGATAGCCGAACATATCCCCTGCCAACTGACTTGAAGGGATAAAGCGAAAGTCGGCATGTACCTTTTCGCTGCTCAGGGGTTTTGGCAACAGCGAGCGAACATACCGGGCAGCTTGGGCCAATTCGTCCGCCATTTGCTTTTGGGCTTCCGCAAGCGAGCGAAAGGCTTCATCGCGTTGACGGGCTGCAAGGCAGGCTTTGGCGTGGTATTTCACCCGTGCGACCAGCTCGACCCCGTCCGGCAATTTCACCAAATAATCATTCGCCCCAAACGCAAACGCCTTTGCTTTAACAAGGGGTTCTTCCTTACTCGAAAGAACTACGATAGGTACGTCACGGGTGGCAGGATGGGCACGGTAGAATTTAACAAGGGTAAGCCCATCGACATCGGGCATAACGAGGTCTTGAAGAATAACTGTGGGTTGAAATTCGGAAGCGGTACTCAGTGCTTGTGAAGGATCGGTGATCGATTTGAATACCACGTCCCCTTCGTCGGCGAGCATGCGGCGAACCGTCTCCCCGACGATCTTTTGATCGTCAACTAAGAGGACTTTCAAAGATCGGTCTGTCATCCCGATGTTATATGAGATTCGTCGATATTAATCACGTCAATCATCTGACGCAGGCGAGACATTCCGTGACGATTGAAGGAGAAACGTAACCGAGGAAGGTTCAAGAGTTCCGGTTCGTTTGCCTCCGCAGGGTCGGCGACAGCCCGACGAATTTCCCCTTCCCAAATGATATCCTTGAATTCGGTGTTGATTCGGTCGAGAGTTTTATCGGTAATGTCTCGATTCAATCGCAGCACCAATTCCTTTTTCACATAGCGTGAGGAGTGATACACCCGATAGAATTGGCGGACTTCGTTAATGGCTTCTTCCACCGAATCGGTAATCTTGTAAAGCGATGTATCGGGGGGTGAAATAAGTTTGGCATCGCCCAGTTGCTGACGGATGAACTGGTCCCATTGTGTCCAATAGGTTCCGCCGGGAACATCGACCAGCACAACGGGGAAGAGGTGGCTTTTACCCGTTTGAATCAGGGTCAACACTTCAAAGCCTTCGTCGTGGGTTCCAAAACCACCCGGAAAAAGAATCACGGCATCGGTTTCCTTCACGAACATGAGCTTACGGGTGAAGAAGTAACGCATCGAAACGAGGTTCGGGTTACCAACCATAACTGGATTAGCCGATTGCTCGAACGGCAAAACGATATTCAAACCCATGCTTGCTTCACGTCCCGCTCCGACGTGAGCTGCCTCCA
>VYLT01000018.1_pt1 | contig 36754 bp, 27 predicted proteins | sample 5114261 | NCBI WGS metagenome assembly VYLT01 (sample SAMN12291815, study PRJNA351875) | freshwater metagenome | isolation source: freshwater lake | place: USA: Michigan, Little Long Lake | collected 2011-07-12 | reverse complement strand
ATAGCCCTTCTCGGGGCTTAATCTTCCCGCAGAGACAACGATCAACCCGCGATACCCTGCAACTTCTTCAAGGGCTTGGCGTGAGCTTTCACGGGTGTATTCAAAAAGTTCCGGTCGGGCAGCGTTGCGGATCACGCGGAGCTTGTTGGACGCTACGCCGACCCGTCGCACTTTCCTTGCTTGGCCTTCGGAAACACACACAATCGCATCGAGCCAACGGAGGTGGAGCTTATCCAGCAGTTCGTAGGATTTAACTTTCAGATTCTCGCCGGTCCAACCCCTCGACACACCCACAACGGGTATCCCCAAACGCCGTGCAGCAATACGCCCCAAGATATTCGCCTTGTAGCCGTGCGTGAGGAGAATATCGGCTTGTTTCAGGTGTTGTGTCAGCGAGTAGAGGGTCTGATTAACCTTCGGGAAATCGCTTTCGAGGGCGAAGGCATCGAAGCCACTTTGACGAACCTTTTCCAAAAACGGGTAACAATTACCCCCTTCCGGAAAACTCAAATAGGTCGAATGAATTTCAGCAGGAAGGGCCAATGCCAGTCCAAGCATTTGCCGTTCGGGACCACCAAAAAAGGTGGACGATGTAAGATGAACGAGATTCATTCCGAAAGACTTCCTTGTCTTGTAAGTGAACTCCTATTTTATCACCTTCAGCCGAAACCCGTCTACCCCAGACTTGCAAAATCCCTACAAACTGCCCAATTCGCCAAATTCGCTAAATCTGCCCCATCTTTCCTGTTGACTCAAATTCTGGAGAGGTTACTGTTTATAGTAGGGGATATTTTTTCGTGGTCGGGCCTTCCCTGACCCGTCGAGAGGAGATTTTGCACATGGCTAAGAAAAAACCAGCAAAGAAAGAGGGCGGACCAAGCGTCTTTGGGATTCTGGTCCTGATCTTCTTTATTTTGACCACGATTGGTTTAGGGATCACCACCTACACCCTCTTCGACGAACAAGAAACCGTGAAGGCCGACGCTGCTAAGAAAGTAGCGGATGCCAAGAAAGATCAGAAAGAACTTGAAATGACACTTGCCCGTCGCACGATGCAAGCTGCCGTTGTTGGTGCTGCCACCCCTGACGATATTGAAAAGAACCTCAAGGGACGGGTCAGCGATCCTGAAGTCGCGAAAGCCATGATGGACGAGTATAACACGATCAAAACCGTGTTAGGCGAAAATAAAATCTCGTGGCCTGCCTTCGATGAAGCTGGCGGAGATGCCACCAAGATCGACAAGACCAAGTCCTTCAAACCCGAAAATACAATTATGGACATTGCCTCGGCTTGGTATCGCCAAGCTCAACGGGATGTCCAAGCAAAAACCACCGCAATCAATACCGCAAAGACTTCGCAAGACAAAGCCGCACAGGTCCAAAAGACCCTTGCTGATGCTGAGAAGAACTTTGCCAAGTCGATTGCCGATCTCTCGGCCCAACTGAAGACCACAACCGACCAGATGAACACCAAGTATGCCGAATTGCTCGCCATGTCGAATACATCGTCGGTCGGGTTCCAGAAGAAATTGACCGAGCTGGGTGCTGATAAAGATGCCGTTCTGGCCGATCTCGACAAAGTTACCAAAAGCCTCAACGACATCAAACGTCAACGCGACGAACTCCGAGCTATTGTGGAAGGGGTGACGGGTGCAACAAGCCAATTCGATCCACTGCGTGCCGAAGAACGCAAAGGCGAAATTCTGAATAAAGACGGCGGATTTGTGACGATCAACATCGGGCGTGCCGTTGGCCTTCGTCCGCAACAACGATTCTTCGTCGTGGCTCAAGATTCTTCGCTTGCCGATGTTCTCGAACGTGAAAAAGTGCTTCAAGATAAAGCTGCCAGCGTCAAGCGTGTCCCGTTTGAAGATAACCCCCTTGTGAAAGGTTACGTCGAAGTCGTGGAGATCACCGAGCCTTACGTTTCGCGTTGCAAGATTCTGTTTGAAGCCTCGTCCACCCGCAACCCTATCTCCGCTAAGGATCAGGTCTTTAACGTCGCTTGGACACCGAACCAAAAGGATCGCGTAGCAATTGCAGGTATCATCGACATCAACGGGGACGGCCTTGATGATAGCATCGAGTTCGTAAAACTCCTCGAAAAGAACAACGTAACTATTGATGCCTTCTTGGACCTCAAGGAAAAGAGCATTCGCGGTAAAGGTCTCGCGCTCGGGACCAAGTATCTGATCCTCGGCGAACGTCCGACAATCCCTCTGAGCCTTCCTCCTGAAGACCCACGCCGGTTGCAAATTATCGCCATCGCCTCGAAGATGAGCGAAATGGAAGGACGTGCCAAAGAACTTGGTATCCAAGTCGTTCCGGCATGGCGTTACATGGGCCTCATCGGAATCAAACCGCCGTCAAACCCTGACGTTCCCCGCTACGATTCACCTCTCTATGCCGGTGGCGACGCCCCTGCCCCGATGCCAAAGGAACCCGAAAAGAACTAGGTTTCTTCTCTTCGCCCTGCTCCTCAAGTCCTCACACTTTCCTTCGACTTCGATAGAATATCCTCCCTTCTGATCTCTCCGTTTCCTTTCAAGGGAATCCTCATGTATCGTGCGTTGAGTTTTCTGGCGATTTTCTCTTTTGTGTTAGTGGCGTTTGGTGATGGGCCGGGCGATAACGTCGTTGAGAAAGTACGGCGTATTCCCCCCGAACCTAAAGCACGCCCCTCGTCTGATGATGTGACCGAACTCAAAAAAGGTCTCGAAGACCTCGGTAAGGAAATTGCAGGTCTAAGGAACTCCCTCAAAGGGAAAGCTCAACTCTTAAACGTTCTGCCCGATGTGCAAATCTATCATAATGCCGTGCGTTATGCCCTTGAAAACGACGAGATTTTCGATGCCAAAGGGGAAGTGCCGACCGCTAAGAAACACCTCAAAGCGGGAATGGATCGCGTTGCAGCACTGAAGGAAGGAAAAACGCCGTGGCTACACACACCGGGCTTAGTGCTTCGTGGTTACGTCTCGAAGATCGATAACTCGGTTCAACCTTACGGGCTAATTATCCCCGCCGACTGGAAGCCCGATAGCGGGAAAGCTCATCGTCTCGATATCTGGTGTCACGGACGGGGCGAAACTCTCAGCGAGTTGAACTTCGTGAACAATCCTTCGACCTCTCCACCGGAGTTTGTTCGTCCGGGGGCATTCGTGCTATTTCCTTACGGGCGTTATTGCAACGCCAACAAGTTCGCCGGCGAGATTGACGTTCTCGAAGGAATGGAGCATGTAAAACGATCCTACAACATCGACGAAAATCGGGTAGTTATGCGAGGATTCTCGATGGGTGGGGCAGCGTGCTGGCAGTTCGCGGTCCACTATCCTTCGCTGTTTTGTGCAGCAGCTCCGGGGGCAGGATTTTCTGAGACCGCCAAGTTCTTGAATGTCTTCCAAAACGAGAAGGTTGCTCCTCCCGAACACGAAAAGAAACTCTGGCATATGTACGATTGCTCCGACTATGCCTTGAATCTTTTCAACCTGCCGACCGTTGCTTATAGCGGTGCCGACGACAAGCAAAAGCAAGCCGCCGACGTAATGGAAGAAGCCCTGAAACAACGCAAGATCGACCTTGTGCATATCATCGGACCAAAGACCGGTCACAGCTACGAGATGAATGCACGCCATGAAATCAATCGTCGCATCGATGCCATCGTTGCAAAGGGTCGAGACACCCTTCCGAAAGTCGTGAAGTTCGAGACTTATACCCTTCGCTATAACCGTTCATTCTGGGTTCAGATTGATGGGCTTAACGAACACTGGTCACGCGGAGCCGTTGAAGCCGAACTCTTCCCCGATGCCAAAGTCAACGATCCCGCCGTGAAAGTAAAAACTACAGGTGTAACACGATTCACGCTCGATATCCCTGCCGGAAATTCACCCTTTGTCGGTCGTGAGAAAACCGTGATTGAGATTGATGGTCAAAGTGTTCCGACAACGGGTCTGAAATCGGATCGCTCGTGGGGGTATACGTTTGTGAAACGTGAACCGGGTGGTTGGATGATTTTAGAAACACCCCTCACGGGACTTACCAAACAACACGGGTTGCAAGGACCAATCGACGACGCCTTTATGGATCGCTTTATTATGGTGAAACCGACGGGTAAAGCTCTGAACGAAACCGTTGCCAAATGGGTCGAAGAAGAATCGAAACATGCCCTCACTCATTGGCGTTCGCAGTTCCGAGGGGAAGCCCTTGTGAAGAACGATGCCGACGTGACCGATGCCGATATTGCCAGCAGTAACTTGATTCTCTGGGGCGATCCTCAAAGTAATGCAGTCTTGAAAAAGATCATCGACAAACTACCGGTCAAATGGGACGAAAAAGAAATCACCCTCGGTAAGCACACTGCCCAGAGTAAGTCGCACGTTCCGGTGATGATCTTCCCGAACCCGTTGAACCCGAAGAAATACGTTGTGCTGAATAGCGGGTTCACCTATCGCGAATACGACTATCTGAACAACGCTCGCCAAGTCCCCAAGCTCCCCGACTGGGCCTTGATGGATATTACCACCCCTATCAATGCACGCTACGCCGGAAAGGTCGTCGAAGCCGGTTTCTTCGACGAAGAATGGAAACTGAAGAAATAGTCTCTATCCCTCTATCCCTACGATTCCTGAGTTTTCCCTTTTTTCACTAGGCACGGGTTGCGGTATCGGGTAAACTTTCTTTGTCTCACTTATTTCTCATTACACCCTTTATGTTGGGATCATCGGGTAACTCGATGCGATACCTCTCCTCCTCTTTGGTTGTGCTGACGATTTGCTTTCTCGTTTTGTTCACTCCCTCCCTTGTGCTGGCAGACGAATTCTTTGAGAAAAAAATCCGTCCCGTATTGGTCGAGCATTGCTTCAAATGTCACTCGGCCGATGCGGAGAAAGAGAAGAAGCTGAAGGGCGGGTTGCTTCTCGATTCGCACGAAGGGGTAACGAAAGGGGGCGACAGTGGCCCCATGATCGTTACCAAGAAAGCCGCCGAAAGCCTTCTTCTGAAAAGCCTGAAATACGAGGGTGATCTGAAAATGCCCCCCAAGCAGAAGCTCCCCGAGAGCGTGGTTGCTGATTTTGAAAAATGGATTGGCATGGGGCTACCCGGCCTTCCCAAAGCTGGAGTCGTGAAGAAAAGCACGGCGATGAGTCTTGAAGAAGGGCGTAAGTTTTGGGCGTACAAGCCGGTCGAAAATCCTCCGGTTCCGCAAACAAAATCTCAATGGGGTCAGAGCAACCTCGATAAGTTTATCCTCGCCCAACTGGAATCGAAAAACCTTTCGCCAGCTAAACCAACAGATAAAAGTACGTTGATCCGTCGGGTTTACTTTGACCTTGTCGGGTATCCCCCGACCCCTGCCCAAGTCGATGCCTTTGTGAGCGACCCCGACCCCAAAGCGTTTGAAAAGCTCGTCGATGATCTCCTTGCTTCGCCTCAATTTGGTGAGCGTTGGGGACGCCATTGGCTCGACATCGCACGCTATGCAGAATCGGTCACCCTTCGCGGATTTATCTTCAAGCAATCGTGGCGTTATCGAGATTACGTCATCGAGTCGTTCAACAAGGATATTCCTTTTGATCGCATGATACGCGAACAAATTGCGGGTGACCTTTTGGAAGCGAAGGATAATATGGAACGTCAACGCAACCTGATTGCGACGGCTTTTCTGGTGATGGGTAACACCAACTTCGAGGAGCAAGATAAGAAGCAACTGCGTATGGATTTTGTCGATGAGCAACTTGATGTGATTACCAAAGGCTTCCTTGCTCAGACCGTGACGTGTGCCCGTTGCCACGACCACAAATTCGACCCGATACCCACGAAAGACTACTACGCCCTTGCGGGGATTCTTCGCAATGCGAGGACGATGGACCATTCTAACGTATCGAATTGGATCGAAGTTTCGTTGCCGATGGAAGCAGAGAAAGAAGCCCTTTTGAAGAAACACGAAGCCGAAGTGGCACGCCTGCAAGGGTTGATCGCTGCCGAGAAAAAGAAACCCGACCCGAAGGCGTTGGGGGTAGTGGCGATTAAAGATGTGGCGGGTATTGTCGTCGATGATTCGCAAGCCAAAAAGGTCGGCGATTGGATGGACTCGACCGCTTCCAAGATATACATCGGCGAGGGATACACCCACGACAAGAGCGAAGGCAAGGGGGATAAGACCCTGACCTTCCAGCCGGAAAATGTACCCGCAGGGAAATACGAAGTTCGTTTGGCGTACTCACCGGGAATGAGCCGATCCGATGCCGTACCCGTCACGGTTCACAGTGCCGACGGCGAGAAAACCGTGATGGTCAACATGAAGGAAAACCCGTCAATTCAAGGTCGTTTCGTCACCCTCGGCGAATACAAGTTCGAGAAGAACGGTCAATGTTACGTCGTCATTTCCAACGAAGGAACCAAAGGGCACGTCACTGCCGATGCGATTGTGTTTATCTCGGTCGATAAAGAAGAGGCTGCCCCGAAGGAGAAACCCCCTGTCAAGAAAGATAATCCGAAGAAAGACGATAGCGACACTCTCAAGAAACTCGAAACCGAACTAAAAACCCTAGTCGATAAAGGGCCAAAACGGGCCAAAACGATGGGGGTGATTGAAGAGAAGCAAATCGAAGATACGAAGGTTCACGTTCGCGGGAACGTCCACAATCTCGGCGAACTCGCACCACGCGGATTCCTCCAAGTGACGAATCCCAAAGCCATCAGCATTCCCAAAAACCAAAGCGGGCGAAAGGAACTGGCGGAGTGGATTGCATCGGCAGAGAATCCCTTAACCGCAAGGGTCTACGCCAATAGGGTTTGGCATTGGCTTTTCGGCGAAGGGTTAGTTCGCACGATGGATAATTTCGGGACAACCGGCGAGAAACCTTCTCACCCCGAATTATTGGATTACCTTGCGACGCAATTTGTCAAAGAAGGGTGGAGTACCAAAAAGCTCGTCCGCACGATTGTGTTAAGTCAAACCTATCAGCAAAGCTCCGAAGGGGACAAAGCGACCCTCACTGCCGACCCTGAGAACAAACTTTTCGGACGCACCAATCGGCGTCGTCTCGAAGCCGAGTGCATCCGAGATGCCATGCTCACGATTTCCGGCAAGCTCGACCCAACGACAGGAGGACCAAGCTACGCCGAGAATCTCGGGAGCGACTATGCCCACAAAACTGTGTCAATGCGTCGAAGTATTTATCTGCCGATGTTCCGTAACTCGATGCCCGAATTCCTCGAAGCCTTCGACGCTGCCGACCCGAGCACCGTAACAGGCAAACGCAACGTCAGTACGGTTGCTCAACAAGCTCTGTTCTTGATGAACAACCCATTCCCCATCGAACAAGCAAAGCTCACCGCCACGAAACTCCTTGCCGACGATTACAAAGACGACGAATCGAGAATCACCGGAGCCTATCGCCTGATACTCGGACGCACACCAACATCGGGCGAAATCGGCGTGGCAAAGAAATTCCTCGCCAAAGAGAAAGACCCCAAGACCGCATGGACAAGCCTTGTGCATGTGCTATTTGCGACACCGGATTTTCGATACGTTGAGTAGTGGATAGTGGAGAGTTGAGAGTAGGGGCGGGGCGGATTGGATGTTGTAATCGAAAGGGGTTTCCCATAGAGCGCCTAGCCCGCTCTACGAGCAAGGGCTAGGCTATTCGGGTGCGCCCTAACGGGCTTTGGTCTCGAAGACTCGACCGACCAAAAACAAGAAATCCCCTTGTTTTACCGAGCGAAGTGACGGAAAAGCCCGAAATGGCGCACCCGAATAGCCTGGCCCTTGCTCGTAGAGCGGGCTAGGCGAACTTCGCGGGCTTACCAACCGACCATCATCTTCACTGACAACTAACAACTACCGAAGGAAAGATATGCAAAACCTTTTTAGCCGACGTGATTTCTTGACCCAGACGGGTTGCGGGTTTGGTGCGCTTGCGTTTGCGGGGTTGACCAATAGCCCGTTGCAGGCGAAGGATAATCCCCTTGCTGCCAAGAAACCGCATCACGCACCGAAAGCCAAACGGGTGATCTTTCTCTTCATGCAAGGCGGGGTAAGCCATGTCGATTCGTTCGACTATAAACCGCGTTTGACCAAAGACGACGGTAAGCAAATGCCCTTCGATGATGCCCGCGCGATTGCCAATACCGGCAGTCGTGGGACGAATCAACGAGTGATGAAACCCCTTTGGAAGTTCGCCCAGCACGGTAAGACGGGTAAGTGGGCATCGGACCTTTTTCCGGAAATCAACAAGCACTTAGACGATCTTACCTTTATCCATTCGCTTCATACCGAGGGGGTTGCTCACGGCCCTGCAACGCTCTTTTTGCATTGCGGGTCAACGAATTTCGTTCGGCCAAGTATGGGTTCGTGGGTGCTGTACGGGCTTGGCTCAGACGGGAAGAATCTACCCGGTTTCGTGACGATCTCCCCTTCACCCGGAAACGGTGGGGCACGAAATTACGGCCCTGCATTCCTTCCGCCTCTGTATCAGGGAACGCCTATCGGCAAAGCGGGTGGACAGGTTTCGGAGCTTACGATACGCAACCTCACCGGCGGTCAAAGTGCGACGACTCAGAAAAGCGAAATCGATCTTTTGCGAGAATTGACCGGCGAACAAATCAAACGCACTCCAAGCGAAAGTGCATTTGAAGCCGTTGCGGAAACCTACGAACGTGCATGGGCAATGCAGCAATACGCCCCCGATGCTCTTGATCTCACGAAAGAGACAAAGGAAACCCTCGCTGCCTACGGGGTCAACGAAAAGGCTACCGATTCTTTCGGTCGTCAATGTCTGATGGCACGACGATTGTGCGAGCAAGGTGTTCGATTTATTCAAGTCACCTACGGCGACGGGTCAGCCAACCCCGCATGGGATCAACACTCAGATTTGCCAAAGCACGGCGTCCACGCCAAAGCCGTCGATAAACCGATTGGGGCTTTGCTTGCCGACCTGAAGAAACGCGGGCTATTGGAAGATACCCTCGTCTGGTGGGGTGGTGAGTTTGGTCGAACCCCCTATGCTCAAGGCAACGGAACCGGACGCGACCACAACCCCGGTGGGTTTACCGTGTGGCTTGCAGGCGGTGGAACCAAAGCGGGTCTCTCCTACGGGTCAACCGATGAATTCGGAGCCCAAGCCGTCGAAAACAAGATGCACATGCACGACCTCCACGCCACAATCTTACACTTGCTCGGATTAGACCACGAGAAACTCACTTATCAAAACGCAGGCCGAAACTTCCGCCTCACTGATGTTCATGGTCATGTTGTGAAGGAGCTTTTTGCGTAATGGACTCGCAAACGCCACAACCGAAGTACATACCTTTCACGCCCAAAGAGATCAACAATATCAGCCTGTTCTGTGGAGGCGCTACGATTTCCGGTGTCGGGTTGCTTGGCGGTTGGCTCATCAACTCTTACCACGACCGAACCTATCCATCACCACCGCTTCCATCAAAGGCAGAAGCCCATCAGACATGGGGATACGCAAATCTAGAGGGTATCAAGTTCCTCATAAATGCGTATGGAATTTGTTTCTTGGTCTCGGTTATTCTGGGAGTTATGGTCGCCTTAATCGTGCATCGGATTTTTACTCGACGAATGAGTGAGAATGAACGCCAATCGAAACCAATCAATCGATGGCCATGGAAAATATGTTTGTTGGCCCTTTTGTTGTTGGGTATTGGGTACGGAATTTATCGTTTGGCGGACGTACACAGGATTGAGAATACTTTTGAGAAACAATTTGATACCTACGCGAATATCTCGATAGAAAAGATTATCGTCTCTGGTTCACCCGGAACGCACATGGAAATTGTTGATCGAGAAACTCTCGATTATTTCGCAATGTGCCTTTCACAACGAAAAGCAAATGTTGATCGCATTCAGCAAGACAATGCTGGGAAATCTTGGTATTGTTATTGGGCGATTTATGTAGAAAATCACCCAGTCGAAATGGGGATCTACCTTCCAGATCAAAAAGTGATCGATCATATTATAATCAAGTATCCATTCAATCGTTTTGCCGAGGGTGATTTTTACGACATTTATTTACCAGAACCTCGACCGGAAGGATTTCAAGAGTTCCTGAAAAAAGTTGCAACACGTAAGTAATGATTTGGTATTACTTCTTCGGTGGGCCAGCAATCTCAAATTCAATCGTTGTTGATTTGATCGACTTATCACTCTTTGCATCGGCGTAATCCATCGTTATTCGGTATTTTCCGGGTGGGAAGTCCTTCGTATCGATAGCCACGTTGCGTTGCATGACGTTTTCTTTGCCTTTGATTTTCTCCGGCCAAGGAATGATCGCCCCACCCGCGCCGTATTTTGTCCCTCTCTTTGCTGGGCCTTTTGCAACATCATAAGGTGGAATCTTGGTGTCGTTTCCGATACGCTCTATCCACGCTTGGTTTACCCCGATGATTTGTTTCTCTGAGTTACTTGGGACGGGGCGAATGTAATCATCGGAGGTTGTGTTCCGCAGTTCAAACTTGATTTCGACCTTGTCACCTGCCTTGAATGGGCCTTTGGCTTTGAACTCTCCTTTGCTCCAGTCAAGAGCTTTTTGGACTTGCTCAAGGGTAGCGGGTCTCGGTTCTTCGCTTAAAATCGGGAACGCAAATAGCAACAGGGTCAAACATGCCAAACGTCGTAACATCATTGTGGTGACTCCAAAAGGAGATAGGAGAGATTGATACTCTAGCCCAAAAACAATTATCGGAAAGAGACTTTTTCCAAAGTAAATCTCGAACCCTTGCATCTTTCGGTTAATTTGGTGACTGTCGGGAACTATTTCTTCGGGTTGGCAACGAGTTCAAAATCGATGGTCGTCGATTTGAATACTTTGTAGGTAATCGTATTTCGGTATTCGATCTTGACTCGGTAAAGTCCGGGTTGCAGGTCTTTCGTATCAATCCGAACAAGCCTCTTGTTAACGACTTGGTTCGGTTTGATTGTCTCGGGCCAGTCCATCTGAGTTCCACCAGCGGCTAATTTGGTGTTTCGTTTGACAGGTTCTTTTTTTGAACCGGAGGAAGAGCTTTTGGAATCGCTATCAATGCGTTCGCACCACGCTTGGTTATCTCCAATAAGTAGGGGTGAAGAACCTTTTTGAGGCGGCCGTTTGAACTCCTCCGATGTCGTATTTTTCAATTCAAATTCGATTTCAACCACATCACCAACTTTGAATGGGCTTTTGGTGATAATTTTACCTTCGTTCCAATCGAGGGCTTTTTGGATTTGTTCAAGGGTAGCGGGTCTCGGTTCTTCGCTTAAAATCGGGAACGCAAATAACAGAAGGGTGAAACAGGAAATACGTTGCCAACTCATTGTGGTGACTCCAAAAGGAGATAGGAGAGGTTGATACTCTATCCCAAAGGTTAATATCGGAAAGAGCATTTCCGACCTTTGCGAACCTCGGGTGGGTTTTCCCCTTCTGTCTTACAAACCCGTTTAACGGAGCGTTTGTGCAATCCCTTTTGTTAGAATCTTACGTTACCCAGAAAGAATTGTGGCCGAAGGAGGGCCGACATATTTTGGCCCAATACGATGCCGAGACCATTTTCGTTTACCAAGCCTACTCGCCAGCTATCGGTAAAGCAACGGCGGAGAAGGGGACGTTTACGGGTGGCTTTAGTTATTCGCGTATGAGTTGGATTAAGCCCAATTTCCTTTGGATGATGTATCGATCCGGTTGGGGTACGAAAGAGAATCAACAGGTTACGCTGGCCCTTCGCATTCGCCGTAGCTTCTTCGAGTCGCTGTTGTCGCAAGCCGTTGCATCGACGTGGAATCGGGATATGTACGCTACCGAGGAAGATTGGTCGCGTGCGGTTGCTACGTCCGATGTGCGTTTACAATGGGACCCCGATCATCACCCTTCGGGGGCAAAACTCGAACGTCGTGCGATCCAGTTAGGGTTGCGTGGCGATGTGCTTGCAGAGTTCGGCAAACGCCAATTGTTGGAAGTCCTCGATATTTCCGAGTTCGTTGAAAGCCAACGCCAAGTGTTTGAATCAAAAGGAATCGCCGAACTCGTTACACCAAAGGAATCGGTTTACATCCCAAGCGATCCTGCAATTGTAACCCGATTGCGTTTAGATTCGTTTGAAGGGTAACGGGCTTATTTCAATTTGGGGACGGTCTTGGACCGCAGAGAGTTGAGGGCTTTTTGGGCGTCGGGGTCGTCGCGGTAAAGGTCTTTTAACGCTCGGATCATCTTGTCTGCTTCGGCGTGGTTGTCTGCCTTTTGCAGGGTTTCGATTCGTTCAAAGGCTTTGTTGAGGGCCTCGGTGGAGGGGTGTTCGGTTTGTGGTTTGGCTGCGGTTTTCTGCAAGCTCAGTTCGGCTAAATCGACCCAGACCTTTTCGGAAGGAACGCCACTGTAACCCGTAACCAATCGTTCCCAGAGTTGGCGTGCAAGGTTGGTTTCACCCCCTTCTAAAAGCCGAACCCCTCGGCGATAAAGTCGCTCGCCTTCGCTAGTTTGAATCTCACGTCGGGCTTGACCGGTTAGCGTTTTTTGAAAATCTTCGTAGCAATCGAGCTTGCGTTTGAAGTCCTTGATCTCTTGGGCATACTCTTCGGGATAGGACTTCGACAACGGTTCCAGATACTCCTTCCAAGCCGTCCTCCAATCGTTCGGGTCGGCGGAGTTCATCAAAGGTTGGGCGTTCCCATACAGGGTCTCGGCAGAGGGTGTTGACTTCCAGAAAAAAGCACCAATCAACACGCCGACAACAATAATTAACGCGGGAAGAACGATCCACCAACGCCGAGTAAGTGGCTTGGGTGGAGCAGGGGGAGGGGTGAAAACAGAAGGTGTCACCTTCGGTAAAATTTTGGACGTTGCAGGTTGAGGAGCAGGGTTATTCTGGAGAAGCTCTTCCGCAGCCGGCGGACGTATCCCGACTTTTCCTTGCGATTGCAGAATCTGCCAGATTTTCTCAAGCTCTTCAAGCAAAAGGGTTCCTGAACTTGGTCGCGTGCTGGGGTCCTTGTTGAGCAACCGAGTCACCAGATTATCCAACTCGTCCGGAAGATCAGGGACCAGATGAATAGGCCGTTCGGGTAGGGCGTGGAGGTGTTTGTTCATCAGTTCGGCAATGTTATTCGCTGCAAAGGGTGTGCGTGTGGTGAGCAACGCATAGAGCGTGCAACCAAGCGAATAGAAATCACTTTTCTTCGTGACTTTTTTACCGGCATATTGTTCGGGTGAAATAAACCCAGCAGGCCCTAAAGTGTTATCGGTCAGGTTAATCGCTTCGGTTGAGAATAGCTCTTCTAGACCTGCGTGGCTAACTTTGATCTCTTGCGTGGCGGGGTCGCGAAAAATTCGGCAAGGTCGCAAGTCGCGGTGAATCAATCCTCGGCGATGAATGAATCGCAGGGCAGAAACAAGGCTCATACTAATGAGTAGCACTTGCACCCAATCGAGACGGGTTCCCGTGCGAAGCGTATTTTCGAGATTGTGTTCCCAACGCCCCTCGGTCACAAGGTACGCCCGACCTTGCGAGACACCCCCATCCAGCACACGAACGATATTGGGATGATCGATTTTTTTAGCTTGCCGAACGTAGTCTTTCAAACGCTCGTCGAAGCCTGCCAGAAAAGTTGAAAGCGAATTGAATTGGTAAAGGATGGCGTGTTGACTTGAGGTCTGATTTTGGTAAGTGACGTAAACAGACCCGCGAACGTCTTTTGCCAACAACGTCCCAACGTGCCACTCGCCAAACTTGTCAACACTCATCATGGTAGAATATGAAAAAGACGTGTGGACGGTCACCCTGATATTCCCCCTCTCGATGTCCTCAGCACCGATTCTTGACTATAACGATTCGTATCATCAAACACCATTTGGAGAAACCGATGCGAATTTCGATTGCCATGTTACTTTTAAGTTTTGCCTTTTTGCAAAGCCCCTCGATTGCGAACGAAGAAGCCACGAAGAACCTGAAACCCTTCCCCGCAGCATCCGAGGGGATGACCCGTTTTGTGATCATTCTTCCCCACAAAGAACGAGGCGAGGAAGATGCCTTCCGAGTGGAAATCGTCGTTGGTCAAGAAATTCTGACCGATGGGGTGAATAACTACTCTCTCGGTGGCGGTGCAGTGGATGTGAAAGACCTGAAAGGTTGGGGCTTCAATTATTACGAAGTCACCAAACTTGGGCCAGTCCGTTCGACGTTGATCGGCGTTCCGGCAGGGACTCCGCAGGTAAAAAAATTCGTCGCCGGTCCAAGTAGCCTGATTCGCTACAACAGCCGTTTGCCTATCGTGGTCTATGTGCCAAAAGATGCCGAAGTTCGTTACCGCGTTTGGAAAGCTCCTGCCGAACTCGAAAAAGCCAAGAATGACGCCGGTGAAAAGAAAGAAGAGAAGAAGGACAAATAATTGGTAGTGGTTAGCGAAGAAAGCACCCAAGCACCTTGATTCATTTCAAGGTGCTTGTTTTTTTTGGTCTTCCGCAACTGGGTCGCCTTTCTTTTTGTCTGGGATTTCAAACGTCCGTTTTGTTGTTAAAATCTTGCTGAGAGCTTCGATCTGCTCTTGATCGAGTCGATATGGTTTGGAGGAGGCAGGATTCTGGCCCGAAGAGAACGTATTGATGTACGGCGAGGGTGACTCTTTTCTGGGAACGATAACCGGTGGTTGCATCGACAGCAATCCCCACCAAACCACACCAAGTAGCGCCACAATTGCACAGACCAAATACCGGACATGCCAACGATTCTTCCATTGTTTGAGAACAAGTAGCAATTGCCCAGCGTTGATATATCCCCCACTTCGAACGCAACAACGGCGGATAATTTCGTCAAGGGTTTTCGGAACCGATGGAACGAGTTTGCGAACCGAGGGGACTGCTGCATCTCGGGATCGATTATGATATAACGTCGGCTGATTGCAAACGGGTGGTCGAACCCCTGCCAGCATTTCGTAGAGGGTGATACCAAAGGCGTACAAGTCCCAAGAAGGGGTCGGGGTTGTCTCGGCCCCAACTAATACTTCCGGCTTGAGATAGGGAACCGCACCAACGATCCGGCCCGCGAATTGATCTCGATGATCGATCCGGCTAAACAAGGTTGCAGGACGCATGATTCCGAAATCGATGAGCTGCACCTTTCCCCGTTCATCGATCAAGATATTGTGCGGTTTAATATCGCCATGAATAAAACCCTGTTCGTGGAGATAGGCCAACGCCGAACAGAGCTGCAACAGAATTTCGACCGTTTCTTGGACCGAGAATTTCCCTTTGGCTAACCGTTGCGAAACCCCATCCGGCAAATACGGGAGAACGAGATAGGGTTGCCGACCGTGATACCCGAACCCTTTCAAGGAGACGATGTTCGGATGCTTGAGTGTTTGCATCCGTTCGACTTCTTGTTGAAACATCCACCAAACGGTATCTTCGAGCCGATCTTCGCGATAGAGTTTGATTGCCCAAAGTTGACCCGTCGAGTCCTGCGCTTTATAGACATACGCAGTCCCACCCGCTCCAATTTGTTCAAGGATCGTGTAGTCACCCACAAGGGTACCGGCAGTTAGTTCCTCCGGTGCTTTGGGAGGGGTAGGGATAAGCTCTGGAGGGTCCGCCTTCTTTCGTGCGGGGTACTCAGCCGTGTTTTCGTCCGGCAAATCGTCTCGAAGTCGGATCGGGGGAGGCATGACGGGTTAAGGGTTGAACCAAGCACAAACGAAGTAAAGGTCTTTCTTTTGCTATGGTAACCAGCCTTGACCGGTTTCACAAGGGAAATTTAAGAACAAGGTAGGGCGAAGTACGACAACCGATTGGGATGTCGATAGTTCTGGAACTCCGGCAACTAACGTGGGCCGGCTCGCTGAGATTATTGGTTTTCCCCAAAGATCACCCAAACCAGAAGAGTCAGCGAGCCGGCCCACGTTAGTGGCCGGAATTCCACAAAATACGGGTTTCATGCAAAACACCCCATTTCCCCCGATTGGCATTGTTTCGGGTGGGTGGTGGGAAAAATCCTCCTACCTGACCTCAAGAATTCTCAGAAAAGGGCGCACTTTCCGAGTTACGGGTTGAAAAAAGCTGATACAATACTTCCAATATCCAACAACCCACATCCTTTGGAGACCCCGATTATGTCTCAGAAACGAGATCGCATCCAAGTTGAAGACGAGGGCGATATTTCGATTGTCCATTTCGTCGATAAGAAAATCCTCGACGAGCAAAACATCACCGCTGTTGGAGATCAACTCTTCCAACTCGTCGATGAGAACGGACGACGCAAATTGTTGTTAAACTTCAAGAACGTCGATTTTCTCTCATCCGCCGTGCTTGGTAAGCTGGTGACCCTCAACCGCAAGGTCCAAACTGCACGCGGTAAACTGGTCCTTTGCAACCTAAACAAAGACTTGGTCGAAGTCTTCAAAATCACCCGCATGGACAAACTCTTCCCCATCGCCACCGACCAACAAAACGGTCTCGACCAACTCGGCTAATAGTCTTTCTCACCTCGATTGCTGGACGTTGTACAATATCCCTATGTTTTTATTTCAACCTTTGATTGATAGCATTCGGGATCGAGTGCAATTTCCGGCCATTGTTGCAATGGGTTCGGCTCACCAAGCCATTGAGTTTGTCGAGCAACTGTCACCTTCTACGAAAGAAGGGCAACTCAGTTGCTACCAAATGGACTTGCACCACACCTCTAAACTCAACACCCTTTTGAGCGAAAAAGGTCTCTCCGCAACGGTCGAATCTTCGCCGGACCTTTGGGATTTACCCCCTCAATATCGGTGCGTATTGCTCCCGATTTCGACACATGGCGAACGGGAATTGAAACTCGACCTCATCGAGCAAGCGTATCACGTTCTCGTACCCGGCGGAGTGTTGATCGCCCTTTCGGAATACGAGGCGGACCAGCTTCTTCCTAAAGCCATCAAGAAAGTCTTCGGCAAGTGTAGTCAAATGCCTGCCACTTCCGATGGAAGTATCTTTTGGGCCCATCGACCAAACGAAGAACGTGCTCGTCGGCGTCACGAACAGAAGTTTCACGCACGTTTAGGCAAAGAAGGAACTTCGCACGAGTTTCTGTCGCGTCCGGGAACCTTTTCTTATGGCGAATTCGATAACGGGTCGCGTGCATTGATCGACTCGGCAGAAATTCGACCGGGTGACCGTGTTCTTGATCTCGGTTGCGGAAACGGAGCTGTCGGCGTGCTGGCAGCAGACATGGCAGGCGAAGAGGGGGAGATTGTCTTTGTCGATTCCAACCTTCGGGCAATCCAACTTTCCGAGTTGAACGCCAACGCCAACGGGGTCAAGAAATTCCAGACGATTGCAACGGGCGAGTTTGCGAATCTCGAACCGGCCTCTTTTGATGTGATCCTTGCGAATCCCCCGTATTTTGCGAACTCATGGGTTGCTCAATTGTTTATCGAAGCGTCTGGCCCGTTGCTCAAACCGGGGGGACGATTCTATCTGGTGACGAAGATGCTCGAACACGTTGTTCCGATGATGGTGCAAACCTTCGGCGAAGAGATTATCGTGATTGAGCATCGAGGTTATAGCATCCTGAGTGCCGGACAACCCCCCGAAATGGAAACCGAATGACCGCCAAAGAAGTGATCGAGCTTTTACGGTTGCAACCCCATCCCGTCGAAGGGGGATTCTTCCGCGAGACCTACCGCAGCGAAGCCCAATTCGCGGGCGGGTTATTCGTACCCTATCCTTCGGCACGTTCGGTCAGCACTGCGATTTACTACTTACTCACACCAGAAACGTATTCGGAAATGCACCGTCTTCCCGGCGATGAGGTCTTCCATTTCTATTTGGGCGATCCGGTCCAGATGCTGCAACTGTTCCCCGATGGACGTACCGAAACCCTGATTTTGGGAACCGATCTCAAAGCAGGTCACGTTCCGCAGCACGTTGTCCGTGCAGGAATCTGGCAAGGAAGTTATCTTCTCGAAGGGGGATCGTTTGCGCTCTTAGGGGCTACAATGGCTCCCGGCTTCGACTACGCGGACTACGAAGAAGGAAAACGAGATACCTTGAGCAAAGAATATCCCGACGTGAAAGAATTGATCGGGCGTTTGACAAAGAGCTAACGCCTTACGGAAGTTTCGGAAGGCTCGGAATCGTTGGGTCTTTGCTTGGGAATGTGGGGATCGGGGGTAACGTCAGTTCGGGTTCCTTGTCCTTTGCGGGTGGGGCTGCGGGGATTTTCGGAAGGGTCAACGGCGGATCGACGGGAATCATCGGCACGGGCAGCTTCGGTAGCGTTGGTTCCATCGAAGGAATCATTGGTAGAGTGATGGGGGCAGGTTCTTTCGTTGGCAACATCGGCAGAACGATAGGGTCTTTGCTCGGAATCATCGGGACGAAGGGGTCTTTTGCGGGTTCCTTCACAGCAGGGTCTTTGAGCGGAGGAAGATCGACAATCGGTGTCATGTCGGTTGTGGGGCGTGAGATTTCTCGGACGGGAATAATCGTTCCCGTTTCTTGCCAAGCTGGAAGCGTTGGCGGAGTGCGGAACCCTTCAATTCGTGCGGAGATCGTCCCTGAAGTGAGACGGGTACTCTTTGTTCCGGAAGGATTCAACACAAGGGCAGGCGAAGTGCCGGAGTAGCCCGGACCTTCTGCAAGTTCGCCCACTGCCGATTTGGTCGAGTGCAAATTCAGGGTCACTTGTACTTCGTCGGTTGGCTTGAGCGAGAGATTTTGCACGGCATAAGATTCTTCCCAATCGCCAGCTTTTGCTCGGATGGCATAGGGTTTGGCGTTGTTGGCACCTTTGTTGCCGATGTAAACCCATCGGATTTCTTCGCTGGCTTTGACGGTTCGGTCGGCCTCGAATTTGAGAACGACTTTGGCAGGCGAACCGGCTTTCAACCATGCCGCATAATCGGCCAACTGCTGCACCTCACGTTGACGCACACCCGCTTCGGTGAAAGCCAAATACGCGGATATGTGCTGTTGAATCTTCTCGGCCGAAGCTGTTGGAGATTCGCATAATTCTTTGATCTTAGAGTAGTGGTATTTATCTTCTTCAAAGCGGACAAGCTGACGGGTCTTGACTGCCATTTCCTTTTGCACATCGGCCTTGAGCAAACCTTGCACGGCAAGGGAATTCGCAAACTGCAACACGACCCCATACCCTGCCCCGTACTGTTTGGCATCAAGGGTCTTACCCACCTGCGATTCCAGAGCGTTATAGGCATGCTTGCGATAATCATCGACGAGTTTGGCGTAATCCGGAGGGGTATCGATTCCCCAAGCGGGTAGGTGTGACTTCGAGGCGTTCAACCACTCGGCCGCAGCAACGGGATCGGGTCGCTTCATCCGAGCAATGTACTCGTTATGGAACGATGCCCACTGCGTTTCCTTCGAGTTATCCTTGCCCGGTACGGGTACTTGAACGATCTTCTCGACTTCCTTGATAACCGGCTTTTCGACGATCTTTTCGACCTCACGAATAACAGGTTTCTCAACGATCTTTTCGACTTCTTTAATGACAGGTTTTTCGACAATCTTTTCCACGTCGCGGAATTGGATCACCGGTTTTTCGACGACCCGATCCACCGTGACAACCCGTGATTCACCGAGGCTATAGGTCTTATCAACTACACGACGATTCCACGTCGTATCAATGAAGGCCACATAGCCAACCGCCGTGAGAATCAACAACGCCAACAACGCAAGCGGAACCCACGAACGATTCGCTTTCTTCGGCGTAACAGGCTCACGGGCAGGCGTAACCGGTTGCGTAAGTGCTGCACTCCGATCCGCCAAAGGTGCCAGCAACGAAGTTTCGACCTTCGGTACTGGCGTGGGTGCGGGTGTCGGTGCTTGCACAGTAACCTTTACCGGCTCTGGTTTGATCTCGACTTTGGGTGCAGGTGCAACGGGTGTCGGGGCGATGGGTGTTGGGGCGGGTTGCTGTACGATAATAGTCGGTTTCGGTTCGGGCTTGGGTTCGGGCTTCGGTTGAACCACGATTATTGGTTGCAACGGCGTTTGCACAACGGGAGCTTGGACGACCGGCGTTTGCACAACAGGCGTTGTAATCACCCGTTCGGTAATGGTCTCGCGTGTCTCGATCTTGAGTTCGGGCTTGGCTTTTGTTTCAGGGACAACTGTTTCGATAACCCGCGTGATTGTTTCCGTGACGGTGTTGGGGTTCGGCGTGCCAACGGGAATATCAACTTGCGAAAGGGAAGTCGGAATCTTTGTGGGAGTTTCGATCTTAGGAAGGGTCACGACCGATTCGACGGCAGGTGAAATCAGTGTCGTCACTTTTTCAACTTTTTGGGTGACCGGTTCGACTTTGGGTGCAACCAGATTCTCAACGGTTTGAATTACCTTTGTTGTAGTCGTAGTCGTTTCGGTTTTCCACGAAGGAACAACCGGGGCTGCCAAAGGTAGGCGTGCCCACATCCCGTTACGCGGAAGGGTATCCCAACTTGGTTCGTACCATTCTCCAAGTTCTGGAAGATCGACAACCAATCGCCCGCGAAGGTTATCGGGTTTGATGGCATTGATGGCATCGGGAACGACTGTCACACATTCTTGCAGGTGACGAAAAATCTCTTCCTGTTCGACTTCGGTCATGGCTTCGGTGTCAGTCCCGATGAGTGCCAAAACGATCCCGTCTGCGCCTTTGACCGCGAAGAAATCGTCGCCGATAGTTTCGTCTCCGTCGCGGCATTGGCCAATGTAATGAGCAGCCGTCGGGCTATCGACCCCTCGGTTGGGTGGCACAAAAAAGCGAGGGCCAAGCTCACCGACTGACGGTGCTTCTGCAATCAAAATGGGACTGCGCATAGCGAATCCTTCCGCTCAAGAGACAGTTTCGATAATTTGTGGAAGTTACCAATCTTCCCTATTTGATGCAAGAGCAACTTTTCTTGTCGAGAGTGGAAGGATGTTGGGTGGGGTATCGCCATTCGCAATCCCGTGAGTGCGCGCCGCCCCCCTCGCCGAATGCTTCGTATCCGTCTTTGAACAGGCGGGGTGGGCGATACTCGTGACGCCCTATCGGGCTAAGTATTTTAAGGAAGAGAGAAAAACGGAGCGAAGCGATGTTTTGGTAGCTCACCCGCGCAAGCAGTGGGGCGGAGGCAATGATCTTACCTTTCTCCCAATAAACCAAAAAGCCGTAGAAACAGGATGTTTTTACAATGATTGTAGTTCGAGAAGGATTGGTTTTGGGTCTTGATCGAAAGAAGTAGTATCTCCGCCTCCGCCCCACCGCTTGCGCGGGTGGGCTATCAAAACATCGCTTCGCTCCGTTTTTCTTAAATCCCCTTGTTTTACTGGGTTTCGTCATCCTTTTTCCTGTTTGCCCTTCGATCAAATTGGTGGTATTGGGCTAACGCCCTCAGCATTTTTTACCTTTGATCTTTTATCCTGCCTTCTTTGGTTTCATCCGTGTCCATCTGTGGCTGACTGCTTTTGCCTTTCCCTAACCCCGATTCCCGAATCCCGAATCTCGAAGCTCCGACCTTTGCACGAATTAGGTAAACTGCGTAACGAAAAATCCCCTTTTCCGTGTGTGTTTCTGCTAAAGTCCGCCTTGATTCCTTTTTCTAGGCGGGGTATCCGAAAGGTTCGACAAGATTCGTTTTGGACTCAAAGAGACGAGGTCAAGGATGATTCGTGTGCTTGGTATATCGGCAGTGGCTTTATCCGCACTGACCTTGTTGGGTTGCATGCCTTACCGCCCTATGGAATACGATTCGACTTATTATCCAGGGAAAGGACGTGACGTTCAGACGGCACGCCAACCCGAACGATTTGCAGAGAAACGCGACGTTCCCTCGCCAATCGAAACAGTCGGTAATCCGAAAATGGGTGGCGGCAAACCTGTTGGGAATCCGGGTAACGATGTTGCTCGCATTCCTGCAACACCGGTTCCGAAAGCGGGTGATAATCGCCCAATTGACAAACCGACTCCCGGCCCCCTCAAGGGGCCGACTATTGTTGTCGATCCCGGTGTGAGGGTTGATCCCAGCGTGAAGTCGGTCAAGAAAGAAGAAACTCCGCGTGAGCTTCCGTTGACCAAACCTTCGGAAACCACCGAAGTGACCAAACCCGATACGGTGAAAACACCCATCGATCCGGTTATCAAAACGCCGGTCGATCCCGTTGTAAAGACGCCGGAAACTTCCAATAAGGTTCCCACGACCAACACGCCCGATACGGAAATCGTGAAACCTGATTGGCCGACGTTGAAGCCACCCATTGGCGCAGAACGTCTGCCTATCACACCGGAAAGACCGGCTCCGAAACCCGTTCCTGAATCGGGTATGGGTGGATTCCCAGTGTTACCACGTCCGGAAAATCCAAGCGATTTGAAGTTCCCGATCAATAATAACGATCCTTCGATTGAGAAAGGTGGCCCACGCGAAATTCAATTGATTCCGACGGCTCCGGGTGCAACACTCCCGCCAGCACTCCCGCCGGTTCAACCTCCGGTATTGCCCGGTCATCAATCGAATTTTGGTTCACCGAGTCAAAAACCTTCGACCGTGATGAGCGACCCTTCCTTAACGAAGGCGGTTAGTGCGTTCAAGGCCGATAAGAAAGATGAACTCGCCGAGGCTTTGAAGAAATACGACGCCAAGACGCAAGAGGCCCTGCTGAAGTTACTGCCAACCCTTGCGAAAATTTACGAAGGGAATTTGTCGGGGATGTCCCCCAGCGAAGTCTCAAGCGTACTCGACCAACTCAAGAACCTTTCGCTTGCAATGACGCCAAAAGCCGTCCTTGATGCGAATAATGTGGCATTGTGTCGCGAGGTGTACAACTTTGGGCATATCGAAGCCTTCCCAGAAACGCACACCTTCCGAGGCGGGGATACAGTTTACCTGTACATGGAGATGGTGAACTTCTCGACACCCGCACTTCAGGGAGGTCCGGGCTTTGCTGTGGACCTCGATGGGTTGCTTGCAATCCAAGACGGCGCAGGCCGAGTTGTTTGGGATGCCAACCCTCGCGACGAAGTGGATCGCCTGACAACACCACCGCAAGACTACTACCGCAGCTACCGGTTCTGCCTACCGGCAACACTTAGCCCCGGTAAATACTCGATCAGCGTGAAGATGATAGATCGCCCAACGGGTCGCGAAGTGACCAAAGTTATTCCGTTCCGGGTGGGGACTCGATAAACGGAAACTGCCAAAAGAATAAGATTTTTACAGGTGAGGCAACCTGCTTTTCCCTCTCCTCCGACAAGTGGGCGGGGAGAGGGGAAAAAGACATCAACACAAAACAACAATCGAACAGAACAGGTTTCGGTAAGATACAGGGGGAATTCTGATGAAGATTGGGGCATTACAACTACTTCGGCGACGTTGGTTGGCGATTGCAGCCTCGTTGCTTCTCGGTTCGAGTGGGCTTTATGCACAAGGGCCAGCACCGATTTATATCAAGAATTCTTCGGTACGTTTACCGATCCAACTCGAAGAAAATGTGCGTGCGGGTTTAACCGAACTCAAAATGTATGTTCGTGTTCCGGGGGGTAAGTGGACCCTCGTTGCGGCGGGCGTACCCTCTCGCGATTCCTTCGACTATCAAGCCACAGCCGACGGGAAACACGACTTCTTGTTTATGACTGTTGACAAGAGCGGCCGTAGCTCACCGGCGAATACTGACAACGCAGTTCCGCATCGCACGGTTGTGTTCGATACCAAAAAGCCCGAAGTGCAATTGAACGTGATTCCGCATCGCAACGAACGCTTGTTCGATTGCAAGGTTGTTGATACCAACCCCGATCTCAAGAGCCTCAAGGTTTATTCACAAGGGAAAGACGGGTCGTGGAACCCATTGAGTCCGCGAACTGTCGATAATCCGACCATGTTCACTGCACCCAGCAGCGATGTTGCGACCAGCAAAGTTCGCGTGAGTGTGTCGGACATGGCAGGGAATCAAACCCTTGTCGAAATCGATTTGAACGATCCTCTCGTTGGTCTTCCGGTCAAAGATCGTCGGCCCGAAACCTCGGACATTAAGCCGATTGATTATCGTTTACCAAGTGGCATGGACGATCCGAAGCTCCCCGATATCAAAACGGGCGATTACAAACTTCCAGGGAACGATTACAAACTTCCCGATGCCAAAACGCCGGACCTCAAGCCGATTGACTTCCAGCTTCCTGATGTCAAAGTTCCTGACGTGAAGATGCCTGACGTGAAAACGCCTGATATGAAAGGCCCCGATCTGAAGTTCCCCGACCTTCCGAAAATTCCGAACGAGAAGGACCTTCCTGCGATCCCAAAAACGCCGGAGAAACTTCCTGATCTACCGGGCGGACCAGACCTGAAACTTCCGCCTTTGTCGGGTGGGAATAGCTCGTCGTACCAACCGAAAGACCCGCTCGATTTGAAGGTTCCGCCATTGGATACGAAGCCCGCCAAGCGACCCGATGTAGCACACGAACCTGATATCCGCAACGAAACGCCCTCGATGCTGAACACGCGGACAATCTCGGTGAATTACGATCTTCGCGGAACGCTACGAGTCGCAGCACGGGTAGACTTCTGGGGAACCAAAGACAACGGGCGAACATGGGTTGCCCTGAAAGATGAAGCCAACGGAACCTCACCCGCCAAGCTCACCCTTCCCGAAGATGGGTCGTGGGGAATTCGCATTCGACCGAGTGGCAACGGCAAGTCGCCCGAAGTGGGTGAGGAAGCCGATTGCGTGGTTGAGGTCGATACTGCTAAGCCCGAAGTCCACTTGCATCAACCTGCACTCGGAACTGGTGCCGACGAAGGAACCATGTTACTCACATGGACCGCACGCGACCAAAACTTACTTGGTAATGCCATTCGTCTTTACTACGCCACCAAGCCAGACGGACCCTGGGAAGTGATCGTGAATGGTTACAAGAACGAAGGGGTTTATCGTTGGGCTATGCCCCCCGGCCTCGGCGAGAAAGTCTATCTCCGACTGGAAGCTCAAGACCGTGCCGGCAACGTCGGTCGCACCGAACTTCGTGAAGCCTTCCCGCTCGATTCGGGCAAGCAACGGGTCAAGGTCATCAGCGTCGGTCCTGCGAAGTAATTGATATCATCGGTTTGTCACACTTCTGCCCGTAAAATACTCACATGATTGAGCATCGGTTTGCACCCGGTTGGCGTTTGTCCGGCTTCGATGCCGTGATTCTCCTTTTGGGAATTATCGGCTCGTTTGTGCTGGGCTTTTACGTTTGGTGGATGGCATTGGTAGTCGCGTTTGCGGTGGGTCACTTCTTTTTGTTCTGTAATATCGTTCGCATGTCACGCTCACTCGAACTGGTCTGGGCAACGGTGTTTGTGGCCCTTTGTGCTGCAACGATCCTGATAGAATTTCCCGGTTGGCTTTGGACAGCAGTTTTCTCAATAGGCTTAACCTTCGTTCTGGTGATGGTCGAAATGCGAAAGCCCTCTTATCACGGGATCGGCTGGCAACGAATCAACCCGAATCTCCGCGAGTGGTGGGAGAAGCGATTTGGTGGGACGGAACGCAGATAATAGGATATTCAATCTACTCCTAACACTCTTAGCCAATGCGATTGCGTAATAAATTCTCCCGTTGGATGCCGCCTGCTCCCAAGCCAAAGTGGGGCTTTCGCGGGCATGTGCTTCTTGTTACGATTGTGGGCTATCTAGTTTATCTTTTCTACGTTGCTCTACCCTTCAGCCTTTTGGTGTTTGTCCTTGTCCCGCTATGGATGTGGATATCAAAGGTTACTTCAAAATCCGAAGCTCGTCGTTTACAAGCAAAGGCATTGCAGCGGGTTGGCGAAGATATCGGCACTTTTGCCCGTGCGTTTAACCGGCGTGCGGAACCTTTTGATACATGGGTGATTCGAGCGACTTGGGATACGTTGATACCTTTTGTTTCTTTTGAAGGTGGGCATGTTCCCTTGCGTCCGACAGATCGTTTGAGTGACGATATCGGGATTGATAACGAGCAGGCTTATGACGCTGTTTATGAAGTTCTCATTCGAACCAGACGGGCAAACGCTGACTGGAAAAACAACCCTTTCTATCCGAATGACCCTGTAACAATCGGCGATATTGTTCGGCTTGTGTCGTATCAACCGCTTCTTGCTGAAAACCCTTAATCTTCGACTCGCACTTTCAGATTCGGTTGGCCGAGTTTCTGGCTAAACAAACGTTGGATACTGGTACTCAGGGTTTTGGGATCGCCGCCGCGTAACCGGAATCGGTTGCCTTGCACGGTGGTTACATAGGGGTAGATGGCTTTGAAATCGGGATCGGGTGGGTTGTCGGAGGGTTGGCAAAGCTCGCTCCATGCGTGGATGAGATTGCCGTTTTCGACACCTTCCACCACGACCTCGAAGCGTTTGCCACCGGGGGGAACTTTCGCCGCTTTGGGTTCCGTGCTGTGTCCGGTCGGGACGCTATCCAATGCCAAACCGAGATCGAACCCGACCTCGCCGTGTTCGGTACGGTCAAGCCCTTCTTGCTCGTCTTTCAGGCTTGTCGTGAAGTTCTTGCCCGAGGCGACTTGCACCCCTAACACCAACACCAACGACAATACCCCTGCAAAGATTGCCGAGAACAACGATGCCTTGACCTGAATCCAAAATTGTGTGAGCGATCCTCGTTTTTTCTCGTCGTACTCCTTGAGTTTGTCATTTACTTTGGGAAGCTCTTTTGCCAAAGCCTCTTCGGTCTTTTTGTTCGCAGCGAGTTGATATTCAGCAATAGCGATGGCCTTTTTGTCGTCGGCTTTTTTCGCTTCCGCAAGTTGCTTCTCTAGGGCTTCGTTATCCTTCTTGAGTTGCGATTGTTCCTTCGTGATTGCCTCCGGTCGATTCTTGGTCCAGTTGTAGCCGAAGTAACCATCGGTACTGGCAGACTGAACCGATGCGTAACAGAATACCCCTGTGAGTAATGCACCAACAAACCCGCCGACGCCGTGAACACCAAAGGCATCGAGACTATCATCGTACCCGAAGAGCGTCTTGAGATGGATGGCCCCGAAGCACACGACACCTGCAATCAGGCCAATAATGGCACCGCCCCAAATGTAAACGTAACCCGATGCCGGGGTCACTGCAACAAGCCCTGCAACGACACCCGATGCCAAACCAAGTGCGGTCGGTTTACCCTTCACAAGCCACTCGGCGATAATCCAACTTAAGCCCGCAGCAGCAGCAGCAGCTTGCGTTGCAGCGAAACCCGATGCTCCTAGTTCTGTGCTATTGAGGCCCGATCCACCGTTGAAACCAAACCAGCCGAACCAAAGAAGCCCTGCACCCAACAACGTGAAGACCATGCTATTCGGGTGCATCGCGTGTTCGGGGTAGCCCGTTCGTTTGCGAAGGACCAAACACCCGACAAACCCTGCCATCCCTGCTGCAATATGCACAACGGTTCCGCCTGCGAAATCGAGTGCCCCCATTTTGCCGAGCAGACCAATCGCAGTGGCCCCTTGTGCAGGGAGTGCCCCTGTTGCATCCAGGTCGCCTTGCGGGAATGGGGCAAACCAATCGAATGCCCAAACCATATGAGCTAACGGGCAATACACAACGGTTACCCACAGGATCATAAAGAGACACCACGGCCAAAAACGAATACGTTCGGCAAACGCGCCAGAGATCAAGGCAGGGGTGATAATCGCAAACATCCCCTGAAACATGACGTGTGTATAAACGGGAATGTTGTACCCCGGTAGCATGGTGTTGGCATCGATCCCACGCAGGAAAAAGAGCTTCCAATCCCACCCCACTACGCCACCATTTTCAACACCCAGTATCGAGACTTGAATAATCGAATTTCCGAAAGCTAACCCGTACCCAATCACAACCCAATAAAGGCCAACGACACAGAGCGCTGCGAAGGAGTGCATCATCGTACCGAGGACGTTTTTGCGTCGAACCATCCCGCCATAGAAAAGGGCAAGTCCCGGAACCATCAGGAACACGAACGCACTTGAGGTCAGCAACCACGCATTATCACCGCGACCTTGACCCTTAACGGCTTCCTCTTTGGCTTCGTCGGCAGCTTTCTTGGCTTCGGCAACGGGGTCGGGTTTCTTGTCGTCTTGCGCCAAAACGGAAGAGCTAAAGGTGAGCATCGCCCCAAGTAGGATGGCGAGAGACAAAAGGGGAGAGATAACGCGCTTCACTCGCACGCCTCCAAGAGAGTCAAAGGACGGGCGAACCAGAAGCGTAGCAATGATAGTGCCGAACGGAAAATGCTGAACACACGAAGAAACTCCGGAATAACGCCGGCATTCCACAAGTAAAAGCCAAAGAACGCTACAAGATCAGGCAATTCATGCTAAAGGTTTCAGCACGAATTCAAGGAAATCGTCTCTTGGCTCTTTCTCTCTTGCCCTCTATTCTGACCTTCATCAATTCAAGGGGTGAGCTATGAATCGTCGAACCTTTTTGGGTACACTTCCTGCGTCGCTGTTGTTGGCACAAACCAATCGTGCAGCAGAACCGATCCGCAAACTCGTACTGCGGTCGTCTTGGCAAACGGTGAACATCGGTGATATTGCTCATACCCCCGGTATGTTGGCGTTGCTCGAGAAGTATCATCCGAAAACCGAAGTGACCCTGTGGCCTGGCGGATTGAGTGCCGAGGTGGAAAAACTCCTGACGACACGTTTTCCAAAATTGAAGATCGCCAAGAGCAAGGAAGACCAGCAAAAGGCGCTCGAAGAGTGCGACTTTTTCTTGCACGGGTCCGGCCCCGGTTTGGTGGGTCGCAACGAAACGGAATTAGCACGCAAAGCCAAAAAGCCTTACGGTTTTGGTGGCATCACACTCAGCGACGACGAGCTTAAAAACAACCGTGATTTATTGTCCAACGCTCAATTTATTTTCACACGGGATACCGATTCTCTGAAGGCATTGGAAAAAGCGGAGATCAAAGTGCCGAAGGCTGCATTTGGGCCGGATGCAACCTTTGCGATTGACTTGAAAGACGATGAGGCTGCCAAAGCCTTGCTCAAGAAGTTCGATCTGGAAGCGGGCAAGTTTTTGTGTGCGGTTCCGCGATTACGTTGGACCCCCTATTGGGAAATCCACCCTGAACGAACCAAACCGAACCCCGAACGGAGTGCAGTCAACGAAGCCTTTGCGGATCGGGATCATGCGAAAATGCGAGAGGCTATCGTTGCGTGGGTGAAGGAAACCAAACAGCAAGTCTTCCTTGTTCCTGAAATGACTTACGCTCTCCCGCGATTAAAACCTTTGCTCTTCGATCCTCTTCCCGACGAGATTAAAAAGAGCGTCCGAATTATGGATCGTTATTGGCTCACTGCGGAGGCAACCAGCGTTTATGCGATGTCCTCTGCGGTGATTAGTTTCGAGATGCACTCTCCCATCTTGGCGATTGCGACGGGTACGCCTGCGATTCACCTTCGCCAACCGACCGACACCCGTAAAGGTCGCATGTGGAGCGACATTGGTTTGAAATCGTGGCTCTTTGAGATCGACCAGAGTACCGGAAAGGAGATTGCAGCCCGATTATTGGAGATCGGTCAGAATCTCGAAGAGGCCCGCAAAACGGCTCAAAAAGCAAGGCAGTTCGCACAGGATAAAATGGCGGAGATGGTCAAAACAATAGGGGCTTGAGAAAGAGGTTACTTACCGGGGGTGTATTTCTTCAATTCGGTGACTCGCGAGAGTTCGATTCCACCGGGAAGACCACCACCGGAGGTCTGTGTGCGAACGATCCCAACCCCGTCCACCAACCAGATTTTCATAGAGAGAGTGATATTTTGCATGGCTCCGAGTGAGAGGGTAATCGTTGTGGTAACGAGTTGGGCGTTGAACTTACCCGCAGGCACTTTGACTTCTTCCATGCCGCCGACTTCGGTATTCATTTGAGCATTGATTTCTTGCCCGCCTGCGCCCCCACCGATGGCAGCACCAAAATCGATTTTGTTGGCCCAAGTATCGCCTTTTTTGGCACCCGGTTTCCAGATCGTCCATTCCATATTCGTGCCGGCGTTACTTTGAGAAAGAGTAATCCCTTTCGGGGTGGCTTTGATCTCGCTCGCTTTTCCACCAACTGCTCCGCGACCCTCTTCAATCGCCGTGATTTCGTCCCCTTTTTTGGTGACCTTCGAGATCGTTACTTTCTCTTCGGTCTGATCTTTCTTTTGAGAATCGGTGACGGAGTATTCCCAAGTCGAACCCTCTTTCAAGGGAAAGAAATCCACCGGTTTAATGTCTTTGGGAACGGGTGCTGCTATCACAAGTGTGGTGAGAAAGAATAAGCCAATCATCGTCCGCATGAGGGTTTCTCCAAAAGGTGTAGATATTTTATCCAACCCACGATGAAAGCTCAACGAGATTCTCACGATTGTGACACAAAGATGACGGCGAGGGTGTGGCAAAAAATCGGTTGGGGTGAGGAATCATCGCCGCGCGAAAATTTTTTGGGAAAACCCAGAGAGATAGGCGAACCGGCGATGTTAATCGCCGGGTTTCTTTGGGTGTGCGTGAAGATAACGGGTCTCGCTATTTACCCGGCGATTAACCAGTAGTTTCAACAACCGGAATCTCGACTGTAAGTGGTTACAGAGTAGATGTTTGAGTGGGCCTTCTTATTTTCTCTTCCCGCCACGTTGGGTAAGAGGGGTGGGAAGAAAGGAAAACTACACGCACTCGGCCAACTTTCGTTTTTCCCCGTAAAGGCCACGAGCCGGGAACGTAAGTGACCGGAGTAAACACTCACAAAACCCAATCGCAATCACTCCCCTCACTTACGTTCGGGGCTCGTGGCCTTTACGGGAAACTCCTTATTTTCTCGGTGTTTTTCAGCGTAAGAGTGACCGTTGAAACTAATGTAACATCGCCGGTTCGCCTTAGCTATCCGAACCTCAACCGATTTTGGCCACACCCGTAACGGCAACCGGCAAAAAACGCAATCGCAACGACGGATACCGACCGGATCAATATCAAAAGTAAAGGGAGTTCGAGTAACCTTTAGAAATTGCTATGCGTCCAGACCTGAAAGACGATCCGGTTCAATATACCTCGCATCATGGCGAGCCGATCCCGCACCGAAGTCGAAACTTTTTCGTTCCACCCCCCAAAGAAATCGGGGCGGTTATTAGTGCGTGGTCTACGTTGAAATTCTGGCAAAAAGCGCGAGGGAAAAAGCATTACTGGGCGAAGGTCGTGGCATCGTCCTCATTGATATTGCTTGTTGTTGTAGCTGCACTGCGTGTGGGAGAACCCTCCGTTAATGGAGCGATAGGGATGTTTGTGGCGTGGTTCGTTGCAACGGGGATTATTGCTGTTCTCTTTATCGACGAGCCAGAACCCGAAGTTTGTTCCTACGTTGGAATGGAAGGATTTGTTGCGTATGAATGGGATGGCGATAGCCCTCCTCGGGAAAGGGTCTTTTGTGCTTACGATGAGGTAAGCCACATTCGACTCGAAGGGACAAACTTCTTCGTGAATGGGACGTACTCGCACACCGAATCGAAAACGATTTGGGTTTATCACAATCAAAATGGGGAGTACGCCCACGAAGGAAGAGACCGCAGCGAAGAACAAAAACCCACGAAAGATGCGTGGCACTGGTTCGATCTGATGACACGGAGTGTCTGGATTTCTCGGATTTTGCCCAGAATGAGAAAGACCATCAGGGAAGGGGGAACCGTTAATTTTTACGACAAAAACGGAGCATTTCTGGTTGGTTTGACCTCTCTTAGTATCGTCTTGGAGATTCAGAAGGAACAGAAGTCGTTCCTTTACTCGCAGATCGAAAAGCATAAGTACGACACGGGGCGACTGCTCATCAGTTTCCTAAACCCTGACGAAAATCCGGAGGCGAAAAAACGGAGACCGACGTTGCGTCGTGATAGGTTTCGTTTTGGGAATGCCGTTCAAATTGAACTGACCCCTATGGGAAATATGCAGGCGTTCATCACCTTGTTCGAGGAAATGATTACGCCACTTAACGACGCCAAATCGAAACCCCGAAAATCGAATGATGATTTCGACGACGGCTTGGGCGACTGACTATGCGACGATTCGATGCTACTAACATCCAGTACATTTCACATCGGGGCGAGCCGATCCCGCACAAGACCCGTAATTTCTTCGCTCCGCCGCCGGACGAAATCGGCACCCTTATCAGTGCGTGGTCTACCTTGAAATACTGGCAAAGGCCAAAAGGGAATATCGCTTTGCAAGGGAAGATCGTTCTCATTGCCTTTTTCCTGTGGTTGGTTTTCACGGTGTACAACCCGTTGAATCTGCCACCAACCCTTCCAAGATTTGGGTTCACGATTCTTGTAGCGGTTGTGGGTACGTTGATCGCTATTCGGTGGCTGGATAAACCAACTCCTGCGAGTTGTTCGTACGTCGGTAAAGAAGGTTTTGCGGAGTATGTTTGGGATGGCAGAAGCCCTCCACTGGAGAAGGTCTTTTGTGCATTTGATGAAGTGAGTTTTATTCTTCTCGAAGGGGCGATCCACGAACGATACGACGAAACTGCCTTGCTGGAAATGAGTACCGTTTGGGTCTATCGGAATTCAGATGGCTCGTACACCAATAAGGGAATTCAAGAAGTTTCTGAGGACACACCCGTCGCCGACGCTTGGCATGTGTTCGATATCAAGGCCAGAGAAATTTGGATTCGGCGTATTTTGCCGGCGATGCGAAAAGAAATTGAAGAGGGTAAGACCGTCGAGTTTTTCAATCCGTTTGGCTTATTGATGGTCGGTCTGAATGTTGGCGGGATTGTCCTTCCACACGAGAATTACAACGTCGAATTGACGTTCTTCGATATGAGAGATTATACCTTTACGGGGGGGCGTTTGTTTATCGATTTCGAGAATCCGGAATCTGCAATCGCACAAGAAATCATCGCCGAGGGAAGGCATTCTTACGGGAACGCAGTTCAAATCGAATTATCGCCGATGGGAAATATGCAGGCGTTTGCTACCCTGTTCGTGGAATTTTATACCCGATCCAAACGAACGCAACCAAAACCGCGACAATCGGACGATTATTTTGATGATGGTTTGGGTGATTGAGACCCTCGAGTCTGGCAAAACAATCCGGCAGAAAGCAAAGTCAGAAGGCAGAGAACGCAGAGACGTAGAGGACACAGAGAAGAATTGAGAGTTTCGAGAGGGAAAACGGCTATTTGTTTGCGGAAAGGTGTTCCCCATAATCCGCCCTGCCCCCACGCGCGGAATGCTTCGCATTCGACTTGGGACAGGCGGGCCTATTCATCACCGGGTCGTAACCCTGAAGCATTTTTTGGCCTTTGAATTCTTATCCTGCTTTCATCTGCCTTTTGTCTTATCTGTGTTTAACTGTGGCTAACTCTTCTTGTTTTCTCTGCGTCTTTGCGTCCTCTGCGTCCTCTGCGTTATTGCCTTCTGCCGGATTTTTTGCCACACCCCCGCCGTCATCTTTTAATTTTTGCTCTTGCACGTTTTTCGTTTTTTTGCTTTAGGGGGTGATTCGTAATCTTTGCTTTTTGGTTTCGACCATGATAGCTCACTACACCGATTTTGATCGCAAGATTCTTGCTAAACACGTTCGCACGGGGACCCCTTTTTACGTTCCCGGTTATGCGAGTGCTTGGCCTGCTTGCCACACTTGGACGCCGGAGTATTTAGCCGAGGCGTCGGGCGATAATCTGATTCCTGTCAGTCATTATCCCGATGGGGTCACCCTTGCCGAGAAAGTCAAAATGACGGTCGGTGAATACCTCCATGCGATCAACGCCACTCCCGAAAGTTGGAAAAATTACTACATGGAGTCGGTGGTTCTTTCGGAATTGTCCGATGCCCTTTATCGGGATGCGACTATCCCGCACATTTTCGATGACCTTCCCGATATTGCTGATACGGTTTTCTTTGGCCGTAATACCGGAAGCTGCTGTCACATTCATGCTCACGAAGAATCGATTGTCTTCCAAATGATGGGTACAAAGCGGTTTATCCTCTATCATCCGCACGAAGTTCGTAACATGTACTTCGAGCCGATTGCTGCTGACTATCGACGTAGCCAGATCGACTTTAATGCCGAGATCGCCTACGATAAATTCCCGTTGGCACGCAAGGTCAAGCCGATTGAAATTATCATGGAACCCGGCGATGCGTTGTATTTACCCGTCCACTGGGCTCACTGGACTGCCGCCGAAGGGTTTACTTTTACGCTGACCCGTTTCTTTCATGCTCGGTTGCGGAATTATCGTTTTCCTTCGCCGGGTATCCGTTGCATTTTGGGGAAACTGATTCAGACTGTACGCGGTGGAAAGTAGCGAGTGCAACCCTCTCACGATCTGCCGATCATTTTGTTTCCGGGTATGGGGGCGGACGAACGCCTTTTTTCTTCGCAGATGGCAGCCTTCCCGAATATCGTTATTCCCAAGTGGATACCCCCTCGCAAATACGAATCGCTCCGCGATTATGCCGCACGTCTAGCTCCATTCATCGACCCGAAGAAGCCCTGTCTTGTCGGTGGGGCATCGTTTGGCGGGATGGTGGCAATGGAACTCGCAACCCATTTCCCGAACCTCGGTTGCATCCTGATCGGGAGTATTCGTTCGCCAAGTAGCCTTTCGTGGCGTTGGAAACGGTTGCGACCCTTTGCGGTGTTAGGTCCCGATTTCTTGCGATTCACGTCTTGGGCAGCATCCCGATTTGGCAAGCGATTCCTTTCGCAACGTGCGTTGCGTGTGCATGAACGACTTGCAGGCCCCAACTTTGAGTTTGTGCGTTGGGCGATGTGTGCTGCGGTATGTTGGCGTCCGAGTTCTGCAACCAAGAAGCTCCGAGTGTTTCACATTCACGGCGAAAAAGACCACATCCTTCCGGTGAACTTGGTGCAACCCGATGTGATTGTTCCCGGTGGCGAACACGCACTGAGCTTATTCCGACCGAGTACGGTCAACGATTTTCTCGCAAACGTAATTCAAACAGTGACGGGCAAATAGACATGGCGTACCCCAAATAAAAAAGCCGACGGGTTCCCGTCGGCTTTTTCTGGGCGTGTTACTTTACGTTTACTCAGTCGATGATTTCAATTGCACCACCAACATTACCACGAATGATAATTTGGCGTTTGAGACCACCACCCGGAAGAGCAGGGGCTGTCGAACCCGTTGGGGTTCCCATTCCGCCGGCATCGCTTGCGGGTTTGCCGTCGTCAGGGGTCAAACGGATACGCGAGTTATAGTTCTGAATCTCGACGGTTCCGTTCTTCCAATCGACGCTGTAAGCGTAGTAGGTGCTGTTCTGTCCGAAGTTCTTGTCCAGTTTCACCTTACCCGATTGCTTGTCGATCACCACTGTTCGCATGTTCCAGTTCCCGCCGTTCGGGTTGATCGTGTTAGAAGCACAGACCATCAAAGGCAGTTCGTTGAACATTTCGACCATAATGTTTTGGTTATACAACTGTTCGGCAGTGTTCCATAGGGTCTTCCCTGTTGATTTCTCGATGCAGTACATGTGACCATTCACCCGAATGCCTTGCAGTTGTTGTTGGAAGGCAGCGATAAAGCCGAATCGGTTTTCGGCCGGTCGATTCAATACAAGGTAATGTCGGTCGCGGTCGCTCATCAGGATCACTTCGGTCACTTTGTCGAAGTGGTCTTTGAGTTTCGGCCCGTCGACTTTCGTGTTTACCGTTTCTTTACCAGTCACGGTATCGAACATCACGAGATCGCCGCTCTTCGTCAAATATCCACCGATCCCTCGGTTTTCTGAGCGAAGGATAAAGGCATCGTCGGCCAATTTCTTGGTCCAAACGTCGGTTCCTTTGGCAAGGTCGATCATGCGGATGACTTGCTCTTTGTCCTTCTTCTCGATAGCGAGCAAGTTACGCCCGTAGAGTCGAGCCGTCTTGAGGCTGGTGAGCAAGCTGGCTGCTGCGGGGACCGCAACTTCCGAACCATCGATAGCACGATAGATACGAGTGTTGCTGACTCCACCATCGCTGGCGACTTCGCATGAGATCAGGTATTCGGCATCACCGAAGACATAGGTTCGTGCGGAGGCTGGTTTCGTCCAAAGGATGGTTCCTTTGGTTGGTTCGCGTGCGACAAGTCCGTCTCGGTTGAGGTAACAAACGTAGTTCGGTTGAACGACCCATTGTTGACCGACCTTTTGCGACCAACCGTCTTGGTAAGCGATACGGGGGCCGTCGAACTCTTGGTCTTGTCGGTTGACGATTCGATTCACGCCGACCTTACCGTACAGGGTTTCTTCCCAAAGGAGTTTCTTGTCTACCAAGTCGTAAGCATGAATCTTCGAGATCGGTTGACCAGTTTGGTTATCGTTGGTGTGCGAGGTCAGGATCGCAATGTGACCCGTTACTTGCACCGGTCGATACGGCATACCAATTTGTTGGAAGACGTATTCGTAGTTGAAATAGCCCACAGCCGGGAAGGTGTGGTAAGCCTTATTCTCGTTCTTGTCCCAAATTTGCAAAGCAAAGCCGGGTCCGAATCGACCGGACTGGTCGAGTTGGAGGTTATAACGATTGAAGTACGGCAGCTTTTCGGAGGTCGAAAGGTCTGCGGATCGGGATTGTTGGTTGATACCCGTCGCGCCTTGGAGTTCGCTGACTTTCATCTTGTTGAAGGCCCAAACCCGTGCAGCCGGTTCGAGGAACGGCAGGAATCGCGGATCGACGACCACATCGCCGAACAGGTCAGCGCCGGTACGACCATCTTTGAGTTTCACTTTAGCAAACCGGTCGCCCAACTCGGCGTACATACCCATTGCATCGTCAAGAAGGTTCTTCTTGGCGTACAGACGGGCCAACACTTCGACAGAACGTGCGGCAA
>VYLT01000017.1_pt1 | contig 38026 bp, 20 predicted proteins | sample 5114261 | NCBI WGS metagenome assembly VYLT01 (sample SAMN12291815, study PRJNA351875) | freshwater metagenome | isolation source: freshwater lake | place: USA: Michigan, Little Long Lake | collected 2011-07-12 | reverse complement strand
CAGACTGGCTTTGTTGAAGAGGCTCCCAAGGCGATTGTTCTGCTGGTTCTGGATGTCAGCGGTTCTTTTGAGGAGAAATTGCTAACGGCCGATTATCGAGCTTTCAAGTTTGCAACGCACTTGATCCAACAACTGCAAGAACAAGGGGCGGGCTTCAACACTCGCCTTCAAATCTCGTTGATATCGGGAAGCAAGACACCGATTTTCTTCGATGGAACGTTCTTAGATTTTCAAAATCGTTTTCCTGATGGGGACGCTTTCCGAAAAGCTCTGTTGAAGAATCGTGACAGTAACGGTTCTCGCGTCCATGACTCGATTAGCGACAGCATCGAATTTGCGATGACAAACAATCAAATCAAGCCGGGGGTTACGCAGCTGGCCCTCGCAGTCCTCTCGGATTTTGAAGATACCTTTGGGGATACCAATTCCCTGCCGAGATTGAAGCAATGCCTTTCCCGTTGGGAAAAGCAGGGTGGGATCGTTGGCTTTTATTGGGTCGATCAAAGGTTTTACCAACGATGGATAACAACCCTCGGTGAGATTTTCCCGAACAGCCACAATGGAAAACGAACGACGGTCACAATCTCCGAAACTGACTCGCCCAGCGTTCCGATTTTGTTCAAACCCTAAACAACTCCAATGCCCATTCTGATCGCCCTGTTTTGTCGCCCCTTTTTTAACCTTACCATTATACGATTATGACCAAACTACCAAAAACCTATTGGAGTTTTATTTCGCATTTCATTGCAATGGCACTGTATGTCCATGTCGTGACTGTCGTGCTGATCTGCATTTCTCATGGTTCGTTTATTGCCATCTTTGTGGCGGCGATTTGTTGGGGGCTGGCTCTTTTGGGAGACCACCTTATTTTCAAAAAATTCATTCCACAGCGATTTTGCGATGACAAAAATTTTCAAGAGCAACAAGACTCTTACAAGCTTGGGATGACGGTGACTGGATTTATTTTGCTTGGATGCTGCATTACAACCAATTTAAGTTTGGGAGTGATTCTCCTGTTAACGGTTGTTCGATTTGGGTTCTTGATGTTTTGTGGGCGGAGTTGGTGGATTCTTTACTCCGAACGTGTTCGACCTGACCAAATACTATTCATCCACGAAAATCAGATCGCAGAACTCGACCAAGCACGGATGATCTCAGAACGAGAACTCCAACTCCAAACGATCTTCCAACAACAAGTCGCACTTGCCAAAAAAGCTCAACAAGAACAGCAGCATACCGAAAACACGAACGCTGCACGGGCCCGTGTGCGGGAGTATCTTGCCCAAAATCCGGATTTACGACGTGCCATTTCTTCGGACGAGTTGGAACTTCGCATTCTGTCGCGGATCCCAGATTACCCCCAAGAAGAGAATCCATTTGGGGCTGCTTCTGAGTTGATGATTGAGCTTGGTCAGTTGCTGATCGAATATCAGCAAGAACAGACTCGCAAGAAGAGCGAACAACAAGCTCGAACTCAGAAGACCAAAGACCTGCAAACCCAGATTGCCAAGCTCCGCAAGGAAGCCAATGATCTTCGTTCCAAACCGAACCTTGATCCTGATTTTCTCGAAGCCGAGCTTCGGGTCTATCAAGACCAGATTGAAATTTTGACCCAAGACCTTCGCAATCTTGAGGCACGTTGAGCAGACCCAATGCCACTCATAAAAACCTTTCATCTTGGAACGAAGACTCGCCTGTTTTCAGGGGATTCGTCTTCGATCTCCATTCAGGACACGACCGAACCTGTGGACTTGCCTGCCGATGCTTTCCGAGTGCATGCCCTGATTAATGGGGGGAGTGGGAGCGGTAAAAGCCGTCTGGGGACAGCATTGGCTCGGCAAGCTCTGAAGCTCAATATCCCGTTTTTCTTCGGCGATATTCACGGCGACAGTGCCGAGGATATTGCTGCAACAGTGTCCCAAAACAGTTCGCAAGCCGATTCCCCCGAAGCAGCAAATAAAATTCTCAAACGGTTCCACTACTTAGAGTTTGCTCCCGATTATGCCCCTCGATTAGACCCGCTTCACATTACCGAACCAGTCGTCCACCCCGAACTGTTGACCAATTTCCTTCGCACCGCCGAAGAAACGATTGTCGATGGGATGGCGAGTCTTTTTCAAAGTGCAACGCAAGGCTCGGATTCGTTTGAGGGGATGCCTCGGCTGTTGCGAAATCTGAAAGGAGCCTTGTTTGGCTGTGTTCGCAAAGCACCGAATCGACGGCTTCCATTGGGATTGGTTTCGATTCTGTTGAATGTCGAACATCCCTTTCACAAAGCGGTCTATGCCAAAGTTCAAGATATTCTGCCCCTTGATGTGCGAGGGGATTTTGATGCCTTGCACGCCAACCGGACTGAGAAAGCACGCGAGCAAGTGGAATCGGCCCTCAATCGGATTCGTGGTTTTCTTTCGGGTTTGCTACGAGACGTTTTTGGAATGACCTCGGAAACTGCAAATGTCTTCGATTTTGAATCGGTGGTGCGTAAGGGGCATTCGGTCGTTGCGAATCTTCGGGAGACCAAGTATCTGTCGCATCTTCAAGGGGTGACTCTGGCCCGTATGCTCGTGATCCAATTTGTCGAAACGATCATGCAACTTGACCGTGACCAACGACCGCAACAGTTTCTGATTTTTATTGAAGAAGCAGGTGAGGTCATTACCGAAGTCTTTATGCGATATTTGGGGGCGGTTCGCAAATATGGGATCAGCCTGATTTTTCTAGGACAAGACGGCTCGACATTCCAAAGAGGGGATTACACCCTTCTTCCTAAACTGATTTCCCAATGCGGGATCTTGGTGACCTTTAACCAGCGTTTCCCGGCCGATAGCGAACTCTTTGCCCAAGCGATGTTCCAAAAGAGTCTCGACCTGACTCCTTTGGTTCACGAAGTGGAACGACATGCTGACCCTGAATTTGTGCAGATGGAAGATGAATCTGTGACCGAAACCACAAGCGAAACTCAATCGACTGCGAAAGGGACTGCTTCGGGTAAAACTCGTTCTCGCCAGTCTTCCAAGACAAAGTCTCGCCAACAGGGATGGACTGAGAATGAAGGGTTTACCCAAGCGGACAGCCAAACGCTATCTTCGGGGGCCACCCAAGCGACGGGCCAATCCACGCCTCTTGATCCCGATGCTGCTTCGGATGGACTGAAGGGCTCGAAATCCCTGACCCAATCGGAGCAGAACCAGTTTGCAACGGGAAGCTCCTCGGCTCATTCGCTTACCAAAGGGCGTTCGGGAGGGCAAGGAGAAGCGATTTCTGATGCCGAGGGTGAAGCCGAAAGCGAGCAACAATCGCTACAGAACTTACTTGGTCACACCAAAGGAACCAGTTCGGGGCGTTCCAAAAAATGGGTGCAGATCGCTCGTGTGAAACGAGAAACACAAGAAACGGGACAACTCAAGAAAGGGACGATTTCGGAACAGATCAAGAAGTTCCAAGCGGTTCTGATGGAACTCCCCCAACGCCATGCCTTTGTGAAGATCGTTGGACACGAAGCAATCTCGATTCAAACGCTTTCGGTTCCTGATCCCTTCAAGTCTCCCCTCGGCTTGACGCACGCCATCAAGAAGCTCAAGCAACAGCTTTTTGAGATTCACCCCTACCTGTATGTGCCTGACCTTTCGGATGGGGCGGAACAACAACGGATACGCGACTTCCTGCAAGCAACCGAAGCATCGCTAATCAAGCCCACAAAACCTAAGTCTTTGCCGATCTCAGACGAAGACACCGATTCTTACTTGGATATTTGAGGAGCAACTTTATGGGTATTCGCATCAATGATCGAGATTTGGAAGTTTTGAGTTCGTTGGTTGAAGCAGGCGGGTTATTGGATTCTCAGACCATCCATCAGAGGCATTTTCCTTTGGATAGCACTAGCGAGGCTTGTCTTCGACGATTGCGAATGCTGCGGAGTGAGAACTTGTTGGATGTGGTGAGGGCCAGTGTGACTTACGGCTCTGAGACGCTCGGTCGGGTGCCTTTGGTTTTCTCTTTAACGAAGCAAGGGGCGGAGTTGATTGAGGACGTGACGGGGGTGAGTGCAAAGCCGATCCATCTCACGGTTCAAAATTTGGAGCATCGGCTGGCTATTGCAAAAGTTCGGTTGATTGTTTCGGATGCTTGCAAACAAGAAGGCTTTCAGAAACCCGATTGGATTGGGGAATACGAGCATCGCAAGACCGAGATTCATCCCAAGATGAAACTCGCCGAACGCTATCGACTCTGCCACCAATACACCGTTGATGACTCCAAATACACCTGTTGGCCCGATTTAGCGTCGATGCTCGTTATCAAGCACCCAACAGGCGAGAGCCGATTACAAATCCTTTGGGAGATTGACCGCTCCACAGAACGACTTGCCCAGATTCGGGCTAAACTGACTGGATACCACCAATTCTTTTTGAATAGGGACGAAAAACGATTGTTCGGAATTGCGGGTATGCGAACACGAATATTTTTCGTGACGTCGAGCGAAGAACGGTGCAAGTCCATTGCCGAACTTTTCCGCGATCAACCCAGTTCAGAGCGAGTGCGGCTGACTTGGAGCAAGGCACTGACACAAACGAGCATGTTTCGAGGATCAATTTGGTTTACTTCGAAGTGGGAATGCCGGAAAATCATTTCAAATTCTAATTCTTGAGTCTTGGTGACGTTTAGAGGTCTACAACGGCTTCAGAAACTTGGCGATGGAAGAAGCTAAGCACTGGGCAGATAAGACGCGTTCACCAACATTCGTTTCCCTCAAGCAGATTCTCCCTGATCGCTTCGAAGGTCTTGGCTTGGATCTCGTGGATTAGTCTGCTGCCCCTGTACACGTCACAGTTCCACTCTTTGTCGAACCAGACCTCAGCACAGAATGTCTGATCCATGTGGGTAACGACCAGTTTTTCTGCCTTGAGCAGATGAGAAAACTCCTGATCTATCGAACCATCAGAGCGGACGGCGATCGTGAGGTCTGTATATTTGTAGTCAGGGGGCGGCATATTGAGGAGCGAAGTACAGAGATGGTACACGATCCTTCTAGTGGCGTCGTTGCGTCGATAGTGTGTCGGGATCGCTTTGTATTGGCTCACAGTGTTTTCAAAAACTCAGACCAGAAGCCGAGGATGTCGTTTGTTTCTCGTTCTGGGGAGTATTCTTTTTGGATGTAGTTTCTGGCTTGGAGTCCTTTGGTTTGCATTTCTTGTGGTAAGGTGCGGGCTTGTTGGAGGGCTTTTTCTGCAATTTTGGCAAAGTTGAGAACGTCGCCGACCTCAACGGGGTAGCTAAACTCCGGTTTGAAATACTCTCGTCCTCCCCAACCGTGATAGCCGACAACGACACAACCTGATGCCATCGCTTCGAGCGGTGGGAGTGGGCAGCCTTCGGGGTAACCGAAACTGAAGAAAAATTGGGCAGTTCCCAACAAAGTTGCCACCTCTGTTTCGTTCTTCCCATCAATTGCTTGCAGCGTGAATCCGTGAAGAGCTTGGCGGTGTTTCAGGATGTTGAACACTTGAAGCAACTCGGTTGCATTCTTGCGGGGCATGTAAGTGATTATCGGCTCTTTCTTGGGTGCAGGCTTGAACAGGGGTGTGTCGATCCCATAATGCACGCGATGCAGCTTGAGATTGGGAAAGGTGTGAGCCAAATACGCTTTGTTGTCTTCGGAAACCGTCAAAACTGCCTTCACTTCGGGGTGAGTGTAGGGCGTGCGAAAATCGTTGGGATCAACGCTGTAACCTGCAAATGTCAGATAGGAGTTCTGATTGAAGATAACTTTGGGAAGTCCGGGTGCAATTCGTGCGAGGTCTGGCCCGTAGACTTCGGGGATTACTACCACGTCTCCGCTCAAAAATGGTGTCTCGGCAGTTGAACTGATCCGTGTTTGGTGTGGGAACCAAGTGCATCTGAAATTCGGCTTGTTGTGGAGAATCTTGGCATCAAAGCTTGCTTGGTTGAGAACATCGACGTGACGATAGAGACGGCGAACTCCTCCTGAAGGAACATCGTAATCGGGACAGAGTACGAAAATTCGAGGCATGAGAGTTAGGGCTATCCTGAGGGAATAATCATCAGTTCAAATTATCACTCACCGATTCCGATACCTGTTTTGGGAGACAATATTACCGATTCAGCAAAAACTATCTCCTGAGGCTGGTTCTTCTTCCATTCGGTGATATTGGTTTTGTGTGGCACTCGCGTAAAATAACCGAGAAAACACGAGAGATTCTATCATCTCCTGTACCAAGCATATTGTACTCATATTGGGTTGATGTTGCAAATAGTGTTGCCAAATTGTTGCCAAGAGAACGCATTCCTACTTCGCCAGTATTCGGCTTTTGGACTTCCTTGAAAATCCAGTGAATCACTTTGGCTGCGGAGTTCTCAGAGATGGGCTTGCCAGTCATGGGGATCGGAGAAAAGGGCAATGTGAATTCTGCGTGCCGTAATCTTCTGTGTCGATTCAGGTATTTCTCCATTTGGGCTGAAGATCTGAAATCCATCAGTCGGCGTTCAGCCCTTCGTACGGAACGCGTCGCACGGCGGGACTTGGCGCGTGGGCGTAGCTTGTCTGACGCTGTCCGGCATCAGAGATAGTAAACAACAAGCTCAATACTGAAATCAAGCTTTCATCCTGCCTGCCATTTCCGACGATGAAATATCGGTTACGACGATATTCACACAACACCAACCATTCGTGTAGGTAAAATGGCGTGTAAGTATCTTCATCGCAACCATTTTGTTACCCATTTGGTATGCTACGCTATCTCCAACACTTGGAATCGGGATAAATCCTCCCTGTTCCGATTCTATGGGTTCTTCTTGCACCGCATCATCTGGACGGTCGGCATCGAGATGTTTGTACTGGAATTCTAATTTCCATTTCATGATAATAATCCTCCAAAGATCAAATTTTTACGATTTCTTTTGGGAAAGAGTCGTCTTGATTTCTTCGATCTTCTTGTTTCGTCGTTTAGCTTGTTCGCCTTGTAAATAAGCAGCTTCTTCAAGAGTAACCATCGGATTCGGTATCCGATTCGGAAATGAAGCCACAGCAATCTCAGTCGCTGTGGAATGTTTTTCGTGCGTCACCTCGTCCACCCATTTCACGACAACACGAAATATGTAATCGTAACCATGCTCTTTGGTGAAAAGTCCAAGATCAAGCGTATCTGTCTCACCGGGCGAATACTTGAAATTTTGAGCAAAGGAGAAAACCCCCTTTTCTTGCGGATTCAAAGTCAGATCGTATTTGTATGGTTCAATCTTTGCTTGAGTGAGCCCCGTTTCATTTGGGAGCATTCCAAGCACTTCGACCGAGACATCATCAACCGTTGCAAGGCCAAAGTGAGAGTTGGAGAGCTTGAGATAGAACCTCTGTGCAAGACCAAACTTGTCGGAATCAGGGGGAGTTTCTTTTGGGTATTCAGCAAATCGGATACTGAAGGTTGTGCTTTTCGGCTGAGAACTTTCGTCATTCTTAAAAGAGAGTTTTGAGATTACTTTCGGCGTCAACACAAGACTCAGAACAAAAATTGCCAATCCACCGGATGCCCGAACAAAAATACTTTTTACCTTCCCTTCAATCTCCATTTTTCCAAGCAGAAGACCTCCCCAAAAACCTAGCGCAACAGCCAACAGCAATCTCAAAAAGATAACCATGTTGGGGTCTTGAAAGGGCTCATTACGAATGGCTAAGAAGATAATCAAACCCACGATCCCAATAGTCAGAGTCCATGCAATAATTTTCTCCCAAGTTTGGAATTGATTTTTTTGAGCGATCATTTTTTCTCCTCTCTCTTTGCGAGTAATATCTTCGGGACAGGGGCTTCATTTCTGCGACCATTCTCCGAGAGGTATTGCCTTTTGCCCTGATATTTCTTGTATCCATACCGCCAATCAAATACTTCGCCCATGTACGTTTTGATTTGCTCCAAACTTGCGCCCTTCTCAAGCATCTCGATAGCGTACTGTAATGCTTGCTGGAAACCACGACGGTAGGCAGCTTCCCGAATCCTCGCAGGGGCTTGGTCATCGAAAGGCTCTTCGTCCTCAATATGATCGTGGGGGCATTGCATCTGTTCCACGATCTGTCGCAGAAATTTTGCGCGGATTTGAGACTCGTCCATAACTCTCCTTTGCTTTAAGAATTTCTTAGAACTCTATTCAGGCTTCATTGCTGTTTCGATTGCTTTAACTGCGACCGCCGAACCAATTTTCGTTGCGGTTTCCAATGCCCAATTTCCCGCCTTTTTGAGAAAGCCAAGGATAGCTTGTGCATTCCCCTTTTTTGCAGCTTCTTCTGCATCGGCAACTGCTGCGACCGCTGTGTCCTGTTCCTCGGTTTTGGATTCAGCGATCATTGCTGATCGAAGCCGTCCCAATTCGGAAGCTAATTCACCGAGCGAAGTTTCGCCAATTGCTGTTCTCAGGATTTGAATAAAGTTGATGTTCTCGGCTTTTGCGTTCGGCCCCATCACGCCGACTTGATTAGCGTTGTAAAAATCGCCCATTTGATCTCCGTTATTTATCACACAATTTTGATATACATTCCTTTCAAAAGCAGTCTCGACAATAGCTTCTGGAATTTCTTTTGTCGTCTCCCCATTCTTTGAAAGATCTGGGTATTCCTTTTGCAAATCCAGAAGAAAATCAAGTAGATGACTTCTAACAGAATTTGTTAAACCCTGAATAGACGCTTTGGGAACTCGCTGCACGGCAGCATTTAACAGATACCTACCAATCGGTAGCATTGGCCCATTTTCACGCAGAAAATTGATTGTCCTCGACTCGATATTGACCTCAAAATATGGCGGATCGGATTTCAGCAGATCCTCTAAAGCCGAAATCGATTGACGGATTGTTACATGCTCGAGTGCGTCGCGAATATCGGAGAGTTCACCTTTCAAATAATCTACAGACAGGTAAACATTATTTTTTTTGCTCTCGAACAAACCAACAAAATCACCATACAACTGAGCATCAAGTACTCTATAAGCAGGAACCTCGGCAGGGTGCTTATATCCATTTACCTCACAGTCAATCCAGTTTCGGAATTTACGCGATTTTAACTGCGATGCAAGAACCTTGGAGCGGAGTAAAACCTGAGATAGAGAATACTTGGATTCATTGGAAGCCCATTCGATCAATTCCTCAAATAAGACATTTGCCATTTCAGTCCTTTGTATTCAGGAAAACCAGAATCTTCGTCCTTATAAGAGAGTAATCGTCCAATTGGTGTTTTGATTTAGGCAATCTCGAGCCCGATTTAGAACAAGCCAAAAACTCTTGAGCTTTTAATCCGCACAATCATTACAAGTTCACAATCCTGAATTGACGGTGGTTAAGGTTTTGCCACCTGATGCACGTTCACCAGACGGTAACGCACAGCAGCATCTGTCCGGCTTGCCAGCCTTCGGACAAACTGTAGCAACCATCGTGCGTTGGTTTTGTGGGTAACAGGTCTCGGATTGGCCCCATGCGCAATCTCATGGCGACGGGGCGGTGCGTCATTAAAGTTGTCCCTTGCTTGTCTGGGGTACAGTTCCGCCAACGCCACAACTGGTAGATATCGGCAAGCCCCACATAGTGATTGATTGTCCTATCCCCTCAAGCTAGTTCTTCTTCCATTTGGTGATGTTGGTGTTGTGTGGTACTCGCGCAAAATAGTCGTGAAAATACGAGAGATTACAAAACCTCTCATGCTCGATGTATTGTACTCGCGTTGCGGTGACGTTGACAATATCGTTGCCAAATTGTTACCAATTGGCTTGTATTGAGTGTTAATATGATCCCTCTCGACAAATTGTTGGTGGTGTTCCGGATCGAACCCCAGTGGAACAATCAGACGGTGTCCCGAACGATATTGAATTTTAAAAGAAACATCATCAATAATTTGAAGGACACAAAAGAAGTTGAAGTGGGAGGCGTTTGAGGTTATGCAGTACGACGGACTTGGCGATCTCGTACGGCAATCTTTATTTGCCAACGAGTAAACGAAGAAAGCGAGACTTGATGTTGCCGACAATACGCCATTCGAGATAGCCCCGAATCCTTCCATTCCCGAAAAATGGCTCGCCACGATTGCTCCTTCTGCAAAACGTCCAGCTTGCGTTGCGGACTTCCCATGATTTTTAACCCCGTGTTGGTGTTTGACAGGCGAACCTCTCAAACTAACACAACCATCTACAAGGGTTTTCACCGGACGCTTACGCACCTTCGCTATTTGGTGGATAAGTATCTTGATTACTACAACTGTCTGAGACCGCACTAAAACCGAGGCAATCTCACTCTTCCGGCTGCCTTGAACAGGATGCTTTGGACGAAGAGGACGAACCGAGTGTATTAAAGTTCCCCGATGTAGAGGAATTGAAAGAAGACGAACCCGTTGGAGAAGTGATTCGGCATCGGTTACTCGGCGGGCTCATCTCGCACTACGAACAGGTCGCTGCTTAGACTTTGATCTTTTCAAATTTGAATTTCGTGACACCTTCCGAGGGGTTGCTCCGCACTTTTGTTATTATACTATTGCAAATTTCATAATAATTGCCCAAAATTAGATAGACGAATTAATGAATAATAGAATGAAAATTTCTGCGAGGATTCTCGATTTTTTCTGAGTGACACTATTTTTCACACAGGAAGATTACCGATGTTTTCTGAGTGACACTATTTTTTATACAGACTGGTTTTATCTTTTTTGCCTGTACACCAAGACTTTCTCCTCTCCATCAATCTTGCCAGCGACTGCAAAACTATCTCCAGATTTGGATACGGCAGCCCGAACGGGCACGAAATTTTTTGGAAAGTTACAACTAAATCGAGAGAACGTTGACTGGTTGTCCGTTGTAATTTTGTGAAACCGTTCTTTTTCGACAATCAGCAACATGTTTCCGTCTTCATTGGGTTTAAGACACACATAATCTTGGCGACAGTCAGTCAATTTTTGAATCCCTCCAGAATTAACCCTCGAAATACATCCTTTTTGGATAATCCAAAAAGAACCAGGAATCTTTGGATGGAAAAGTGCATCCTCGATCCCCACAAAGTGGTTTTCAGAGAGTTCGATGATTGTTGGTGGTGCTTTCTTCGACTTATCAATTATCACCCTGAGCCAAAAGGATTTATCGTCCAGAGGATTCAAGATAACATCGAGTTGCTCTGTTGATTCGATTATGCTGTGAATGTTAGATTTTCTAATCTGTGGGTATTTGGGCAGACTGTTTTTCAAAGAATAAGCAGCCTTCTCTTGGAACCGCTCAACATCGGTAACTAATATTGTGGAATCCGTAAAGCGGAAAAGATGATTACTTTTCTCACAGAAGAGTAACTTTTTTTGGGATATTGCAAGGTGCAATTCCATTTTGAAGATATCCCTTCGATCCTCGTTAATTAAATCTTGCCCCACGACTGAGGTGTCTGATCGAGACAGTAATCGTTTAGAAGAGTCGATACCGAGAAAATCGGAATACGGAAAAATTGTTTCGATAGTGCTAATCACTTTTGGGGATTTATAAATATCAATTCTGGTCTTATTTTGGATGACGAAGGTTTGTTCATCAAGAAATATGACGTTTGTTCCGCTCAAAATAAACGGTTTTATTTCGGTAGTTAGGAAGGTTAGTAGAAATACGATCATTGGTGTAATCATTTGTAGCCTCAATAGATAGCAGCATCTCAAATACCCAGATGTGGTAAATAAGAGATAGCCTTGATTTTCAACAACCCCATTACTGTAACCAAATTTATTTAGGGGTCTGAAATTATGTCACAGGATTTATTGAGTTAGTTGGATTCGTTGCTTCCAAAGTTTCTCAAACAAAGCTCCATTGTAAAGTATCAACTGAACAACGTTACAACGTTGGGAGAACCAGTTAACAACATCATCAAGCTCAACTCAGATTTCCAGATCTAACCCAAAACAATTATTGGAGTATTTGGTTGAAGTTAGTTAAGTACAAAAAACTCGATTTCTATAGTTCACCGTAGTAGAAAGTCTACTGACTGTTTTAGGACCTACGCAGTTGATTTCTCAAAGGTCTGTTTACCAACCATTGTAAGCCATTAGCAGCCAGAAAAAACCGTCCAAGGCTTCGTAGTTTAAACAAAATATCCCAAAGTTCGACATCCTCGACAGTAAAAATTGTCAACTGCGTAAGTCCTATGTTTTTCAAAATAATTCCGAACTATAGGCAATCCATAGTTTGGTTTGGGAAGTTGGTGATAGTTTTTCATTAGAACGATTCACTAACGTTTCGGTTGAATGAAATTATCTTTCCCAAAGTAGATAAAAACATTAACCTTTCTCTCACCAGTTTCCAGATCAATTTCACGTTCAATTTCCTCAATCTGTTTTGAAAACAGGATGATTGCGTCTCCAAGCCCACAGGTGTTTTCGTGATAAAACAAGGGACCAATCTGGACACTTTCGGGGAACAATTTGTTAATTTGCCCACCATGACACGAGATTATACTTATCCTCGCGTTAATGTCTTTTGTCAATCTCTTTATCAATTCGTCATCGTTAGCCGGTGCCGCTGTTATGAGCGGAAGACCATGCCCCACGACCAAACAGACGTTTCGGTTATTTCCTGTTTGCTTTACAAAATCTTGAAGGGCAAGGAGCCCAAGAGGCCAAAGCTCTTTTATTTCGTTATCAGTTTTCACAACCCATCTGAGTTGGAGATTTACTTTATCGTTTTTCTTCAATTTTTCAAGAAAAGTGTGTACCTTGTCGTAGGCTTCGTGAATTTCAACAAGTTTTTTCTTTACATCAACCTCAGGTTGACGAGCTTTCACAAGTCCTTCAGCTTTAAGGAGTAGGCTATAGTCATCATCGGATAAGTTATTTCTTCCAGTTTTGAGCAACCTTTCTACTGTGTTTTGAGCTTCTGTCAACTCTTTCTGGAGTGCTGCGAGCTCATCTTGCTGTTTTTTCAGGTTGGTCGCTTTTACATGCGACGCAATGACTTCATCCATAAAATCAAATCCATCCGGTCTCACTTTTGGAGATTCTTTGAATATCTGTAGCCCGTTCCGATCAAGCCCATTGACCCCATTATTGCCAACATAGCGTCGCAAGTTGGTATCACCCGCCCCGAATCCCAACGGGTCTTCGGTTGTCCAGTAGCCGAGTCCGGTGTTGAACCAACGCCAGTGAGCATTGATTAACCCCGATTGCGAATCACTCAACAATCCCGCAAACGTGAACCTGCCAATCGTCCCACTCGACGAGACCACATTCCCAAAGCCATCATATTTCGCTGTTGCAATCACGTTCCCGCTTGCATCCAACACTTCACGCACGCTGCCGATGCGATCCTGCAAAATCCACGTCACCGCAGACCCGTCGTATTTCGCCAAGCGTTCGGCCTCGCCAGCACCCATCAGATATCTTGCCACGATGGACGAGCCAGTGGAGTTCACTTCGGCCCACAAATCATGCACGGTTGCAGTGAAGCCCACCCCATTCCCATTGATCCGATAGGCAAAATACTCGGTTGTTGGGGTTCCGCTTACAGTTGTGGTTTGGTTGACAAGGTTGCCGTACACATCGTAAACGTAATCGATGTGCTTCAACAGAGTTCCACCACCGCCCGATGCTGTGCGTTGTTCTGCCGAAGTCATCTGGTTGCGTAAATCGTAAGTGTAAGTCCAAGTCTCGTTGTTCGAGATTTGGGTCTTCGCAGTCATATTTCCAACATCATCGTAAGTGTAAGTGTAGACCCCATCGTTGGTGATTCGGTTCCCAGACTCCACGTAGCCACTCATGCTTCGATTACCGTTGTAATCGTAGGTATAGGTTGCACTGCCGTCACTTGTTACTTGATCGTTTGAATCATAACCGAAGGAAGTAACCACCGTGTTTCGAGTCTCAGTACTCAGGTTATTCACGTTGTTGTAAGCATAGACATACGAAACCAACGTCGTGCCTGCTCCGCTCTTGTGGGTGAGCGATGCGATATTCCCTGCATTGTCGTAAGTGAAATCGGTCTTGCTTATCAATGTACCCGACGAAGACGCATTGAACCGGCTCTCGCCTGTCCGTTCGTTTCGAGCATTATAAGCGAAAGTCACCTGCACACCACCGGCTCCAAAGCCTGTCGCTGCAATCGAGGAGAGATTCCCTTCTGCATCGTAAACGAGCGTTTCCAATCCGCCCAACGAATCGGAGATATTTACCCGCTCATTAGCATCATTATAACCGTAATTCGTCACAATGCCATAAATATCCGTCTGAGATTCCAAACGCCCATAGTCGTCATATCCAAAGGTATACGTCCCTGCTGCATTCGAGGCGGTTTCCACTTGCCCGTTATCGTTGTAAGAGTAAGCCAAAGTCCCAACGATGCTTCCACCCGTTGTGTTCTGCCACGTTTCCAGAGTGAGTTGGTTGTTATCGTTGTAAGTCCGTGTAATCACTCGTCCCAAACGATCCGTAATAGTGTTCACTGTCCCATCATCATAGTAAGTAAACGTCGTCGCTTTCCCGAATACATCTTTCTCAACACTCACCCGATCCAGAGCATCATAAGTCCACAAACTCAGGTTATTCTCAGGGTCATACTGCATCTCAAGGTTGTTCGCCACATTGAAATACTTCCATGTCTGCCCACCATCGGGATTCGTGGTCAGCCATTGATTGCCATCGTCATCGAAGGCAAATCGAGTTGTATTCCCTCTCGCATCGGTCGAAGCCACCACTCGGCCCAAGGCGTCGTATGTGCTTGTGGTGGTCTTGCCATTGGCATCTGTCACCGCCTTGACTCGGCCCACCGCATCGTAGGCGTAGGTCGTCGTTTTATTCGTCGCATCAGTTACGGTGATCTGCTGACCGAGGTTATTGTAACCAAAGGTCGTGATCTGATTCAGAGCATCCTTGATCGTGAGGGTATTACCCCACGAATCATAGGTGTATTCCGTCGTGTTAATCCCATCCGTTTGGGTGTGAACTAAGTTCGTTTCATCGTAATAGGTCGTGGTTGCAATCGTTTCATCACTTGTTCCGAAAGCCGAAATTACCGACGACAAACGGTGTGAGGCATCGTAGACGTACTTCGTATCGAAACCCAACGGATCAGTCACCCACTCCAATTGTCCAAACGCATTGTAAGCGTAAGTGGTCACATTCCCTTCCGCATCCGTCGTGGTCTCGACCTGACCGGCATCATTGTAAGTGGTGTAAGAAGTGTCTCCTTCCTCGTCGGTATATTCAGTCGGTTGTTGGGCTGCATCGTAGTCTGTGAAGGTGCTATCACCCAGAGCATTGACCACCGTCCCTACAATCCCAAGCAAGTCCCGAATAAACGTGGTGGTGTAACCATTCTCGTCGGTCTCGACTGTCGTTTCTCCTGCCAAGTTGACCGTCTCGTAATCTGCCGAGCCATCCCCTAAATCTTGCTCCCCAATTTCTTCCCCATCCGGATTGTAAAGATAGTTATCAATCCAACCGACCGCATCGCGGAACGAAGCCAACGTACTATCGAGGTTGTAACTCCACAGATTCACTGCCAAATCTGAGGTGTTCTCCGCTGTCACGCTCCGAGTCACTTCTCCGCGTGTGTTGCGAGTGACACTGCTTCGCACCCCATTGGCATCGGTCGAACTGGTCTCACGCCCCTTGGCATCATAAGCGACCGTCCCAATCACAACGGGTGAGCCGCTTGGCAATTGTTTCGGTAGGGTCGTTTGCGTTACTCGACCCAAGGCATCGTTGACAAACGTTGTGGTCTTGCTGTTGGCATCCGTCACCGTCTCGATGTTGCCATTCGCATCGTAACTGTAAGTCACCGTCTTACTGTTGGCATCGGTTACCGCAATCGTGCGACGATAACCATCGTAGGCGTAGGCATTCACCACGGCGCCCGCATCGTCAAAGGTGGCAGTCACTAAGCCCGTTGTGGAATCATAACCCACCGCCGAAGAGACACCTTCGGGGTCTTGCGTGCTAATTAAGCGACCAAAACTGTCATAGCTAAAGTTGGTCGTTTTCCCAAGCTCATTCACTGCCGTGAGTTGTTTGTGGTATTCGTTCGAGGTTCCAAAGGCATTCGCTTGATACGTGTAACTGCGAGTGCTGCTATCGGGCAATGTCTCCAAAGTCACATATCCCAAGGCATCCCGTGTGTACGAGGTGGTTCGGCTCAACTCATCGGTGTAACTGCTGACCCGACCTTCGCTATCCCGATTCCACAACTGTACTCCACCCATCGGCGACACGGATCGCAACAGCCGACCCTTGCCGTCGTATTGGGCTCGTGTGGTTCGTCCCAACGGATCGGTACTCGTTGCCCAGATCCATCCTTTCGCCAAGGTTCCTAAACCGGCTTTCGATTCCGACACAAGAGTCGTCGTGCTGGCTTCGGTTCCCGTACCCACCGTCACGCTGTTCAACAAACCGTAACCATCGTAAGCATACGAGGTCGAATCCCCTGCCCAAGTTTCGCTGGCCAATCGACCCGAACCATCGTAGGTGAAGTCGTGGTACCCCCCATCGGCATCGGTAATCCGTGTCAGTTTCCCGGTGCTGTTCGTCAAAGACACTGTCCGACCCAAAGTGGTAATCGTCGTCACCAAAGTCGAGGTGTAATTAAAGTAAGAGATGGTTCCATCAACTGCGGTGAAGGTGGCAATATTCCCAGAGGAATAGGTCGCAGAGGTCGTCTCTTTGCCGTCTGCCGAACTCCAACCGGTTTGATAACCAGAACTATCAAAGGTGGTCACGCTCCCTTCGGGTGTGGTGTAAGTCCAGCCACCACCCGAAGCCACCAGCTTACCATTATCTCCTTGTGGTGAGGTATAATTCCCCGAGCCAGCATCGGCGTAGAACTCCACTTCACCTGTCCCATAGACACGCATCATCCCTGCTGGATACGGACTGCTTGCAGAAACACTTACCAACTTATCAACACCCGAGAATGTCCAACCGGCACCAAACACACTTGAATCTTGGGGAGCTAAATACATCACTCCCGATGTGGTCACCGGAGAAACCCCATAACCACCGGGGAACGAGACGGTTAGACTCCAAGTGTGTCGGCCTGCCGTGGTCACTGCCGAGTTCACTTGGGTTGCCAACGTCAGAATCTCACCCGCATCAAACCCTGTTGTGCTGAAGGTCACTGTCGATTGAGCAACCCCATCCCATGTCAGAACAGCGTAGATGTTGCTGGGCAACGCCGTTGATGCATCCGTCGTCAACTTGGTCTGGATGATGGGCTGGACAGCCACCGATCCACCGTCGTACACCAAGCCTGCGGTCACACCCGGACTACGATCCAAATCCAAAACGTGTCCGGTCTTCGCCCACGCCAACGGATCGTAAGATTCGCTCGGAGTTGCCGAACCGGCACTCGAAGCCGAATACTGCGGAGTCAGAACCCACGGAGTTACACTCGAAATCGCAAAGGTTTGATAGGTTGCTGTTCCCGTATTCCCTGCCAAATCCGCCAACCGTGCCCGAACCCCTCGGGTTGCAGCCGAAGGTAAAACAGGTAAGGTCACCCAAGCGTACCCATCCGTCAGGGTTCCGGTGGTGTAGGAAGTCTCTCCTGCATCAACGAAATCACTGTCGTTGTTCAAATCAACATCGATATAAAACGTTGTCGTCGGTGCAAGCCCCGTCTCGTCGTAAGCACTCACTAAAACTTCTGGCGAAAAGTCTCCCGTGTCCGCATAGACGTAGGCATTCACGGTGGGTGCAACCGTATCCACCGTTGCATAAAAGGGCCGAGAATCGAAACTGACTGTCGAGCCAACCGTTGAAGAGGCTGTGAAGACATGGCGACCAGCAGCGAGGGTGGTTCCGTAAGAATAAGTCCAAAGCCCCGCTCCACTGGCTGTTACTGTCCCCAAAAAGACATCCGCCAAATAAACTGATACAATGCTACTCGCCACCGCCGACCCAAAGATCGAAAGCGTTGTGTCATTGGTCACCCCATCGGTTGCTGAATAGCCCGAATCGGTGGAGATTCCCGTAATGGTTGGCTTCATTGGGGTATTGCTGATCCCCATCACATAAGCATCCGATCCACCCGAAACGGTGTGCGAAACAGGGAAATTACTGCTCGCTGTGGTTCCCGCAATCAGAACATTCCCGTATCGATAATCTGAACCCAGAGGCGAGATCGCAACGGCATTGCCTGTATCGGCTCCTGATCCCCCAAGGTAAGAACTAAATGGAATCCCCGCACCATTTGAAGTAACCTGCATCAGGAATGCGTCTGATGCACCACCACCAAAACCGCTCTGAACTGCCCCAATTTCTGTAAATCCGGAGCCATCAATGGTTCCCGCCAACCAAAGCGATTGGTTAAATCGGTCTTGAACCAGTGCTCGTCCGTAGGTACTCGCTCCACCACTACCCCCGAACAGATTTGAAAAATTGAGGGTCGATCCAGTGGTGTTGAATTGGGTTAAGAACGCAACTGATGGGCCAAAGCCAAAACCTCCTGTGACAGGGAATCCCACCGCGTCTGTGTAACCGGTCGCCGTCACTTTACCAAAGACATCAATCGCGACACCCAGAACTGCCTCATTTCCTTTCCCACCAAGATAACTTTGATACGCCAAGGTACCGACAACGTTGTATTTGCCAACCCAACCATCCAAGCCACCCGGAAAAGGTAATCCCCCCTGTTGGACTGTTTGGAAAGCACCAGTCGTTGTGGGAAAATTATTCGCAGGAAAGAAAGGCGCGGGTTGGAAGATATAGGTTGACCCACCCACGGCGATATCGCCCGTGTTGTTGGTAGCGACCGCGTATCCATAATCATCACCGGCTCCACCAATGAAAGTCGCGAACACAACACCTGTTCCCAATGGATTCAGGTGCACCAAGAATGCATCTGATACTCCGCCACCGTAGGTTGTCTGAGAAGCTCCGCCCGTTGTTGGGAATGAACCATTAGAGGTTGAACCCGTGATATAGGCTGCTCCACCAAAACTCACAGCAACAGCAGCATGTCCGCCCGTTGTTCCATAGGTGGTTCCGGCCTGTGTGCGGATCGCAGTTGAAGTCGCAGTCCCGTCCAACAGGGTGGAGTAAATCATCTGCGAGCCGGTGGCATCCAACCTCACAGCGAAGACGTCACTGGTTCCTGCCATTGAGGTTTTGTAAGCCCCACTGGTGGTTGTGAAATTCGACGATGCCGTGTAGCCAACGACAACGGCATTGCCACCCGGATCCACACCAATCGAATGTCCCTCATCCGTTGATGACCCGCCGATAAAGGTACTGTATAGCACTGTCCCATCTGACTGATACTTGGTCACAAAGGCATCGGTGCTCCCAGCATAGCTCCCCGATGTCACAGGAAAATCACTCGAAGCTGTCGAACCCGTCACATAAACATTGCCATTGAAATCCGTTGCCACACCGAGAGCTTCTTCAGCACCCGATCCACCAATCACCGCCCCAAAACTAATCACCGGATCAATGTACAATTCTCGGGTTGTGTCGTATTGACCATTCACGGCAAAACCAACAACCCCGGAATCCGAAAGAGTAAACCGACCGGAGACCGAAGATTTCTCGCCTCGCTCGTTGTATTGGTAAAGAATCGGGGCACTTTGAGTTAAAGCTCCCGAACCTGTCTCAATGTTCAGATCACCGTTTTCCTGTAGCGATACCCGATCTGCTCCGGCAAATTGCAGTTGGATTTGAGTGAGGTCAGCACCTGCTTTCACAACAAAATCGTATTCCAATTGTTTGTTAGCCGTGCCGTAGTAAACAACATCAATGCCTTGATAGACATCGGAGTATTTGGCAGAGGAGTAGACTTCGACATCCGAGAGTGATTTTCCACCCACAAAGTAATTGGATCGTGTCGGTAACAGCCCTGAAACACTTGGGCCACCTCCTTCCGAAGCACCAACCAACTGCATTCGGACGGCTGTCAAATTTTGTCCCACAGAGGTAGGTGAAGTCGCATCTCCCTCACGTGCTTGAGCCGATTGTCCACCCACCAACGCAAAGACCGCTTCCGAACGAGTGAGGAACAACGAGTATCCCGCACCTCGTGTCAGAAGATCAACACGAGAATCGGTTTGGCCTCGGTTGACTTCAAAGCCCATCCGAAGATTGCTGTAACTTTGACCCGTGAATCGCATGGGGGCTTCATACTGTTCACCACCATTCGTTCCACCGTCTTCCCGTGAGGCCAAAGTCGTTTCCGACGAGTCGTTGTTATTTTCCGAATCTCCCAACAAACTTTGCGATGCGAGCGAATTATTTTCAGGTGAACTGGAAATCGGCGACGAACTTGGATCAGCTGGTTTGGGATCGTTAGAACCATCGCCCGAAACAGAACCATTCAAGCCGACGTTGGAAAATCTGCCCGTCTCGTTATTGGTTCCTTGAGCCGCAGCCCCGCCACTTGGGAGTTCGACATTCGTGTGAACCACACCATTCGATGACTCGGTGTTCCCCAAGTTCGAGAAATCAAAGCCACTCAAACGCAACCCTTGAATCTCAAATGGATCATTTGAATTGGAACTCGATGCACTTTGTTTGGGCTCATCAATGTCTGGAAGATTAGGAGCTTCCGAAAGATTGGAATCAACCGGAGGTAAATTTAATGGAGTTGGATTGGTGTCGGGAGTGGGGGTAAAGGGCCGAGTGAGAGCCTCGCTCCCAACAACCTCAGCAAGGGGTTGAACGGTGAGAGTACTCAAACCACTGAGAATCCCCAACACCGATCCCGTTGGCAGTCGATCCTCCAACGTTTGGAGTGTGAGTGGCCCAGAAGATTTGGCCTTCTGTTCTTGGGATTGCTTGGCTTTCTTTTTTTCAAATACTTTCGCAAACGCGTCGGCGAAAATTTGAGCAAAACGAAAAGGTTGGGGAAGACGCATGGGGGTGTGTCCGATTGTGGAGAATCCATCTCAATACCCAACAAACTCAATTTTGAATTTATTGGGTAGGGTCAGAAAATACCGACTCACAAGTGACATACTTGGAGTTCCCGTGGAGGTGAATCTCACATTCACACATTTTTGGGATTTTGGTGGATTTACCCAACCTGAGATTTGTTTGATGAAACAAAAGTGGTGTGGGCAAATTATTAAGGGAGAAGATAACAACTCGTAATACCTTTTGTCAACAATAATTCAGAAATTTTCTCAAGTTTGATTCCCTTTTCATCTCAAAACATTATGTTGAAGATTAGTTTTGGACTCCATAATCGGGCCTGAAACTCAAACCAACTTTATAACCCACAAAACCTAACAACCTAACCAAGGTATCCCATGCCTTCCGGTCTTCGCTGTCTTATTGGGCCTCTCACCCCAGAAATTTCCCCAGAACGGTTCGGCCCACCCTCGAATAATCGCCTCACTTTGGGTGGCGAGATTCCCTTCACTCCGTCTGATTCATGGGCTGAGATTCAGTCCCGATTTCCACAAGATTGGTCTCCCGACTTTGTGGCTTATTGGGGAGGTTACACAGACCTGCCTCGCTGTTTTCTGGAGGCACCTGTTCCGTTGGTTCTTTTGGCTCCCGATAGTAATCTTCTTGGACATGCTTACGCTCATCTGAGTGATTGGTTTGAATTAGCACTCACCGATGCCCCTTCGGTTTCTTTTATGAAATCGCTGGAATTTGCCGAAGTTCTTGAAGCGAATTTCTTTGGGGTGAGCGAATCGTGGTTCGAGAACGCCCCTCTTCCCCAAGCGAAACGGGAGATTGATGTTTGCTTTGTTGGGAGTCTCAATCCCCCTGTCCAACGGACTTGTTTGAGTTGGTTGGGACGATTGGCAAAACTCGCATCTCCACATCGAAAAGTCCGCATTGCTCAAGGGATTGTGGGAGACCAATATCGCACTTTACTTCGACAAGCGAAGATTGTTTTCAATCTCTCGATCCGAGGTGAGTTCAATCTTCGGGTTGGTGAAGCCTGTTCATCGGGGGCATTGCTTCTCCAAGAAACGTGGAATACTGAGGTTCCCAAATATCTCAAGCCGGGTCTCGAATATGGCGTTTACGATGCTGACAATCTTGAAGAGATTATCGAATCGTATTTAAGTTCGGATGCCGCCCGTTGTTCGGTGGCTCGTCGGGGACAAGAGAAAATCCGAGAGTTTGGGGCTGTTAAACTTTGGCATTTGCAACTCAATCAAATTCAAGAAGCTCTTCCTCGCTTGCAAGAGAAAGCCAAAGCTCGCTCTGAAAAAGCACTTCAAGCACACTCAGAAAAAAGCGATCCCTTAAAAGAGATCGGGAAGGTGTGGCTGATCCTCGGAGCGAATCAATCTCCTCCAGAGATAACTGAGACACCCTTCTCCTTGACTTCCACTTTGGAGAATCTGGTCTGTCGTGCTGCGTTGATTGGAGAGCCCAAATTAGCACTCGCCGCTTGGGAACGGGTTTTACAGTTGGAACCGAATCATCCCCAAGCTCTCGTTGCCAAGACCTTGCTCTTACATCTGAATCAGAAACCGCAAGAAGCGATTGCTCACGGAATCAAAACACTCGATTGTTTGACCAATCAAGTTCCTCCTCTGGAAAAATGGCTTCGTCAACCGGCGTTGTTCTGGGGATTCGATTACTTGCGAGTCGGTTGGGAACGCATTCTCTGGGAAACCCGAGGCGATCTTCAACGCGAGACCATTCTGAAATTGCAACTGTTGCATTGGCAAGTCACCGAACTCTTAGCCCAACTCACCCACGATGCTCGTTTCTGGCAAATGGCGATCCAAGCTCAACCCGAGTTAGCTTCCACCCACGCAGGGTTCGGTTGTTCACTGGCTCAACGCAAACTCTACATCCCCGCAATCGCTCACTTGAAAAAAGCCACCCAACTCGATCCATTTGATACTCAAGCCGCACGAGCTTATGTTCAAGCTCTTGAGGACATCGGCGATCATCAAGGTTCCCAAGCCTTCAAATCCCGATTATCGAAACTGCGATCTGTTTGTCCTTCCGAAGCACCTTCTGGGCCCGAACTCGAACCGCTCCCAAGAGTTTCGATTATTGTTCCCTGCTACAACCTTTGGAATCTCACCGCACGATGTTTGAACGCTCTCTGGAAAAACACTCCGAGCAACTGTGAAATCATTGTGGTCAATGATGGTTCTTCCGATATGACCTCTGTGGAATTGCAACGTCTTTCACAACGAGGAGATTTACCCATTCCTTTGAAGGTCGTCACTCTCCCAGAGAATCAAGGTTATCCCAAAGCGATCAATGCGGGACTCAAAGAGGCTCGTGGCGAATGGATTGTTCAGCTAAACAACGATGCGGTTGTTCCTGCCCATTGGTTAGCACGATTGATTCACGTTGCCGAACGAGCCGGTTCCGATTGCGGGCTTGTGGGGCCTGTTTCTAATGGAGCCCCTCCTCCCCAAGCACTCGAATCCTTCCCCACTCTTGATCAACTCGACACCTTTGCGAATGCTCGCTGGCATCAGACAGGCCCGAAGGCCAGTAAAGTGCCGAGGTTGACCGGCTTTTGTATGGCGGTGAGACGCGATGTTTGGGACGTGCTCGGCGGACTCGATGAACGGTTTGGTTTAGGATTCTTTGATGATGATGACCTGTGTTTGCGAGCCCGCAAAGCAGGTTACACCCTTGCGATTGCTGAAGGGGTTTATGTCCATCACGATGGTTCACAGACTTTCTTATCGCATGGGATCGATACCCAAAAACTCCTTCAAGAAAACTTGGAACTGTATCGTGATAAATGGGGCGACAACGAAGCCAACCGCTACCGCTTGGCAACTCTCCCATCTCACCAACAACAGCTGGATACACCCGTTATTTTGCCAGACGTTCAAGTCGCGAAACCCCAAACGCCCGAAGAATCTTTACCGAGTGCGAGTCATATTGTTTCCTCCCACGAAACGCCCGTGCAATCCCGTCTAAAAATTTCGCTCACGATGATTGTGAAGAACGAAGAACGTTATCTTCCTGAATGTTTGGAGTCGATCAAAGGTCTCTTTGATGAGGTCGTGATTGTGGATACGGGCTCCACAGATCGTACCAAGGAGATCATCAAAGCACATGGGGCCAAATTGGGCGAGTTTGCTTGGGTCGATTCTTTCTCGCAAGCTCGCAATGCTGCACTGGACTTAGCAACCGGAGATTGGATTTTCTGGCTTGATGCCGACGACCGTATTCTCCCAAGTGAGAGACCGAAACTCGAAGTTCTGTTGAATCGAATTCGAGTCGGTGAGGTTCACAAAGCTCAATCGATTAAATGCCGTTGTCTTCCTGCACCCGGTGGCAACCCCACCGTCGTCGATCACGTTCGGCTCTTCCCTAAACGTCCGGGCGTGCGTTGGGAGTATCGGGTTCACGAACAAATTTTGCCTTCATTGAATCGGATCGGAGTTGGTGTCGATTGGTCGGATGTGATGGTCACCCACGTTGGCTATGCTCCACCTGAAGCTCGCGAAGGGAAGATGGCTCGGGATTTACGGCTCTTGGAACTGTCGCATCAAGAAACCCCCAACGAGCCTTTTATCTTGTTCAATTTAGCCAGCAATCGCTTTGAAATGCAGCAATACCAGCAAGCCCTGCAATACATTCAAGCCAGCCTCAAAGTTTCACGGCCCCAAGACAGCATCGTCCGCAAGCTCTTTGCGATGGCTGCCCAATGCCAAATCAAACTTGGAGATAATTCGGCAGCTCTGAAGACCCTTCAACAAGGGCAACGCATTTATCCTGCTGATGCCGAAATGCTCTTCACCGAAGGGACATTGCGAATCGAAAACCGCGACTTCGAAGGTGCGATCACAACCTATAAGAAACTCTTAGAAAGCAAAGAAGCTCCTCATTTTGGCAGTGTCGTTGAAGGTTTTCGCGGGTCGAAAGGCAAGCACAACCTCGCGGTTGCCTACTGGCATACCGGCCAATTTGCTGAGGCTGAGAGGCTCTGGAAGGAAGCCCTTCAAGAACAACCCAACTTTATCCCGGCTCGCCGAGCCTTGAGCGATGTGCTTTTCAAAAGAAAAGATTGGGTCGGATTGGAGAGTCTGGCTTCCCAAACGGAAACTTTTGGAGACGAAGGGAAAGAATTAGCGATACTATGGCGTGGACGGGTTTTGTTGCAACAAGAACGTTTCTCAGAAGCTCGTGCCGTTTTGACTGCCGGAACAAAGGAGTTTCCCAAATCCCTTGATATTCACGGAATGCGAGCCGAAGCCTGTTTGAAAGAAGGTTTGGACTTAGCCGAGACCGAACGAGCTTTTGCTGACTTCTTAAAACTCGACCCCAATCATTCTGCCTCTCGTTTGCAATACGCTATTGTCCGAGCCCAACGAAAACTTGGCCTCAACTTCGGTACGGAAGTCACCCTTGATGCTCTGCACAACCATGCAGTTCGTTCCACTTCGGAGATCAGTTCGTTTCTCCCTGTGATCGCTGAATTAGCTCGGGCCTCTCCTCGAATAACGGAAATGGGAACAGGGACTGGCGAATCGACAGTCTCACTTCTATCGGGCAACAAAACCGGTCACGTCACCAGTTATGATCATGCGTTGCATTCCGAGGTCGAACTTCTTTCGGCACTTGGACGACAACGCTTTCGGTTCATTCAAGCCGATCTCCTGAACATCGAAATCGAACCTTGTGATTTTCTGTTCCTTGATGGTCTTCACGATTACGACCAACTCCAACAGGCACTCAAAATTCACGCTCGCAAAGTGAAACGCTTCCTCGCAATCCACAACACAGCGACCTACGGCGAGCAGGGGAAGACGGAAGGGAAACGGGGACTCTGGCCTGCCATCGAAGAGTTTGTAGCCGAGGGAAAGTGGATCATGTTACGACGTTATACGCACATAAACGGACTTACGGTTTTGGAACGCAAAACCTAAATGGAAATTAGCCTTGATTCTCTTCGGTGTTTGATTTTGGGTTTTGGGGTGGTTGATCATCGAAATCAAAAAACCAATCCACGTTTGTTCTTGTTCCGTCCTCGTTGGTTTGGAAGACTTCAACGAGCGGAGAATTCCAGTGGCCGAGATTAACGGGCATCGAACCAGTAGTGGGTATGCCGTACAATCCAGTGAATTCATAGAGTGGAACACCGTCTTCTTTCTTGGCGTCACGCGAGTTTTCAATAGTTCTACTCACCATTTCAAGGGACTGTTCCCTTGTTTCCACGTCATAAGAATACAACACAACCTCGCTTTTGAAACCCACTTCAGACCAAGAAAGATGCTCCATCAATATGTCTCACAAACATGACTTTAGTAAGAAACCTAATCACCTTTTCTCGTTGTAATGAAAACGCAAAAATCGGCTATGAGTCTCAGACTTATTGATTCGATAACAACAAGATCAACAGATTTTGAAGCATGCGGTTCAAGCCTGAATTTTTGAATCACCGTCGGCACTCCACGGATTTTTGTGCCGAAAAACTCAAATCCTGACCAAATCTAATCAGTACTCCTCTTTGCTAATTGCTTGACAATCTCAGACGAACGGGTTCACACTGATTCCAGTTTTCGCCCCTTAACACCGCTGGAGGATTAATGTCTGTTCGTTCGATTAGTCCACAAGACCGTGACGAGATTTTTTGTCGCACTCGGGACAAAGTTTTGGAAGAGCAAGGAAGCTTGGTTGGTCAATGCTTGTCGTTTGCTTGGCACGGTTACGAGACGATTCGGTCGTATCCCAACGCACCCCAAGTAGTCATTCAAGCTGGAAGTGCCAGTTGGCCTCGAATCCCGATGGAACATGATGACGGAAAAATCATGACCCATTTGAGTTATCAATTCGAGTTTGATTCGGCTTCGACAACTCAGTTTCTTGGTAAACTGTTGGGTGTCTCAGAAAATTCAGAGGAGGATACCCCTTACTCATTGCCTGAGATTCACATCTGGTTAGCCCTCCCTGAGAGTAAAGAACTTGTTGATTTTACAATTGGTACATGGCCTCTGGCGTGTGAGGGTATCCTCGGTGAACCTTGGCTGGCTCCACCACCGCCTGAGTATTTTTGGGGTTCGGTGCTGCCCCCATTTGTTCGATACGTTCCGAATTGGAGAGCTACGGTTCTGATGTTTGAATTGTTGCTTGCGCAAGGACGAATCTATCCCTAATCGTACCACTCTATGTTTTTCTGACAACGCTCTTATCTTGCCCTTGTCCTAGCGACAGGGGCTTTTTCTGGTATTGATATCCGAAGTATGGTGTTGGTTTAGCTGTTGGAAAACCTGTTGGGTTACCTGTTGCCGAGGTCAACAGGCATGCACGGCGGCGGGTGTTTTTGTAAGTCCCACCCCCAGAGCGACTTGGGTGCAGGGGTCTCTCGTTCACTCAACGTTCTCTCGACCCCCTGCCAGTTTCCTTGCCAATTAGGGTCTCACTTCGTTCATTCCTAACCCGATACGCTTGCGGGAGCGGTTCCAAGGAAACTGGCAGGGGATTGCGATCCCCTGCACCCCGCCCGTGAGTTCGCTTCTTTTTTCAAGGTGGGCGAACTCACGGGCACGTCTCGCTCTGGCGATCCGAAGTCGCTCTCCCCCCAACGAGATCTGTGTGTGTTTGTGGGTTGTGAATTTTTTTGTTTCCCACCCTTGCTCGCAGTCGTCTGATCGTAGCCCGTCGTCCTCGCCTTCAAGGTCGCTTGTGGGGTGATCGCGCAAAAGGTTCACTTCGCTGCGTTTTCTGAGTTCGGAAAGCAGCTTGTGAACCTGCGGCTCACCTCCACTCGCTTCCCTTGACGGCTGCGGTGCAACGGGCTCGATCTGAGCCGACTACGGCTTCGGCCCGTCACCTTTATTCCTTCCCAAACCTTCTATGGTTCGGTTTCTCTCTTTCCTGATCGGCGGTTATCGTCCCCGAAAACCCAAACTCCTCTTGGGGCGGCCCATACCGCCAAGTGTGCGGAACTCCGAGGCACTCGCGGTGAAACATGATCGGCGAATCTCGGCTGGAATCTTCTCGGACGCTCCGAAGAAAAAAGGAACAGACCGAAGCTATCGGCTTGTCGTGTGGAAGTCGTATCAGAACAAGACTGGACAGTGGCAAACCTCTACAAGTTTCTTCCCTGACGAAATCGATCCTGCTCTGCGACTCTTGAACGAGTGCCGACAAGCACTGCCACCAGACGAAAGTAAGATTTGAATCAAAGTTCTAAGCCCCTGATGATGACTCATCGGGGGCTTTTTTTCTTGCTCACAACCGCCCGTGTTACCCTCCCCAAGTGCGACTTGATGCTGGCCTTCCGACCTCCGTTCGCTGATCGATTTGCGAATCGAATCACCGAACTCCGGTCTCCAGTCCATCCTCGCGTCGCACTTGGGGATTTTGATTGTTTGCCTGAGTTGATATATGGGTGATTGCAATCTTGGTTTCTCACTTTGGGGCGGAAGTTGTAATGATATCGATCCTTGATTTGAAAGATTCAGGGCATGTGGATTTTAGAGACTTCAGGGTCTCAAATAAGTCATTCTTGTTGGAAGCAAAGACGGATTCCAAAACATGCTGGCAAATAGTGTGGTGAGGACGTTTGCCGAGACCGTTACCCTCGGACTCAGTCAATAAATAAACCACCTCCTTAAGAAAATAATCTCGATACTCAGATGTTTGGAGACATTCCAACAGGATTGAACCGAGCCAGCTCCAATCTAGGTCTTTGGGATGAAAGGGTCGGATGCTTTCAGGAGGATTGATCCAGTAGTGCAGAATCAACTCGGCTTGAGGATGGCAGGTATCCCATAACGATTTTGCTGTGGTTATCTGTCTTTGAGCGAGTTGTGCCAAGGCTTTCTCAATATCTCCCACTTGTTGCTGATCAACACAACCCCTTTCACCGCAAAAAATATTTAATAAATCAACCATCAAGCTTAAACTTGATGTCAATGACTCGTTTAATTGTTTTGAAACCCACTCGTGAAGTCGGTTGCGAGAAGTCCCACGCTTCAATAACTCACACACTTCCCAAAAACCGGCGGACCATCCACCAGAGTTATTTCGGTCATTACTGTAGATGCAAACACCCTCTTTTGATTTAAAGTGTTCAAAGTAGTCGTCGGCAACCTGAAAAATTGAATTATCATCAATCAACAAACGATCTGCAAAATATTGCCACTGAGCGGCATACTGATAGTCACTCTTGAGCCTAACCAGCATCCGACAATTTGAGAGCTTTGTGTTTTGCCAATCCTCAATGTCCGCAAGTATTTCTTGGTCCTTGATACCATTTTGTTCAATCTCTTCATTGATAGCACGCAGCCAATAACGACTTGTTTCTACAGTTTGATAACCTCGGCGTGATCGAGAATTTAGGTCAAACAACAATTCTGCAACTTTGGGAAACAAGAATTTTATTGCGGCTTGAATCGAAAGTAAATTTCCGTCAAAGCACTCAGAAGTGGTTTGCCATTCCTGCTTAATTCTCACTCCTAATCTTTCATTTTGGGATGAGTCCGTTTGCTCAGGATGACCAGAGAGTGAGGCGAGTGAATCGATATTTCGGGATAAAAAACTAATGACTTCAGGAGCCATTTGCCTAAGTGAGTTGACAACAAAAAGTTGATCAAAATCAATCTCATCACGAAGAACATTTACCCAAGTTTGGTAAGTACGTCGTAGTGCAATTTTTAGAGAACGAGGAGTGTTGAGAAGTCCTATTGCGAAATCAAGGTCTGTTGGCATTCCGAACTCTCGAAAAAAACAGTGCCGTTGATAACCCCAAGGATTTTCTTGTTCGCGGGTTCTAATTTTAGAGTATTGCCCCAAACAAATCGACCGTGTAGCGATAATCATTCCAGAGATGTTCTGAGTTGTAAGTTCCGGAACAAACTCGATGCGTTCACAAAGCTTTGCAAAATCGATGTCTTTAGATTGGGTTTGTCCTGCTGCCAGAATGAAAGATATTCTTTTGGTGTTCTTGCTAAGTCTTTGCAGAACGGCGAGTACCTCTTGCCGGTCGAACTTCGAGCTTTTGGTTCGATCAAGGTCTTCGACGACAACGACTAACTTTGCGTTGATGAGTTCCAAATTTTCGGAGAGCTTGCGAAATTGTTCTATTGGGTCTGATGAACCAATTACAAGGTCGGCCAATGTCCGAAGCCAATCACCACCCGCCGAGAATGTCTTGCGGTAATTTTCAGGAATGGATCGAAGAGAAAAGCAATCTGTCTCCTTTGAAACTTCATCAACAGCCTGAGAGAGAATTTGTTGAACAGCACCCGAAGCATCTTCAAAGCCCCAACAACTTTGCTCAACAAAGAGGATTTTGGGCAGTGTGGAATCGGAAGATTTTTTCAGTTGCTGCTGAATCATTCCGATCACAGTCGATTTACCGCTCCCATACGAACCGACTAAGCCGATGTTGCCATCTCTTGTTTTCAAGTATTCGGCTAATCGATTGGCGATTCGCTGTGTGCCGATGAGGTCAACCTCGGCAGGCTTTTCACTTAGCAACCAAGCCTCAAAAACGCTTTGATTCCTTAATAGATCGTCAATCGTTGGTGGGTTCGATTCGGGGACGGATGCAGACGCAGATGGATTTTGTAATGTCGTATTATTTGTAGAGTTGGTTTCTGGTTTTGTTCGTAGAGGGCTTTTTAACCATCGGAATAGTCCGAATCCTAAAACCGGACAAATTCCATAAACAAGCCAGTGCCACCATTCCGGCTTGAACTCATTAGGACCAACTCCCCAAGCGTGATCTGCGACTGCAATCAGAAAGAAAGCCACGCACCAAGCTAACCAAACGGGAGGGTTCTTTATCCAACTTTGCCAAGTTTTGATTCTCGGATTGAATAGTTTGAACAGAATCCAAACGAAGAAAATTGATGGCAATAACGGCCCGAAGAATTTCGGGATTGAACCGACATCTTTGAAGTATTCGTGAATGCTGGTTGGATTGGCCCTAAAGTAGGGGATCAAGACCACCCCTGCAATCGTTACCACTATCAAATGTCCTACGTAGGCAAGCCACCTTTGGGCAATTGGGTTGCCAAATCTTTTCTTGACCTTTTCGACGATGTTTTTAGAACTCACTCGTTTACCTCACATCTGAATGCGGATTAGGGGATCGGTGGGATTGATCGACTCAACAATGCCCCTAAATGTAATTCGTCTCATCCTCTCAATTATTACAACCGAGGTCAGGTTCACGGTAAATCTGGGTTGTGCTAACCTCCCCAGACGGAATCGTAAATCCCTTCGCTTTGTCGTCTTCTCCCGACTCACCTAGACTCCTCGCCTTTGTTCGCTGATAATAGGGGAGTGACGACTTCGCAGAGGGTATCGATGGCACGGCAGAAAAAATCGTCGGCGGGTGGGGCTAATCTTGGCTTTGAGGAGAAGCTCTGGGCTGCTGCGGATAAGCTACGCGGTCACATGGACGCTGCCGAGTATAAGCACGTCGTGTTGGGGATTATCTTCCTCAAGTACATCAGCGATGCCTTCCAAGAGCTTTTCGATAAGCTCCAAGCCGACCAAGGGTCTGATCCCGAAGATCGGGACGAGTACACCGCCGAGAATGTTTTCTGGGTTCCGAAAGAGGCTCGTTGGAACGTGTTGCAGGGAGCAGCGAAGCTACCGACTATCGGAAGATTGATCGACGATGCAATGGTTGCTGTCCAGAAAGAAAATCCTTCGCTCAAAGGTGTCTTACCCGATGACTACGGGCGTTCTGACCTTGATAAGACCCGTTTGGGAGAATTGATCGACCTGATTGGGACGATTGGCTTAGGTGATGCCGAGAGCCGGAAGCAGGACATCTTGGGTCGAGTGTACGAATACTTTTTGGGTAAGTTTGCGAATGCCGAAGGGAAAGGGGGTGGCGAGTTCTACACCCCTCAATCGGTCGTCCAACTCTTGGTCGAAATGATCGAGCCCTACAAAGGCCGAATCTATGACCCTTGTTGCGGTTCGGGTGGAATGTTTGTTCAGAGCGAGAAATTCGTGTTGGCACACGGCGGAAAGGTTAACGATCTTGCGATCTATGGGCAGGAATCGAACCCGACAACGTGGCGATTGTGCAAAATGAATTTGGCTATTCGTGGGATTGAAGGGAATATCGGTTCGGTGCATGGCGACACCTTTCATAACGATTTACACAAAGATTTACGGGCCGATTTCATCCTTGCCAATCCGCCGTTCAATATCAGCGATTGGGGCGGAGATCGGCTCAAAGAAGACCTTCGCTGGAAGTATGGAGTGCCACCAACAGGGAATGCCAACTTTGCGTGGGTGCAGCACATGGTTCATCACCTTTCGCCGAGTGGCATTGCAGGCTTTGTGTTGGCGAATGGCTCTATGAGTAGCAATCAATCGGGAGAAGGAGATATTCGCCGCCAACTCATCGAAGGCGATTTGATCGATTGCATGATTGCTCTGCCCGGCCAACTTTTCTACACCACTCAGATTCCGGTTTGTTTGTGGTTCCTTGCTCGCAATAAGGGGAAAGGGAAATTCCGAGATCGACGGGGCCAGACTCTCTTCTTGGATGCTCGCAAACTCGGAACCCTTGTTGACCGCACCCACCGCGAACTCAGCCCCGAAGAAATCACTCGGTTGGCAAAGACCTACCATGCGTGGCGTGGCGAGCCGGAAGCAGGAACGTATGCCGACATTGCCGGATTCTGCAAGAGTGCCACCACCGCCGAAATCGAAGGGCACGGCTTTGTTCTCACCCCCGGTAGATACGTGGGAGCCGAAGAGATCGAAGAAGATGCCGAACCCTTCACCGAGAAAATGCAACGCCTTACCACCAAATTAGAGCAGCAGTTCAAAGAAGGGGCCGAACTCGAAAAGACCATTCTCAACAACTTACGAGGCTTGGGATATGGGCAGTGAATGGATTCCCCAAACTCTTCGTGAAGCGGGCGTGTCGCTAATTGATTGCGAACACAAAACCCCACCAGAGAATGGTGTGGGCTACCCTTATATTGCCATTCCACAACTTAAGAACGGGCATATTGACCCCACCGACGCCCGCAAGATTAGTAAGTCGGATTTTGAGTTGTGGACAAGAAAGGCCAAACCACAAGAACATGACGTGATACTTTCTCGACGGTGTAATCCCGGGGAAACTGCCATTGTAATGAAAGGCATCGAATGTGCTCTTGGGCAAAATCTTGTGTTACTCCGATCCGACGGCAAGAGAGTATTTCCGCCTTTTTTACGATGGCTTACACGAGGGCCAGAATGGTGGGAACAAGTTGGGAAATTTCTCAATGTTGGAGCTATTTTTGATAGCCTCAAATGCGCAGATGTCCCAAATTTTGTTCTTTCAATCCCACCAATTATTACACAGCAAAGAATCGCCGAGACTCTGGGTTCGTTGGATGACAAAATCGAATTGAATCGCAAGACGAATGAGACTTTGGAAGCGATGGCCAAGGCATTGTTCAAAAGCTGGTTTGTGGACTTCGACCCTGTGCGAGAAAAGGCAACAGGCCGAACACCCCAAGGACTCGACCCAGAAATCGCTAACCTCTTCCCCGATTCCTTTGAGGATTCCCCGTTAGGCCCAATCCCGAAGGGGTGGAAGTTAGAACAGTTGGGTGATGTTGCCGAGAATGTTTCTCGTAGTTTCGATTTCTCGCAGAACAATACTCCTGTTTTTATTAACACGGGCGATGTTCTTAGCGGTGATTTTCTTCATTCGGATTGCACGCCAAAGTCAAAACTCCCCGGCCAAGCAAAAAAGGCACTTCTTGTTGACGACATCCTGTTTACCGAAATCAGACCTGCAAATCGTCGTTTTGCGTTTGTGCACTTCGACCCCAAAAACTACGTTGTATCCACTAAATTTATGGTCATCCGCTCGAAAGGCGGTATCAGTCAACGATTGCTTTATCGAATCCTTACAACCGATGAAACATTGTCGATTTTCCAGACGGTGGCCGAATCACGATCCGGCACTTTTCCGCAAATCACTTTTGATTCAGTAAGTTTCTTGCCTTGTGTCTTAGCCCCAAAACCGCTTCAAGATGCTTTCCAACTTCGAGTCGATCCAATTGAATCGAAGATACTGGCAATAAAAAAGGAATCCCGAACCCTTGCAGATATCCGTGACTCGCTTCTTCCGAAGCTGATGAGTGGGGAAATTCCGGTTTGAGGATTTCTGGGACGAGTCGAACGGGTAGGGGCTGTCTGCTAAGATAAACTGTTCGGGGGTGAGTTACGTTAAGCACCCCGAATATCGAGGAGGTAACGTAAGTGTACCCAGTTATTGCCGTAAATCCTCAACAAGCCGAATCGATGGAGCAGTTGGGAGCAAAACGGAAGTATTGGTACCTTGACGGCGAACGAAGAATACTCTTTAAGGCTGAAGAACGTGGAACCGGCGAGGATTGGGCGGAAAAACTAACCTGTGAGTTGGCCTCTCTACTGGGGCTTCCGCATGTGGGGTACGAATTGGCCCAAGAAACCGGTACGGGCATCCCCGGTGTTGTCTGCGCGACTTGCTCACCACCTCCGTTCTCGTTAGTTATGGGGAACCAATTACTTCTCGACCGCGACCCAGACTACCCGATGAGTGAGACCTACAAAGTCCGTCAACACACGATTTCCGTGGTTGCCGAGGTGTTGAGTCAACTTCAGTTGCCCCCTGCTGAGTGGATGACAAAAGTTCCCCAAGGTATTCGATCCGCAACAGATGTATTCATCGGTTACCTTATGCTCGATGCGTGGGTGGCAAATCAAGATCGGCATCATCAGAATTGGGCAGCATTACGGAAAGAGAATGAGCTATATTTGTGCCCGACCTTCGATCATGGCTCTTCGATGGCTCGGAATCTGACGGATGCAGAACGGAGCGACCGTCTCACAAGCAAGGATGTAAACCGCCAAGTCGCTACCTTTGTAAAAAAGGCTCGTTCGGCGTTTTATGGGTCTGCCGAGGATAAAAAAGCATTACCGACATTGGAAGCGTGGCAACAATTTGCAAAACTTTCTCCGATGGGAGCCGAAGTCTGGTTGGTAGAATTAGGAAAGATAGCAGACGCGAAGATTGAGGAACTGTTAGGACAAGTCCCTTTGAATAGAATGTCTGAGGTTTCCCGAAACTTTACACGGCAACTGCTGGTTGAGAATCGAAAAAGACTATTGGAATCGGGTGTATTATGAGCAACGCCGTATTTGTCGCTTGGCGTTCGGGAGGAGAAACGACGGGTAAATGGGGGCCAGTCGGACGACTGGATCGAACCCCTTCTGGATATCGATTCGTTTACACAGAGGGGGCCCGATCCCTTGAAGGGTTTCACCCTTTCCCCGGCATGTCCAAAATCGATGCGGTTTACGAATCGGAAGAATTGTTCCCTCTCTTCGCAAATCGACTGTTATCAAAATCTCGCCCCGAGTACGAATCGTTTTTGGAGTGGAGCGGTTTTGGCCGTGATAATCCACCCGATCCTATCGCGATTTTAAGTATCACGGAAGGACGCCGAGCGACGGATTTATTGGAAATTCTGCCATGTCCGCGACCGGATGTTGATGGTTGCTATCAAACCAAGTTCTTTCTGCACGGAATTCGATGGACGCCCTCTTCTGCGGTGAGTCGGATCGCAAAACTACAGGCCGGTGAGAAGTTGGGGTTGATGCCCGATATCAATAATCCCTATGACTCGAACGCCGTCGCAGTCCGAACAATGGATGTCGGCGAACGGTTTATGGTTGGTTATGTTCCTCGTTACTTGGCCTACGACGTGCGGGAGTTGTGCTTGAGTTGCGACCCCAATGCCACGCAATTGGTCGTTGAACGAGTGAATGTAAACGCTCCCCTCGAATTCCGGCTCTTATGCCGGTTGCGGGCCTGCTGGCCAGAAGGTTTCCGACCTTGTCAGGATGAAATGTATGCACCTATCCCTCAAGTCGAAGAAGCCGTTTCAGAAGTGGCATGTTAGCAAAACCGAGCGTTTTGACTGAGTTAATGACCCGGTTCTCCCGTCGTGAGGAGATTAATTATGAAGGTTGAACAATCCCAACGTGAAAAGTTCCGCCTCGTTTTACCACGAGCGATGAAAAACTACGCACAAGGGCTTGGCTGGAAACCCGTTACGGGGCTAAACGGAACGGTTGCGGTGTATCACGATCCCAACTCGGAACTACGACAACTGCTCGTTCCACTTGATGAAAAATTCGATGACTACCCCGAAAGTGTCGCCCGAGTTGTCGAACGATTAGCCGAGTTTGAAAAACGTGATCCAGCAGAAGTATTGAATCATCTTCTGGTTCCCCCCTCCGATCTGTTGAGTTTCCGAGAACAAAGTGCCGAAACGGAAGCAGGCGATATCTCAGTCGAACACGGCAGCCGAATCATTGAAGGGGTAAAGAAGGCATTGCTGGCAATCGCTCACAGCGTCGAGCAACCCCAAGCATTTCATCCGCGTTTATCCCGTGATGAGGCGAAGCAGTTCCTGTCCCGATGTCGCATGAGTACAACGCGGGGTAGTTTTGTGTTGAATGTAGCGTGTCTACTCGATACTCAAGTTGCCTTGCCGGGCATGGAACCTGAGCCTTTTACTCGCAAGGTGACGAGTCTATTTATGGATACGCTGTCGGCACTATTACATGCCAGCAGCACGCAGGATGCAAGCAAGTTACTCGATACCGCAACCAATCAAGGGATCAGTGCTAATTTTTGCGAAGCTCTGGTGCAGATGCGACCGCTGGGGGATCGTGCCCAAACCGTTATCAAAGCCGAGTGGTCTCGAACTCGCTTACCGAAAGGGCGACAACGAGAATCAATCCGAGTCCTTCAACAAGAAGTCTTTGAAATTGCGGAAACACTGGCCCCGAGATTGCGTTCTTTGCCTGCTTCAAAACAAGATATGTTTTTTGGCTTCGTGGAAGAACTCAAGGGAACATCGAGCGTATCTGAGAATCGCCCCTCGGGTGAGGTACGGTTGTTATTATTGGATCAAGAAGAAGAACTCAAAGCGAAAGTCGAACTCAACGCGGAAGATTACGCCCGAGCAGGTGAAGCCCACTTGAATCAAAAACCCGTTTTGTTGTACGGGAATCTTATCCGCTCACCGCGTATCAATCGGATCGAAAACGTCACCCTGTTTGATTTGATTCAAAGTGAAAGACCCAACGGAAACTGACTTTCACAACGCAGATTGCACAAGTTCCAGCAATGCCTAAAATCAATCGTATTACCAAATTACTGCTACACTGTGAGAGATCATGGCCCAAATTGCTGAATCCGTCGTTGAAGAAGCTGCTCTTGAGTGGCTTCAAGAAATGCAATACGAGGTGCGGAACGGCCCACAGATTGCACCGGGGGAGGCTCTTTCCGAGCGAAATAGTTACGACGAAGCCATTCTGCCAAACCGCCTTCAAAATGCCCTCACGGCAATCAATCCTAAAGTTCCTGCATCGGCTATCGAGGATGCCCTGCGAAAATTACGTTCGTTTGGAACACCCAACCTCACCGAAACCAATCGCCGATTTTGGCACATGTTGACTGAAGGGGTAGACGTTGAATACAAAACGCCCGAGCGAACCGTTCACGATAAAGTCTGGTTGATCGATTTTGAACACCCCGAAAAGAACGACTTTCTCGCAGTCAATCAGTTTACCATCACCGAAGGCAAGAAAAATCGTCGGCCCGATGTAGTGTTGTTCGTCAACGGTCTTCCTCTGGGGTTGATCGAACTCAAGAACGCAGGCGACGAGAACGCCACGACTCACAAAGCCTTTAAGCAACTGCAAACCTACAAGCAAGAACTTCCTTCGCTTTTGGCCTTCAACGTGGCCCTTGTTGCCAGCGATGGTTTCACTTCGCGTATCGGCACACTCACTGCCGATTGGGAACGCTTCATGCCTTGGAGAACGATTGACGGCCAAGAGATTGCAGCTAACGGTCTTCCCGACCTCGAAGTATTGCTCAAAGGGGTCTTTGAAAAACGACGATTCCTCGACCTGATCCAGAACTTCACGGTCTTTGAAGATGATGGCAAGACGATCATTAAGAAAATCGCAGGCTACCACCAATTCCATGCGGTGAACAAAGCCGTCGAAGCCACAATCCAAGCCTGCTCGCCTAACGGTGACCGGAAAGTCGGTGTGGTCTGGCATACACAAGGAAGCGGAAAGAGCCTTACAATGGCCTTCTATGCAGGAAAG
>VYLT01000016.1_pt1 | contig 38701 bp, 38 predicted proteins | sample 5114261 | NCBI WGS metagenome assembly VYLT01 (sample SAMN12291815, study PRJNA351875) | freshwater metagenome | isolation source: freshwater lake | place: USA: Michigan, Little Long Lake | collected 2011-07-12 | reverse complement strand
GTGCATACCTTTGTCCCCGATATCGAATTGGTGACTATCGACCGTTTTACCGCCCACACCGACGAGATTTTACCTTCGATCGAAAAAACCATTCGTGCGAAGGAAGACCCGTTCGGAAAGTTCAACATCAAGAATTCGGTCACGATCTCGGAAGACCCAATCCCGCTTTCCAAAAAGGATGCTTTCCCGAAAAAGATCACGGGTGTCGCAATTTGGACCGATGTTGATCCCGCTCCGGGTGCAAAAGGAAAGATCGACCGTACCAATAAGTTCTCGATCTTCGTTGCAGGGTTGTCAAACGGTTGGGCCGAAGAAAAGAAAGCTGACGGCTCAAAGGTGATTAAACGCAAAACCCTTCAACTGGACTTCGAGCGTTTAGGCGATGGTGAACGGACCGACCCGTCTGGGATTCGTTGGACCGGCAGTGCAACATGGATTTATCGTCAAACAACGGGTATCACTTCCAAAGACGAAGCACCCAAAGACCCAAAGGACCCCAAAGACCCGTTGAAGAAAGAAGAGATCATGCTCAAACCGTTGGGCAAAGATACCCCACCGAAAACGATTGTCGAACCGATTCCTGCACTTCCCGTCCGTGCCCCTCGCAAAGAGTAAATCCAATATCTCTGGTCTTGGGGCTTGCCCCAAGTTCGCCTAAATCACGCCCAACTCTTTACCCACCTCTTTGAATGCTGCAATCGCTTGTTCGACCTGTGCGGTGCTGTGGGCTGCGGAGACTTGCAATCGGATTCTCGCTTGCCCCTGTGGAACAACGGGGTAGCTGAAGCCGATGACGTAGATTCCGTGACCCAGCAATTTCTCGGCCATTTTGCCGGCGAGGGCCGCATCTCCCAACATGACCGGAAGGATCGGTGTGGGGCCGGGCTTGATCGTGAAGCCTGCACCTTCGAGACCGGCTCGCATGCGTTGCGTGTTGCTGGCAAGGGTATCGCGTAGGCTTGTGCTATTCTGGATCAGGTCGAGAGCTTTTCCTGCTGCCGAGATTAACGAAGGCGGAACCGAGTTCGAGAAGAGATAGGGACGCGAACGATTCTTCAACCAATCGACGACCTCTTTACGGCTTGCAGTGAATCCCCCTGCTGCCCCGCCTGCTGTCTTGCCGAGTGTGCTGGTAATCACATCGATCCGATCCAAAACGCCGAGTAACTCCGCAGCCCCACGCCCACCCTTTCCGAGATGGCCAGTGCCGTGACAATCATCGATACCCACAAAGGCTTCATGTTGGTCGGCAAGGTCGCAGATGTCGGGGAGCTTCGCAAGATCACCATCCATCGAGAATACGCTATCGGTGAAGATGAATTTGAAACGGGATGATTTCGCCTCTTCGAGTTTGCTCTTGAGGTCGCTCATATCGTTGTGGTTATATCGGAATCGCTTGGCCTTGCAAAGACGAATGCCATCGATAATCGAAGCATGGTTGAGTTCGTCCGAAAGAACGGCATCTTCTTCGCTCAGAATCGTCTCGAATAATCCGCCATTCGCATCGAAACACGAGATATAAAGGATCGAATCTTCTTTGCCGAAGAATTTGGCGATCCCCTGTTCCAGTTCACGGTGAGGGGTTTGCGTACCGCAGATGAAGCGAACGCTCGAAAGACCATAGCCCCAATCGTCCAACCCTTGATGGGCAGCTTTCACGATCTCAGGATGGTTCGCAAGGCCGAGGTAGTTGTTGGCACAGAAGTTGATGACAGTTTTGCCGTTGACCTTGATTTCGGCGTTCTGAGGGGATTCGATCAGGCGTTCGCGTTTGTAAAGGCCCGTTGTCTTCAGCCCTTCGAGTTGGGTTTGTAAGTGTGTAACTAGCTTATCAGCACTCATGGAGTTTTCTCGGGTTCAGGCGGCTTCTCATTCGTATCAGCATAGTCAGCCTTTTCCGGTTGGGTATAGGTCGGAGGGGGTAACTTTGCAATTCGGGCTTGGCGCGCCTTCATCCATTCCTTCAAAAAGGCAAAAACGGCAGGGAGAACCGACAGAAAGACTACGATGATAATCAGCTTCTCAGCGTGTTTGGCTGTCTGGAATTCGGGGCCAAATATCTTCTGCAAAAGAGGATCGACGAGGGGGGTAATCAAATAGCCAATGACGAGCATCGAGACAATCCAGCTTATCCCACCGATGACGTTAAACATCAGGAATTTGCGGTAGTTCATCTTGCTAATCCCTGCAACAACCGGTGCAAACGTCCTCACGATGGGGACAAAACGGGCAAGGATAATCGTCTTCCCGCCGTGCTTCTCGTAGAACTTTTGGGCAATCAACAAATGAGACTTACGGAAGAAAAAGGATTCCTTTCGCTCGTAAAGTTTCGATCCACCCTTCGCACCGATCCAATAGCCAACGGTATCGCCGACAATGGCAGCAATCGAAAGAATCACAATCAACAACGGCAACGACCAATCGGCATTCCAAGCCACAATCCCGACAGTGATTAAGAGAGAATCGCCGGGTAAAAAGAACCCGATCAACAAACCCGTCTCGGTGAAGATAATCAACGCGAGCGCAATAAACGCTGCCGTTGTAATCTCAGGCTCTTTCAAAACCTCCATCAACTCTTTGGTGTTGAAGAGGTTCTGAAAAACCAAACCGATCTGCTCAAATAGCTTACCCATCATAACTCCCGTTACCCAATTCTGAGAGCTTACACGATTTGGGGGATTTTGGAAAGACGAGCTTTTCGACGAAGATCAATCTCAACCCCGTTGAAAATGCCTGCGAATTTTTCCCCAGAGATGCCCCCCTACCCTTTAGCCTGTGCTGCGATTGTTGCTCGGAGTTTCTGGGCGTTGGCTTTGCGGACTTGGATGCGGAAATAAATTGCGCCAATCAACAATAGAAAGGCAGCACCTGCGAACACAAGGGGCCACCACGGAACGTCGGGCTTGAGTTCGTAGGGGGGTTGGAATCCCCACACTTCGATGATGGGGGGAGGGGTTCCTTCGCCTTCGTAGGTGAGGGTTAGCACATGCGGGCCAACGGGCAAACCCTGTGCAATCGTGATCCATGAAGGATTCTCGGGCATCGTGTCGATGCTATCACGGGCTAAACTTGCAACACTCCAAGTGATCTTTGTGCCGACCTGAATGGGTCCGGCCTTTTCGTCGCGGAACCACGATTCGGCCCCGATGAATACACGTTGCGAACCAGACGTAAAATCTTTTCCGCTCCACCCTTCACCATCTTTACCCGTCACTGAACCTTCGATCTTGTAGCGAAATTGCTTGCCGTTGGTCTCAACGGAAGTGATTGTGAGGGTCCAATCCTCTGCAATCGGTGGTCCTGCAAAATCGACACGCACAAGCGAAATAGGTCCGCTCCAGGGTTCGGGTTTCGGTCGTGATGCTGCGTAGCACCCCGGACAAGTAACCGGTTCTTTATCGTCGATTCGTGCGATGATTTTGCCACCCTTCGGAATGGCACCGAGCTTCATATCGAGGCGGTTACCCGTGAACTCAAGACGAAGATTGTTGCCATCCCACGCCGGATTCTTGTGGACATTCACCATCCCTTGCGAAGTGGCCGATTCTCCCTCGGGTCGTACAACGAGATACCGCTTCAAGAATGCTGCCAGAAGTTCGCCACCCGTCTCGTTCGGATGAATCCCGTCAGTCAACATATCAGACGCTTTCAGACCTGTTTGATCGAGATAGCGACCCCAAGGCCCTCGCACATCCAGTAACCCGCACCAGTACTTCTCGGCGAGTTTGGGTAAGTGTACGGTATTCATCTCGTGGTCCCACCACGCCTCTTTATCAACCCCCTTGCTGACAGGGCCAACGGGGTGGCGTTTGGGGAAGTCGTTGATAATCAGCACTTCGGCGGTTGTGCGCCCACGAATATGCTTCAACATTTGTTCGTATGATTCAGGTTCGCCGTAGACGTGCAGAATGATCAGGTCGGGGTAGAAGGGGTAAATATCATGCTCGGCAGTCTTTGAAATCCAAGTGGAATCGAAACCGCTAATCGCACGATTTTCGATCTTGAGATCGGCATGGGGGTAGCGGAATCGAATATCGGCAGCAACGCTCTTCCACCAATCTTGTTTGATAATCGATTGACCATAAAAAAGAATGCGGACCGGTTTGCGATCTTGGGCAGTGCTACTCGAAAGCAGCCCCATCGTCCGTTGAATGCCAAGCCCGAACTGAGCTTTCTCAGATGCGGTCGGCTCAGGGGGTGCCACCGCCCAAACACGGGTGAGCGAAACAAAAACGAATACCAGCGCAAGTCGAAGGTTCACAACTATCCTCAGAAATCTCTTTGGGATTATTTTACAACCAGTTTTAAGAAGGAAAGCAATCGGAGAGAAAACCGAGAAAAATGGTCGGCGAACAACAACCGACAGAAACCTTAGTTCGCAGCTGGTGCGGGAAGTTCGGGAAGAACGTTCACGCGACGACCGGATTGATCGAACACAACGAAGCCATCGACGAGTGCAAAAAGCGAATCATCAGTAGCTCGTTTGACGTTGCGACCGGGGTGGAATTTGGTGCCAACTTGACGAACCAAAATGCTACCCACGGTGACAAATTGACCGCCAAAAGTCTTCACGCCGCGTCGTTGGGCATTGGAGTCGCGACCGTTCTTAACCGACCCCTGCCCTTTCTTGTGTGCCATGACCAAAAACCCCCAACAAATAGGTATTTTCTCAAGGAAAAAGATGATCTTAGCACGTTGAAAAGAAAAGTCGAGACCAGATCGCCATTTTTGGGCAGAGGAAATTGCGAAAGCAACTCACACGGGCCTACCAAAAAATCCGGCAGAAGGCAAAAAGCAACGCCTGCCGGAAAAATTTGCCACTCGCACGCACACGCTCACGCGGTGGCGACCTGATAGACTCCTCGGAAAAATTGAATTGCTCCCACGATTATCGCACCGTAAGCAATCACGCCGCCTCCACCGCCTGCCATTGTAGCGATGGTTATCACAAGCCCGATGATTCCGATCAAGGCCCCAAGTGCCATACTTTTGTAGCCTTCCTTACGGTTGGCATCGCGTCGGACTTTGTCCAGTTGGTAGACGATGTCCTCAGCCATTTTTCGTTCGACCCCTATTTCGATGAGGTCTCGAATTACTTGGCCGTTGCTCTGACCTGCAACCATTTTTTCGGCAGCGAAGTTGAAAAGGGTTTCCATCGCGTTTTGCGTTTCTTGGTCTTGCTTTTCGCCTTCGGTCACTTCGCGCTTGCGTTCGTCACTCATGTTACACTCGTTAGGGGTCACGATTCTACATCATGTTATAGGGATCGATGTCGATTTGGTACTCTACCCCCGACGGTGTTCGGACGACGCTTAACACCTCCCGCAAAATCTGGTGCAGGATACCGGCGTTTTGCGATTGTAACTGAAAGTGAAACCGGAATAACCCGTTGAGACGATAGACCGGTGCTTCTGCGGGTCCAAGCAACCGCAAGCCCGCGCCTGTTCCAGTCTTATTTTGGCGTTCCCGTTGTTGTAACGCAATCCGGAACGCCCCCGCAAGCGATTCCGAAAATTCGACAACCCGTTCCTCGTCGGCTCCGCGAATAATCAATCTCGCAAGGCGTTGATACGGGGGGTATTGGTGTTCTTGACGGTGAGCCAATTCCATTTCGGCAAACTTCAAAAAGTCATGTTCGGCGGCGAGGCTAATACACGGATGCTCGGGGGTAAAGGTTTGAATCAGCACATGCCCTACCCTATCGCCGCGCCCCGCACGCCCTGCCACTTGAGCAAGTAATTGGAAGGTGCGTTCGGCAGCACGGAAATCGGGCATATGCAACCCCACATCGGCATTGATGACCCCCACACAAGTGACGTTCGGGAAGTCTAATCCTTTGGCGATCATTTGTGTTCCAAGGAGGATATTGACGGATCCTTCGCGGAAGGCATTGAGAACCCGTTGATGCGACCCCGGACGCGACATCGTATCGCTATCCATTCGCTGCACGACCTTATCCGGAAATTTTTGCTCAATCTCGGTTTGCAGCTTTTCTGTACCAAGCCCTTGATACATTATCGAAGGTTGGGCACACGATGGGCAGCTACGATACGGGGGTTGCTCATGCCCGCAATAGTGGCACATCAGGCTTGCACGTTGGCGATGAAACGTCATCGAAAGGTCGCAGTTGGGACAGGTCGAAACATAACCACACCCGGGACAATGCACATGGGTCGAGAAACCCCTTCGATTGAGGAGCAGCATTACTTGCCCACCGTCGGAAAGAGAATCTCGCATCGCTCGTTCGAGTGTTTGGCTAATTGCACCGAACTGATTTGACCCGCGACTTTCGTGGCGAAGATCGACAAGTTTCACCTTCGGCAACGGGCGATCACTCACCCGACCGGGTAGACTCAGGAGGTGATATTGCCCGCGTTGAGCATTGGCCCAACTTTCGAGGGCAGGGGTTGCACTCCCCATCAGGATCGGAATGTTTTCGAGACGGGCACGCATGACAGCAACGTCGCGTGCGTGGTATCGGGGGGTCGATTCTTGTTTGAAGCTCCCTTCGTGTTCTTCGTCAATAATCACGACGCCCAATTTACGGGTCGGTGCGAAAATAGCAGAGCGAGCGCCGACGACAACTTGCACATCGCCTTTGGCAATTTTACGCCAATGAGCGCCGCGTTCGGAATCGGTGAGGTGCGAGTGCATGACCGCAACAGAACCGCAACGTCCTCGGAATCGTTCGAGCGTTTGAGGAGTGAGCGAGATTTCCGGCACAAGGACAAGGGCTTCTTTTCCTTGCGAGATTGCGGTTTCGATAGCCCGTAAATAAATCTCGGTCTTTCCCGATCCTGTCACGCCATGCAAGAGAAAAGGTTTGAATCCCCCTTCGCCAGCGAGGGCACTTTGAACCTCGGCCCAGACCCGCTGTTGAGCATCGGTCATATTCGGTCGAAAGATCGGCCCTGCCCCCGCTTCGAGATCAAGATGCAAACGTTCGATTCGTTCGGTGAACCTCCGAGCAAGTCCCTTTTCTACGAGAGCTTTGGCAACCGCCGACGTGACTTTCGCTTGCCGACACAATAGGCGTTGCTCAATCGGTCCACCGTGTTTGCGAAGTTTATCAAGCGCCTGTTGTTGCTTCTCGCTGATTTTCGGCAACGGGTTCGGCAGAGCTTCTTCGGGAACGGCTTCGAGAATAATCGCTTCTTTAGTTCCGGCTTGATCGCGTACCCCTGCGGGTAACACGGCTTGGAGAACCTGCCCCCAACCACAGAGGTAATAGTCCGCCATCCAACGGGTCAGTTTCAAAAGCGAATCGGTCAGCAGAGCTTCTTCGTCCAGCACCTGCGAGATACTTTTCACCTCTCGATGTGGTGTGATGTTATGCACACGCACGCAATAGCCAACCGTTCCGCTATCCCCTCTTCCAAACGGGGCTAACACACGTTTACCAACCCCGATTTGCGAAACAAGGCGAGTCGGAACAGAGTAAGAATAAGTGTTATCCAAAGGGCGATCAAAAACGATGTCCGCAAAGGTGTTGCTTGGTGGTTCCGGTTCGGGAATTTCGGGTGCTGGTTCTAAATCCGCAAATAGTGACGGCCCCGTATCGGGGGCTTGTTCTTCGCCTATAAACGGGTCGTTCTCTTGCGGTTTCATGTGCGAATTACGGGTTCGATTGAGGGTTGCAGGTTTCATCCCAAAAGTGTACCCTTTTTAGGTGTCTTTTGGAATGTTGGTGGTTTCGGTATTATCGGCAAAATCGACCAGAAAAAGGAAGCAGAAAAAGCCAAGACAGGAATGAGTTCTGCTTTACCAACTACAACCCCAAGACGTCTTTCATCGTGTAGCGTCCTGCCGGTTTTCCTGCGAGGAATTTGGCTGCTGCAAGGGCACCTTTGGCATAGCTGTCTCGGCTGTACCCTTTGTGGACGAGTTCCATTGTTTCGCCCATCGTGCTAAAAAGAATCGTGTGTTCTCCGACGTTGTCACCCGCACGGATGGCGTGCATTCCGATTTCGTTTGCGGGACGTTCGCCGACAAGCCCTTCGCGTCCGTGTACGAGGTGTGGAATATCCATTGCCTTTTGGATGATCTTGGCGAAGTGCATGGCGGTTCCTGAAGGGGAGTCCTTTTTGTGGCGGTGGTGGCGTTCGATAATCTCGACATCGAAGCCGTTCCCTTTCAACGCAATCGATGATTGTTCGACCAACTGGAACAGGAGATTTACGACCAAACTCATACTCGGGGAGAATAGCACGGCGGTCTCATGGGCAGCACTGGCGATCTCTTCTCGTTCGGCTTCGGAGTGACCCGTTGTGGCAATCACAATCGGGATTTTCCGACCCGTTGCAACCTTGAGGATATGCCCTGTCACTTCGGGAAGGGTGAAATCAATAATTGCTTCAGGGCTCACCGAAAGAGGAAGCTCGGAAGTCACGTTGACGCCCAACTTTCCGATACCCGCAACAGTTCCAATGTCCGCCCCTAAGTGCTGGCTATTCGGGGCATCAATCGCTGCGACGACTTCCAATTCTGGGTCAGCATTGGCAAGCACAATCAGGCGTTGCCCCATCCGTCCGCAAGCTCCATGAATGGCAATCGGTGTTTTCATTTTGATTCTCCTTGAGTAAGACATGAAGGATTCACTTTCTATAATACCCATATTAAGAACATCTCTTTGAGATGGTTACAGGAATCTTGAAATCAGAGCGGGTAAAAGAGAATGAAGTTCACGAAAATGCAGGGTGCGGGGAATGATTACGTTTATGTCGATTGTTTCCGTGAAAAAGTGCCGGTCAATATCGCCCCCGTTGCAATCGCTATTTCCGATAGACATTTTGGGGTCGGTTCCGATGGTCTGATTCTCATCTGCCCTTCTGAACGAGCCGATGCCAAAATGCGAATGTTCAATGCCGACGGCAGTGAGTCCGAAATGTGCGGTAACGGTCTGCGGTGTGTGGCAAAATATGTTTACGATCACGGCATTGCCAGCAAACCCGTTCTGGATATCGAAACGGGTCGCGGTATTTTGAAGTGCGAGATATTCGCCAAAGACGGCAAAGCCGAGCGTGTGCGTATCAACATGGGGGCCCCCATTCTCGAAGCCGAGAAAATCCCGACGACCCTTCAAGGCAACCCACCCCAAGAAGTGCCAGTGAAATTTGCGGGGGGTTCTCTGAACTTTACCTGCGTCTCGATGGGGAATCCCCATGCCGTGACCTTCGTGGATGAGATTACCGATCAACACGTTTTGGTACATGGCCCCATTCTCGAAAAGCACGAAGTCTTCCCCAAGAAAGCGAACATCGAATTCGTGCAAGTTCTTTCCCGAACCGAAGCCAATATGCGAGTCTGGGAACGCGGAAGCGGAGAAACCCTCGCTTGCGGAACAGGTGCTTGTGCCGTTGCGGTTGCGGGTGCAATCACGGGGCGTTTTGATCGCAAAGTGCTAATCCATCTTCGTGGCGGAGACCTTGAAATCGAATGGGCCGAAGATAACTCGGTGTATCTTACCGGCCCTGCCGTCGAAGTCTTTTCCGGTGAATGGCCGCTAAACTGAGAATAAATACAGGAAGACAATAACGCAGAGAAACAGAGACGCAAAGACGCAGAGAAGACAAAAACAGAGAAATCAGAGGCCAACTTTGTTTTCTTCAATTTTTTTACTTCTGTCTTCTCTGCGTCTTTGCGTCTCTGTTTCTCTGCGTTATTGTCTTTTGTTTTTGATTTGCGAAAATTACTTAGCCCGAACTTCTTGAGAGAACTCCTATGCGTTGGTTTTTGTTAGCCTGTTTGACGACGTTGATTTCGGTGAGTGCATCGTCGGCTCACTTTGTTTTCCTTGTGCCCGATGGGGCTGGTAAAGCGAAGGCCGTTTTTAGCGACGAACTGAAGCCCGATCCGAAAGTGCCCATCGAAAAGATTGCCAACACGAAGCTGGTTGCGGTGATTGGTGAAAAACAAGCCGAAGTGAAATTCACCCAAAACAAGGAAGGAAATTTCTACGCGGTCGATGCCGGAACCAAAGCGGATGTGACAATCGGCGGAACCACTGACTACGGGATTTTCCAACGGGGCGAAAATCCCCCGCAACGATTGCTTTATCATCCTAAGGTTGTGATTGGCGATCTTGCAAAGGCCACCAAGTTAGGCGATAAAGTTCCCCTTGAAGTGATTCCCATTCTCGAAGCAGGCAAGATTCGTTTTCAAGTGTTGCAAGGCGGAAAACCGCTCGAAAAAGCCGACGTGAAAATCATGATCCCCGGCGAAGAAAAAACCGAAGCCGTCACCACCGATGCCAAAGGGCTTACCCCCACCTTCGAGAAAAAAGGCGACTACGGAGTCTATGCCAAATTCATCGAAGCCAAAGGCGGCGAAATCGAAGGCAAGAAATTCGACCAAACATCCTACTATGCAACTCTCGTCGTGACCTTCGGGAAGTAACTCCGTTTTGGTGGAACAACGATCATGTTCTACATGGACTACGTTTACCTCTGCGTGGCTCTGATGATATTGTCGGGCTTTTGTGTGACAGGTCTTGCCCTCGCGTTGAACGCACCGTTAAAGCAAATGACTTGGATATTCCCGTTTCTGGGATTCATGCCAAGCATTGGTCTTTGGTGGGGCGGTTTAGGTCAAATTTCTCTCCTCTCACTCGTTTTGCTCGTTCTCGCAGACCTTCTATACCCGCTGTATTTGGCTGCAATTCAGAAACCGACCCCAGCCTTTTTTGCCTGCCTCGGACAGGCGCTTTTTGCTTTTTTCTACACAATGCTTGTATTGCATCCACCATAAGAATGTGTTCAGGGGATTTAAGCAATAAACAGCAGAGAGGACAGAACTTTTTTTGGTGTAACTATGACCTACATGGAACTTATTTATTCACTCGTTGTTCTGATGGTATTCACTGGCCTGATTGTCACAGGGCTTGCCCAATCATTCAATGCACCCCTGAAACATATCACTTGGATATTCCCCATTCTCGGAATCGTTCCGTATCTTGTCCTGTGTTGGGTCGATTCGGGGAAGGAGTCTGCAATCGCTGCCGTAGGGGTGATTATTGTGGATGTCGCGTATCCGTTCTATTTGCTCTCAAGAAATCGAATTACTGGGGCGATGCTCGCATGTCTCGCGCAGGCATTTTTTGCTTTTTTCTACGCTGTGTTTGTTTCATCGCCACCGTGATAATCTGAGTTCGTGGAGTTTGAGAAGCCATCGAGTCGGCGTTTCGTGTCCCAAGAAGATAGATAACAAACAAGTGAGAATATGCTGTACCTCGACATCCTTTTTTTCCTGACGCTGCTCATGTTCTTGTCGGGTTTTGCGGTGACGGGATTCGCATACTCTAGTAAAGCACCACTGCGACATTTAACTTGGCTATTTCCGTTCAGTGCATTTGTGCCGATGGCGATTTTCTTTCTGGCAGATTCGATTCAAATACCTTCTATCGTAGCTTTCTGCATCGCAAGTCTGGGGTTGTTGTATTCGGCGGTTCTGGCGGCTCACGAAAAATCTTTGGGGACAGGCTTGGCCTGTTTCCTGCACTCAACGTTTGCCTTTTTGTACGCCATTTTCGTCAACGCACACCCTTGAGAGTGACCTTCGTAGGATTTCTTCCAGCCTCGCACGAATCGCATTGACCTGCGATCTTCCCTCTGCGTAAAATAGAGGGTGGCCCTTTTTCTTTGCGAGGAACACCTTGTCAGACGTTGCACCAAATCCCGAAACTTCTTCGCCTGAAAGTAACCTTCCTCCGCATGAGAAGGTGAAGACTTTTCCGAGTACCCCCGGCGTCTACCTGATGAAGGATTCGGCAGGGACTGTGATTTACGTTGGTAAGGCCAAAAGTCTGCGGAGTCGAGCGGGGTCGTATTTTCTGGCTGCTGCTGCGGAAGACTCACGCACATCGGAGCTTGTGAAACACATTGCCGATATCGATTTTATCTCGACGGCAACCGAGGTCGAAGCCCTTTTGAAAGAGGCTCGACTTGTCAAAGATATCCGACCGAAATTCAACAAAGAATTAAAAGACGATAAGACCTTCCCCTATCTGCAAATTCGCACCCGTGAGGAATACCCTCGCGTAGAGATTACACGAAAACCCCGTCGCAAAGGGGTGAAACTCTATGGCCCTTTTACCAGTGCTAAGAGTTTGCGGATGGCGTTACAAGTTCTGCAAAAGGTGTTCAAGTTCCGTACCTGTTCGCTTGATATTTCCGAGAAAGAGGAAAAGTGGCGTTGGTATCGTCCGTGCTTGTTGGCATCGATACGCCAATGCACTGCCCCTTGCAATTTCCGTGTCTCGAAGGATGAGTACCGAAAGCAAATACGCGGACTGCGTTTGATTCTCGAAGGTAAGCGTGACCGGTTGCTTACCGAGATGCACGACGAGATGATGCAAGCGAGTGCTGCCCTGCTCTTCGAGAAAGCGGCACGAATTCGCAACGAAATTCAGGCTCTTCAAAAGCTCGATCTGCGAGGGAATGCCGATACCGATGTGCAACCCGAGGCGTTCCACACCGATCCCAAAAAGGGGTTGGCAGGTCTGCAAAAGGTCTTAGGATTGCGAGAACGTCCGCGAACCATCGAAGGTATCGACATCGCTCACCTCAGTGGCGATGACACTGTTGCTTCACTTGTCTCGTTCCTTGACGGGTTACCTTTCAAGCAAGGTTATCGCAAGTACAAGATTAAATCGGTCGAAGGGATCGACGATTTCGCTAGTATGCGAGAGGTTGTCTCACGAAGGTTCCGGCGTTCGGCAAAGGATGAACACCCCTTCCCCGATATTATTTTGATCGACGGCGGAAAAGGTCAACTCAACGCTGCGGTGTTAGCCTTCGAGCAACTCGGCATCGAACCCCCGACCCTTATTTCACTCGCCAAACAGGAAGAGGAGATTTTCAGACCGGGCGAATCGGAATCAATCAAGTTAAGCCGCTCCTCGGCAGCATTGCGGTTACTGCAATTCGTGCGAGACGAAGCCCACCGCTTCGCCCAATACTACCACCACCAGCTCCGCGACCGCCGACTAAAAGACCAATTCGACAAGAAGTAAACTCGGGATTTTGGCGAACCGGCGACTTCAGTAGCGGGGTTTTTTGCGAATCCGGTTACCTTGACGCTTTCCCAAAAGACAAAGGCGAACCGGCGATGTTAATCGCCGGGTAAATAGAGTGACCCGTTAGCTTCACCCAAACCCTTAGAACCCAGCGACTGAAGTCGCCGGTTCGCCAAAAGTTGGCTCACCCGATAAAATTTCCCCACACCCTTGAGAATTACCTCTGATGAAAATTTTGTTGACGAACGATGACGGTATTTATGCACCCGGTTTGCAAGCCTTGCGAAGGGAGCTTCTTTCGCTGGGCGAAGTCGTTGTCGTTGCCCCTGCGACTGAACAGAGTGCGAGTGGGCATTCCGTGACGTTGTTGACACCTTTGATTGTGCAAGAAGTGTTGGACGATGAGAAAAAATTCTTGGGTTGGGCAGTCGAAGGTCGCCCTGCGGATTGCGTAAAGTTGGCACTTGTGGAGCTTCTCAAAGACCCGCCGGATTTGATTATCAGTGGACTGAATGCTGGTGGAAATGCGGGGATCAACGTACTTTATTCGGGGACGGTTGCTGCTGCCATCGAAGGGGCATTTTTCCGCAAAACGGCGATTGCGGTTTCGCAAACATCCGGCCGTCCGAACCCGATTGATTTTCAAGCAGGGGCCAAACTTGCTCGGCGGGTGATTGATCGAATTTTGGAATCGGAACCGAGTACGGGAAGCCTTTTCAACGTGAACCTTCCCAAACAAGAATTGGGTGAGCCAAAGGGGTTGAAGGTTCTGCCGCAAAATGTGGCCGTGTACGTCGAGAGCTTTGTGAAAAATACCGATCCGCGTGGGCGTACTTATTACTGGTTGGGGAACGATTACGGTTGTCCCGTTCCGCATCCTCACTCGGACGAAGATGCCCTTGCCGAGGGTTTCGTAACCCTAACCCCGTTGCAATTTGATTTGACCGATCATGCTAAACTTGCTGAAATGAAAAAACGAACGTGGGAGTTATAAATGCGACTAGCAACGATTGTTCCCAAAGGTCTGAAAATCCCGCGATTGGCCTTTTATTCCGAAAGCGGATGCGTTCTGCTTCCACAGGCGATAGCGCGCGAAGCCCTCACGATGGGCATCGACGAAAGTCTCGGTGCAAACCCTTCTGCCATCGATTGGCTAATGGAACCGACACACCGCGAGATTATTCGCACCCTCGGCAAATTATTTGAAGAAGGCGAGTTCGACGATCTCAAGCACCCTCTGGAAGATTGCGAGTTTGGCTTACCCCTTCCCAAACCAAACAAGCTCATACTCCTTGCAGGAAATTACGCCGAACACATCATCGAACGAGGGGGAACCGTTGCCGAACGAGAAGAAACTTTCCCCTACCTTTTCCTCAAACCTGCCAGCACCACCCTCACCCCTCACGGCGGAAGTGTGGCAATCCCGAAGGCTGCACCAGAAGGGGTCGATTGGGAAGCCGAACTTTGTGTGGTGATAGGTAAACGTGGCCGAAACATCTCCGCAGAAAACGCAATGGATCACGTCTTAGGTTACACGATCTTGAACGATATTTCGCATCGAAAATATCGACCCAATCCGACCCGCAAGAAACGCGAACGCGATGTCTTTTTCGATTGGCAGCACGGCAAATGGTTCGACGGTTTTGGCCCGTGTGGCCCCTGTCTTGCCACCCCCGAAAGCATCCTCGACCCTCAGAAATTATCGGTCAAACTCTGGCTTAACGGCAACCTCAAACAAAACGGCTCAACCGGTCAAATGATCTTTTCCGTTGCCGAGATAATCGAATTCGTATCGGGTATCACCACCCTCGAACCCGGCGACATGATCTCAACAGGAACCCCCTCTGGTGTCGGCTCTGCAACCGGTGAATTCCTCAAAGCAGGCGACGAAGTCACGGTAACGATAGAGGGGATAGGGACACTACAAACAAAGATGATTGCGGAATAATTCACGTTACTCAAACAAAGATTGTGCGGTTCTTTTGACGGAGGGTTTTCGCCATGAACTTCGTCATCTCACTTTTACTTGCGGTTCACTTGCTCAGTGGGGCAGCTTGGTTTGGGGCGTTGGTCTACCGTCTGTTTTTTGTGGAACCGAAAAGTCAATCGTTTTTCAAACAGTGGCGTGAGTATGAAAATTTCTCGCTGAATCTCGCACACGGCATGCGATACATCGTCATGCTGTCGTTATTCACCTGCGGTATTTCGGGCTTTATCCTGTTGGGCTTACGTTGGGAAAATTCCGCAATGTGGCAGGCGTTGCAATTCTCGAAAATTGGTTTGTGGATGATCGGCTTCGCTATTTTCGCCTATATCTCGTGGGTGTACTGGCCAAAGCGAGTCTTTATAGATGAAACTACCCGCAAGAAATTAGGCCGACAAGGTTTCGCCCTCGCCTTCGTGATGATCCTCATCTCAGGAAGCGGAATCGTGCTGGGGCAACTGAGCCAAATGCGATAAAGGAATGGATGCGAGAGGTTAGGATTTCGTCCAGTCTTCAAGTTTTAAGCCGTTTACCATGCTGTAATCTTTAGTGTTTCCAGTGACTAAAACGGCATCGTTCGCAAGGGCGATGCAAACTATTAAGAAATCTGCTCGACGTTTTGGTTTCTTCTTTTGCTTCTGGAGATTATCAAACTCTAAGGCTGCCGCATCAGTGAAAGATATTACCTCAAAATCCTCCAAAAAATCAAGCGTCTCTTGAAGGTACTCATTGGCTTGTACCGTGTCCATTCCATCGGATGCCTTTAACAAATAATCGATCCTCCCTCTCATGGCTTCCGCCCAAGTTACGATTGTAAGAACTATCTGTTCGTTTGGATTTGCTTGGGTGGCTGCCTGCCAGTTTTGCACAACTCGGCTCTGCCCCTGTTGTAGGAGAGTGAAAATATCGGTGTCGAGAATAATCATCCGTTGTACTCTTCTCGAATGGCTCGCATCTTCGCAAGGATTTCGTCAGGGTCTTCTTTCCCCTTCATGTGTCCGATATGCCTTTCGATTGCTTCAAACGATCCCTTCTTGGGCTTTGTGGGTTTGGGTGGCGTTTGCAGGGTTTGTACGAGTTGGCGGATTTCCTGAATCAAGGTTTCGATAGGGTTTTCGGTTGCATCTGAGGAAGTCTCCACTTGGCCTGTTCGCATCCAATCGAGAATGAGGGTTTTCGAGAAACGCCAGTCGTTCCCAAAACGTTGGGCAGGCATTTTGTTGTTGATTGCCATTTCTTCGAGCTGCTCTTTCGCAACCTTCAGATACTGAGAGGCTTCTTCGAGAGTCATAATGTCATTCAAGATCGGTTCGGTCAAAATCGCGTCGCCCATGTTCATTCTCCTTATCCCTATTCTACCCAATAACGGCCTCACTCTCAACTCTCCACTCTCAACTCTCCACTCTTCTTCCTATAATCCCCAAAAACCTCTTTCCCTTTGGAGTTTTGGTCATGGGTGTGAATGGTTCGTTGAATCGAAAATTGCGTATGGCCCTTGTGGGTGGTGGACCGGGTTCGTTTATCGGTAAGGTTCACTCGATAGCGGCATGCTTGGACAATCGTGCTGTAGTCACAGCAGGGGCTTTGTCAAGCGATCCTGTGAAAGCCAAAGCAGGTGCTGCCGACTATGACATCGCACCGGATCGGGCTTACGGTTCCTTTGAGGAGATGTTGACTGCCGAATCGAAACGAGCTGACAAGGTCGATTTTGTTTCAATCACCACACCGAACCACATGCACTTTCCCGTAGCGAAAGCTGCTGCGGAGGCGGGTTTCAACGTCGTTTGCGATAAGCCTTTGACCTTCGACCTTAAAGAAGCCGAAGAGCTTGCCGAGATTGTGCAGAAGACGGGGGTCGTCTTTGGAGTGACCCATAACTACACCGGTTATCCGCTCGTTCGACAAGCACGCGAAATGGTTCTCAGTGGCGAGCTTGGCGAAATCAATGCCGTGCGCGCATTCTATATTCAAGGCTGGTTGCGAACCCGTTTAGAAGGGGATAATCAGAAACAAGCAGCATGGCGAACCGACCCAAAGAAGTCAGGGGCTGCCGGTTGCTTTGGCGACATTGCAACACACGCTTACAATCTCGGTCGATTCATTACGGGGCTAATTCCCGACCAAATTTCCTGTCACCTCAAGACCTTTGTTGATGGGCGTGCCCTCGACGATTACGGCACTGCGGTGATTCGATTCACCAACGGTGGACTCGGAACAGTGACAGCATCACAAATCTCGCACGGTCGTGAGAACGATTTATTCATTGAGGTCGATGGTACGAAAGGGGCTATCGAATGGCACCAAGAAGAACCGAATAAATTGATCGTCCGAAAGAACGGCGAAGCCCACAAAATCTACACTCGTGGCGGAGGCCCTTACCTCGGCGGATTGGCGGGTGCTGCAACCCGTATCCCCCCCGGTCACCCCGAAGCCTTCTTTGAAGCCTTTGCCAATATCTACGCAGGGGTCTTCGATGACATCATTGCCAAAGCCGAAGGGAAATACAAACCCAGCTTCGATACGATCTACCCGAACATTGCTGACGGGGTCGATGGCATGAACTTCATTACGCAATGCGTCGCAAGCTCACAACAAGGGGGAGCGTTCTTGAAGCTCAAACACAATCTCTGCCGAAGTTAAAGATTGCGAGACGTTTCGTTTGGGTTAACCCTACCCCAATTCCAACATCTCCAAAATCCGCGCCAGTTCCTCGGCGTTCACCGGCATAACCGAAAGGCGAGGTAAACGGGCAAGCTCCCACTCTTTCAAAATGGGGTCGGCTTTCACATCAGCAAGTGTGAGCGTTTTGGGATAGATAATCGGTTTGTGAACGGTAATCACAGGGCCATCGTCGGTGAGTTCGGCATCGTGTTTGCTGGTCATTTCGCCGACAATCGCTTTCACCTTCCCCGTGTGGTAGAAGAAAATGCGATCCCCTTTTTTGACCGCCTTGAGATGCTTGACTGCAACGGGGTTGGAAACACCCGTCCAAGTTGTCGATTTCTCTTCGACGAGTTTTTGAATGGAGTATTCTTCCGGTTCCGATTTGAATAACCAAGTGCCCACAAAATCACCTCCGTGCGATGAATTGTGCCTAATTCTTCTCGATGTAATCGGCCCGAATCGGGTCTTTTGCTTCGGCTTCGGTGTATTTATTCACGAGATCGTAAGCCAGAATCATCAAGGGGAACCAGACCAATTCGCTGAAGACCGAACCGGGATAAAGTCGCAGAAACTCCAAGCCTTTGCCGTAGGCGTAGAGCAGCCCCGAAAAAGTATGCTCGTATTCGGGCAAGGCTTTTTCGACCCATGCTGCAAAGTTCGTGACCAAGAAAAAGACAATCGCAGCAAGGCCACCCGTTCCAAAGATTCGGACCCAACTCCGCGAATTTGCACCAACAAGCACTCGCCCCAAAACCACGTTCAAAATCAGACAGAGATAGACAATCGGCACGGGTTCCCAACCACGCGAAAGGAGGAGCAAAGCATCGCCAAGCAAAGCAGCCCCGAGGGAGAAAATCGCAGCCATTCCCCACGACATCCTCGCACCACAAAACAACGCAAAGCCTGCAAGGGGAGGAATCACCCACATTCGCATATTGAGGGGGAGATGTGCAGGGATAAAGCGAAACACCACACAAAGAGCAGCAAAAAACACGCACAAGCCGAAGGAAGAACTACGCATTTGGTCCAAAATCCTATTCACGACACTCTCAAAAACAACTTATTCTTATCTTAGCAACTTGGGCGGATAAGGGCAAAATTCCTCTTCCCTAAATCTGATCTGTGGTAGAATAAGGTAAGTCGTACAACCCGAACGAGTCGGACAGCCTTTCGCCTGTGTGGACAAACGAACCGATTTTTCTCACTAGGTTCTCATTGCAATACAGTTAGTTTTTAATTTGTGAAGGCTTCTTTCGGAGACACATTGTGAGACTATTACTCGTCGAAGATAACAAACCCCTCGCCCGCGCGCTTCGACAAGGGCTTGAAGAGGAAAACTTTGCCGTTGATTGGGCCGAAGATGGCGAGGAAGCCGACCACAAGGCACGAACAACCAATTACGATGCCGTTATTCTCGATCTCATGCTTCCCAAAAAAGATGGGCTTACTCTCTTGAAGGGGTGGCGTGAAGCTGGTATCGCCACGCATGTGATTGTCCTCACGGCTCGCGGTTCGCTCGATGACAAGGTTAAAGGGCTTGATTCCGGTGCCGATGATTACCTCACCAAACCTTTTGAACTCGAAGAATTACTTGCCCGCATTCGTGCCCTTGTGCGCCGCAAGCACCAAGTCAAAGACCCCATCTTGAAAATCTTCGATCTGGAAATCGATACCGCAGCCCGTTCCATCAAGCGGGCAGGCAAACCCGTACACCTGACGCCAAAAGAATATGCCTTGCTCGAATTCTTGGCGTTCCACCGAGGCAAAGTCGTTACCCGAACCATGATTTGGGAACACCTGTGGGACGAACACGATGAGAGCGTTTCTAATGTCGTCGATGTTTATATTCGTTATCTCCGTAACAAAATCGACCGCGACTTTTCCCCGCAACTCATTCTCACCAAATGGGGCGAAGGGTATCTCATGCGGGGCGATGATGAGCAAGAAGCCAGCACATGAATTCGATCCGACGTAACCTGCTCCTCTGGGTCACACTCTTATTCGTTGGTACAACGATTGGCGTCGGTGCTATTGTCTATGATTCTTCGCAAGAGGCCATCAAACAAAAATGGACTCGCTCGAAAGAATCTGCCCAACAAAATTACGAAGAAAAACGAGATGAAGCCCTTCAAGAGCAAGCTCGACTGCTTGCCCGAACCGCTCAATCGCAATTTAACCCCGAATTGATTCGGGTCGCGGATCGGGCCAATCAAGTCTTTCTGATGTTGAATGGATCGCTTCCCAATTCTGTTCTCACGAATCACTATTTTGCAGCTTCCACACGACTGGGACCAACGTGGTCTACGCGGACCCTTACCCTTGCAACCCAATTGCAAATCGATGAGGATATTGTCCACCGTGAAGCAGAAACAGCCCCTCACGAGTATCTCGTAGTCGGTGGAATCAGTCGTGGCGGATGGGTTTCGACTTCGCTCCGTGCGAATCCAAATTACACCCTCCCCCAACCCACTTCCGATATTCCGATTGGTGACGTTTACGAGACTCGTTTCGACAATATCCTGACCCCAGAGGGGAACACTGCCCGTCGTGTGACTATGCGTGCCCCGCTCGGTAAAATTAGTGCGCCGACGTGGGCGATTATCTCTGCGATTGGTGGAAAACCAAGCACTCCAAGTCCCCCTGCAATCAAAGGGATGGTTGGGCTTGCCTTTGCGATTCCCTCACGACGTGTCGGAGGTATGGGTGGTCCTCGTCCCCCTTCGGGACCTATTCAACCCGCAGCTTTCGATATCAATATCCCGAACCTGACAATCCAATGTGCATGGGATGAACAGGGACACCCCGTCTTGAATGACCTTCAACTTAAACGGGATGTTCAGATGCTCAACTCCGACAAGCAGATGAAACAGGAACTTTCCCAGCTTCGTCGTCGGTTGGCTTGGCTAGGGGGTATCTCGTCGATTGCGTTGATTCTTGGTGTCTGGGTGAGTATTACTTTTGGCCTTCGCCCTCTCAAGAGAGTCACGGATGCCGTTAGTCAAATTTCTGCAAAAGACTTTCACCTCTCTATCGAGAGTAAGAATCTCCCCGTCGAACTACAACCCGTCGTTGATCGGCTTGCACTCACCCTCAGCGAACTGCAAGCAGCATTCACCCGTGAGAAACGGGCGGCGGCCGATATTTCCCACGAACTACGCACCCCACTCGCAGCATTGAAGACAACCCTTGAAGTGACCATCAAAAAGCAACGCACACCGGAACAATATCAGGAAGCCATTACCGATGCCCTCACAATCGCACGAAGCCTGTCGCGGCTTGTAGATCGCATGTTGAAGTTGGCGTGGATCGATGCCGGTTCGGAAGAGGTTCGCCCCGAAGTCGTTGAGGTTGGCCCTCTCGTTCTAGAGTGTGCGGCAGTGGGTAAACCTCTTGCCGAGGCACAAGGAATCAACCTTTCTTGCGATGCTCCTAATCACATGATTATCGAAACCGATCCCGATAAATTCCGCGAGATCGTGATGAACCTCATGCACAATGCGATTGAATACAATCGACCCGGCGGAAAGGTCGAACTCAAAGCCGAAAAGACATCCGACGGCGGGCTTGTGTTAGAGGTGATCGATACGGGCATCGGCATGACGCCCGAAACACGCGACAAGATATTTGAGCGATTTTTCCGTGCCGATCCATCACGGAATGCAACGGGCGTACATTCGGGTTTGGGGCTCGCCATCGTGAAGGAATATGTGGATCGACTCGGCGGTCATCTGAACGTCGAAAGCGAACTCGGCACAGGCTCCCGCTTCCGTTTAGAATTACCAAACGCTTCGTGACTATCGCTTTACGCCGCTCATGGCCTCTAATGCCAGCATCAAAGCTTGTGTACCCTTTCGACCGTAGCCTATAGCCCGGACACTCTCGTAAAGCTGCTTTGCCAGCGAGAGACCCGGTAGGGAGAGGTTCATTCGCTCGGCTTCTTTCAGGGCGATACCCATATCTTTGATGAAATGCTCGACGTAGAAACCCGGTTCAAAATTGCGTACCAGAATGCGTGGCCCCAACACCTCAAGAGCTTTGCTACCCGCAGCTCCCACGCTAACCGATTTGAAAACCGTTTCGAGATCGAGACCACACTTATACCCGTAAAGCAACGCCTCGCAAAGGGCAATCATGTTCGACGAGATCAATATCTGATTGACCATCTTGGTATGCTGACCGGCTCCCGCATCCCCTTGATGGATAATCGTTTTGCCCATCGCTTCAAAAAGGGGTCGCACTGCTTCGGTGACGTTCTTATCACCGCCAATCATAATCGAAAGAGCAGCGTTCTTCGCCCCAACATCCCCCCCCGAAACAGGGGCATCGAGTGCATGGACACCCTTTGCTTGTGAGGTGTGATAAATCTCGACGGCAAGTGAGGGTTCGCTTGTGGTCATATCGACAAGAATCGTTCCTGCTTTTGAGCCGTTTAACGCCCCTTCCTCGCCGAGAAACACTTCACGGACATCGCTCGGAAAACCGACAATCGCAAAGACGACATCGGAATTCTCTGCGACTTCCTTCGGCGTTTTGGCGAGCTTCGCACCCAGATCAACAAGGGGTTGAGCTTTCTCAGGGCTACGATTGTAGACCGTTGCGGTATAGCCTGCGTTCATAATGTGCTGGCACATCCAACGCCCCATAACCCCCGTACCAATCCACCCCACACGGGTTTTACCCGCAACTGCACTTGCAACAGACATGATGAAGTTCCTTTGTTTCGGTTCTGATTCGCTTGTTATCCTATACAGAGGGGGTTTTGTCCACTAAAACAATCGGGACACAATAAACCCTCTTCAAGGAGTTACGATGTCTCGAATTTTCTTCGGCGTGATGTTAAGCCTCGGGATGCTACTCACGGCTTACTCGTCCACCACACAAGCTGCCGACCCTGCAATCGGTCACATGGTCTTCTTCCAACTGAAGGATAACACCAAAGAGAACCGAGCCAAGCTAGTGGCAGCCTGTGAAAAATACCTCAAAGACCACGACGGGGTTATCTACTTCTCAGCAGGGGCACGGGCCGACGAGTTCGACCGCGAAGTCAACGCCAAAGATTGGGACGTGGCTTTGCACTTGGTATTCAAGGATAAAAAAGCCCACGACAAATACCAAGACCACAAGCTCCACCTGCAATTCATCGACGAAAACAAAGCCACATGGAAGAGCGTGAAAGTGTACGACTCGAACCTTCCCGCACCGGCCAAGTAAGATTCACTCGTTGAACCCGTCAGTCCGCCTCGGACATCCCCGAAGGGGGTCCGAGGCGGGCCTACGGCGATCCCCAGAAAACTCGAATCAACCCGTTCGCATTCAGAAAATCCTCAAGGAGTTTCCATGAACGACGAAAACCCACCCCCCTTCAGGTTCCTCGCACCTCACACCGGCAAAACGTGAGGAGTTGCTTCGTCGTGGTAAAGAATTCGACGAAAACCCTGATATTGGAGTTCCGTGGGAACAGATCAAAGAATCGCTCCTCAAACAATACAGACGCACTCCCAAAGATAATCCCCCGTAGAAATCTCGCTTCTCTCTGGCCTGTTGGTGTTTTTCCAACTAACAATGTCGTAAACGTAATCCTTCACAGAACAGAGACCTATGACCGGTATTTTGCTAGTCCAACTCGGCACGCCAGACGAACCCACCAAACCTGCCCTCAAGCGTTATTTGAAGCAATTCCTGAGCGATCCTCGGGTTATTGAAGCCCCTAAGTTGCTTTGGTGGCTGATTCTAAATCTGTTTATTCTGCCCACGCGACCGAAAGCATCGGCAGCGAAATATGCTCGCATTTGGGATAAGGAAAAAGGCTCGCCCTTGATGTATTGGACGAAACGTCAGACCGAGCTTTTGCAAGCCCGTTTTCCGAATACCCCTGTTCGATTCGGAATGCAGGTCGGGAACCCGTCGGTGAAAAGCGTACTGCGTGAAATGATTGACGCAGGGATTGATCGCATTATTGTATTCCCGATGTACCCGCAATACTCGGCAACCACAACGGCTTCGGCAACAGATGTCCTTTTCCAAGCCCTGTTGAAGGAACGTCGTGTGCCTGCCATTCGCGTCGTTCCGCCTTATTACGATCACCCCAGTTACCTTGATGCGATGACTGCGGTTGTGCGTGACGAACTCAAGGCACTCCCGTGGGAACCTGAACACTTTGTTTACAGCTTTCACGGCATTCCTCAGAAGTACGCCCAACGGGGTGACCCGTATGCCACACACGTTGTGCGAACGACGAGGGGTTTACAAGAACGGTTGCAATTCCCGAAAGAAAAATGGTCGCAGACGTACCAATCGCTTTTCGGGCGTGATGAGTGGCTGAAACCCTACACCGACGATAAACTCGAAAAGCTCGCCAAAGCAGGAAAGAAAAAAGTCTTCGTGATTCTGCCGGGTTTCACTGCCGATTGTCTCGAAACGGTAGACGAAATCGGTCACGAAAGCCTAGAGAATTTCCAAGAAGCCGGAGGCGAGTTGCTGCACCAATGCAAGTGCCTCAACGACCATCCTAAATGGATCGACTCGATGGAGCAAATCATCCGGGAAGAAGGTCAAGGCTGGCTACCCGAGAAGCAGGTGTAGGGCTTATTTTGCTACCTTGAAGGCGAAGAGGTATTTTTCTGACATCACATATAATACCCCGTTTGCTACGGTCGGGGTACTTCGTGTCGGTGTGTCTATTTCGATTTTTTCCAACAGGTATTTCTTGGCAACAAGTTTTTCGACTTCTTTGGCTTTTATCAGTGCTGCTCTTTCGGCCATTTTCGTTGCAGCGGATTTACTGAATCCGACTCCGAGCGCCTCTCGATAGATTACGAATCCCGTTTTGGACGACTCGGCTACGCTATCCAACACGTCTGGTTTAGGCTCGTGTTTGAAGATAAACAAATCGCCATCTTCGGTTCCGAGGATTACCTTTCCATCGACATAGTAACACGAACCCCAGACAGCACCCTTGACATCGTGAACCCAGTACCGGTTACCAGTTTTCGCGTCGATACAGTGGAGATACCCAAAAAGCTCTGCAATGTAAATCACGTCGTCGACGATACACGCAGTGGACATCGTGCGCCCAAAAAGATGATCTCGTCTTGCAAACTGTCGTTCCTCCTCACCCCCAAAAGTCCACACAACTCCGCTATTCGGATTTGGTTTTGTTTCCGGCGGCTTGTCTCCTTTGTCGGTCACAAGTTTAGCTGAAATATCGCCATCTTTTGTTGGGTTGATGCAGTGAAAATGTGCAACACCCGTGAAGTGTTCGGGGTCTTGTCCTGTGCCGATGTAGATGCGATCTTGGTAAATAACTGGGCTCCCAATGAAGTCATTCCGCGTCCCTCTACCACCTAGTTCGTGGTCAGAATCTTTGGAATTCGCATCGAATTTCCAAAACAGCTTTCCCGTAAGCGGATCGAACGAGTATAACCAACCATCGCCACCCGGAAAAATCACCTGCGCCCGTTTGTTTATCACCCCGTAAACAGGGTTTGACCACTGACCGTGCATGACGTTTTTGCCGGGTAGGTTACTCGTCCATTTGACCTTTCCAGTATGTTTATTTACCGCCATGAAACTTGGAGCGGTTGGTTCAGGAACCTCCTTGTGATCTCCCTCGACTCCATTCGCAGTAACAATAAACACCAAATCATCAACGATGAGGGGTGAACACGGTGTTGCAGCGTGTGGCTGAACGTTGTACTGCTGTATTAGGTCTATTTTCCAAAGAATATCGACATCGGTATCTGATTGATATTTTTCTTTGTCGTAGCCCTGATTACCATTCGCAAGTCCGTAAAAATCAGCACAGATCAGTTCGCAACGATTCGACATATAATAGACCCGATTACCGTCTATCGTGGGTGTAGAAGTGATTCCTTCTTTCGGCCAATCTAATACGTGTCCCTGTTCGAGTTTGTCGTGTACCGCTTGCCAGAGTAGTTCACCATCCTTTTCCTTCAAACAAAGCAAGATTCCCTTATCGAGCGGTTGAACCCCGTTATTTTTGGTGAGCTTCGTATCGCGGTCGTTTCTGGGACTATCGTTGTTCGTACCAACAAAAATTCGACCTCCCGATACAATCGGCGTTGGATAAGAACGAGAACCTACTTCGATCTTCCATTTCAAATCTTTGTTCAAGTCAAATGGAAGTCGTAGATTCTTGTCGATGTGGTTGACCATATTTCGTTGAGGGGTCCCGCCGAACATCACCCAATCGGATTTTCCTGCGGGTGGCAGTTCCTCTTTTGGTGCAGGAGCTGCGTACACAACGGAGACCGCTTCAAAGGCAACTCGATCCCCCCAGTGGTCATGGATACCCGTAACCAATGCGAGAAACGCAAGCAACAGAAACAGCGACCAACGGAACAATCGGAAACGGTTCATAGGCAGATCCCAAGAAAAGTGAGGCTCAAAGGGAGTATATCCCCTTGCCGAGGAAAGCCAAGCAGGAAGCCGGACGGTTTGAGGTTCCCCTTCCCTGTTTCTTTTTCGTACAATACCGTTAGCAACGATTTTTCAGTAACCCTCCTATTTTCCAATTTCTATGCGAATATCGTTTATCCTCCTTCTGGGTTTGGTGTCGGGTCTGACTGCGGGTGAAAATTGGCCTGCTTTCCGAGGCAGTAACGGCGACGGAATTGCCAAAGCCAAGAATCTACCTGACAAGTGGAGTGAAACCGAAAACGTCCTCTGGAAGACCGAAATCAAACATAAGGGGTGGTCGCAACCCGTTCGCTGGGGCGATGAACTTTGGCTCACCGGTGCGACCGACGACGGCAAGAAGCTCTATGCCTATTCCCTTGAACTCAAGTCGGGCAAAATCCTGAAAGAGCTTCTCGTCTTTGAAGTGAAAGAACCCATGAAGCTCAGTAATAACGTCAACGGTTATGCCTCGCCCTCACCCGTTATTGAAGAAGGGTTTGTCTACGTTCACTTTGGATCGCCGTACACCGCTTGCATCGACACCAAGTCGGGTAAAACGGTCTGGGAACGCAAAGACCTTGAGTGCAATCACTTTCGTGGGCCGGGGTCTTCGCCGATCATTCACGACAAAATGATTATCCTTACTTTCGATGGGTTCGATAAGCAATATCTGGTAGCCCTCGATAAATCGAACGGCAAAACAATCTGGACACGCGACCGCGAATTTCACGCAGCCCAAGATAACGGCGATGCCAAGAAAGCCTATTCAACACCAGCAATCTTCAAGATCGACGGCAAGGAAATTCTGGTCAGCCCTTCGGCGGGCGGCTCAGGCGCTTACGATCCTGCAACGGGTAAGGAACTCTGGCGAGTGAAGCATGGTGGCATGAATGGTTCGGCACGCCCCATTCAGAAAGGGGACAAAATTTATCTCACCACCGGCGATGGCGGCAAGAACCCCATCTACGCGATTAAATCCGGAGGAACGGGTGACGTTTCTTCCTCCCATGTGGCATGGACCGGTAAAGCCAACCCAAAATACGGTTCGCTGACGTTGATTGGCGATTTTATCTTCTTGGTCAGCAACGATGTCGCTACTTTGTTAGATGCCGAAACGGGTAAGGAGCTTTCCAAAGAGCGTTTGGGCGGAAAATTTTATAGCTCGCCTGTTGTGGGTGACGACAAGATTTTTGCGTTCAACGAAGAAGGTTCGGGTTTCGTCGTCAAAATCGAAGAAGGGAAGTTGAGTATCGTCAATCAAAACAAGCTCGCATCCGGTTGCCTCGCAACGCCAATTATCGCAGACGATACCTTGATTGTACGAACCAAGACGCACGTGTATCGAATTGGCAAAGGGAAGTAAGGCTCGATTTTCTCGGAAAAACAAGCGACTTTTCTTCAAGAATCCTACCCATAGCGCGCGGACGTGTTATAATCGCATGATATGGCACAGCCTGCACCAGTGACGCACTACATCGTTCGACACGGGGCGATGCGATTCCTCGGGGACTTCGCAGCCCCTCCCGGCCGCACGTTTGAACGTCTCACGAATGTCATTTTGCAGACCGAAAGGGGTACCGAATCGGGTGAGGTTCTCTGCCCTGCCACACCCGAAGCCTTGCGGTTTTTACCGGAGAAAATAACCGGTCACATCATGCGGGTTGCCACACCTGAAGACCTTAAACTTGCTGAGAGCCTCCGAGAGAAACGCGATCCGGACTATCGCCTTGCCAAAAAGCTCATCACCGAACACCGCTTGCCAATGCAATTGATCGACACCGAGCGCCTGTTCGGGGGCGAACGGGTGATCTTTTATTTCTTGGCAGAACGTCGCGTCGATTTTCGGGACCTTGTCCGGTCAATGGCACGGGAATTCCAAACCCGTATCGAACTCCGGCATATTGGCATCCGCGATGAAGCTCGGCTCCTTGCTGACTATGGGGATTGTGGACGGCCCGTCTGTTGCAATACTTTCTTGACCGTTATGCCATCTGTAACGATGCGAATGGCCAAGATTCAGAAAGCGACGCTCGACCCGAATAAAATCTCCGGTCGCTGTGGAAGGTTGAAGTGCTGCCTACGGTATGAACAAGATGTTTACGACGAACATTTGAAAGGAATGCCCGAGGTCGGAATGCGTGTTCTGACCCGTGATGGTCAAGGCGTGGTCCTTTACCAAGAACCATTGGCACGACGCCTTTTAGTGGAATTTGAGGACGGACGGCGTTTACCCGTCCCTGCAAACGATATTGTAAGCCAATTGGGTTTTGCGCCCGGATACCAAACCCAAAACGACAACGACCTATGAGACACACCAAACTGCTCGAAGTTTCTCGAAACGACCAGCGTTACGCTTACGAAGCCTACGAGTTTATCTTTCTCGGGCTTGAGCATACGCAGAAGCTCTTTAACAAATACGTCCCCGACGACGAAGATCGAACCGAAGAACACCACGTCAACGGTTCCGAAATCATCACGGGGATGATCGACCTTGCCCGCAAAGAATTTGGCCTCATGGCACGGCTCGTCTTTCGGCAATGGGGGGTTCACGAAACTTCTGATATCGGCGAGATTGTGTTTAACCTGATCGAAGCCGGTTTGCTTTCCAAGACCGATTCGGACTGCCGAGAAGATTTCGATTCTAACATGAACCTCGAAAAATCGCTGGTTGCTGACTACATTATACCTTTGGAGTTTTCGCAGCAACACGCCCGAGGAAAAGCATGAAGTCTCGTGTTCGGTTCTACATCCCTTTAGCCGTATTCGTTGCATGGATGGGTTGGTTAGCATTTTTGGCCCTCACCCAAACCAATAAAGAAATCGTCTCACGCTCGCAAGCTATCAAAGCCCGTGCAGCCGTAGTGGTCGAGCTAACCCCCGAACAAATCAAAGAAGGCTCCCCTGTCACCGTCCAACAAATCGTCTGGGGTGACCTTGCAGGAATCGAGGTCGATAAGTCCATCCGAATCGAGAACCTCAAGAAAGCCAAACTCGCAAGCGGGAAAGATTTAACCAAGCCGACCAAAGTGCTGCTACTGGTCACCACAACGGGCGAAGCCGGCAAATACGAACTTGCAATAGCCCCACGCTCACCCAATCTCGGCCCACCCCCAAAGGACAGCAAAACCCTCGAATACGCTTGGGAAAGCAATCCCCCTATCTACACATGGTCCCCCGAAATCGAAAAACAAGCGGTCGCGTTGAAGCCATCGTAGAGCCCGGTTTAGGAAAGAGTGGAATCAAAAAGAATGTTGAGAAGGAATTTTTGTGATTGTTAGACCGGCGTGCAAGCAACTATAAAATGTGACTGATAATGGTGTCTCAAGTCTGTTTCTCTTTGATCGATTTACTTAATCCAGAACCAAACATGCAACCGTTGCTTGCGCACCGGTCTACCAACGGCAAATCACCTCGTAAACCAAACTGCTCACGTTGACTGTTCTTCTTGCTTCAAACGCTTTCTTGCCCGCGATAGCACGGGGCCTATCGTGTTGACGGGGATGTTCAGGGCGGCGCTGATTTCTTCGTAGGTGCGGCCTTCGATGTAGAAGAGTCTGACGACCGAGCGTTCGCGTGCGGGGAGCTTTTTAAGAAGCTGTTGCACTTGCTCTAAGTTTTCGATGCCGGGTGAGACCCCGTGCGATTCCATTTGCTCGTTGGCGTTTTTGCGAAACTCAGGGGAGACGGGTTTCTTTTGCGGTGCCAGTTTCTGGAGTTCCGTGACGCAGACCCGTCGTGCGATTACCGTCAGGTAAGTCGCAAGGGAGGACTTGCCGCGAAATTGCCGAAGGACGGTGTAATCGTTTGCGACAACTTGGAGGAGAACTTCTTGTGCAAGGTCTTCCACATTTTCAGGGGAGACAGGGACACTTCGCAAGTGGGCCGTGTAATGAATAACATGGTAAATTAGGCCGAGGAAACGATCTACAAAATCGTTCCACGCCCCAACATCGTGGTTGAGGCACCTTTGTAGGATTGTTCGGTCGAGTGGTGTTAGGGCCATTTGCCAGCCCCCGTAGGATCAGTGGATCAAAGAATTAGATATGATTATGTTAAACCAGATCGGGACGAAAACCAAGCACGAAGTTCAGAAATCCAAGAAACGTATCAACTTGGGTTGATTTAACCGGTATGATTACGAAGCTGGTTTAATCCCGCGAATCGTCTTGAGTATTTCGTGCAAATCCTCCGAAATACAGACCTCGTCGTCCAGAAAATCCTTAAGCCAAAGGAAGTTCATCCGTTGGCCAAGTGCCAAAACGGGGAGCAGGTCGCGTAGCCGGACATGCACACTCGGAGCGGGTTGCTCGGGGTGTTCCGGTAAATCGAGAAGTTCCTCTTCTTCTGGAGGAGGATAAAGTTTCAGGTGTGGTTTCATGGTGTTGCCCTCCGTGTCGAAAAATCTAATCTCGGCTATCGCATTATTTCCTTCGGCTTACGATGTCGGCGCGCTCAATTCTTTTGAGATTTTTTTGAATTCTCTCCCTAAAAAACACATAACAGACAAGACAGGTAAAAGGTAGCACCCATGATGAAAGTAACGGTTCTCGGAGATGGCGCGTTTGGCACTGCAATGGCGCTTCATTTAGACAAGCAAACGGGTGTTCAGGTCTGTTTGTGGAGCGCCCAAGCCGATCAATTCAGACGTTTGACAACAGAACGCGAGAACAAAAAATACTTGCCCGAAATTCCTATCCCCCCATCAATCGATTTAACCGACGACCCTGCCCAAGCCGTTGAAGGAGCCGATCTTTGGGTCAGCGTGATTCCGACCGTTTACCTTCGGCAAACAATCTCACGTTTTCAAGGTCTGGTCGAATCGCCAACGGTGATAAGCCTGACAAAGGGTGTCGAGATAAGCACGTTTCTTCGTCCCACCGAAATCATTCGCGAGATTCTGCAAACAGATCGGGTGATGGTGCTGAGTGGGCCGACCCATGCCGAGGAGGTCTCACAGGGGATGCCCACTTCTGTTGCCGTTGCAGGAACTGACCTCGTACTAACTGCGATGGCACAACAGGTCTTTAACTCCACAAGGCTTCGGGTTTACACCAATGATGATCTCGTTGGGGTCGAACTTGCGGGTGCGTTGAAAAACGTAATCGGTATCGGAGCCGGTATCAGCGACGGGCTTGGCTTTGGGGATAATGCAAAATCCGCTCTTGTCACACGGGGGCTTGTCGAGATGGCACGCTTCGGCGTCGCACACGGGGCCGATGCCACGACCTTTAACGGGCTTGCGGGATTGGGCGACCTTATCACAACCTGTGTAAGTCGGCATGGAAGGAATCGGCGATTGGGAGAACGAATCGGGCAAGGCGAAACGCTCGAACAGATTTTGGCGAACACCACTTCCGTTGTTGAAGGGGTGACCACTGCAAAGAGCATTTACGAACGTAGCAGCAAAATGGGCTTGGAGCTTCCCATTATGACGGCAGTCTACCGGGTGCTGTACGAGGGGCTAAAACCGATTGACGGAGTCCAACAGGTGATGTCGCGACGTTCCGGTTCCGAACGATGGTGAGAAGGTTTTTCCTCTTCCGAATTCAAATTGGTTTGTTTAGAATACACACGTTGGAGGAACGAATATGCGTAACTTTGATTTGAAAGATTTGCAAGAAACGGAGATTGATTACCCTGCACACCCCGAGGAAGATTTTTCCGATAATTCGATCCACTTCGACGGGATCAAAACCCTCAGCGAATGGTTAGCCATACTGTTTTACGATCAACAAGATCGTGTTTCTGTTCATGGCAACCATTCTTGGTATCCCGTCGAAGGAAAGCCAAAGATAAACCTTGCGCCGGACGTCATGGTCATTTTCGGACGCCCCCAAGTCGAACGCACTTCTTACGTTCAACACCGAGAAGGTGGGATCGCGCCTCAGGTCGTTTTTGAATTGGGTTCACCAAGCAATCGCCCAAACGAGATGGCGAAGAAGAAAAAATTCTACCAGAAATATGGGGTCGAAGAATACTATTGGCTTCACCTTGCAGGACGCACCGCCGAGATTTACATCCGCGATGGAAAGAAACTGGTTGAGCAAAAAGGGATCACCTCTTGGGTAAGCCCACGCCTCGGAATCCGCCTCGATTGGTCGGACCCCAACCAACCGATCCAGATTTTCAATCCTGATGGTACTCGGATGGAACTCCTCCGCGAAGCAATCCTTGGAGAACGCGAGAGAACCCGTCAAGAAGCCGAACGGGCTCAAAGGTTGGAAACAGAACTTCAATTTTTGAGAGCCCGACTCCGCGAACGCGGGATCGATCCTGACAATTTGACTTGATTTTTTGAACCTAACACCAAGCAGAAAGCAACACCCCTGCGATAGTTGCATTCAAGAGTGTTGCCACGAAACCCACAAACAGAGCCTTCATGCCTTGTCTCGACGTCCGAGATCGGAACGCTGGTAAACAACTTTATTGCACCGCACTCAGCATCATCTCGCGCATAAATGTAGTGCTATGCCCGTACACCGGAAGGATGATCCCCGCAACAGCAGCGTTTAAGAGTGTTGCGACAAACCCTACGAATAAAGCTTTCATCCCCAATCGGGCAAGGTCTCCGCGACGTTCCGGGGCCATTGCTCCAATCCCCCCTAGTTGAATCCCGACCGAGGCAAAGTTTGCGAAACCAGTTAGAGCAAAGGCTGCCAGTACATAAGAACGTATCGACATATAGCTCTCGACTTGACCTGCCTCTTCCTTTGCCTTGAACGTCTTGAGGTCGAGGTAGGCAACGTGTTCGTTCATCGAGAGTTTCGTGCCGAGGAGCTTACCGACTTCATCAATATCCTTCGGTTCCACACCGACCAAGAAAGCAGCAGGGGCAAAAAGCCAACCGAAGATTTTGCGTAAGGAAAGATCGTCGGGCCAACGGGCAGCGGTTTCTTGCCCGAATCCGAGCCAGTCCGACCACCAAACCAAGATCGATTTGATTTGCCCTAACAACGTATCGAACAAGGCCACAAATGCGATAAACACGATCAACATGGCAGCGACGTTTAATGCAAGGCGTAACCCGTCACCCGTACCCGCAGTGGCCGCATCAACGGCGTTGGCATAGGGGGACTTTTCCATAACCATTTTGGTATCGCCAGCCGTTTCGGGGGTTGTTGTTTCGGGCATCATCAACTTGGCAAGGTAAAGGCTACATGGACACGCCATCACACAGGTTGTCAACACCGCAACAGGGTCAGCTCCGTAACCGATGTAAACAACCATCATACCCCCAGAAATATGGGCCATCCCGCTCACCATCAGGGCAAAGAGTTCTGAGTTGGTCATTTTGGGAACATAGGGTTTCACGATCAACGGAGCCTCTGTTTGCCCCATGAACACGTTGGCAGAAACGGAAAGGGTTTCGGCACCGCTCGTCCGCATAAAGAACCGCATCACAAAGGCCAATGCTTTCACGAATAATTGCAAAATTCCAAAATGATATAAGACCGTAAAGAGTGCGGAGACAAACAGAATCGGCGGCAGTGCGACAAAGGCAAACTGAAACATATACCGACCATCGGGAAACAAACGGGACCACGTACCGCCATACTGTTCGGGTCGAGGATCGGACATATTCCCGAAGACGAATTCGGCCCCTGCATTGGAACAACCGATGAGCTTTTTCACGACATCGCTGGCCGCTTCAAAGATGGATCGGACAAAGGGGACTTTAAGGACCAAAAGGGCCAAAATAAGTTGGAGAACGATTCCCCAACCGATTGTTCGCCAGTTCACCCCTTTGAGGTTTTTGGAGAACATCGCCACCAGCCCGAAGAAAAAAAGTACCCCTGCAAAAGCTTGCCCACGCGGACCAATCACCCCTTGCAGTGCGTAGGCCAAAAGCCCAATCGCAGTGATAATCGCAAGTATCCCCACACGCCAAATCAAAGGGGTCTTTTGTGGAATTGTAATCGGTGCCGGTGTTGACATGGTTCCTCAATCGGTTCGGTTCGGGAATTTCGCAGAGAGGTTGGGGTGCTACTCCCCTCGGTGTTCCCATGGAAGTTTTTTCTGTTCGTAGCATTTCAAACGGGTCTTATGGACAATATGCCAAGGCCCTCGGGTCGATTTCTGCATTCCAAGTTTGGCAAACTCGGCGGCTTTCTCAAAATCCCCTCGACTTGCTGCAACAAGGCCACAGGTATCGATCTCACTTCGGTTCAAGTCTTCCGGTTTGAGCAAGACCAGCGCCACTTCGGTACGCAATTGCACCGAGCTAACCCGTGCAGGTATCTGACGATTCTTTTCCGAGATAATCAATTCGCGACAGTCTTCGAGTTGAAAATGGGCAATCGTGTCATAAAGTTTGACGGCTTCCTTCAACGCCAAATCACGTTCTTCAAATCGTTGGAGAGCGTGATAGCAACAGGCAAGATAAAACCGGTTTGTAGAACTATCCGGCTTTTTATCGACCAACTTGCGGAACCAGACCAAGGCATCCTCGTACCGTTTGAGAATCAACAACGAGTGACAGCGTTGCGTAATGGCTTCTTCTTCGTTCGGGTAGTAATCGGTGTAGCGTTCGTAAAACTTTTCGGACTCTTCGTACTTGCCTTGTTTATCAAGTGCATCACCCAGCAGAATAAGGGCGTGCATATCGTAGGGGGATAGCTCGACTGCCCGTCGCAAATGGATTTCGGCTTTCTCAAACTCTTTGTCGATAATCGCTCCATGACCAGCATTCACACGGGAGCGAATCGCATCGGGCATCACATCAACAGCCGTTTGCCACAGGGTTCCGCGTGTGTGGTAATCCTCGTTACGGAGATAGGACCGGACACCCAACGCAATCACAATCGCCCCCAAGAAAACGGGACTTAACACAGGAACCCGAATAAATCGAAACAGCCCTGCCCCGATCCACACAACCAGAAACGCAGGTGTCAAAATCGAAAGATACAATCGATGTTCAAAGATCGGGTCGATAATAGGCATTACGGAAGAAGTTGGTGCTAGGATCAAAAAGAACCAGAAGCACAGAAACCCCAAGCCTGGACGCACAAGGAGCAAGATCAACGAGATACCCACCAACGCCACGACAATAATCGATTCAGGGAAGGTGTCTTTCAAACGGAGGACAATCGGCCAAGCCGGTTTATACGGCGATTTGGTTTTCTCGGTGGTGAGATTCTGATACCACTCCGAATCGAACCCGTCCGGTTCCTCCTTCACACGATCCATAACCTTCGTGGCATTTCCCCAATTGACTTGGTAATCGATGGATAAATCTTTCGGCCAGAAAATCTTCTCGATGTAATAGGGAATGACCTTCGCTTCAGAAAACGCATAGAGCTTCGGAGTCAAACGGGTTTCGCTAAAACCGATTCCTCCCTCGGCCTCTTTAGCTCGATAGGTGTTGATACCCATAATTGCAACGACAATTACCGTCATACCAACGTAGGCCCCTGCACGACGGGTGAGCATTTCGTAAACGGGATGAATAAACTGGTTATGGAACCACCCCAAGAAGCCTTTCTTTTCGCTGGATGTCACCAAGAATATACGGTCGTATAAGACCATTGCTACCGGAAAAGTCACCATCGTTTCTTTCGAGCCGAACCCACACAGGACGCTGACAATAGCCCCCATGTGCCAGACTTCACGCCGGAAGGGGCCACTCGAATAGCCTCGTAGAACGCAATAAATCCCCAATAGATAGAAAAGCCCTGCCATCGATTCGCAGCGTTGAATGACATAGGTTACGCTTTGCGTTTGAATCGGGTGAACCATCCAGATAAGTGCCGTTGCAAACGCAATGTACGGTGCCCGTCCAAAATACCTTTCACCAAAACGGGGCAACAACATCGTACGCCGTATGAGTCCATAAATCGTCAGCGTAGCAGCAATATGGATGAAGACGTTAAAAATCCGGTAACTCAGTGTGTTTTCTTTCGCGATGGTGTAGTTCATCAGAATGGAGACTGCAACCACCAAACGATTCGCAAACGAGAGAAAGAATTTTTTCGGGTTCTCAAGGTCTTCGTTGCCTGCAATCCAAGCATCATCATCGAACGTGAACGACTTAGTCAAACAATTGACGTAGACTAAACAACCAATCAGAATGAGTAGGGGTACGGCCTTCGGCCAACGGTTTTCCGGTCGATCAGCAGGGTTCACTATTTCAGTCATAAAAACGTCGGTCACTCAAGGGTACAAGAGTGGTTTTACTGAAATAGTGAATAGCATCCAAGAGTGTAGAGGTGTGGGTTGGACTTGTAAACTCTGTGGTGATTCGAGAAATGGTCTGGTCAGAAAATGTTTTTGCCTTCACTGTCAACTCTCCACTTTCCACTCCCCACTACTTTTTCTCTTCGCCTTTAATCAAAAGGGTTCCCTTGTCCTTTTCGGGTGTGGTCGGTTTGCTATCGGTTTCGCCAAAGGCTTTGAAGCGATATTTATTCGCTGCCGGTTGAGAGATCATGCGCTCGATAGGAGCCGGTGGCGGAAGCACGTCGCCGGGTGCTGGTCCGAGTTTTGGTCCTTCCTTTGCGGGTGGAATCGGTCGTTCGCTCGGTTGCGGAACGGGTCGGCTTGGCCCACCATCGTAGCGGTAAGTGTCACCCGGTTTTGCGACCGGTGCAGGTGCCGGGGTGTATTCCGTCGGAGGGGCAACGGGTGCGGATCGGAGGTTCAACGGTGCCGAAGGAGGAAGTGCGCCGAGGTCGGCCCCAATCGGCTGATACGAGATCGAGGGCGAAAACACTGGAGCCGGTGCTATCGACGGTGGAGGGGTATAGTAACTGATGACTGGGGGAGCGTATTGAGGATAGCTCAGGGTTGCACCGGGAACAACGACATAGGTTGCCCGGAAACGGAAACGGCGTCGGCAGACTTCTTCGGTGTCGTTGCCTTTATCGGCGTCGGTCATGAAGAGTGAGCGTGCCGAGGCCCCTACCCCGCCGATCAATCCTGTGCCGGGTTTTCCTCCCAGTTTCGTCACATCTTCGGCTTGCGAGACTGAACTTGTCGAGAGACAAACTCCACCCACAAGGGCCAAACATTTCATCCAAAACAACCTTCGCATCGTTGCGTCTCCTTTGTCGATACCCTGTATTCCGCTGGGGTTTCCTTCATCCTAACCACAGAATGTAACCTCTGCTTGACCAGAAATGCCCCCACCTGAAAAAAATGCGGTCGATTCTAACGATTACATCTGCCAGAACGATTACAAGCCAGAACACACGAAAGAGAACGACCCGTTTGGATGTCCTTTTGTAAAATGAACAATGAAGTAAGGGTAATGTGAGGGCATGGCGATGTTTGAAACAATCTCCGGTCTTTGGAAGAATGTGCGCGGCGACCGTGACTTAGAAGCGACCTTTGCCCAAGCCCGTGAGCGTGTGCCTGTCCCCGTATTGTGGCTTTTGGGTCGCACCCAATCGGGTAAATCGTCGATTACAAAATACCTGACAGGTTCTAATGATGCCGAGATTGGCGAAGGCTATAAACCAACGACCAAACATTCGCGTGAGTATCCCTTTCCTGATGCCGAATCCCCGTTGATTACGATTCTCGACACACGCGGAATCGATGAACCCAATTACGACTCTTCCGACGATGTTCGGGCCTTTAACCAGAAGGCGCATCTTGTGGTTATCACGGTAAAAGCTCTCGATCACGGGCAAGAGAATGTTCTGAAAATGGTCGAAATGATTCGCAACGATAATCCACGCCGTCCGATTCTCCTTGCCCTGACCTGCTTGCACGAAGCCGACCCGACAAACCCGCTACCCATGCCCTACCCTTTTGGATCCACACTGACGCCGAACGGGATTTCGGAAAATCTCGCTCGTTCGATAACGGCACAATCGCAACGCTTCCAACACCTTGTCGATGGGGTCGTGTGCATTGATATTACCCGTCCGGAAGAAGGGTACCCCGAACCAAATTACGGCGGAGAAGCCCTCAAGACGGCTATTCTCGAACATTTACCAGAATCTTACCGTCAATCCATGTTGATGGTGGATCGGGCTTCGCAAGAGTTTCGCGATGCTGCTCTACGCCGTGCTCGACCGGTTATCCTCGGTTACACTGCACTCGCTGCGGGGGCCGGGGCGATTCCGATTCCGTTTGTAGACCTGCTGCTTCTCCCCGTGATCCAATCGCGGATGATTACCGATTTATCGAAGGTGTACAACCAACCAACCGAAGGTAAACGCTTCCTCGAAATTGCCTCTTCACTTGGTTTAGCTGCCCTCACTCGTCAAGCCTCTCGCGAACTCGCCAAAGCGATACCGTTTGTTGGATCGGCTGCCTCGGCAAGTCTCGCAGGGGCAAGTACCTATGCCCTCGGTCGTGCCTGTTGCCTTTATTTCCGAAGCATTCAAGAAGGCCACATCCCCACAGAAGCCGAGATACGCGAATACTTTGAAGAGAGCATGAACCGTGCGAGGAAATAAACACAATTACGAATCTTCCCGCGTCGATATAGTTAATCATGGTGTGGAGATTGAGAATTATGGAATCCAGAAACACCGGTTACTTACGTTCCTATACTCAATTTACGTAGAGAGTTGGAGAAAAGAAAAGTGGGTTGATTACGCTATCAACTCCGGTCGCTAACGCTCCCGGCTCGTGGCCTTTACGGTTTCAGTAGCCTTCGGGGAGAACCCAAAAAG
>VYLT01000015.1_pt1 | contig 38828 bp, 30 predicted proteins | sample 5114261 | NCBI WGS metagenome assembly VYLT01 (sample SAMN12291815, study PRJNA351875) | freshwater metagenome | isolation source: freshwater lake | place: USA: Michigan, Little Long Lake | collected 2011-07-12 | reverse complement strand
TTGGTGAGCGTGTGGTCCGTTATTGGCAGCAACTAAGCCAACGCTCTCTGATCCAAGCGTCGCTGCCAGAGTCCGCAGCGTAAGTCCCGTTCCAGTCCCCGCACCAATCAGCGTTCGACCTCGTGCATCGGGAATCCCAAACGTCGTAGAGCCATCCCCTGCCCCATAGAGAGTCCCCATATAGGCAAATAAATTCGCATCGGTTGTCCTGTTCGCAGTTCCGCCAACTAACTCTAACCAGTCCGAAGGAACCGTGTTCAGAAATGCACTCACAGAGCCAACAGGTACACCACTCACATTACCCGGTGTCCAGTTAGTCCCATCCCATAAGAGAGCTTGTCCAGTCGTCGGAGCCGTTGTGCTAATTCCTCGGCCCCGCAAACGAATCACCGAGAGATTTGAGTAGATTCCTGAGACATCACCACCGGCACTATCGGTATTCCAGATTGAAGGATCGTTTTCGTAAATGGGACACACTTGCTCGACGATTTGAGCTTGGTAACTGTGGGCATTACCCGAAGTCCAAGGGGTTCCACCAGACCCTCCACCACTCTGACCACTCTGACCCGAACCTGAGTTACCAGAGCCACTCTGTCCACTTCCCCCCGATGGCCCACCCGTGTTGCTCGTGAGTCCATCCCGAGGGTCACGCCACATCCGCCATAGTCTCGCTGCGATCAAGTTGTGACCATTGCAACCTAACGTCTGCCATTCTCCCCAACGAAGAGACCCCGCCCTTCGGAGGATGGGTCCGTGTGCATCGCCTGCTATTTGGATGGGATTCATGGTCGTTCTCCCATACGATCCATTCGGGATTCTCTCGGTGTTGGGGGAAGTCCCCCTCCACGCCGCCACCCATTACCCGCATTTCCACCGCGAACCCGAACTGGGGTAAACGAAGTGATGTCCGAGAGAATGCTTCCCGAGGTGAGAGGGGAGCTTAATCCAAGTGCGTACAAAGGGCTTACCCCTTGTCGGCCTGAGCGCATCACGATTGTCATCGGGCCTTCACCGTAATCTTGCCAACCAATGCAATCAAGGGAATTGTGTCTCAAGAACGGTTGGTCTTTGTGGTAACCCGAATAGACGGTGTTGAGAGGATCGGCATGGTTTTGTGTCCACAATCGATCAAAATAAACCCGTGCAGCCACGCTTGCACGAGTCAGCATTCCGGCCGAATCCTGAATGGTTCCCGCGGAGTTCAAACGACAAGGTCGATAGTCTTGAATGAGGGCAAATGTACCTACTCGTGGATTGAGGGTGTTATCGGGTCGTCGTACATCGATAGCGTAAACTCGCTTTGGGTCCGCCGAATCCCCCTCTGCTGTCCAGATCGGAAATAGCACTCGCGCATACTCGGGGGATTCACAAATCCCGCCATCGTGCTTGTCGTCGTCACCGATTCGTAGTCCAGCATTCCGGAGAGCTACATCGGTTGCTCGAAGGGCTTGGTCAAATTGGGATAGGTAGACAATCGAGAATTTATCTCGAACGGGATCGTAACTCACAGCAAGCCCATTGAGAGTCAACACATCTTCGAGAGCGTCGGCAGCCCGAAACGCATGGCAATCAATCTGCGAAGGAGTGTCGGTCGAGAGTCCAATAGGATCAACAGGAAGGCCCGGAAAGTCACCGAGCTCACCAACTGCGTTCCAGAGGTCTTGGATCAATTGGGTCCATGTCCATTCACTTGCTCCATTGAGCGTGTTGGTCTGTACAGACGAAGCAGGATCGACTCGCCAGTTGTACCGTTTCGAGGTCAAGCCTTCGCAATCGATCCGTCGGTCGGTGATATCCACGAGATAAACCCCCTCGGGATGGCGAACGCTACCGGGGGTGAGACAAAGAGGATTGCCACAGAGTCGGATATTGGGAATCTCAACTCGATACTCGTTTCCGAGTTCGGGTTTTTCGGCAAAGATCAATCTTCGAGGAGCATGAGGTTCGGTGAGGAGTTCGTCGAGAGTTTGTCGTTTCAGGAGGAGCTTGCCGTAACCCGGACTTAAACCGATGGGATTGAAATACCGATTCGCCTCCCCGTACCATGCGGTCGAGAGAGGGGGATCAGAAAGCGTACACGCTTGGAAAAGCGAAGTCGGGTTTACGCAGGGTTTGCCGTCAATCGTCAACATGCAACGAGATTAACGGGTCTGGGTGGGCATTAGGTTTTTGGCTGAGCAAAGGCGTGTTTCTCTCGAATCTCTTTCAATAGCTCTTCCATGTGGGGAGCGAGTTGTTTCATCTCATCGGCATTTGGCCAAAGAGGATTGGTCTCTTTGTGCAGTCCCACAAGGTAGGTGTTTTCACGGTCGGACTCATGGAGCTTGTGTTGTACGAACCGCTCGAAGGTACGAGCAAACATCTCTTCGGGTTTAGTCCAGTAATCCATTGCATTCTTGGGGAGTTGTCCATCGTTTACCTGTTGATTGATATGCTTTCGTAAACGGTCGGCGAACCCACTGGAACCCATCTTTTTCCTGAGTTCCATCATCGCTTTGCCCATTCGACCGGCTCCCGAAGTGGTGTGAAACACAGGCTCAGATTTTCCTAATCTAAAATCCTCCATTGCATGATCGAGAGCATGGCCCCATTCGTGAGCAAGCGATCCGACTCCCGATGCCCTCGTCAGGTTAATCACTTGGGTATCGGATTCGTAGTGGGCTCTTGCCCCCCCAATACCACGAGCGCCGATTGCCAGTCCTAGTTTGCCACCCAATGAGATTGCCGAATCGGGTAATCCGAGGACATCCGCAAGGTCTGCGAGAGCTTCCGAGGACTTAGTGAGATGGTGTTGGCGTTCATCGTCGGTGACGTAATTCCCCCACTGAACCCCACGAAGTCCGAGGTTGTTCATCATAAAGTTCTTGCCATTCTCAATGGTCTTGGCGTCGATCACACGACCTCCTTTGCGTTCGGCGTGATTTACATAAGCATCCGAGGGATTAAATCGGGGTTTGGTTTTACCAACGGTTCCAAAGGTCTTATTGAACGAATCCCCTTCTATCACATCTTGAGCATGGGTCGATAGCTTCTCAAGGATTTGTTCTGGTTGAAGAGTAGCGTAAGCAGCCATGGCACGTTTGGCAAAGTCCTCGACTCGAGGAATAACCGAAGTCGAACCGGCACTTCCCCGAACTTGACGAATTCGTTTATGAAGATCGACTAGAGCATTGCCAACGGGATTGAAGCCATCCTTCCCAAGAGCTTCACCACCGATTCCGGTATTTTGTTCTTGTCGAAGTTCCTTAATCAGACTTCGGGTCAGAGTATCGATCCGTTTGACGACGTTTTTGGGATCCAATTCTTCGTTGGCCGCTTTCTCAGCTTCGGCTTTGATCTTCTGGTAGCTATCGAAATATGCCTTCCGCAAGCTCTCTTCGGTATGGGTTGGAGCTTCTTTGTAGTGCCGGGTGTGAGATCGAACATAAGACTCGAAATCCGTTGCCGTGAACGGGTCTTTCGGAAAGGCTTGGAGTGCGAGATGCGCTGCGAGGTGTGAGAGGGCATGGGGAGGAGTGATCGAACTCATCAGAGTGTGAGGTTCCACTTTGAGAAGATTATCCCGAGTCATCATCTGGGCAGCTGTCCCGTCTTTCTCGGCTTCATCAAGTCCTTTCCACATGTTGGCTTTGTGGCGAGCCGATCCATGGAGGTCTTCACCAAAATTACCAACCGCTGAATTGCGAGCGAATTGGTACTGTGAGCTTTGGGGTTGCGATTGGGCTTGTTCGCGTGGATTGAGATTCTCGTCTGGTGGAGGATTGCCCGCTTCCTCCGAAAGGGGATCGGGGGCGGGTGCTGAGAGTTGTGGGGTAGGTTCAGGATTTCCTACCTCTTTTTTTTTAGGTTTTGGAGCGGCTGCTCCCTCTTGCTCCGATGGATTTTCTCTTAGTGCCTTCTTTCCGCTTGTGCTTTCGCTCATAGCAATCGAGTCTGCGTGCTTGGCGTGAATATCATCGGGGATGGGCCGACCCTTCCAGACATCGTGGTGAATCTTGTGTGCGACCAACTCGGGAAGATGGGCAATGGCGTGGTAAGGAACGGGTTTATCTTCGTAAACCGCTTGACGAAGGTCACCATCCATTCCGGAGATAATACTTGCGTACTTCTGTTTGATATCGTCAGGAATCGGATTGCCAGCGAGAGTGTCTTGGCGAACTTTCTGGTGAACAAGGTCGGGATAGTCCTTCAGAACCGAGTAAGGAACTGGCTTCCCGAAATGGACTGCCCTTTCAACCTCCTGTTGGTGTGATGGCGCACTGTTGATCTGATATCTTTGTAATTCAAAGAAAGACTTCTTGGGAATCGGCACAACTTCATATCGCCCAATATGACCACTTTCATACCAATTTCGAGCGGTTTGCGCGGCTTGCTCAAGAGAAGCGAACCTCATAGGATCGCCCTTTCCGTCTTTGTGTGGTTCCATCGGAATGTCTTTTTGATCCCACTCCGAGCGACTGAGTTGCCAAGGTTCTTCGGAGCCGTTTTGAGCCGTTTCCGACGGCGTCCCTCGAGGTTCATCCAACTTCGGATCATTGACCGGAACCGTTTGCGGTTCGACGGCTTGAATCGATGCCGAGGGTGGCTCTTGCGAGGGTTGCGGGGTCGCTTCGGGTTCGGCCTCGGGTTCGACATTGTCGAACATCGACGGGGTGTAAGGCCGACCGTGATCGCGGAACAACTTACCGTCATTGGTTTCAGGAGCTTCGAGTTTCCCACGAGCGTGCATCTCACGGATTTTGTCACCCACCTGATCTTTCACAACATCCATCAGGCCCGTATGTGCCCCTGCAATCCCAAAGTGATCGGCAAACTTCCGTTGCTCCGATTCTGGAAGTGAGTTGAAGTGGTCTTCGAGTTTCTTCCGTTTGGGATCATCAAGCGTTCCGCCAAACTTGTATTGACCGGGGAGTTCCGGGTTAAGAGCTACGCTTTGGGCGGTTGTTGAGGTTGGGGTTGTTCCTTCTGGGGTTCCGTCAGGTCGATTGGCTCCGAGTGTTCCAGTTTCATCATTTCCCGATGCCCCTGCTCCACTGCTGCCAGTTGTTCCGGACTGAGCTTCATTGGGCTTTTGTCCGTTGTTGAGGGCGTCGATGGCTTCGAGAGCTCGTTGCTTGACATTCTCTTTCTCCTTCTTGGTCTTGGCTGCGAGTAACTCAGCAGCATGTTGTTGGATAACCTTGCTGTGATCCCCAACTAAACCCGATTCCCGCGAGAAGGTTTCGTGATCCTGTTGGGCTTTGAGTAATCGCTTTTGGTTCTCACTGACAGCAATCGAGTTACCTGCGCCTGCGACCCGATCCGCTCTGTTTTGGTTCGAGATGGCGTGGTAGTCGTTGGCTCGTTTGGCAAGTTCACGGGAGATATGAGATTCCAATTCCACCTCTTGGTCGAAGGTGGATTTTTCATCTTCCATATCACCCCAAAGGGTATTCTCGGTGGTCGAGACCTTCCCTGCTTTTGCCATTTTACGAGCTGCGGTCTCGATTTGGTGACGACTCCAATCCTTCCCATCTTCCGACCGTTTATCCAAGTGATCGAAAAGCTTGTCTTGAAGGGCATGATCCTTCAAGTGTTTGGCGACCGCGACGGCGGTATCTTCAGGGATTGCTCCTTGCGCCATACGATTGAACGAACGATCCGAAAGGTCTTTCAAACTGGCGGCGTCCGCAGCGACCTTACCCGAGAGAGATACCCCTGCCCGTTGTAAGTGTTCTAAGTCGGCTCCGGTATCCCGAAGGTATTTGGCAGCATCTGTTGCCGTTCCGCGCCCCTCAGCGATATTCGCAAGAGCTCCTCGTGCTCGCGCTTCCTCGGGAGTGCCAGCATCGATGTAACGCACATTGAGTTTATCGGCTCCGAGTCGAGAAGCGAGTTCGTGTCGGTGGTGACCGTTAATCACGTAGTCCTTCCCATCATTGGGATCACGCCACACTAAGAGGGTTCCGCCCAGTTCGGGATTCCAAGTCTTTACCCCTTTGAGTTCGCTTGTCACTCCATCGTGACCGATGCCAGATACCTTGTATTGGAATCGCTTGGGATCAACGTGGATCTGCGACGGGTCAACCGTGTAGACATCGTTCTTGTCGGGTTGGTGGGGAGTGCCATTCTCACGGAGTTTGATATCCGATTTGGTCTTGGCCTTCTTCGGCTTGGGTGTCGATTCTTCTTTAGGCTCTTGATGTTCCCCACTGATTCGACGACCAATGTGAGACTTGAGGGCTTCGAGCATCTCATCCCGACGACGAGCATTCCCAAAGGAGGTCATCAGCGTATCACGAACCGTTTTGAGCTTTTCCTTCGAGAGTTTCGGCAGGTGATCAGCTAACTCTCGAAGGTGGTCATGCGAGATTTCTTGGCCATTGTTACGAGCTTCCCAGATTTTTTCGGAGAGTTCACTGGCCTTTTCGTGGCTGGCTTCTTGTTGACGTCGGCGATGACCGGGGGCATTATCCGAATCGGTATAGATAATTCGACCCGTGCTGGAATTCTTCCAACCTTTCCCTCCTCGCTTTCCTTCATAGCGAGTCCATCCACCCGAATCCATCAGAGTGATAAATTGCACGGTATCTGGCAACGAAGAAAGAGTTTTAACATCTTTGGCATCGAGATAGCCGTACTCGTCCATCAGGTCATAGAGGTAGTCGGCTTCGCTTTCAGCTTGAGCATCGCCATTTTGAGCACGTTCAATCGCATCTAAATAGGCCAAGTACAGAAGCTTGAAGGCTTCATCCGGAGTCTTTGCGGTTGCCGACAAGTTACCGGCTTCACTGACAGAAGGGGCGTTTTTGCCGGAAATTGGCGCGGGACTGGTTACCGGTTCTGTTGCAAGAGTTGCTTTTTGTTGATGGCGCACACCGTAGGCTAAATCCTTGAGCATTCCACGAGCAGCATTGGGCCTTCCCATACGTGTGGCTTGGATTTGAGCTTCGATCATAGACAGAGCAATATCAGTCACTTTCATGGGATTATTCCACCGTTGCTAACAGCGATTCGCGGAGTTCTTCGAGTTGTTCAAGAGTCATGTGGGGAAGTTCCGTTGCCAAGTTTTGCACGGATTGCTTTTCACGGGCATTGAGGTCTTTGAGAAGATCATCACCCGATTTCGGAGAGGGCGTGTTCTCCTCTTCGGGGTTATCATCCTCGTCGTCTTCATCGTCTTCATCGGGAGCCGGTGGAGCTTGCGCAGGTTTTTGGGGAGGGAGTTGTCCACCGGTGGGCTTGGTCATCGCTTCTCCTCCGGGTGGAGGAGCTCCGTGACTTTCGGTGAGCCTCTTAGCTGTCATCTTGAACCATGCGTTAGGGCCAAAATTCCATCGCACAAGGGGCATCCCGATTTGATTAACCCAAGCTCGGGTCATCCGATCCGCATCAGGTTGGCGAGCTACGAGAAAACCAAACCAAGGAACTGCTCGACCACTCCAGCCACTTCCCGTTTCAGCAGCCTCGAAGAGTTCAGGCGGAACCCCAATAGCCTTTGAGATTTTTTGCTCTAAGCGTTTGCACTTGTTATCAATCGCTTCGAGATTCAGATTGGGTGTTTCAACATCGAGATCGTACAGGTAGTTGCCATGTGCATCTCGAATACTCGGTAGGTGAACCCCTCCACCGTACTTGAGGTTGGCAGCCACTTGGCGCATGGCATCACGACCACTCATCAAACCTGATCCGTCCGTGTTTTTGGATCCCGAAGGGGCTTTGGTTTCACTGGCCGGGTATCGAGTCACCAGATAACCCACTCCGTAGCGGTAGAGGGCCATATCGGAAATTTCTTCGGCCCCATCTCGACCGGCGAGTCTGCGCCAAGGACGCCACGCTCCTCGAATTTGGGATTCTCCGAACCAACTCCCGTGACGGGCTTGGTGGGCATACCAAAATGCTTTCGATGGGACATCCTTCCGGAATCCCCAAAGACGGGTTAACCCCTTACTATCAGAGCCTTGATTGACATGACTAACCTGCACACCGACGGGTTTTCCCCTGTAGAACAAAGGTGCAACATCTCGAGCGCTGAAGGTCTCGAACTTGCCTTGAACCATCAACCCCCGTTCTTCGGTGTATCCCATCTCCCCTGCACACCAGCCGTAGGGGTAACCTTCGCGGGTCACTTCCCAAACCGCATCTGTCCAAAACCAGTTCATTTGCTGTTCGGCGAATTTGGCAACAGGAGGACTGCTCGCTTCGATCTCCCATTCGCACTGGGAGAGAGGGGATACGATCCACGAAAGCGGGAGGGAAACAACATCATCACGACGCATCGCTTCGATGTCTTGGAAGATGATAAAGGGGTTTTCTTGCTCGGCATTGGTTGACCAGACCGTGCGAGGACGGTAGTCGATGATGACCTCTCGATAGAGGGCATCTTCGACTTCACGAGCATTTGCTGGCGGTTGGTACGCAACATCGTCCGACGTGCGACTTGCCATAACTCGTGGAGAGTCGGGGGTCGGAGTCATTGTTGGGTTAAGATCAGCCATGCCCCGAGGTTAGCAGGGAGGGTGGGCAATCAGATCGTTTCGCCACCGACGAGCACCGGTTGCATCTTAGCTCGGGTCATCACAAAGTAGTAACGAGTTGGTTCCTTACAGACCATGTATACCCGAGGTTGATCGAGCTCATCCCGCACAAGGATACCCTGAATCCCTTCCCGAATGGGATACCATACTCCGTTCTCGATCCCCATCGATGCGAGAATCACAACGGGTTTTGGCTCCATTTCGGTCCACTTTCCTTCCTGAATTGATTGCACCCATGTGTAACCTGTGAGAGGAAGTTTCCCTTTGCGATCCCGATTCCCCCATCGGACAAGACGAATCTCTCCATCGACGAGTACGGGAAGAATTGGGTAGCTCTGATGCCAAAAGAATCGAATCTCTCGCAGTTCTCCCCGAAGATGCGTTCGTCGAAGAATAGCCTCTCGATGCAATAACTCTTCAGGCAGTTCCGAAGCGAGTAAAGCAATGCCTTGCATGGTGTTACGCTGCGAGAGAAAGGAGACGGTTCACCCATTTGGGGAGTTGGTCAGGAACGTGAATCCACTGGTCAAATGGTGTGACCCAGCACTGAGTCCCATCGAAGAATTGCACCAAATGCCGATCATCGAGCGAACGTAGCTCCACTGCGAAACAGCACAGATAGCCTACCTGATTACCCACAAGTTCCATCGGTCCGGTATTTTGCAAGACATGGGGAAAACCATCGGCGTTGATGACATAGGGTCCCTGAAAACCGTTACCAGATAACCGAACGGGAACGTAACGAGGGGTGAGAGGTTGGTTTGCAAATGGGTCCATGCGAGTATCTCCTTGTGGTTGATACCCTGCACATACCCAGTACGAGATCAAAAGTGAACCGGCAAAAATGTAAAATTTACGTCCCCACGCCAAAGCGAGTGTTGGAGCTCGCGGCATAGGGGAAGACCTGTCCATCAAAAGGAATCGTTTGATGGACTGAATCAAAGACGAAGCTGGTTAGCCCGTCATTCAATCGCACAAGAGGAAGAGTCAGTGTTGCAGGGCCATTCGTTGCTGATGGAGTTCCTGCCGTCACGGTGAGAACCACCTGACCAGCTTGATCGGTGGCGAGCTTGCCCCGAATCCCCATATCGATATTCACAGCACCGTTGGCGGCCATTTGATTGAAGGGAGAGACGATAGCCATCGGACCGGCTTTGCGTTCCCAGAAGACTGCACTCAGAAAGACATCGAGTCCTCGATCCACTTTGTCTACGGTGGAGTCCCCGTAAACATCACTCCCTGCAATCGCTCGTTGATGGTTTTTCCAAGAGAGCGTGTAGCCGGCTTGGGTGATTCCCAAAGGAAGTGCCGATCCCGAGGGGGGAGTGTAGGTTCCCGCGTAAGCCCCGGCTGCGAATGTGCCCAATGCCATGTTTCTCTCCTTTTTCAAAGGCTTTCACGAGTTCGACCGCCATTCCGCCTGCGACTTCGAGAGTTAATTCCCCTTGCCCTATGATGGTCATGGCATCGAGATAAGCCTCGTTCGCCGTGCCACCAAATCGGGTTACAAAGACAGGGGGATGTCCTCGACTCGCAAACTCACAGCACCAATCTAACCAGACTCGTCGGGCTTGCGGAGAAAGCAATTCCAACAACCGGAATATCTCCCGTCGATCATCTAATTCGGTCGGTCGGAATTCAGGAAGGATCATGTGGCTTGAATGGCGTCTTCGGGATTCGGTTCGGGCTTGAAGTCACTGAAATTGGTGAGCCAGTGAACGTAAGCACGTTTCATGTTGGGGGGTAAGTTCATTGGATTCTCAACACCCTGCACCCATGCGTGCATCGCTGTTTTCCAACGAAGGTCTGCTTGGCATTTCGGACAGGTCACACAGAACGCTTCGCCGCTCACAGGACGGGAGACCCCCGCTTCGGCTTCTTGTTGGGTGATCCAAGGCTTTCCGCAAGCAATAGCGTACCGACCTCCACCCATATCAGCCTTGAGGATATCGAGAAGCTCTTGAGGGGTTGCTCCACCCGCTAAACTCAAAGGCTTTGATTTCACACCCGTTTCACTGGGGACAGAGTAATGAACTTCACTCATGAGGTTGCTTCGCTCCCTAACGCTTGCATGAGCTTGGCCCCTTCAAGCGATAATTCTAATCGATACCCAAACACCCCTGCCCCCGATCCGCCAAACCAATCAGCATTACAGGGAATTTCCGCTCCTTCGAGTTTCGGAATCAGAGGTTCTGCGAAACCCGTCTTCCCAGAACTCCCATCGAAGCTCGCACCCAGATAGCCATTGGCAAGAGCGATCACGTTGTACCGATACTGCATCAAGGCATTCGCGATATCGGCCATCTTGTCGAACAAGCCATCGGTGACAGTGTTGAGTTGGAACGCTCCCACCCGATCCTGTTCAGCTTCTCCCGTTTGCATGGTAAGCACCACTTTGCAACCGATGAGATTGGCAACCGATTGGTTGTGAATCCACGAACGACTTCCGGCACACACCGCCGCAAAGTATTTCCCCGTTCTCGTATGAGGTTTACCCGGATTCTGGCACACTTCGCAAAGTCCGCTATCGAAGCTGCAATACGTGCGAATGGCATCGCGAACGGCAAGGTGGAGCGCAGATCGTGCACGTCGGCTCACGAGAAGGGCTCCACAAGGATGTCCGAAAGAACGTCACGATTAACCTTGTGTCGAACGGGAGTCTTGTCAGACAAGGCTCCTTGCCGACGCAGTTGGCGTTCTGCGAATCGACCATCGATGCGGTAGTTGTCCACCCCCGGAGCAAGGATCGCTCGCATCGGGATATCAAGAGTCAATTCCCCGTTGCGAACCATCCGCATTTCTTCGTCACAGAGTTTTAGTTCTTCCACGAGAACGGAAGGGGGTGTTTGTACCCGACGCATACACAGCCAGTGAATCGCTTTGAGTGTGGCCCAATACCAACAACTCCAATTCGATTGCATAGTTGCTGGATCATAAAGACCACCCAAACGATTGAAGACCCACGACGTACCCACTCCGACGGCTTTATCCGTTCGCTCTTCGGCAAGCTCTACCGTTCCCGATGAATTATCATCGAGTTTGTATTGCAAACCCAAATCCGAAAGCAAATCCTTGATGGACGCAGAATCGGTCAACGGGTATGTCGGGGCCGGAGGAGGCATGGGGATTACTCACTGCGAGGGGCGATACAGCCAACTTTGGGTTCTTTAGGGTCACACACACTCACGGTGTTCCAGTGAATGCTCGAAGACCCAGGAATGAAGTAACAGACAAACCACTGTTCGGGATTCGCAGGTGATTGCGATTGCACAAAAGCAATACACGGGATCGCTGCTTCAGTGGTGAGGTGACCTGTAAAGTAAGTCACCTGCTCGCCATGTTGAAAAGTACGAGCTGGCTTTCTGGCAACGGTTTTGGGTTCTGGGGTGGGCTTAGTTTTCTCTTTCGCTTTCCCTTTACTGGGCCTTTCTTTCCCTTCTGGGGCCGGAGCTTTTTTGGAGTGGGCTTGTGCTTCGGGTGGTGTCCCGGCATGAGTATCCTTCAGTGGAGTGTCGTTGGTCGGAACAGGAAGAGCTTGAGCTGCTTCGAGTCCTTGAGATGGTCGCAATTTCACAGACATGAACAATCCTCGTAACAAAAAAGAGCCGGTGAGAAAGAAACTCTCTCAACCGGCCCGAATGATTTCAACCGGTCAGGGATCACGAACTGGTCAACTGGAAGATCGCAGCCGGAACCTTGATACAGGGGAAGAAGGTATCCCCACTGTACATGTTGATCCCCACCGGATCGTAGTTGTACATCGCGTAGTTAAACTTCCCGTAGACCTGCTTGAGGGCTTCTCGAGCAGCCACCCCGTCGGTCTGGGGATTCATCGTTGTGGGAACCTCGTAGGTTCCTTCGAGGATGTCCCACCAGTTCGGATCGGGGTCAGGGAAGAAGATCAGGGCGTTGTCGTCAATGATCCCTTGGTTCACCCCGTTCTTATCCTCGAAGAAGGCTTCGTAGCCGGGGTAGAACTTGATCCCTTCGATGGTGTATTCGGGAGTCAGATCACCTTCTTTGAGGTAGGCTTCACGTCGCACTGGTTCACGGGCAGCGTAATCCTTGATGTAACTGTTATTCATAAACATCTCGGGGATGTTTCGACCATACAGACAGCCACCCAGTTTATAGCCACTGATTCGAGAAGCCAGTTGCTTGATCGCTCGAACTTGCTTTGGAACGTTCGTTGCTGGATCAGCCATGTCACCCGACACGCCCGAAATGGCAGCCATTGTCCCCACGTTCGTGGAAGGAATGTTGTAAGTGAACGTGTTCACCGCACCCGAGGATGTCGGTAGCAAGTTGCCGTCGGCATCCGTCCAGATGTAACCCTTTGCAAGAGCCATCGTGGAAGCGGCGGTTCGCAGGTTATCGAAGCGAGTCTTGAACCCTTCGACCTGACGAATCACTTCATCTTTACCACGCTCTTGCAAGTCGTAGTCGTCGTAGTTGCGAAGGGCTTGCAACACGAGCGGATCGAGTTGGATCGATTCGTAGCTGTGGAAGAGCTTCACTTCGCGGACAGCGATTTGCTTTTTCGCTGTTTGCTTGGAGCCTGCCCCGTACTGGTTCAACCGAGCAACGGTACGAGTGCCACGAACCTCGGTGTATCGACCCGTATCGCCGATAGTTTTACCAACCGATTTTCGGAACCCGTCTGGGAGGACGAACGGAATGCCATCCGTTGTCGCTTTGATGATCCCGCAGAGGGATGTCCAACCTAACAAGTCTCTGACTGCTTTTGCCATTTGCGAAACCCCAAGCGGGATGTCGCTGTTACTTCACCAGCAATACTTCGTTAGAAGAGAAAGGCAGGGGGTCGAAGTAAAACCCCTTTTCGGTAGCGAGCCTAGCCTTTCCTTTTGCTTAACCTTCGTTCGATTACAGGTTGTCGTCGAAGACAAACTTCGGCCCCAGTGCTGTGCTGATCTGTTGTTTCAACCATGTCTTCAGCGAGCTATCGAGGCTCGAATAGAAGATCAGGTTGTTAGAAATCACCACACCCCCAATCGGGAACTTCGGTAGTTCCACGCGAGGAAGCGATGTTCCATCCGAATCAGTTACGATTACCGGATCGCCATCCACATCCGAGATGAACGTAATGGGAGCTTCCGAGCCGTCAGTGGGAGCGATGATCGAGTTCGCCACGTAAGCCACACCCGTTGCCGTGATGGTAATTGCACCTGTCGAGGTGTTTACCGCCGAGAAGGTCACGGTCGTGGTTGCTACAGTTCCCGCTGCACTCGGGGGACCAATGAGCTTAAAGGTTCCCGATGTGCCAATTCGCCGGACGATCTCTTGGGCAACGGCAGCCGTAGTCTGGAGCGTTGTGGCGACGGTCGTCAACGCAACAGTGGATAGCCCGATAATCGAGTTGGCGTAATCATTCGGGGCAGCAGTGAGCTTCCCGATGATCGTTCCAGCTTGAAGGCGATCCGTATCACCCGTATTGCTCGTATCTCGGGCTTTCGTGCCATCGAGATAGCGACCGCCGGGCAAGTGTGCTTTTTCAACCGAGAGGAATACCACTCGGTAAGAAGCGGTTTTAGCTTCCCGTAGACCGGGTAAGCCAACAACGATAGGTCCAATAGGTGGCATTCTTTATCTCCTTACCTGTTGATAACAAACTCGGTGGGGCGAAGGGTTTTGTGCGTTATTTGGCCTTGATTTTTTTGCCAGTGACTCGTTCGTAAACCACAGTGGCTTCTTTGATCGCCTCGACTTCCTTTTTCTCATCGCCACTCAGTTCCACTGGGTTCGTGATGGAGGTAGCGAGAGAACTCATCAAGCCGGACTTAATCACATGTTTGGCGATCTCTTGAGCGAACTCCAATCGTCGTTCCCCTTCGGGGCAACCAACGACGAGGTTCTCGGGATCGAAACTGAGGTTGGCTTGATCGAGGAACATGCACTCTTGTTCCACGACGGATTGAGGAAGGATTCCTCGTCGGCGGAGCTTCTTCCACTTGGCCTTGAGCTCTTTGCGGTAATCGTTTCCGAGCTTGTGAGCCATGCGAGACGATTCCCCCTGCAACTGAATGGGCTTTCCAGTGAGGGTGGACATCATCACCGAACCCATTCCCGGTTGGCCGGGTGTGGCATCATCGGGAATGCTGGTATCGATCTTGGTTGTGGTGTCGTCAGGGCCCGAAGACTTCGGGGTGAGGGTAATCCCCTGATTCTGGAGAATCGAGAATCCCGTGAGCAAGCGATCCAAAAGATTTTTGTCGTTGGTGTCGTCTTGAAGATTCAAACCCATCGACCGCAGGATAGCGATGAGCTTGTTGCTCTGGTCGATGGTCTGACTCAAGGGAGTTTCAGGGGTGTCATCTGGCGTGACGGTGGGTTCATCATCAGTCGGATTGACGGTGAGTTCTTCCAACTCCGGATCAATCTCGGCATCGTCAACACCTTCATCCCCATCGCCGTCACCTACGTCCGAATCGTCAGCATCTTGGGGCTTCAGAGGAACTGGAGGCCCTTTCTTTTTTTTGTCATCATCTTCAGTGGCCATCGAAAAGCCTCCAATCTTAGTTGCGAAGGTAAATAGAACTTGGGCGTTGTCAGTCGAAAGAGTTAAAAGCTGTGTGCTATCCGTTGCCAGCGTCGCAGGGGAGAACCCCTTTTGACCACCCACGACAGGGAAAGGAACAAGCGCGGAATGAAGGATAATGTCTTTGTGCCATTGTCCTCGGCCATCGCGCCAGTTACCGATTCCGGCACTCAATTCCCGAATCCGAGTACTTGTGGTCTTGTTGATGAGGTCGCCATTCTTGTCGAGCTCGTATCCGGGAGGGATCGTTTGGTAAGCTACAAGTCCACCCGTTTCGGGGTCTTGTTCGAGCTTCTCAATGTAACCCGCGTTCCACTGGGCATAGGCTTGTTTGCGAGCTTCGTGATTATCCGCCGGAATAGCAGCGAGTTGATGACCCCAAGGGGTCGGGAAGTGGATTCCGCCTTGTTTGAGCTTGTTGAATGACTCGACCCAATGCTTCACTCGTTTGGGAGTGACAACGACCTTCCCTTCGGGTGCGTGATGCACACCAATAGGAACAAGTGTCGCTTTGTAGCAGTTATCGGGAACCATGACCCGAAATTAGCAAACCCCGTCGGGCAACGGGGTTTTATGCGATTTTGTCACACGACCACTTGGTCTTCTTGAGGTGAGCGTCAAGCCACTTTCCCTTGCTTTGGGCATTTGCAAACACCGAGATCATGCTCAAAGGAACGCGATAGTAAACGTACATCGGATTCTCTTTGCTCTTGAACTGGATAATCAAATCCGCGGTGTTCGCATCGCCGATGTCATCGACTCGATAGCGAGCAATCGTGGTAGATTGAACCGGAACCCAGTCCGATTCGAGAAGGTGTTCTGCGCGTGATTTCATGGTCAGTATGCCGATGTTGTAACTGTGAGATGCCGACCCACGTCGTAGCGAGCAAGATCGGTAGGCCCACATTGATTGAATTTCTGTCCGTTGGTAACTGTGACTCGGTTGTTTGGATCAATCCAACTAGCACCCAAAGCAGCCCGAAACTCCACGTTTGTCAGGGTAATCGCACCAATCGCTTGCGAAAAGTCCACCGTACAGCCCGGCCCAATCACAATAGACGCCAAGTTCCCCGAGGAGGCCCAAATTAAAGTCGAGTTGCCTCGAAGGGTAATCAGAGTCCCCGTCGTGGCTTCTTGGTAAATCGCCGTCGATCCTTTATCCAACGTCAGGTTGGCAAAGTTCGAGAAAGTCTCCAGTGTGCTATTCAGGATCGTTGCGGTAGTCGAAGTTTTGGTAACGCCAGAACCTAAGCGGACCGATCCATTCTCAACGGACAGCACATCAACGTTGGCCGTGTGCGACACATCCCGAGCGATATCAAGAGATGAACCCGTTACCCGAATCGAGTTACCCACATTGGTTCCCCGCCAAGCCACGACCCCATCGTTACCCGCGGAGATATTCCCCGGACCCACGAGTGTGAGAGAGCAAGCAGCCGAACCGACGTTAAAGCGGAATCGTCCGGGAGTGTTGTCTTGTAGATTTAGGTCTAAGACCGTGCAACCGGCGAGAGTAAGTTCCGTTCCTCGATACTCACGAATCCCCGAAGGAAGGATCAAAGGATTGCCGATCCGTGCAGGATAATCCCAAACCGAGAGATTTGCAAGCGATACACTACTTAATGCGGATTCGATATTCCATCGAGCCGAATACGGGGTGTATTGGAAGATCGCTGTATCCCCGTTGACGGGGAGAGTCGAACCCGACCAATTCAGGGTGTTGGCAATATCCTCGGGGGAAGAGTTAGCTGTCGTTGTCGATGGTGTAAGTGTACCCGTGCCGGTAAGACTGATAGTGAATGGTTCCCCTGCCGTGATCGCCGTGACTGTGATCACCGCTGCCGATGATGTCCATTGCAGAAAGGAGTAAAACTCGGGGTCTTGTGATGCGACGCAAAGAGCCACGAGAGCCGTTGCAATCGTGGTGGTAGTGTCCCCTGTAATCGCCGTGTAGGTTACGGACTTGGAGTTGATCGTGATTATGAAGGTGTGCCCAACAGTCGAAGAGCCGACCGTAATAGTCATCACTTGCTTTGTAAATCCCGCAGCACCAACCATTCGACGTGTGGCCATGTTCGGTTCCCCTTTGCAACCAAATCTAACAAAGGGGAAGGGAAGGCCGAATTAGGGTGTATGTTTATGAAATGATCCTTTTTCTTGTGATTATCGGCGCTATCCTGTGGTTCGTGTTTATGGTTATTGAGGCGATCCGTGAAGTACGACGAAAAACAAGAGTTCTTCGTGTTTGGATACGACGACAAGAAACCCTCGCTGAGATTACACTCTACCGACACAATTTCCCGAACTGTATTCCCAGTAGAATCCATATCGAGATTCAACGTCTCGAACGAAGACAACATCACTACGAACGGCATCTTGGCAGACTCAAGTTCAAGTGGAAAGACGAAGAATGGATCGAGGAGTACCTTCGGGAAGCAGATGCCCATCGGTGGGGTTATTATTCCCACTGACCTTCACAAGGAGTAAACATGACCACAGCAGATTTTACAGACGTTTCCATCGGGGATACGCTTAAATGGATAGACCCCACGCCAAACAACGAAGTGCCCGTACAAATCGCAAGCCGAGAACTTGTCCCGACCGGTCTTGGTTTGTGTGCTCAGGCCGTCTACACCCAAGCTGGTAAGAGTTACGGGACTCTCATCCCGATTGGTCAACTCAAGAAATAACCTGTCTACAGTGTCTACGTCCACGGTTGTGATTGCACGATCCTGCACGGTATCGTTAGGAACCACAAATCCCATCTACTCTACGCATTCACGTTATTTCTCGGAGAATAGGCCGAATGCGTCGATTTTTGACTACCGCTCCACTCCTAATGGATTCCCCCGCTCGAAAGCTATTTCGGGAATCTCATCTGTGAAGGTCTCGGCATAAGCCAGATTCAGGGCATCCATCCCGTCAGGTGATCGACCGATGAGTTTCTTGGTGATCTTCTTGTCACAGACCTTTCGACGGGCCAAATGATCCAGCTCGTAAGTCGGAGCCATTGCTTGAATCCGCAGTTGTTCAAGGTCTTCCTCATCCAACCGCGAAAGGTCGAGAAGATTCATTCTCGCCATCATCACCACCGAGAACCAGAGTTCATGCCGACGTCGAGGATAGTTCTTCGGATCGTTGGGCAGGGTGCTGGCATCGATGTCAACCGCTCGATACCCCATCGACCGGAGCATATCACCGAGGGTTCCCCCCATCCCTGTCGAGTCGATCTTGATGGGAATCTGGAACTCGTCAATCGGTCGAAAGTCTCCCCGTCGAAACGGTTGTTGGTTCCATTCGGCACTGTTGAACCAATAGGCCAAGAATCGGCATGATTGAATCACCGCCCCGATGACTTCATTCCCACGCAAACCGTTTGTTTCTTCGTGGGCCAACGATATCCACCCACAGCGAGAGTGCAGGGCCGTGTTATCGTCTCCTTCACGAGCCACGTCTACACCCAGTTCGGGTATCTCTCCCACTTTAAATTTCAGAGGATCGAGTCCGACTCGAGTAGCTGCAATCCAATCCCCGTCACTCCACACCGAGCAGATACCTTGCGTTGGATATCGCCCCAAAAGACGAGCTTCAGCAAGGGGGCCAGGACGATACCACTGGGGCTTCTTCCCAGTTCGAGCAATGTAATCCGTTGCCCACTCGGGAGGCCACTGCACGTCACTGGCGAGAGGCGTTCCGCCGACCAACTGCGAATAGCCAATCAGTTGGGTCTCGAATTGCTCTAACCGAACCGCATCGGGAACGGGCGGTTCTTCCCCTTGAAGTCCTGCGAGGATGTTCGGATGTTCTCTGGCATCAAGGCGTATCACCTTCCACGAGCGATTCCGACCGGCTTGGGTGTACTCGAAATAGGCTTGGTTATTCGTGTTGGTGGGGTTGAGGATCGCAAGCCATGCGTGACCGGGTGGGCGCCACATGGAGAGAATCGCTTCCCAGATCAACGGAGCAACACCAGTGGCCTCATCGATAATGAAAAGTTGGTTCGGCCCGTGTTTTCCTTGCAATCCCGTATCGTCTTTGGCCGTGACACCAAAGGCAAGATCGTCGGAACCGTTAGAATTACGTTCGATCCGACAAGCCTTCGGCAAGAAGGGGATTTTGAGTCGAGCATTCCGAGCGAGTCTACGAATCTCCTTCCACAGGTTGTCCTTCACCTGCTTCATGCTCGGTGCCGTGGTGAGGATCATGCACGGAGAACGGGTGCAGAACCACCAGAGAACCGTAACGGCTGCGAGAAAGGTTTTACCGTAGGCGTTGCAACTGGGGACAAGGGTGCGATAAGGAGGTTGACCGAGGGATTCGATAATTTCGGCAGCCTTCGGGACAAGCTGAACCCCAAGGACTTTGTTGGCAAAGCCGTTGGGATCATCTTTGTATTGCTCGTATTTCTTGATGTCCGAAGCAGATGCTTCGAGCCTGAACTTGTAGAGCTTTTTGTTGGTCTTGCGAACCTTACGGAGGAGATTCTTGACTGGCATTGATAATCTCGTCTACCGCCTTCGCAAGTTGGGCCAATTCCTTTTTGAGAGTGCGGAGCTCGTGGGAATCAGAACCATAGTCATCGGGAGCCAACTTCGAGAGTAACCACACCGCCGCTCGCCAATCATGCTCTGCCGCTTTCTTGATGAGGGCAATCAGAGGAGTGATTACCTCGGCATGAGCTCGATCCACTTCCTCGACAAAAGCCATCTTTTCCGGATCACCTTCCCGTGCTTCTCTCCGAAACCGACCGTAAACACTCACACCGAACCCGGCATTCTTGCAAGCGATTCGCACCGTGTTGGCATCGCGAATACCTTGGAGGAATTTGGCACGTCGAGCAGGCGTAAGTTCAATCAGAGGGCGACCCACTGGTTTCTTGGATTCCTCTTTTTTCTTCTTGGACTTTGCCATCACTTACTCCGAGTTCAATCCTGTCAACCAATCGTCACGATGTACTTTGCGTTCGAGTTCCATCGCAGCATGAAGGATATCTTGAATTATCACGAGGTCTTCCGGACTGGTGAGATTCGATCCCTGCAAGTAGCGCAACATCGCCTCGCGATTAAGTTTGGCGATCAACTTCCAAGCCTCGATAGCATCCGTCTCTGTGGATGATTCCGGCTTCTCTGGAATTTCAAGAGAGTAAATCATCCCCTCTCCCCGTTGATCCAAAAACTTATCGAGAAGCTTTTGAGCTTGTTCTTCGATTTGTGCAGCCATCGTCGGTTTCGTTGCTGGCATGAGTTTCCCTCGGGGCCAATTCAGATTAGCAAGCGAGACGGGGCAACTGACAAAAGGACTGAAGTGTGGACATAGTGGAGCAGGGGTGGACATGAATGTACTTAGCTAATTTACTCATAAAGTCGCGTTTTTATCGTGTTTTCTCGAACAGACTTATGAGAGCGCACGAACTTAGGACTAAAAGGACTAAACTGCACATGGGAGGGGGGAGGGTATCCCCCAGGGGGGTATAAGGGGGTATTTTCTGACAATCTAGGGTATCTTGGAAGGCTAGGTAAAATCTAACGATTGCGAGAAATAAGGGGTATCGTATATATTGATATCTATATACTTATTTATTCTTATATATATAAATATATATAAATTATATTATATAAAATACCCTCGACAAGAAGAGTTGTAATTTATACAACCGGAGAAGTTGCTCGTCTCAAAACCGGGTCAAAATGATCGTCTGGAGCAAAGTGGGTCAAATCGGGTCAACTTGGATTTGTTGATTCTTGACGTAAGTTCCTTGCTAGAAAGTATTTGTAACTATTACTTCGGGTAGCTTGACCGCCTCCGGAGGCAAAGGTTACAGGTTCAACTCCTGTCGGGGATATTTGCATTACTTAGGCGATTGTTCGATCAACCCAACAACCTCTTTGCGGAATAGTTGCATGATCGGGCGACCCGTTTGGTAGCGGTCGAGTTGCCAAAGATGTTGAGAGCCTTTCTCGAATTTCGTGTAGAGTTCGTCGGCTTTGGCGAGCGTTTTCTTGGCTTGATCTTTGTCTCCCGTTTTGGCTTCACACGCTGCCAGCAGTAGGTGCAGTGAAGTCACATCTTCGAGGTGGCCTTTCTTGAGTTCCTCCCGAAGAATAGGGATGGCTTCTTTGGCTTCCCCTGCCCGATAGAGAACCCACGCCAACCAGACTTCGATGTAACCATTCGACTCTTTCTTGTGATAGATCTCGCGTAGCATAGGAAGTAAACGAAGAAGCTCGGTCACGTCGGGGACATGACCTGCTAGACCAATTGCTTCTGCGAAACTCGCAAGCTGAGACTTATCGATAACTTTTAACTCCTCGGCGATTCGTTTTCGGAAAAGATCAATCTCCCCAATCCGGATGAGATTATTCAGACGATCATCGAGTTTTGTGAGTGGAATTTGGTTCCAGCTTGATTCGTCTATCTTTGAATAGATTCGTTCGGCGTCGCGGTATCGTTTCAGGTGCATCAGCGATTCGGCCCAGTTCATCAGCGATGACATGGCAAGGGGAGCTATTTTCTGGGCTTTCTCGAAGTCGGCATCGGCGTCTTGATAACGAGCTAACGCAAAGTATTGGTTCGCTCTGCGTTCGATCCATTCGACCCGATTGGGTTGCATCGCAATCAATTTCGTGAGGGGAAGTAATGCTCCGTCGGCGAACTCACCCGACAAACAAAGAGCTTCCGTGCGTAACCATGCGAGTTCTTCAACGCCGGATTTGGGGCGAAATCGTTCGGCAGGATCGTCTTGGATTTGCTTCCAAATTTTTCGTACATCTTCGTCGTCGAGTTGTTGTAAACGCCCGCTTGCATCAATGGTTGCTCCGCTCAAAAACTTCGACCAAAGGTTGAGCATCTCGGTGCTGCGTGTGTCCTTTTGCAAGGAGATAAAGCCGTGATTAGGGAATCTACCGTGTACGAATAGTTTTCGACCGTCGTGGTCGAACCCATACGAAGTAGATTCACTGTTCGGAGGGCCGTGGCTCACGGGCAGACCAAATCGACGATCTAATATCAGGTAGCGATCAACGGAAGCATCCATCAGAATGAGTTTTCCTGTCGGGTCGAGTTCTGGAAATCTGCCCCCGCCTACCGCAACTGATTCTTGTGGGCCAAGCGGATCACCCGTTTGGGTATCCCAAAATCGAAAGGCAGTTTCTTTATCACCGTTAATCATTGCTGTGATTGCCGTGTTGCCGTCAGGTGAAATGGCATATCCCCAACCGGCAACCCAATCGACTCGGCTGAATTTTTCACCACGAACTTTGGCCCTCAGTGCGACTCGGGACTGAATCGCTTGGCCTGTCGTAGTTTCGTGTAGGGTTGCAAATTTCGCGGAGGCGTCGGTCAAAATACGAGAACCATCGGGAGAGAGTCGGAATTGTGGAAGGAGTCTTCCTCCGACACACGGAAACGCCCCTCAAGTCGGCGACCACTTCCGAGATGGATTCGTTCCACAAATCCCCCCGATGGAAGATCGTTGTCGGGAACCTCACCCGATTTGATTGCACCGATTTGATCCTTATCGCTGTAAATAATTCCACGACTTCGGTGAACAACGACCGACTTGTCCGAGTCACAAAAACCAATCAGGTGGAAGACCTCTCGTTCCTCAAGTGTGTGTTGCTTCGTTCCGGTGGTGGCATCGTAAATCACCAATCGCCCTGACTTTCGGCGGACTTTATCACCCGGCGGAATGACGCTTTGTGTGAAAACGACCGTCGAACCATCGGGGCTGAGTAAAAAATCTGACGAGGGGATTTTCCAGATTGGGCCGAGGGCTTTTCCGGCGTCAGCGTCCCAAAGTTGCAAATACTGCTCTTCGTTCCCATACACCCAACGGGCATGTGGGCCTTCCGGAGGGTGGAAACTGGCGAATAGCACACGCCGACCATCACGACTGCGTTGGTAACTTGTCCATCGTCCCGGAGGGGTGAAACGCGAGATGCTTTTGCCTTCGTGATCGAGTTGAGTGTACGCCATGTTGGGTGATTTCAAGAAGATTCGCGATTTATCTTGCGAAGGTTCGAGTTCCCCTTGACCAAGTTCCGCACCTGCAACAGATTCGGGAACCTGTTCGGTCGTGGACAAATCCCAAATACGGGCATCACGACCACTGGTCAATAGAAACCGGTGATTCGGACTAAAACGCACACGAGATACCGTACCGCCGTGCGGTAGGGGGGGCGTCCACGCAAGACCATTACTGCACTGGAAAACAACAACATCCCCTTCATAGGCTATCGTGGCAAAGAGTTCCCCATCGGGGCTAAAGTCTCCTCGGTCTACCTGAACGTGATCGATACCGGTATGTTCCAATCCAGAATAACGATACATCGGTTCCGGTTTGAGTCGGTTAAAAAATCGTGTCGGACTGTTGACCGAGGAATTGGCAAACTCAATTGCAGAACGATTTCCCGGCCCAATACGGCATCGTTGCGAGTCAGTTCTTCGTTCCCACATTAGCTCGAATGTCTTTGAATCGTACCCATAAATACGTTGTTCCCCAACCGTCACGATTTCTTTGCCGTCGGGTGAGCATAGCAAATACCCACCGGGGAGGGAGTTATCTTTTCCGAAGTGATTGATTTTCGCCTGCTGACCGTCGCTGAGATCCCAGACCTTTGTTTGCCGAGGCAACTTGTCGTTGCAAACTAACAGCAATCGCCCGTCGGGGCTAAAGCCACAGGAGACCTCCGAGGCATTCGGGATTTCTACAGGGGTTCGCGTTTTTTCGTCCAACAAAGCGCACTTGCATTTTTTTTTCTCGAAGGTTGCATACACCAACAGCCAATAACTAAATGTTGGCGAAGGGGTCACTTCCCCCATCTCGTCGTAAGAAGCATCAAGAGGAGGGTTCACAGGTTTGCCATCGCTGATATTCACAATCTGATTGCGACAAAAATAGCTTTCTCGGTTCGTCTGAATCTGCACCCTTAAACAAAGTTGTGTCCCATCCAAATTGAAGATCGGAGTTTGTGCGGGTACAGGCCGATCGTATGGATCGACGTATTTTGGATAATCGAGAACCGGCCCCAGAATTTTGCCGGTAGAAAGGTCAAAAACTCGACATTGCTTATTCCGGGCATCGAAAATCGCACCCCGTTTGCGATCCGGCGAGAGGATCAATTCGGGCATTTCTCCCGAAGGGTCAAGTAACGGGATCGGCCCCCAGATCGGTTTTTCTGTCACCCAATCAATGAGTCTCAAACCCGTTGGATCGAGAAGCAGAAGTTTCTCGTCATCGATAAATTCCGCATGTGTGACCTTCTCGTAAAAACGAGCGACACGGGGCATTCGTCGAAGTGCCATTGACACGCGAAGTTTGAGAATTTCGTCGTCGGGTTCCTGCAACCATGCCGCCGTAAGCCACGGCAGACTCTTTGCGATTTCGCCATTCAAAACAAAAGGAGACCCTCGCTCGAGATAAGAACGGATCAGTCGCAATCGTCCTTTTTCTTCGGCAGCCTCAGCAGCAGCACGGGCCTTTCCTTCGGCTTTCGCCTTATCCTCCGCAACCCCACGCAGGTACGATGCTTCCAGATACTTGGCGATAATCACACCCGTTCCAGTCAGGCTAATGAGCAACAACGCTGCGACCAAACCGGAAACAACGGGGTTCCGCTTGATCCATTTGGTCACCCGTTCGACACGCGAGACAGGGCGAGCTTGAATCGGTTCGCCTCGCACAAACCGTTCGAGGTCGTCGGCAAAGGCTCCGGCATCGGTGTAGCGTTTGTTGGATTGTTTCGCCAGACACTTCAATGCGATGACCGATAAATCACGATTCGCCGTTGGCTCCAAACTTTGAGGGGAGACGGGTTCCTTATCAATGACTTGGCGAATGGTTTCAAAAACGGTTTCCCCACGAAAGGGAGGGACACCCGTGAGAGCTTCGTACAGAATCGCCCCGAGAGAGTAGACATCGACCGCCGTCGTTAGCCCTTTCTCGCCGCGTGCCTGTTCAGGGGCCATGTAACTCGGTGTACCAACAACCGCCCCTGTCTTGGTGCTGCCGTCGTCGGCATCGACCTTCTTTGCAAGTCCGAAATCGGTGATATACGGGGTGCCATCTTGGTCGATCAACACGTTGGCGGGTTTCAGATCACGATGCAAAATCCCCCGTTGGTGGGCATAGTGAACCGCCCGTGCCAGAACTGCCATCAACTGGGCGATCTTCTTGGGATGTTTGCGAAGCTCCTTCAACTTGGACGTAAGATTTCCTCCTTCGATAAGCTTCATCGAAAAGTATTGGTGCTCTTCATGTTCGCCTACTTCGTAAATGGGCAGGATATTCGGGTGATCGAGATTGGCAGCAGCTTCGGCTTCGGCTCGAAAACGGTCAATCGCTTTTTGGTCAGCATATGTCCCTGCCAGAATCATCTTGATCGCAACAGGACGACTGAGCGAAACCTGTTTTGCCCGATAGACAATCCCCATTCCGCCGCGTGCTATCTCGCCGAGAAGCTCATAATCACCAAGATATTTGACCTTCGGGGGTTCTGCCGTGAGCTTCCCTCCGCCTACGGTCATTGTTAAGAGTGGATCGGGTAAGCGAAACTTCGAGGCGTCACGTCCCATCGCATCGAAGTCGGAAAAGAATTGGCGTAACCGGTCGGCGTGTTCGGGATGGTCTGCGATCAGCTTCTCCCGATTTTGGTCTCCTCCTTCTTCAATCGCTTGGAGATATTTTGCAATCAGGCTATCGAGAGGATCGTAAGCCCCTGTCGGTTCAGAGTTGGTCATCGGTCGATTCTCCAGAAAGTCGTTTGCGAAGGCGTTCCAAACCGCGACGTAGCAGAGACGCCACTGCGGGGACACTTTTGTCGAGACGGTCGGCAATCTGTTTGAGAGTCCACCCTTGAGCGTGTTTGAGAATGACAGTATCTCGCATCTCGTCGGGAAGGTCGGCGAGAGCATCGGCCAATTCCAGAAGGCGTTCGTTTGCGGAAGCCCTTGCACTGGGGCTGGTCTGATCGCCTGCTAACCAATCTAAAAGACCCGAAGCGGAACGATCAATCTCGGCTTCCAAAGCTCGTTCACGTTTGATGTCCCGTTTGTCGCGGTGGTAGTTTTTTAAGGTGTCGGCAATTTCGTTGGCAAGGATTTTCCTCAACCACGCCAGAATACCGGGCGGATCAACGGCACGCAAATCCCCTATGGCGGCATAGGCACGCAGAAAGGTTTGTTGAACCACATCGGCCGGATCGAGCTTCCTTCGGAGTTCGGTCGGCAAATGAACCGACGCCAAAGTCAGCAAGTATCGACGATACGGTTCCAACAACTGCGAAAGGTCGCTCACTTCACCCATATTGAGATGAGACGACATCCCGTTGCGAATTGTTCACAAAAAGCAGAATGACCACCAAACCACCAAACAAGGAAGGGTTCTGATTTTGTTCTGCACCTTGCCGAAAGGCATCTGGATGCCTATTTATATTATTGAGATTTGATCTCAAATACTTCTGCAAGCCTGCTTCGCCAACCAAATAGCGTGGTTCCCCGCTATGGCCAGCAATGCGGCTCACACCGTTTATTAAGGAGTGCTGCCGTGCATCGTTTGACCCGTTACGCCTTTACACTTATTGAACTTCTCGTTGTAATCGCCATTATTGCTGTCCTCGTCGGCCTACTCCTCCCTGCTGTTCAAAAGGTCAGAGGGGCCGCTGCTCGGGCCAAGTGTCAGAACAACCTGAAGCAACTCGGATTGGCTTGTCACACCTACGAAGGGTCGAACGGTTATTTTCCACCCTCAACTATCTCGACGGGTACATCAGCCGCACAACCATGGTCGATGCAAGCGTTCATCCTTCCGTACCTTGAAGGGGATAATACTTTTCGGCTTATCGATTTCACGGCAGGCTATCACACCGGAAACAACCTGACGAATTACCCACCTTGGGGAGTTGCTACCCTCAAAGCACCTGTGTTGATATGCCCAAGTGACCCGAACGACCGTGCTCGTTTGAACGCATCGGGACAAGCGGAACACTATCCTTTGTCTTATCTTATGAACGTCGGCTTATATCTTGTCTGGGATCCGCTGACTGGTCGAGATGGTGGCGCTGCATTCGGTCCGAACCAGACCTTAGCATCTGGCTCGTACACCGATGGGTTATCGAACACGATTGCGATGTCCGAAGGGAAAATGTTCAATCCGAGAGTCCACGACGCAACCCTCCCCCCTACCCCTCCGATTAGTTCCAGCAACGTCTCTGCATCAACTTCGGGTGGTTCGTGGTCGGCTGTCAGCGGGCACACAGAATGGGTGTGCGGACGGGCTATTCACACCGGTTTCACCACCCTGTTCACACCAAACACAAAAGTGCCGCACTCTGTCTCTGGGGTCGTGTACGACTTCGATGTTTCAAGCAGCCGAGAAGGTCGCAACCAAACGGACACAACCTACGCCGTCATCACCGCACGCAGTTACCACACGGGGGGAGTGAACGCCTTACTCATGGATGGTTCGGTGCGGTTCGTGACCAATGGCATATCTGCGAGTGCGTGGCAAGCGGCTGGGACCCGTGCTGGTGGCGAGGTTCTCGGAAATAATTGGTAACGGGCAAGAGAGTTCTTAATTTACGCGGACATCGAAGGGGCTATACACAATCCCCATCGTATCGAGGCCGAGTTGTTGTTCGTTCTCTGGGGGGAGAACTTCGAGGTCGCAGAGGCTTTCGATCTCGTCGTAGATCACGCCGAGTTGCTTGGCGAGGATCAGGCCCAACGTGTAAACACCGGGTTTGAGCGGAACCGTGTGGATATTTACCGTAAATTGGTTTTCGCCGGCACTCAGTTCAACGGGTTGATCGATGGCCACTGTGTCGGCTTTGAGCAGGACGTTTCCGTTTTGGTCGGTGAGCATGACGATCATGCTTTCGGCTATCTTCGGGCTATCGGATTTAATGACCAGATCGACCCGTAATGGTTTGCCACTGCGTAACGGGGTGTTGCTACCCGTTGGAGAACCACTGACGGTAATTCGCTCGAAGATGGCTTCGCCCGAACCCTTTCTCTGGAAGGGTTCGACAGCAAATTCTTTGCCAAGCGGTGCCAGTTGAACTTCGGTTGCAAGGTACTGTGTAACCACATCATCGACGTTACCTTGTAGGGCAACCTTTCCTTGCGAAAGCAAAATCCCCGAAGTGCAAAGACGCCGAATGGCTGTCATGTCGTGACTAACAAAGACGATTGTGCGACCTTCTGAAGAAACATCTTTCATCTTGCCCAGACATTTCTTTTGGAACTTGGCATCGCCCACTGCGAGTATCTCGTCCACAATCAGAATTTCCGGTTGAAGGTGGGCAGCAATGGCAAACGCCAAACGCACGAACATCCCGCTTGAGTAGCGTTTCACGGGTGTATCCAAGAACTGCGAGATTTCGGCAAATTCAACGATCTCGTCGAACCGTTCTTTGATCTCGCGACGGGACATGCCCAATATGCTCCCGTTCAGGAAGATGTTTTCTCGTCCCGTGAGTTCGGGGTGAAACCCTGTACCGACTTCGAGAAGGCTTCCGAGTCGCCCACGCACTTCGGCTCGTCCGTGTGTCGGCTCGACAATGCGAGACAGCACCTTGAGTAGGGTACTTTTACCGGCTCCGTTTCGCCCGACAAGGCCGAGAACTTCCCCTTTGGGAACCTCGAACGAGACATCTTTCAAGGCCCAAAAACCGTGTCGATCTTCGGGCTTGGCGAAGAATTTCTGTTTGAACTTTTTGGCGTACCCGATCAGGGCATCGGTGATGTTCGCCCGTGTGTTGATCTGCTGACCGAGTTGGTAGAACTTGGAGAGACCAGTTGCTTGGATTGCAGGTTTCATGGGTTCTCCTTAGATGACATCCGCAAAGGATCGTTCGACCCGTCGGAAATACGTCGTACCGACGAGGAACAAAAATAAGGTCACCGCAGAGGACACCCCGAGGGCATACCAGTTGATGGCATCGCCAAAAAGACCCGCTCGGAAGTTCAAAATCAACCCATGTGCGGGGTTCAACGGGAGCCAGTAATTGGCGTTCCCAAGCTCTTCGAGTTTGTTGGCGGGCATGTAGATTGCAGGTGTTGAGAACATCCACAATTGAACCGCAAAGGCAAGAACATAGCGGAAGTCGCGGTGCTTCACAATCAAGGCACTCAGGAAGGTCCCAAAACCCGATGCGAGTGTGATGAGCATCGCAAGGGAGAGTATCGCTATCGGGAATGAGAGGGCGGGTGCAAGCCGACACCAGAGCATACCCACGCCAAGTAAAAACAGTGAGACAACGAAATCGAAAAAGGCACTTCCAACCGAAGAGAGTGGAACGATCTGCCGCGGGAAATAAACTTTCGTTATCAAACGCTCGTTGGCAAAAAGGCTATTGCCTGCACTTGTGGTTGAAGCACTCACGAACAGCCAAGGAATAATCCCTGCCAATACGAAGAGTTCGTAGGGGTACTCCAAACCTGTGCCGGCACCTGCAAACCGTCCCATGAACAATGCAAACACGGCTACGGTTGCAAGAGGTTGCACAAACGCCCACCCCAGACCGAGTAGAGTTTGTTTGTAGCGTACTTTGATATCACGCCACATGAGGATAAACAGAAGCTCGCGTGATTTCCAGATCGCCGCGAAATCCATGAGTTTCCAACCACGTTCGGGTTCTATCACCGTAACGGGTTCTTCTGGCCCTTCCAATACACGGGGAGGGGAAGGGGTTTCGGTTAGGGGTGTGGTCACCAATGGATCGGACACTGGCCTCACATCGGGGGTCAAGGTCGTATTCATACGCCTGAACTATAAGGCGCACAGACAAGGCATGAGCAACTTTTTTCCAAAAAAGTCCTCCCATAGCTTATGGAAAGTACGCTTGATAGGAAACTTTGGTTTATGCCTGCAACTCAGAAAAAACACTTTCGGCCGAATCGAGGGTATGTTGAATATCGGCGTCTGTATGGGCTGCCGAGGTGAACGCCGCCTCAAATTGGCTGCACGGAAGGTACACTCCGCGATCCATCATTCCCCAGAAGAATTGCCCAAACTTCTTGGTATCAGAGGTTTTAGCGGTGGTCAAATCTACAACAGGGGTTCCCGTAAAGAAGAAAGTCCACATGCTTCCCACTCGGTTAAATTGGTGGGGGATATTTGCTTTGGTCGCCCGTTGGATTAAGCCCTCGCCGATAAGTTGGCTTAATCGGTCGATCTTCTCGTAAGGGGGATTCTTTTTGAGTTCTTTCAAAGTTGCAATGCCTGCTGCCATTGCAACGGGATTCCCCGAAAGTGTCCCCGCTTGAAAAACGGGGCCAGCAGGCATGACCTTCGACATCACTTCGCGTTTGCCACCATAAGCCCCAACGGGATACCCCCCACCAATCACTTTACCAAAAACACTCACGTCGGGTTCATCGCCCAGAAGTTCCTGTGCCCCGCCGTAACTGAGCCGAAAGCCGGTCATCACCTCATCGTAAATCAAGATCGCCCCATACTGACGGGTCAGGTTCCGAAGCTCAGTGCGAAACTCTTGCGAAGGAACAACGAGGCCCATGTTCCCCACGATGGGTTCAAGCATCACGCCGGCAATCTCGGACCCGCGATGCTTGAAGGTGTCTCGCAGAGCTTGGGTGTTGTTATACTCTAATACGATTGTGTCTTGGGTAGCCCCCGGAGGAACCCCCGGACTGGACGGGACACCAAGAGTCAATGCACTCGAACCCGCCGAAACTAGCAACGCATCGACGTGACCATGATAACACCCCGCAAACTTAATCACCGCATTGCGACCCGTATACCCGCGAGCCAGACGCAATGCACTCATCGCCGCTTCCGTGCCTGACGAGACCATACGAACCATCTCCACCGAAGGAACGGCATCGCAAATCATTTCGGCAAGCTCGGTCTCTTTCTCGCACGGCGCACCGTAACTCGACCCGGCGTGAACCGCTTCGATCACCGCCTCGACAACGGCAGGGTGTGCGTGACCGAGGATCATCGGCCCCCACGATTGGATATAGTCGAGGTACTTGTGCCCATCTTCGTCGTAGAGATAAGCCCCATGCGACTTCTTGATAAAGAGAGGTTCGCCGCCCACCCCGCCGAAAGCCCGTGCAGGACTATTCACCCCGCCGGGTATCACTTTTTTAGCACGGGCAAAAGCATTTGCAGAACGCGGTCTTTCGATCATAGGATTTTGGGTAAGGGGTTATTCGGTTGCGGTGAGATTTTGAGAGATTTGAGAAAGTTGACAGATCCAAAAAACTCAGCGAGCCGGGAGCGTTAGCGACCGGAGTTCAGCGATATTTCACACACTCCGGTCGCTAACGCTCCCGGCTCGCTGAGTTTTCTGGTTAGTTATTATTCTTCCCCAACCCCTAATTCCACACTTTATCCTAGCGATCTCGGCCGAAATCGCCATCGCCTTTGCCTCGTCCCCAACTGCCACTCCCACTTGCACCCGGTTTCACGAGGGGGAGTTTGCTGGCGTTGATTGCGGGGAGTTTGCGTTGGGCGTCTTTGGCCTTGTCGGAGCTTTTGTAAAAGGCAAGGGCTTCGGTCTCGGCCCATTTATCAAGGTCGCGTTGACGATCTTCGTGGGTTGGGTGCGTGGACATAAAGCCCGGCCCTTGCGAGCCACCCGATGCCTTACTCATCCGAACCCAGAATTTACTTCCTTCGCGTGGATCGTAACCGGCAGCAGCCATGAGGATTGCCCCAATCCGGTCGGCTTCACTTTCGTTCTTCCGACTAAAAGGAAGCGATAACCCGAGGTTCGCACCCGCAGAAAGAAGCCCTGCGACTTGCTGTGTCTGGGCAGGATCGCCCCCACCAAGTGCAGAGGCCGCCGAAGAGACTCCGATATTTTTGAGTTGCTCGGTAGACATTCGCTCGACCCCGTGACGGGCAAGGGCGTGTCCGATTTCGTGCCCCATAACGACGGCGAGACCTTCTTCTGTTTCGCAAACGGGTAGGATGCCGGTGTTCACAACGACCTTTCCTCCGGGCAGGCAAAAGGCGTTGATGCTCTTATCGGCAACGACGTTGAATTCCCATTCGAGGCGAAGTTTATCGGGAATGTTGAGTTGTTTCTTTACTTCGGGATTCGATGCCGCTTTTGCAAGTCGGTCGCCAACCCGTCGGACCACTTTCACAACGTCTTCGTTGGGGGAGATCACTTGGCTTTTGGAAAGAATCTGCTGGTAGGACTGCTTTCCAAGTTGAAACTCTTCCTCATAAGAGACGTTGACAATCCGCTTGCGTCCGAACGGCCCCTCTTCGCAACCTTTCATCGCAAGGCCCATGACCGAAACCAAGCCAATCGCAACAGGTATCAACCGGAATAATAATTGAGCACGATCCATATTTATCCTTCGTTATTTCTTGGTTCGTAATTTCTTATGCACGTTGGCGACATCCCACATATAGTGGCTGATCTTGTGCTTATCCACCGCAATCGTGATATGCTCAAGGCTCTTGACGGCGTTGCCTTCGGCTTCGTGATTTAGCCCGATGTACAAATGAGCATAAAACAATGCTTCGTTCAAGTCCTCTTTGTCGAGCTTTTGTTTTTCAATATCGGCCAACACGTCTTCGGGCTTGGCTTTTCCTTGAATCATCTTTAGAATGGTCATAAAACCCGGTCGGCGATCCTTTCCGATATCCAGAAGTTGCTTGCGTGATTTCTCGACCCCTTCGATTTTCACCAAACACAGGTAATGCCAGAAGGCGTTTTCGACATCGTCGCCGTAGACCTTTTTGCCCAACTCGAACTGGGCAGCCCCTTCCTTGTACTTATCGGCGTAGTAGTACGAAATACCTCGACGCCAATGTGATTCTTCCGATTTGGGAACGGCTTTGATATAGGTATCGAAGTCTGCAATCGATTCTTTTACCTTGCCCTGTTTGAAATACTCCCCACCCCGACGATCCACAGCCAACAAAAAGTCTTTCTTCATCTCGATGACTTTGTTGAAATCGGCAATGGCTTTATCGTGTTCGCGTTCCATAGCATAGGCTTCACCCCGCAGGAATAGGGCTTGCTCGCTTTTGGGATTGTCCTTGAGAACCTTGTCGGCAATTTCGCGGACGGTTTTGGAATTGCCTTCTTTCAAGGCTCTTTGGGCCTCACGAATTTGATCGGCTTCGTCGGCCATAGTAACCAAACAGAAGGTCACTAACACAAGTGCAGAGAGTCGAAGGTGCATAACCCACCGGAGAGAGAGTTTGTATTTGGCGAAATGTACCAAACGCAATGAAAGTATCTTACAAAGTGAGGCGAGGGGCGGGGTAGGTAATTCTTTCAGGACAATGAACTGGTTTTTGCCTTTCCGGATGAACAAATCCCGATCCTCGAACCCCGACAACAAATTTTTCTAAAAAAGGCTAGTGACAATTGATCTTTTCTGCGATACCATTACTATTGGTGTGTTGGGATGGGTTAGGCCCCCCTCCCGATAAAATCACTCCGGATGGTTGTTGTAACTGTATATTTTTCCGAAATTCTCTAACCCAACTGGCAATCGTGGGCCTTCCTACCTGAACCTTTAAGTCGATCTCGACTCGATTTGTAAAGCGACCACAACGATTGTAACTCCAAGTGAACTTGGGGCGATTGGGAAGGCCATACTTCCCAAACCAGTAAGAACGATTACAATAGATCATTCACCCTTAATTAAACCCATGTTCATCGTGGGTGTATCGGAGTGTCGAGTACGCTCCGAAGGAGCATTGCTTGACCGCAAGCGCAGACAAGGCAGCCGAAAAAACGCGAGTCTACATTCTCGCCAAGAGCTTGAAAGTCGATAACAAGATCGTCCTTGACCATTGCAAGGAACTCGGTTACGACGTCAAGAACCAACTCAGCGCGCTCGAACCCGAGCAAGCTGACGTTATCAAAGATCGCATCGTGAAAGGGGTTAAGGTCTCTTCGGGCGCTCCCAAAGCCTCGGTTCCACCACCCCCTCGGACAGAACCTAAGAAAATCGTCAACATGCCTGCCCCTAAAAAGGTCGAGCAACCCGTTGTCGATGAGGTCACTCCCGAACCCATTACCCCTCCGGCTCCGGTCGTTGAAGTCGAACCGGCTCCCGTTGTGGAACCCCGTGTCGCACCGCGTGTGGAACCACCCGTAGAACCGACCCCTATTGCTGAGAAGTTCGAGAAGCCCGAACGGGTCGAGAAGGTCGCACCTCCTCCGCAACCCGAACCCGTTGCGCCCGTACCGCAACCCGAACCTGTTGCTCCAACCGTTGTGATTGAATCGCCGAAGGTCGAAGTTTCGGCTCCGGAAGTTCAACAAACACCCGTTGCCGTTGCCCCGCAAACGGAACCCGTTGCCACAAGCCCAACAACAACGAACGCACCTGCAAAAACAACGGGCGCTCGTCCGATGATGGACTTGCATCGTCGTCCGGTGAATCTCAATCGGCCTGCTGCAACCGGACCAAAACCGGCCCCTGTCGTGCAACAACCGGCCCCGAAACTGGTTCCACCAGTAGCACCTGCACCCGTTGCCCAAACTCCGGCCCAACCGACCACACCGACGACACCAGCGCCAACAAATACTGGACCGGCTCAACCACAACGACCAACAAGCCCTCAGAATCCGATGCGGTCGATCCCTTCGCCGGCTCGTCCGGTTCAACCTCCACAAGGTGGCGCTCGCCCTCCCCAACAACAGGGACAAGGCGGGGCCCGTCCTCCTCAGCAAGGTCAACAGGGGGGCGCACGTCCTCCCCAACAGCAACAAGGTGGCGCTCGCCCTCCGCAACAACAGGGTGGCGGTGGTGGGAATCCACCCATGCGACAAGATCAACGCAGTGGCGGTGGTGGAACAGGTGGCGGCGGAGGCCGACCTGACCAACGCGGTGGCGCTGGCGGCGGTGGTGGAGACCGGCGAGATCGAGATCGCGGCGGTCCCCCACAAAATCGGCAAGGAGGAAGCGGTTCCGGTGGTCCTTCTGGTCCTCAACAAGGGGGCGGTGCAACTGGTGAACGCCATCGTCGTTCGCAAGATCAACGCCTTCGCCAACCCATGCCGGGTGGTGGTGGGGGACGTGGACCCAATCAACAAAGGGGCGGACCTCCTCAACCGCCGGCACAACCTGCTGGACCAATTAAATTCACTCCCGAACAACTCAAAAAGCTCCGCGAAGGGGTGAACCTCCACAAGGTCCGCGAGGAAGTTCAACAACAAGCTGCGCCGCAAGCGCCGGGCACCGATGAGGAGGGCGGCGATGATCGTCGTCGTAGTGGGCCCGGACAAGGCGGGCCAGCAAGTCCGGGTAAAGATAAAGGACACGACCGCGAACGAACCCGTGTTGCAGATCGGGCCAAACGCTCCGAACAACGCAAGGTGAAAACCAGCAACATCATCATTTCCGGTGGTGAAGTTGACATGATCGAAGAGAGCGCAGGTTCTCGTCGTGGTCGTCGGGCTGCCCTGCTCAAGAAATCGAAACGCCAACCGGGTACGGTCGAACGTAAGGGCAAAGTGCCTATCGCTATGCCTATCACCGTTCGTTCGCTTTCGGAAGCAACGGGTTTGAAAGCCGTTCAACTGTTGCTCAAACTCAAAGACCTCACGAACTCGTTGTTTACTATCAATAGTAACGTCGAGGTCGAAGTCGCTGAGTTGATTGCAGGCGATGTTGGGGTTGAACTCGATATTCAGAAAGCCAAATCGGCCGAAGACGAGTTGCTCGACTTCCACGACGAGGAAGCTGGCGACGAATCGAAACTCGAACCACGTGCCCCTATCGTTACGATCATGGGTCACGTTGACCACGGGAAAACGACCCTCTTGGATACGATCCGCAAACGCTACGGCATGGATTCAGACGTGGTCTCCACCGAAGCGGGCGGTATTACGCAGGTCATTCGGGCATGGCGTGTCGAGAAGGACGGCAAACCCGTTACCTTCTTGGATACACCCGGTCACGAAGCCTTCACCAAGATGCGTGCTCGCGGTGCCAACGTCACCGACGTGGCCGTGATTGTGGTTGCTGCCGACTCTGGGGTTCAACCTCAGACCGAAGAAGCCGTCAGTCACGCCAAAGCCGCAGGCGTTTCGCTTGTGATTGCCATCAACAAGATCGATATGCCCGGTGCCGATCCGACACGGGTCGAACGTCAGCTTTATAGCCTGAACGTGCTTCCCGATTCGATGGGTGGCGATGCCCAATTCCTTCGCGTCTCTGCCGTGAAAGGTACGGGTATCGATGAGTTAATCGAAACTCTTGCTCTCGTTGCAGAAATCAAGGAACTCAAAGCCAACCCGCACAAGATGGCACAAGGGGTCTGCCTCGAAGCCTACTTGTCTGGCGACGAAGGGGTCATGGCAACGTTCCTTGTTCAACAGGGAACCTTGCACAAGGGCGATACTATCGTTTGCGGTGCTGCATTCGGTCGCGTGCGTGCGATGTACGATGACCTCGGCCGACCGATTAACGAAGCAGGACCTTCGGTTCCTGTGCGAATTACCGGTCTGGACGAAGTGCCTAATGCGGACGACCATTTCCACGCACTCGCCGAGTATGCCAAAGCTCGCGAGATTGCCGAGAAACGGAAAGTCCGTCATCAAGAGCAGCACTACAACGTCCGTACTGCCGTTAAGCTCGAAACGCTCAACGAAGCCAAGGGACGCAAGTTCACCGAACTCAAGATCATCCTCAAAGCGGAAGCACGGGGATCGGTCGAAGCCATCAAGAAGGAGTTGGAAAAACTCGTTCACGATGAGGTTCGCGTGCGTGTGCTGCATGCCGGTATCGGTGCGATTACCGAATCCGACGTGGAACTGGCGCTCACCAGTCCCGAAGATTCGATGGTCGTGGGCTTCAACGTCGCACCTGACGATGCCGCCATCCGAAAAGCTGAAGCCGAAGATATTCCGATCCGCGAATACAATATCATCTACAAGCTCACAGAGGATATTAAGTCGGCTCTCGAAGGGAAACTCAAACCGGAAGAACGTGTCATTCACTTGGGACGGGCAGTGGTTCGAGAAACCTTCAAGATTTCCAAAGTCGGGACGATTGCAGGTTGCTACGTCACGCAAGGAAATATCGAGCGCAACTCGAAGGTGCGACTCATTCGAGAAGGGATCGTTGTCTTCCCACCGGCAGAACGAACCGCCAGCTTGGATTCTCTCAAGCGTTTCAAAGACGACGTGCGAGAAGTCAAAGAAGGTTTCGAGTGCGGTATGAAGATCCTCGGCTTCGACGACCTCAAAGTCGGCGACGTCATCGAAGCCTACCGAATCGAACAAGTGCAACGCACCTTGTAAGATTGGTAGATCGATAGAGCGAATTTCAGAAGAACAGCGAACCCGTCGTGCGTAGCACGACGGGTTCGGCTTTTTGTGGGGGGACTGTGGAAAGGCTGGGCTAGGGGGTAACTCGAATAGATGTGCAAATGGGAAATCATATCAAAGGTTGCAGTTGCCGAACGTGTCGTAAGGGAATGCACACCCGTGCGGGTAGCGTGATTCTACAAAGGCTCATTCGCAGGATTCGTCGGGCGACCAAACGGGCGATCAAAAAAGGCGAGGAACCTTCGCCGTGCCATTCTCGCGGTTGGAAGATTTGAGAAGCAACGAACATCCTCTGCTTGCTTTTTTGCCTTTTCCATATCATTTCTTTTTGAACCCTCTTTGGAGACGAGACCGGGATGATTGAGATTTCGCAATTGGCGGCGAGTGTGAAACCTTCGGCAACTTTGGCAGCCGGAGCTAAGGCAAAAGCGTTGAAAAGCTCGGGCGTAAAGGTGTTCGACTTTGCTCTCGGCGAACCCGATTTCGATACCCCTACCCATATCCAACAGGCCGCTACCGCAGCCGTTGCTCGTGGGGAAACGCATTACACGCCAGTGAACGGGATACCCGAACTCAAGTCCGCTATTTGCAAATGGTACGCTTCGTATCACGGGTTTGAGTGCAAGCCGGAAGAAGTGATCGTCTCGAACGGGGCCAAGCAATCGATCCACAATGCCCTCTCTGCAACCTGTAACCCCGGCGATGAAGTCGTTATCCCGACCCCCTATTGGGTGAGCTATTCCGACCTTGTTTCCATGACGGGGGCTATCCCCAAACTGGTAACAACATCGATTGAGAACTCCTTTAAGATCACCCCTGCCCAACTGAAGGAAGCAATCACCCCGAAGACGAAAGTCTTTATGATTAACTCGCCGTCCAACCCAACGGGCATTACCTACACACGCGACGAGCTTCTGGCCCTTGCTGAAGTGCTAGTGCCAACAAGTGTGATTATTCTTTCCGACGAGATTTACGAGCAACTCACTTACGACGGAGTGAAGCCGACCTGTTTTGCGACACTCAAACTGGAATTACGCAATCGAACGATTACCGTAAGCGGTGCCAGTAAGAGCTATGCAATGACCGGTTGGCGTATGGGGTGGGCGATTGCTCCGAAAAATGTGGTCGATGCGATGGGTACCATTCAGGGGCAAGAAACCAGTTGCCCGAGTAGCGTAAGCCAACATGCGTTACTGGCTGCGTTGACGGGTCCGCAAGAGTGCGTTGCCCAAATGCGAGAGGAGTTCCGCAAACGACGCGACTTCGTGTGCGAGCAACTCGGAGCTATCAAAGGGATCACTTTCCCGAAACCGAACGGGGCCTTCTATGTCTTCTTCAATGTGGAAGCCTTCTTCAAACGCAAATTCGGAAAGACCGAGGTCACCGACTCGATTACGTTCTGCAACGCCTGCCTCGAACAAGCCCACGTTAGCCTTGTGGCAGGCTCCGCCTTCGGCCAAGAAGCATACGCCCGCATGTCCT
>VYLT01000014.1_pt1 | contig 38858 bp, 33 predicted proteins | sample 5114261 | NCBI WGS metagenome assembly VYLT01 (sample SAMN12291815, study PRJNA351875) | freshwater metagenome | isolation source: freshwater lake | place: USA: Michigan, Little Long Lake | collected 2011-07-12 | reverse complement strand
GACCCGCCCCCCCTTCACCTCCACCTGCTAAAGAGAAAGAGAAGGATAAGAAGAAGCAATAACGAATTGCCCCTTCGTTGAGGGTACAACGGGGGTCGAGAAAGTTTCTGACAAGGATTTTGGGAAAAATCTTTTCGAGGGGAAAAATCAACGGGCTTGGCAATCACTCTTTCGGAAGGGGTTTGATTTCGGTTACTTCTTTTTCGGTAAATGTGCGGACACCTCGACGGGTAATTCCTCCGTAAACAATCTCCCCTTTGTCGTTGCGTTCGGCTTGCACAATCAGCACAGGTTCAGGCTTTACCTTTTTCTCGTCACCCTTGAGGGTCGCGCACGCAGGCAGCTTGAGATCGGCAGGTTTACCCTTCCCTTCAAGATGAAAGATCGCCTTTCCGGATTTCACATCGTCGGGTGTCGCAGGTTGTTCTAACTGTTTGATTTTGGGAAGAAAAGCAGATCGAATGCTCTCCACTTTGAAAAAATCCCGTTCGACACGGTCCATCGGTCGAAACGTAAACTTGCACTCATCATAGGCAGCTCGAAGTTGTTTGAGTTGCCCTTCGCCATCATCGGCGAGGGGGTGGTATTCTGGTATCCCATACAAAATATCCGATAGTTTCTCGGCAGCACAATCGCAAACCCGCAATTCTGTCTCCGCTTTGATTTTTCCAGAGGTTATCAAAAAACTCGGAATCTCGTGGTTAATCTCACGTCGCCCTTTCCCAGATATATATATCCTCTTCCCTTTGATACTGTAGGTAACTCCCATCGGCGTTTTGTCATCCAATGCACGCCGTAGTATCGGTATGAAATAGGTATATTCTTGATAACGATTTTGTTCGTAGTCATCGGGTATCGCAAGGACTAACTCGCGTAACAGTTTGTGATGGGTATGGGTCGGTTGAAGAAGAGCATTGAAAACCTTTTCCATTTCGGGGTCTTTCGACCAAATGAGCGCAAGAAGAATTCTCTCAAAGACCCGAAGTTTAGCCCCTTTTGAACCAACTTCGATTTTCCCTTCGTTAAACTCTTTGACCATAATCCGAATATACTTGAGTTCGCCGAGTTCAAAACAACAATCTGCCAAGTTCACCCGTTCGAGTGTGTCTTTGGATTCCGAAAAGCGTTTACCAAGTTCAGCAACGATTCTCTTGTCCCCCAAAACGAATAGATCATCAAAGAAACGAGAGTCGATACGGGATTTGATTACTGCAATTTGATCCGGGGTCCTTTTTTCGCCTTCCTCTTTTTTCAATTCCTCATCGTAGCGTTGCTGTTCGTCGTCTCGAAGGGCAAGAATCGCTTCGGCTATTGTTGGTTTGGTGAACTTTTCTTGAATCGGGTTCGGCCCAGATCGATTGCTAACAAGACGAGCAAGACGTCCTGAAACTTCACGTCGAATCTGCAAAGGAACCGTTTCGCCCGTAAGCATTTTCATGTATCGTTCGGGGGTGGTGAGATGCCCGTACTCCTTCCAAAATCTACGGTAGTAAGCAGCTGTCTCTTGAGGGGATCGTTTTTTATGTTGGTCCGATTCTGCTTTTTTCGGAGCAGGGTCAAACACCGGTTGCGGGAGTATCTCTGTAATCAATTCGATAAGGATAGCTGACACCGGAATGACCTCGGTTGCACCAAATTCAGCAAACCCCAGATAGGTCCAGATAGATCGGCTGTAGCGATTTTCTTTTTCGAGGGCATCGATCAAAGCCTGAATTGCTTCTTCGCCACAATCTTTGAGTTTCTTAAAACACCACGCTTCATGAAAAGTGTAATACGAATAACTCTTTCCGTTGCATCGCTCATTGAGATATTGGAGCGACTCAATCAAGTACGCCACCTTTTTTGAGGTTTCCCATTTGTCGAAATCTTTGGGTGGGTCTTTGTCGGGTTTCTTTCCGAAGGTCCCGTCTTTCTGACGTTTTTTCAAAGAATCGAGAATACTTGCAACGACAACGGCCCTTTCATCACCAAGTTCCAGTGAGTAAACCCTTTGCAAACGGTCGGCATGGTTCAATGCTTGCTGGTCATCGAACGCAGAAAAAGAATATGCCATCATCTGAAACGCTCGATTGGCGAAAAGCTCACGCATTTTTGAGAGATACGCCTCCCGATCCAACGGGATTTTTGCCAACGCCCAAGCAACCAACTCCATCTCCTCCAAGCGATACAACGATGCCGCAACAATGAGTGGATCGCCGAGAGGGTATGCGGGTTCGCTTTTCACGGCTAGCTCGGGTTCTTGTTTCGGGTTGTAAAAAGCTCGACATTCTTTCACAAAATCGATCTTCTTGCGTTTGGCTTCTTCGGGTGCGAGTATCGATTCGCCATCGGTGAAATAGACACGCCCGACCTTGCCCTCTTTCCCTGCAACGTACCAACCTGCTCGTTCACGAGTCTCTTTTTCGCCCCTAAAAGTCCACTCTTCAACGGGTACAACAACATACTCGGCCCCTTTTGGATCAAACAAAAAATCCTTGAAAAGGCCATCGAGAAAGGCTCTGTCCTCGGCATTGAGCAACGGCTTTTTCTCGTCGGCAAGACTCGACTGCGAGAAATGGAATAAGAAGGTGAAAGCCAACACAACGGCAAAACGTGCGGTATTCATAAAGGCTCCAAGTTTGATAGAAGGACGATTTTGCAACGGGAGAATAACACCTTTCGATCCTTCCCAATATCTTATTCTCCAACTATCGTTTTATCCCTCTTGGGTTTGTTATGCGTAAATTGGTGATTGGTTCGTTCAATAAGAAAAAGCTCGTTGAATTGACAGACCTTCTCGGTGACCTGCCCCTTGAGATCGTGAACCTTTCGAGTTTCCCTTCGGTGAAAGTAGTCGATGAGACGGGTAACACATTTACCGAGAATGCCCATTTGAAGGCATCGCAATATGCCAAGCTTGTGGGCGAATATGTTTTGGCAGAGGATAGCGGGCTTGTTGTGCCGGAACTCAAAGGGGCTCCCGGTGTCATCTCGGCTCACTACGCAGGCAAACACGGTGACGATCAAGGCAATAACACCAAGTTATTGGCAGAGCTTGCCAACACCCCCGGCGATCAACGCCACGCCTACTATATTTGCATTGCAGCACTGGCATCACCCACCGGCGAGATTATCAGCACAACCGAGGGGCGTTGTCACGGGCGTATCTTACGGGCTGCTCGCGGGGATGGCGGTTTCGGCTACGATCCCCTCTTCGAGGTTACCGAATTCCACAAAACCTTCGGCGAACTCTCCTTGCGAGTGAAACAAGCCCTCAGCCACCGTGCCAAAGCGGTGATGCAGTTGCGACCGACAATCAGAAAAGTTGTTAGTTGTTAGTTGCTGGTTGTTAGTTGAAGACAAATCGCTTCCCCATACAACTAACACCCCACAACAACTACCTTCACTAACAACCAACAACCAACAACTAACAACTACTCATGGATCCAATTTCGATTTCTACTTGGTCTTTTGGTATCGTTGCTGCTCGTGCGGTGGCGAAAGCCTTTGGCGAGGGGCGTAGCGTTCTCGATGCCGTGATTGCAGGTGCCGAAGCCGTTGAGGATGACCCGTCGGTAACATCGGTTGGTTATGGCGGTATGGCGAATAGCATCGGGACGGTGTCGTTAGATGCTGCGGTGATGGATGGCAGAACGTTAGATTGTGGGGCAGTGGCAGGGGTCGAGAATATCCGGCATGTGGCTGCCCTTGCAAAATTGGTTTCTGAGAAAACTCCGCATATCTTGTTGGTCGGCAAGGGGGCGGAGTGGTTTGCGTTGCAGAATGGCTTTCCGTTGCAATCGTTGCTTACACCCGACACGGTTGCCCTTTGGGAACGCAATGCCCATCGCATGATTGAAGCCGAACCGTGGACACACGACACCGTAACCGTTTTGGGACGCGATGCTAACGGAAACCTTGCTGGAGCGTGTACCACATCGGGCCTATCGTACAAGTTACCCGGACGGGTCGGCGATAGTCCCATTATCGGCTCTGGGTTATACGTCGATAACGAAGCAGGTGCAGCAGGTGCAACGGGTGTCGGCGAAGAGATCATTCGGATTGTGGGGGCACAATTCATGGTCGAACAAATGCGACACGGAAAATCGGCCCAAGAAGTGTGCGAACTCGCTGCCAAACGCCACCACACCACCGCCAAACGACGTGGAAAAAATCCCGTCTCGATAGCCTTCATCGCAATAGACCGCGACGGCATGATAGGGGCTGCCGTCACCACCCACTCCGCCAAATTCCAATACGCCGTCACTCGCGGAGTCAAAGTCGAAATGCACGAAGGGAAGGTAATCGAGGGGTGAGGGGGTTGGGATAAAATTAAAGAATCCAGTCGAGAAAACGCGAAGTGAGTTGACCTGTCTTTCCCCTCTCCCCTTGTGGGAGAGGGGCAGGGGTGAGGGGTAAAGCTATGGGAACTCCCTGAAGAGATAATCAAACCAGAAAGGCCACGAGCCCCGAACGTGAGTGAGGGGAGTTGATAGCGTTTCAGTTTTGTTAGTGTTTACTCCGGTCACTTACGTTTTCGGCTCGTGGCCTTTCTGGTTTTTTCGCAAAACTTACTGGGGCAACAGAGTTTTACCCCTCACCCCTGCCCCTCTCCCACAAGGGGAGAGGGGAAAGGCACATCTCTAAAATTCTCTCACCCGATCTTCTACAAGCCTTACCCACGCCAACGGGTCGGCATTATCTTCGGGGCTTCCATACGCGGGAACAAGAATATACCGCGAAGCCAAGCCAAATTCTTCGGCAGCTTGGGCGTGATGAGGGCTATCGTCGACTAACCAATCGATGTTGATGCGTCGCACATCCTTCCAAATCGAAGGGATTTCGTCCCACGAATACGATTCCTGAAACCATTTCCCCAAACCCGATACCAAAGCCTTATCCACATAACGCCGAGAACTCACCAACCATAAAACCAACTCAAACTGCGACCCCAACCGATCCAACAACTCCGCACATCCAACCCGCATTTGCCAACCCACAACCCCACCCTCACCCGTCAAAGGAACCCCTAAAGTCTCATCAAGATCGAATGCGATACGCATGAAATGCTCCTATTGATGATGTTGGCATAAACTACCAATATCATCAAGTTCTTGTCCCAACACAAACATATCCGCCCTCACCCAACACAACGAACTCCGACCGTTCCCAATTCACCAATATCGGATCTTCGTCGTGATAGAGAAAAAACTTCCACAACGTTAGGAATACACCCCACGTCGTTAAATACGTATGGTCTCGATGGGTCACGAATAACACCGGAAGTTCGTCAGACCACGACAACACACTCCGCAAAAATTCGACAACTGGGTCTGGCTCGGCGACTACTTCTCCTCGAACCCACCTGTACCAAACAGATTTCCAATCCGGCCCAACATGTTCGGGATGCCGAGACCAATGATGTTGAGGAAGTTGGTTTGTTTTTTGTACTGGTTCCGCTTTATCAACTCATTCCAAACAAGTTGTGCTGATTCGATGCTCAGTTCTCGGACTTGGGGTCGAAGCTCTTCTGAAATTGCTTGTGGCAATTTGAAGAAAAACCAATCCTGTTCAGGAGAAATTTCACGAGTTACTAATCGATCAAGCATTTCAGCCTCTTCGGAATAAATACACCTCTCGAATGTCTACTGAACAACGCTGTAGTATTGCCCAGAGATTCGACAACGAAGTTCGCTTCATCCCTCAGCAGTTTACTCCCCAATCGACTTTCGGATAGCTTTCACGGTGACGTCGGCTCGGATGTCGATGATCTTCTTTCCGCGTTCGATGGTCTTTTCTAGGGGTGCGAGTTCGACGCCGTTGATAGAGAATTTCTTGGCTGCTTGGCGTTGTTTTGCTCGAATGAGGGTTGGATCGACAACGGCGAGTGTGGCACTAACCGAATAGCTATCGTGGATTCCTTCGTCACCTTCTTTGATTCCTTGATCGACAAGCCATTCCTCGGCGGATTCGTCATCGTAGTATTCGGGGATAAAGTGAACCTTTGTTTTTCCGTCGGCCCATTTTTGGTTGAGGGTCTTCGCAACGGCTTTCATCCCCTTTTGGTTTCCGGTGCTATCGCCAATCAACACGATATTACGGAACCCGTGCGTGCGGAAGCTGGCACAAATGTCGATGAGGAGCCGTTGGTAGGTATCTTCCGTCAGACTAATCGTTCCCGGAAATTTCATGTGACCCTCTGGAGGATCGATACGCCCTTCGGGAACAAACGGAACAATCGGTGCGACAAGTGCGTTTCCGAGCTTGCGTGCGATGGCATCGGTCGTGGCTCGCAGAATGTAATTGTGCTTGCCCGTCACGACATAAGGCCCGTTCTGCTCAACACCGCCTGTTGCAATAATCACCGTCGTTTTTTTATCCTTGAGAGCATCGCGTACTTCCATCCACGTCATCTCTTCCACGAAAACCGTATCGTGGGCTGCAATCGGTCGTTCATCGGGTGGCTTAACGGGTTCGGGTGGCAACGCACTCGCAACCAGAAACCCCGTAACCAGACAGACAACCGCAACGCAACCCGTACCGAAAAACCGTGAATTCATATTCAAACTCTCGCCTGTGAGATTGTTTATAAGAAGATTAGGAAAATTACACCGAGTGCGATTTCATTTTCAACCGATTCTCGAACGGTTTGCACAAGGCTGGGATAGGAATGAGTTCAAAGTGGGGCAATCCCGAAACTCAAGCACAGCATCCATTCCGATCTTCGATTTGTCAAACGAGGGTGCAAAAATTTGTTCAAAAAGGTAAGCCGTGTGAAAATCAGATTTGAATTTTTTTCGCTTGGAGAGGGATAACCCTACTTTGGAACCTCTTTGCCAGTCGTCCAGAAAATGGCATTGGTGATGAGCTTGATAAAGTTGGCATCCTCGAAGTCTTTTTGATGCCCTAACGAGGTGTAGAATATGCGACCCTTTTTGTATTCGCGAACCCATGTAATGGGTTCGGTTTCGGTGCCGTTGTTCCCGTTCATCAAGACGGTTACATCCTTGGCGAGGTCGGGATTTTTGTACAAGCTCCCTACCGATTTGAAGGGTTTCACCCCTGCTAGTATCGGGTGCGACTCACCCTCTTTGGTGGCCTTTGTTTCGCACAATGGGCCTTCTTTGTAGTGCCCCTTGTAATTCCCGCCGAGAACTTCTTTATCCATTTCGAGCCACTTTTGAAAGCCGTGACTGGCCGTGCGAATCGCTACGATAGGCTTACCGCTTGTCGCGTATTTCTTGATCCGTTCGAGATCGTCACCTTCGACCGTGAGGCGTCGCGTGAAGAACACGGCGACATCGCATTTATCGAGTTGATCGAGTCCCGGTAGTTCGCTATCGGTTTTGCGGAACGCTCGCACACACTCGATAAGGTAGGTCGATTCCAAATGTTTTTGCAACAGGGCGAGTGATTCGTCGGACTTATACTCTAACGATCCCGATATTAAAAGAACCTTGAGCTTTTTCTCGGCGGGTTTGGGGTCGGGACCGCCTTTTGGTTTATCTTTAGGGTCGGGGAGTTGCAGGTAGGCAAAGAGGTCACGCACTTGGTCATCGCTCAAATTATCAAGCGCCTTTTCGGGCATGAGTGATAACTTGGAGGGTAAAATCTCGTCGATCTGGTTTTTCGCAAGGGTTGTGCGAACCTCTTTATTTTCGATGACGTTGATAATCTCAATTTTCTCGCCCGCAGTTTCCTTCACAAGGCCAACGAAGCTACGCCCATCTAGGGTAGTCACTTTCGAGGAAAGGTATTCGGGACGAATATAAAGCGAAGGGTCTACAATGTGTGTTAGTAAATAACCCCTATTCTTGCGGTCGGCAGTGGTGAGGTCGGGGCCAATTTTCGACCCTTCGCCAAAGAGGGTATGACACACCGCACAGTTCTTCTCAAAGAGTTTCTTTCCTTCGGTGGCGTTGCCTGAACCTTTTCCAAGTGCGATATTCAACCACGAAATACGGGCTTGCTTTTCTCCTGCCGTTGCGGGTGCTATCTCACCCCAATTTTTGCGAACAAGGGTATCGATCTTCTCGTTCTTGAATTCTTTCAAGGGTCGAAGCTGATCGATTGTGATTTCCGTCACGGGTATTTTTTTCTCGTCAATCGCTTTCAAAAAGGCTTCTGCTGATTGAGGACGTGAAAGCAAAAACGCACGGGCAGCGTTGCGTAGCGTTCCGGTGAGTTTCGGATAGCTTGTAAGGACATCTTCTGCAATCGAAGTATCGCCAAACCGTCCGAGGTCTTCGAGGGCACTTTGACGTACCCCATCGGTTTTCCCGTTGTTGAAACGATCTCGCAGAATGGGTATCAATCGCCGGTCACCCAATTCCGTGAGGAGCTTGATGGCATTAGTCTTGTCGGTCGATTCGGTTGTTGAACTCGCAACGATGTGCAAATCGTTCAGCGTTTCCGTGTCACCCAAACGGGCTGCAATCTCTCGTATCAACGGGGTTTTCTTTTTCTTGAAGTCCGCAAGAATTTGAGCGAAAGGTTCGGGAACCCCTTTGTGTGTACTCCCGCGAAGAGCTTCGCTGATTCCGTTCAGAAGGCGATTCTGGGAATTCTCATTCGGAGCGAGGGCCAACAGTTGCGAGAGTGTCTTCCAATCGTCGGGTTTATCTTCACTCGCGTAGCGTCGGGCAAGGCGTTGGGTGACCGTGTTTTCAAAAAGGGTCGATTTCCAGATGTCGGGTGACTTCAACAGTTCCAGAATCTCGGCACGGCCGCCTATGGCATGTCCCTCAATCGCCCACCATGTCACCAACGGAATATGGGGGTCGGTGCTGGCATCGGGGCTTTTCCAAATCCCTTCGAGAAGGGCAATCCCCTGTTTGGGCGGGAGACGTTTGGCCGTGCAAGCCACCTGCGAAAGTACAGTCAAAGATTTCTCTTTTGTCGCTACAGTCTTCACAAGGGGATATAACGCTTCTGGGATGGTTTGATTATCCCCCAGAAGGCGAATGGCCCATGCCCGCACATGCTCAAAGGGGTGTTTGAGAGCTGTGGTCCAATCGTTTTGCTCAAGTGCATTGCACAAATTCAAAGTCCAAAAGGCTTCCAGTGCCAAAAGTTCTTTCTCTTCGTTCATCCACTTGCGTAGCGTACCGAAAGTGTTTTTATCTTTGCGATCACCGAGAATCCGTCTCGCCTCAGATCGCCACCATTTATTCGGATGTTGCAGGTACGCTAAGAGTTTGTCATTTGTCAGACCATTCAGGTCAACGGTCTTCTCGGCTTTCATGTCGCCGTACTCAAGCCGATAAATTCGCCCGTTGGTCTTGTCCCAATTATCGATAGGATCGAGGTGGGCAGCCCGTTTATCATACCAGTCTGCAATATAGATACACCCATCGGGCCCAAGCAAGGTATCGACCGGCCGAAACCAATTATCGTTTGCGATGATTAAATCCTTCCCATGCTTTGCGGTGAAGCTAGAGCCTTGAGGGGTCATCTTGTGCGAGTGGATTGCATTCGACAAAAGATTCCCCGCAATGTACTGCCCGCGATACTCTTCGGGATAACGGTCGGCATCGTAAAGAACCCCTCCGCAAGTGACGTGCCCGCCTTTGAAACCTTCGTAAGGTACATGGTCGAAATACCCGTAACTGTGCGGATTGTGCAACGGGCCATGCTTCGAGAATCCCTTGACGTAGTAACCCCCTTGCACATGATGGAGCATTGCTTTTCCGCCCCAATTTGTCCCCGCAAGGCAACGCCCGACCCGATCAAAATCAAGGCCGTAAGTATTCCCGCCCCCTTCGGCAAAAAGCTCGAAGCGTTTGCTTGCAGGATGATAACGCCAGACCCCTTGTTGAAACTCAATCGGGTTTGCTTTGGGATCGGCAGGATTGGAAATCTTCGCGGTGACGGTGCTACCGTGTGCCCCATAAAGCCACCCGTCCGGCCCCCACTGTAAGGAATTTGCATAACTGTGAGAATCTTCCATCCCGAACCCACTGAGCAGAACGTCCGGGTCGCGGTCGGGCACGTCGTCATTATCTTTATCGGGGTAGAACAAAAGGTACGGAGGTTGCACAACGTACACCCCACTGTTGCCAACGCAAAAACCTGTTGCAAGGTTTAACCCACTGATAAAATCGTGCGTTTTGCGGAATCGGCCATTCGCATCGGGATCAGAATAGATCGTGATTTTGTCGAGACCTTTTGGCCCACGCGGAGGAGGTTTGGGAACCTTATCCCAAATCGTCCGCAGGTATTGGTCTTGCTTGATGGCTTTGAGACCGGCAGGGTTCGGGTACTGCAAATACTGCAACACCCACATCCGCCCCTTTGCGTCAAATGAGATGCTCAAAGGCTGCCGCACTTCGGGTTCAGCTGCCACCGTGCGAACCGAAAACCCTTTCGGAAGCTGCATCCGTTTTGTGGCTTCTTCCGGAGTAAAACCCTGCGAAAAAAGGTTACTTACGCAAAGAGTGAATAAGGTCAACGCAACCAAGAATCGATTCATGTTCGGTATCCCGAAAAGGAGAGGGGGATATTGTAGAAGGTTGCCCAGAAGGGAGAGGAAACTGTTAATCCAAGAGCTTGCCCTTTCCTTAGCCACCCATTAACGCGAGATACCCCTCCACGGTGAGTTTGGCTCCGGCTTCGAGGGTTGTGGGGGCCTTTTGGTAACCGGCGTGGTGGAGTTTTTTGAGGGTGGCTTGGGTGTAGTTTTGGTACTGTTTTTTGAGACCTTCGGGCATGTCGATAAATTCGATCTTGGGCTCTTTGCCGAGGGCAGCGAAGGTGGCTTTCGCAAGGTCCAGAAACGTTCTTGCTTGTCCCGTACCGCTATTAAAAATTCCGCTTGCACGACGTTCTTGGAAAAACCAGAGCATGTGGTCTACACAGTCTTCGACAAACACGAAGTCGCGTAACTGTCCCCCATCGGGGTAAGCCGGATCGGTCGAACGAAATAGCTTCACGACGCCAGCATCTCGAATCTGTCGAAAGGAATGCCAGATCACACTTGCCATGGAACCTTTGTGGCGTTCGCGTGGCCCGTAGACGTTGAAGAATTTCATGCCTGCCCACGTTGGCGGGAGAGGTTGCTTTTGGCTCACTTGGTCGAGGGCCCAAATATCAAAATCGTTTTTGCTTTTGCCGTAGAGGTTCATCGGCTCCAGTTCGGTCGGCAAAGTGTGGTCGTCGAACCCTTTGGAACCATTCCCGTAGGTTGCGGCACTGGAGGCATAGATAAACGGTTGTTGATACGTTGCACACCAATTCCAAAGGGTCTGTGTGTAATTCACGTTATTGGCAAGCAGGTAATCCCAATTGGTCTCGGTCGTTTTACTGCACGCCCCCAAATGGAAAATGCCATCGAGTTTGAGGGACGATTTCTGAATCTCGATCAAGAATTGGGTGTGGTCGAGAAACTGGAATCGATCCAAGCCAACAAAGTTACCCGTCTTCGCAACCACAAGAGGATGATCGACCAGCAAAAGTTCATGCCCAAGTTTTGAGAGCCGATGGGCCACGTGCGAACCAATAAACCCCGCAGCCCCTGTAATTGCAATCATCCCAATAATCCTTGTAAAACCTGACTTTGATCGAAGGCAAGACTATAGGGATATGTTATCGAAAAAATGGCCCTTCGAGTCCGCTTGGTTTCACGAACCCCAATAGATCAGCCATGAGCCATCTTGTTGTGGGCCGATTCCTTCAAAGTAAACGTGACCAGCATCAAGGCAATCGAGGTCAAGTTCGCGGTCTTCACCGAATTGAATGCGTGCAGCCCGTTCGGTATCTTCTATCGCTTGGCGAAGTTGTTTCACGGTAAAATAACGCCCGTTTGGTGCTTCGTGGCGGACGGCGACTGCTTCGGAAATTAGGTTCAGATTACGCAGCACAATGTGACCACCCACGAAAGCAACCGAGTCGAGTTCTTCGTCAGTTAGCGGACAAAAATCCTGCTCTTCGGGGAGGTAGTGTTTGATCTCAAACTCAAATCGCATGAGTTGCACCGTTTTCCAATTCGGTGGGTTATCTCGGTCGAACAATTCACGATCTGGGAGATTGAAGTCAATGCGGAGCCACCCACTCAACCCATTGAAAAACGCCAGTTCAGGGTGCGGATCAACTGGTTTACTCATCGGGATTCGCTCTTCAAGGTATCAAACTCCTGATAGTTTATTCAGGAATGGCATCCGAAATCCGTAAAAGAATCCCCTTTGTGAACCGATTGGGGGGTGCTATAAATCTAAACAGTGACGGGACGCACTGAGGGGAGGTTGGACAGAATTTTCGCAATTTTTGCGCAGACCTGTCAAATTGTGACCAATTGGCTCGTCATATAGTTATCACAAAGGCTTCCTCTCCGGAGACCATCATATTATGAAGCGTCTATTCGCTCTGATTCTTGTTGCCACATTTGGTTCTGTTCCTTCCTTGTTTGCACAAGACAAAATGAAGGAAGAAACTGCTGCCAGCGTTGAAAAGGGCCTTATCTGGCTCGCGAAACAGCAACGTAGCGACGGCTCGTTCGAGGTCGCTGGTGGACAGAACCCCACGGCAATGACCGGTATTGCAGGCATGGCATTCCTTCTCGAAGGTTCGACCATCAAGGAAGGCAAGTACAGCCAGCAAATTAAGAAAGCCACCGAATGGTACATGAAACGGAGCCAAGCCAACGGTCTTTTGGCAAACCCCGCCAACCCGATGGAAGCCAGCCGGTACATGTACGGACACGGCTTCGGACTGATGTTCCTCGCTTGTGTATACGGCGAAGAAGAAGACGAAAAGCGTCGTAAAGACCTCGAAAAAGTTCTCACCAAAGCGGTTGAGTTCACGGGTAAAGCCCAAACCGATAAAGGCGGTTGGGGTTACGTTTCCTCTTCGGAAGGTGGCGGATTCGACGAAGGCTCGGTGACAATCACCCAACTGCAAGGTCTTCGCGCTGCTCGCAACGCCGGGATCGTTGTACCCAAAGGGGTTATCGACAAATCGGTCGAGTACCTCAAGAAATCGACCGCTCGCGATGGTGGCGTGATCTACTCTCTGCACAATGCAGGGGGTGGCGTGGGTGAAGCTCCGGGATCGGGTCAACCCGCTCTCACCGCAGCAGCCGTTGCTTGTGCCTTCTCGCAGGGGGAGTACAAGTCCGAATTCGCCAAGAAGTGGCTCAAGTTCTGCCAAACGCGGATTCCGTTCGGTAAAGGTCGTGTCAACGGACACGACGAATACACCACCTATTACTTCGCACAAGCGATGTACGTTTTGGGAGATGACGGTTGGGAAAAACTCTTCAACGAAAAGAACGGCATGAAGTGGACCGATTTCAAAACGGGTATCTTCTCGCAGATTATGAAATCGCAACAGTCCGATGGTAGCTTCTCGGGTGGTGGTGGATGGGGAGCCGGTTCGGTGTTCACCGCTGGTGTTTACTTGACCATCATGCAACTCGAAAATAACACCCTTCCGATTTACATGCGATAAGCACAAGCTCGGGAATCGGTAAGAAAAGAGGGGCAGATTCACAACGTGAATCTGCCCCTCTTTTTGTTTCAATCCAGTCGGGTTATTGTTAGCCCGCCGCGATGCCGATCAGCATCAGACCTGCCATTCCGAGCAGAGCAACGATACTCAAAACCGTTCCGATGATAGGGAACATCTTGAAGCGATTCGGTTGCAAAAGACCGACGATTCCGAGAATCAGCGAGACGACAAACCCAAACCCCGAGAAGCACACTCCCCCGCCCAGCATCATCGTTGTGGGTGATTGATCGTCGTCAAGTGCGCCGGGATTTTCAACCTCGATGGCAGCACTGATGGCAATCAGGACGAAAAAACCAAGCCCCGACAAGATCGCAATAATTACTGAGATAACACCCAGACCGGAATGAGAGGGACGTTCCCGTCGTCGCCAATCGTCACGGTCGTAATCGTCGTCATCGTAACGATTTCGGTTTGGCCGGTCGTAGTCGTCGTACCCTCTTCGGTTGGGTTGGTCGTAATCGTCGTAATTCATAAGGCAATCTCTGGTGAATAAGGGAGGGTTTACTTACCAACAAGTTCCAGAATGAGTTTAACCGCCGTCCCCTCTTTCGGAAGAAGCTCGGCATTGACTTCGAGTTTCAAGTTCTTTTCGTCTTTCATGGTCAGGGAACTTTGCAAAACGGTTTCGTCGGTCACAGGGAATACCGAAATGAGTGTTCCCGAAACGTCAGCCCCGTAGGTTTCTTCAGCCTTTGTAGGATCGACTTTGGTCATTACCGAACCGGTGAACAAAAAGGTTGTGTCCCGAGGGAATGCTTCTTTCGTTTTCGGATCAATCAAAAAGCGATGGATCGAGATTTTCTTTGTTCCGGTGCCGTCGGGAATCTCCAAGAAGATTTTGACTTCCGGACCCTTTGCTGGTCCCATTTCGCCGCGAGCAGGCTTACCCGCTTTCCCGCCAAGCGATTCGAGTGCTTTATGCACATCGCTTGGCTTCACATCGATACTCACAACGGTTTCGTGAGCCTTTTTCCCTTTCGGGTGAGGCCAACAGGCAATCACTTCAATCGGGTAAATCTCGTCTTTGAGAACTTTACGCGGTGCAACTTTGGCATCGATGATGACTGCTTTTTTATCCTTGTCAATCTTGATTCCTGTTACTTCCTGTGCAAGGACGGTCGAAGTCAAACCTGCCACCAACAAACCCAATAGAAACCGGCTCATCGCTTGAACTCCTTGTGGTCGTTCTGGGAAAAGTTACCCTAATTACTGTAGGCCACAAACGAAGAGTGGGTAGACACAATCGGATTCGGGAATCGGGGTTGGGTGTGGCAACGATTTAGGGTGGTTTTCTGGAAAGGTCGTAAATTCTCGGTACTCCGGTCGCTAACGCTCCCGGCTCATGGTCTTTGCGGTTTCGGTAAACTCTGGGTAAAACCCGTAAAGGCCACGAGCCGGGAGCGTTAGCGACCGGAGGCCCTCGGCTATCGACGCCCTAAACCGTTGCCACACCCCCTGATTCCTCGATCCTCGATTCAAGCTCAAGTTCCCGACATGAAAAGACCGATGAAAGGTAAATTACAGGACGTTGCTAGTTTGGGCGAGGATTGCCATGAGTACCGGTTTGCTTCCCGATTGGATGATTGAACGCGATGTGAAGATTGAGCCGTTTGCTTCTCAACAAGCTCGACCGGGGGCGATTTCCTACGGCGTGACCAGTTACGGCTACGATGTTCGCGTAGATCGTCATTATAAGGTTTTCACGAATGTTCACGGGGCACTGATCGACCCAAAGAATTTCGACGCCCGATCCTTTGTCGATGTCGTTGCCGATTATTGCATCATTCCACCCAACAGCTTTGTTCTTGCCGAGACCGTTGAGTACATCGAGATTCCGCGAGACGTTCTGGCAATTTGTATTGGCAAATCGACCTATGCCCGTTGCGGTGTGGTTGTGAATATCACCCCGCTCGAACCGGAGTGGCGTGGCCGAGTGACGATTGAGTTAAGCAACACGACCCCTCTCCCCGCCAAAATTTATTCGGGCGAAGGGATTGCCCAAATGATTTTTTTCCGAGCTGCGGGAGTTTGTCGCACAAGCTACGCCGACAAGAAAGGGAAATACCAAGACCAACCGGGGCTGACCCTTCCTTTGGTGGACGGGTTGCAAGGATCGTAAACCGAACCCCATTTCGATAGTATAACTTCTGCCCATGTTGACTTTCTCAACGAGGTTATCCCATGTCTGCTCTGAAATCTCTTGTTGCTACTGGTACAAAACTCTGGCTCGATTCGATTGACCCCGACGAGATTAAACGCAATCTCGGCTTTGGGGCAACGGGTGCAACATCGAATCCTATTATTATCGCCGACCTCATTCAAACGGGTCGCTTCGACTCGCAATTGAAAACGCTGATTGCCGAGGGTAAGGACGATGAGACCATTGCTTGGACCTTGACCGATAGCCTTGTCAAGTCTGCCCAAGAATCGTTTCTTGGGGTTTGGGAAAAGACCAAATGCGACGACGGTTGGGTGAGCTTTGAGCTTGACCCGTTGCTCGAAGACCCGACCCGAAATCTTACCGTCGCTGAACAAGCCCGACAGTACATTGCCCTTGCCAAGAAATGGGCTGCCGGTCACAAAAACCGGATGATCAAAATCCCTGCAACAGAGGGTGGCCTTGCTGCTATCGAAGAAATCGTTGCGGCGGGGATTACCGTAAATGTGACCCTGATTTTCACGAAGCGTCAGTATTATGCTGCACGCGACGCCGCCTGGAAAGGGGCACAGCGACGCCCTGCCCTCGATCAATTTAAGAGCGTTTATAGTATCTTTGTCAGTCGCGTCGATGTGTACACCGAAAAGCATGTACCGACCCTCAGCCCCGAAGCACAAGGGTTAGTCGGTATCGTGAATGCCAAACAGATTTGGCAAGAGAATACCGAGTTCTGGGCCGCAAAGAATCTCCCCTTGAAACAGGAGATGATCTTCGCCAGCACGGGTACGAAAAAGCCAAGCGACCCCGCATGGAAGTACGTCGAAGCCTTTGCCGGTTCCGACATCGAGACCAACCCACCCAAGACCAATTCCGACATCGAAAAGACCGACAAGACTTTCACACGCCAAGTCGATAAACTCCCCAGCGAAAGCGTCTTGAAAGAGATCGCCGAGAAGGTGAACTACGAACACTTGGAAGAGACCCTGATGAAAGAGGGTATCCAAAAATTCGCCGACCCGCAAAAGGCTTTACTGGCATTGATCGCAAAGCAACGGGGCTGAGTGTGAGCAGCTTAAACTGGCATAGTGTTTGTTGTGACAAATGCCGTTATTTGCCTAACTAAATCATCCCACGCGCACGTCGTTCTTCGAGAGTTCATCGTAATCTGGAATTGATTTTTGTTGAGAATTTGAACGCCAACGTCGATTCCTAAGTAGTTCGTCACTTTCACAAAACCTTTCCTTTCCTCTCTCAGGTTGGAGATGTGGGCGATACACCCATCTAACGAAGTTCGATACCTCCGAATGCTGATATTGTTGGAAGGGGCCACAAATTCCAACATCATTATGGGGTAGGGTTGGCGATTCCAATTTTCGATACGAACTTGTCGCTGCCAAACACGATACTCGTCCGCAGATTCTTGGCCAGTAAACTCACAGGTATGAATTGGAACACACCACACAAGTGTTAGGTGCTTCTCGTCCAGTTCACCCTTGAGATGATCGTGATAGGGACTGGGAACAGCAACAACCGAGTCGAACCCATACGCATTGTTCACAGTCAGATTTGTCTTGATCGGCGGAATCATTCCAGATGCAAGGCTCGAAGCAACCGTGTCGAGAAGCTGGATGGCGAACTCGGAATCTTCCACCCCGTCAGAGGTTGTGAGCAAGTCGGGCAGAACACCACGCACAGAGCGAAAATAGTAATGGATCGTTCCACCACCCAAGACAAGGGCAGAGTAGAATGTGGCCGGTGTCAGTCGTCTTGCAACACCGAAATGCTCGCGGATGGCTTTCATCGGGATCATCGCAATTTTCCGCCTCGTTCTCACACGCTTTCGTCGTCTGCGTCCCAATCGATTTCCGGTGGGACTTTCACGAGCGCATTATGAAAGAATTCGCTCAGTGACCTCGCAACAAGTTTCGCTTCTGCAACCAATTCCTCACCCGTCGAACCACCATCGTGGTAGATTCTGTAAATCGCGGGATCAGGATTACCATCGGCCAGCACAAAGTATGGATTACCACTTTGGTTACCGTCTTCTGCCACGTTGATATAGCCGAGTGGTAGTATTAACATCCCCGGGTATTCTGTCTTCAGTGATTCCAGTTGCACTCTCTGCGGAGTTGACCACACAGCCCACCGAATATCGTCCGGGTCTCGCGGTGTTTGGTCTGTCCAACCTAAACGAATTCCACATAGGGGTACTTCTGCGATTAACTCTGCCAACCACAAAGGATATCGACCAGCAAACGCTTTTGTAAGTTCAATCAACTCAGCAGAACTTGCTACACGTCCTATTTGCCCCGCCCGAGTCGCTCGATGAGCCAACTCCCAAGCTACTTTCCGAAGCGACATCCAACCTTCCTCCCTCAGAGTACGACTTCCGCAGGTGTGAAACTGAGTTTTTATCTGCCACAATATCCGCCTAACGATTTGCTCCGTAATCGAGCCTTTACTTCCTTCCAGCTGCTTCCTGCTTTGGGATTCGCTTCGTACTCAGCGATACGGCGTTGAAGGTCTTGCTGTTGTGCTTCCGTTAGGGGTATCTCGGATTCTTCAACAGCGATACTGTCCCAAATTTCTTCGACCAAAAGGATACTCTCTGCCACGCTCATTCAATCAATGCCAAGATTTTTTAAGGTTGGTATCATTCTCCGAACTCCACAAGAGATGACTCTTTGAGCATATTGTACCAATCACGTTTGCGAGATGCTCAATAATGGGAAGAGGGTATTCAAAAATTTGCGGACCCGCAAAAGGCATTGATTGCAAAGAAACGGGGCGAGTGAGGAGAGGGGTTTACATTTACGTCTTCGTCACGGGATCAATCTGATCGACCTTCGGAGCTTCTTCGGGAGCTTTGTCGGCGGTGGGCATTTCGGGTTTGAAATCGCTCATCGGGAAATCGGTCTTGTGTGTTTCCTTCCAGAAGCACGCCAGAGCAATTTGACCGCATCGTTCTTGGAACTGGGCAGGGGTTTCCTGAAGTTCTGGGAAACGGTCAACGAATTCGAGCATTTTTAGATACTCGTCGTGATATTCACCCAAAATCCGTTTCGCCATGATCTTCTTGTCAGCCGGTTCCATGTAGGTTAGTTCAACGGCTTTGTCGATCCGTCCGGGGCGTGTTGAGATAAACTCCACAGAACCATCGGGCAGCTTTCGGGGCTTGCCTAATGCAGGGTCGATCTTGTCGATATCGTTGGTGGTGATAATCGTAAAGACCCCATCGGTTCGTTCGACCCCGTCGAGACAGTTCAACAAGCAGTCGAATGTCAGAGGGGCAAACATATCACGGGGTGATTCTGTATCCTTCTTCCCGTTGTCGTCTTTACCACTCGAACGACCACCCATCAGCATCGACATCATCCCTGATTTGCGAACGATATTTTCCCGACCGTGAAACACGTTATCAATATCTTCGATCAACGCCATACACGGCACGTTCACTTGCATATCGCTCCACGCCTTGAGGAGTTCGTGGTTGTTCATCTCGGCAAGGTTAAAAACATAAATCGGCATGTTCAGGTCTTCGGCAAAGGCACGGGCAAGAGCCGTTTTTCCAGTTCCCGGAGGACCGTAGAGCAACCAACCACGCTTCCACGGGATACCCTTCCCTTGATACCACTTGCGGTTGTTACGCCACAGTTCGATTTCCTGAATCAGGTCTTTGATCCGTTTTGGGAAAATCAAACTCTCAAGGGCACTGCCCTCGTGCAGGTGAACCTTTCCGAGCTCTTCGGGTTTCACTCCAAGCAAGCGATAGTAACCTTGTTGATACCACGCCAGCCCGTTTGAGCCGTGATTACGGTTGTTATCCTCGTTTTCGCGTTTGGGGACGTAGTGAATCACGAAACGATTCTTGTTCCGTTCTTCGCTATTGGCATTTTCCCACGACAGTTGGTTACTTTTATCGCATGCTGTCTTGAGCATCTCTTCGACGTTAATCGAACCTCGAAGGAACGTTACGGTCGAATAGATTTTTGTGCTATCTTCGCTATTGGCGTTTTGTTTGCTTTGTTTAGCTTTTGCTTCGACGGCATTACCATAATAAAAGGGAATCCAGCCACGCCAGAAAATCATATTCCGTGTGCCGAATTGCTCGTAAGAGACAAGGCCATATCGACCGTCTCTTCGGTGTGCGTACCAAGCTCCGTACATACGATCATATGTGCGAGACCGTTTGTAGTTAGCGATGAGGTAGGCAACCAGAGCGTTGTGGGCTTCTTCTGTGGGGATTTCGACCTGTTGAATAAACAGGCTACAAATACGCCACACGATCCCCTTCATACGGGTCCAGAATCCGGTGAGGATTCCGAGGATACCCAGTGCCGCTCCACCTGCCATAAACTTCCAAGCGTCTTCCATAGTGCTCCTGATAGGAGAATAATTTTTTCGTCCCCCGCGCGATTATATGCACAAGGTCAATACACCCACACTTCTACAAAGGATTGCGTAACGGGTCGATGTCAGATGCGATCCCAACGGGTGAAATTTATTCCCAAGATACCGATAGGGAGACAAGTTCGGGAATCGGGGTTCGGGGTTCGGGGAAAACCAAAACACGGGATGCGATTTGCCTTTTGCCTTTCCCGATTCCCGAACATCGACAGCGTAAGGTAACGCCACCGTACCAACCCCCTGTTTCTGCTTGCGAAACGCGCTTGCGTTCGTTAGCATTTCCTTCGAGGTGAACCGATGCGAACTTTACTTTTCCTGTTGCTTGGTTTCGTACTGGTCTCGTCGTTTTCAAAGGCGGACGATGTTCCCATTGTGATTCGTGCGCGTTACGATGGTGAGAATCTCAAATACACCAAGAATGTCGATACGGGGTTTAACCGGATGCTCGATCTGCTGAAGAGTTGCACTTACTCGGACGGCACAGAGTACAATGCAGCCGACTTCCAGAAAGCCCAAAGGGGTGACCACATCCGGTTTGCGTTCTCGTCAGCCGTCAAAGTCGCGATTGGTCGAGTCGAAATATCGGTGAAGGAAGTGGTCTTCGGTAGCGGCTCGCTTTGGGTACTTGATAAAGACGGCAAAGTCACCCGCCACGCCAAATACACCTTCAAAGAGACCGAAGCCTTCCGAAAGTGGAAAGAAGATAACCTCGCCGAACTGGACAAGTAAAGCTCGGCAATTGGGCTTCTCCCTTTGAGAATTTCTGGTCACGGTCGTTAGGTTTTGTGTGAAGGTTCGTTATTCCGTTAAGCCGAATTTAAGCCCGTTTGAACTGCCCGATTTTGTTGCACACACTTGCTAGATTTTCTGGCACGACTTTCTCATTTTTTCAAAACTTGCTGAAACATGTTGCACAAAATGCACGAGGATTTTGCAGAAAAAAACCTTTTTTGAAGATTTCTTAACTTTGTGTTGACACTCATTTTTGGCTTGTTACATTGCTATCACCTCTCCCGAATTATTTCGGGTTCTTTCTCAATGTTTTTTCCACACAACGGAGCCGACAAACGCTCCCGAGGCTTCACCCTGATTGAATTGCTGGTCGTCATTGCGATCATTGCCATTCTCATCGGGCTTCTTCTTCCCGCCGTCCAAAAAGTTCGCGAAGCTGCGAACCGTTCCACTTCTGGTAATAATCTCAAACAGATTGGGACCGCACTGCACAACTACGAATCGAGCTTCCAAGCTCTTCCGAACAACGGGACTATCGGCCCCTGGCCTTACCCGCAAGGATCAAGCGGTCGTGCGGCCTCTTGGTTGTATCAACTTCTCCCCTACATCGAACAGGATAACCTGTTCAACAACTTTACACCAACAACGGTTGTGAAAACCTACCTCGATCCGGGTCGTGGAAATAGCTCCGTCGCTACGACTGGCGACACCACAACCGCAACGGGTGGCTACGGAACGACGGCTATCGGACCGGTAACTGACTACGCAGGAAACTCCTTCGTTTTCACCCCACAAATACAACTGAGCGTATTCACCTCAAGCTATGCCATCGCAACGATTCCCGACGGTTCTTCTAACACCATGCTCGCAGGGATTAAATCGCTGCGCCCCTCCTCGCAATACCCAACCCGAGTTGGTTCTAACGGTGATCAGACAATTATGTGGGGTGGGAATGTTGAAGGAACCATTCGAAACGGCACAACCATCTTCCGCGACGGACCAACCACCGCTGTGCCAAACGGTAACTGGGGTGGAACCTATGCTGGTGGGACGATCTCCCTTTTCGGTGATGGTTCGATCCGTACCCTTCGCTATTCCACAACAGCAGCAGTGATGCTCGCTAACCTGACCCCAGCCGGTGGCGAAGTCCCGACCAACTAACCCTGCGAACCTTTTCGGTTCTCACACAATCTAATCTTGTAGAAAAATGAAGGGGAGTCACGCAGGTGACTTCCCTTCTTGTGTTTCGATTCGCAAAATAGACCTATCGCTTAATCTGGTTGAGGTGGGTGTGACCGTCGTTCCTGAAATTGCTAAGAATCCCCTACCCCTTCTGGATAATCCTGAATGGTCGAAGCCCCTTTCGATTGGTGGGGTGGAACTCGAATCTCGCTTTACCCTTGCACCCCTTGCAGGCTACACGAATCTTCCATTTCGACTAACCGTTCGAGAAATCGGAGGCGTTGGTCTATGTACCACCGACCTTGTCAACGCACGGGCCATTCTACTCGGTTCGCAAAAAACCTTAGAGCTTCTCGCAACGTCACCCGAAGACCGACCTCTCTCCGTGCAACTCTACGGCAACGAAGCCGAATATCTTGTCCCTGCTGCCCAATACGTGGAATCGCTTGGCGTAAATCTGATCGATATTAACATGGGTTGCCCTGTTCGCAAGGTTGTGAAGACAGGAGGCGGTTCTGCGATGATGTGCGACACAACGGGCACAACCGTCGAGCTAATCCGCAAGGTTGTCGAATGCGTAAAACTGCCCGTCACGGTGAAAATGCGACTCGGTTGGGATGAGAGTAACCTAACCGCCCCATACTTTGCGCGCGAGTTTGAGCAAATCGGGGTCAAAGCAATCACCATTCACGGGCGAACACGGGCGCAAGGTTTCTCCGGTGTCGTAGACCTCGACGGGATACGCCAAGTGGTCGAAGCCGTCGAGAATATCCCCGTCATCGGCAACGGCGATGTGCGAACCATACGCGATGCCCACCGCATGATAACGCAAACTGGTTGCGATGCGGTTGCCATCGGTCGCGGAGCATTGAGCAACCCGTGGTTTTTCCGGCAATTACGTCGTTGGGCACAAAATGGTGACCCCGGCCCTCGCGGAACTTATCAAGAACGATTGCACTTGATGAAACGCCACTTCGAGCGCGTGACCGAATGGCGTGGCGAACGGGCAGCGTGCTTGCAGTTCCGCAAAATGGCCGCATGGTATTGCAAAGCTCTCAAGACAGGCAAACAGATTCAGCATCAATTGGTGATGATCGACACCCCGAAGCTGCTGGACGACATCATCGCCCAACTCGCCGAAAAAGGCCCCCCTGCCGGTTGGAACGAAGCCGACGCAATGGACGCCAACATCCACGTTCCAAGTGGCCCAATCGCACACTGGTAAAAGCTAATTTTCCCTTTCGCAGATGGTCGATACAGGATAGAATGAGAGATAATAAAAGGGGTATACCAATGACCGTCGAACAACTCAAATCACAAATTAGCACCCTAACCCTTGAAGAGAGGGCCGAGATTGCCTCATTCGCGTTGGAATCGCTTGATACAGAGGAAGCTGAGAAAGAAGAAGCCGAGATCAAAGAAGCGTGGCGTGTGGAACTTGATCGCCGAATGCAAGAATTCCACAGCGGAGCCGTGAAAGATGGTCCCGCCGAGGAGCTGCTCAAGGAACTTCGAGAGTCGCGGATCGCTTAGACAACCCAACAAATTAATCGGAGGAATAAATGCCAAAAGAAGCCATTCCCGAATTCAACATGTCAAAGGAAGAAGGCTACGAGGAGGCATGGAAAGCCGAGATCGCACGACGGATCAAAGAAATAGACGAAGGGAAAGTCAAAATGATACCGATTGAGGAAGTGCTAAAGAAATTGCGAGAGCAACTTGCTGATTGTGGCCCGCCGAAGTAAGAGGAGGTTCAGGAAATAACCTGCCTGAGAAACTCGACAAAATTTGGCGAGTGTTCCGACCACAACATCGGTAAATCGTCGGGTTCTTCGGAATACTCGTGATCCCAGAAAAGTATCGGATATTCGCCGTCAGGTGATTGGTTACTCAAATCATAACAGTAATAACTCCCACCCCATGTATTCGCAAACGGGAGAATAGGCCCCGGTGCGGTTGTTTCCAAGTAAGGGAGCATTTCAGGAACCTTCTGAGACATATCCAAAACGCGAGCCAAACCAACGGTAAAGAGCCGAATGTAACCCACTTCCCCACCATTTGCCCGAAGCAAAAATGCCCGATGGCTTTCTGGAAAACGAAAGTTATATTCTTGCTCGAATCTGGAAATCCGAACTGAATACGCCGGAGGATTGAGTTTCGTATCAGGATGTGCAAGCACCAATGACCAAATCTCATCGGTTAGAATCGCCATTTTCAAAGGCTCCTTGTCTTGTCATAAATTACCAGATAGAAATACATTAGTGCAAAGATTAGGCCGGCTGCGCGAGCACCGGCGTTCGGGGTTTACCCCGCCTTCGACCTCGCGTGTTTCCCGTGAATTACGCAAACCGAGGCACCTGATTTTGTATCTCCCCTGATTCTCCCCCTAATTCTCTGGCGGGGTAAACCCCGAACGCCGGTACTCGCGCAGCCGGCCTAATCTTTGAACGAACATCTTCCTTTTGGGTATATCTACTCTCAACGCCCTACGCCGGTCGATGCCCAAATAAATGGCGGGCTTTGATGAGTTTCACCACGTTGGGGGGAACCATTGCTTCCCATGTTTCGTCGCCGTTGGCGATTCGCTTGAGAACGTCGCGGGAATCGATTTTCAGGCATTCTTGCGAATGGGTATCGACATCGACGATTCGACCGTTGCGGACGGCGTATTCGTAGAGAGGTTGGATGACCTCGGAGAATTGCAGGTTTTGCACGGTCAGCACTTTGCCGGTTTGTCGGTCGATGTAGGGGTAGACAATCACGGTCAAATCATTTCGCAACAGTCGGCCTAATGCTTCGAGAATCCCCCCGTCGAGGTGGGCATAGTATTTCGGGTCGAAAAGTTCGGGTATCGTTACTGCACCGAGGCCGACTGCCACCCGTTTAGACGTGAGTTGCCGGAGATACGCTGCCAATTTGTAGAACTCAGAAAAATCCGTTACCAACACCGTAAGACCCGCAGCCGAAAGGGAATCGGCACGGCTGAGGAAGTCGCGTGTATCAGGTGCGGAACGGTCGGCTTTGAGGTTTCGCATGGTGATTTCGGCGATACTCACTAAACGCGAATGATCCTCTTCGGGTAACATTTTTAGGAAACGCTCACGACCTGCTCGGAAGATATCGAGGTTCACATGCGTGACTGGGCGAAACGATCCCCGTTGCATCAATACGGGCCGTTTGTAGAAGAACTCCGAGGGGAGCATAACCTTTCCATCGGGGCCGAACATCGCTGCTTTGCTCAGACCTTTTTGGACGAGGTTCAGGCTCATCAAGCGATTGTCTATCGCACGGAAACCGATTCCCGAAAACTCGATCATGTCGATTTCGACCCGATCTGGATTCAAGCCGTCCATCAACGATTCGAGAAGTTGATCGGGTTCGTGATGCAGAAAAAACGCTGCGTACAACAGATTCACACCAATTATCCCGATAGCTTCTTGTTGGAGTACGTTGGAAGGGTCAAGCAATCGAACGTGAATCAGAATTTGGCTTGCTTGGTCACGGGGATAGACTTGGAAGCGAACTCCCATCCACCCGTGACAGTAATTGTTACCCTGATAATTACGCGCGGAGATCGTATCGGCAAAGGCAAAAAAAGCATGGGTATCGCCGCGAGAATCCGACAAACGCTGAATGTTGAGTTGGAATTCATGGTCGAGCATCGATTCGAGCCGTTCGCGCGAAACATACCGGTCGGCGTGTCCGTAGATGGCATCGGACACGGTCATATCGTAGGCGGACATGGACTTGGCCACAGTACCTGCTGCCCCACCCACTCGAAAAAACCAACGGACGACCTCTTGCCCTGCACCGATCTCGGCAAAGGTTCCATAACGCCGATTATCCATATTGATACGAAAGGCTTTGCCGTGAATATCAGGCCGTTGATCGTTCGGAACTGTCTGCGTTAGCATCGTAACTTTCTCCAAGAAGAATACCCCTAACATCGAAGGCTTTTCGGGACACTTGCAATATGTATAGTTTACCGAACCAAGAAAAGAGTAGAAGATTTGTTAGACCAGTGCGCAAGCAACGGTAGCACGTTTATTTAATCAAAAAAACCGTTGCTTGCGCACCGGTCTAACAAATCCGCTTTCTCTCCGTCAATACTCCTGCACAAGTAATTCGCCACCCGCGTTATACCACCCTGCCCCGTCAGCTTGGTAAATCCCGTGTGCATTTTGGGCAAGTGATTGCACAAGGCCGTTCACGATATTTTCAATCGTGATCTCGTTAGGATGGTCTAACGGTTTACGGAACGTAATCATCTCTTGGGTTTGAATAACCCGTTCCATAAGTGGGCCAGAATTGGGGGAATAGGTCAGCGTTTCGAGGTACGCTGCCCATGTGTTCAGATCGGCACGGAGATCGTCGGCATCGGTGAGGTAGCGGTCAATTAAGATGGGTGAACCAACGGGAAAACGGATTTCGGCAGCCGTCCAACCGAGATCGTCCCCTACAAAATGGAGTTGGGCTTTGTCATCGAACATGTGCAGACGCTCAGCGAGTTGTGCAGGTCGAAGGGTTGTTGAAACGCCACAAAAAAGCCGGACCCACATGCAGAAAAATCCAGAAGGTTAATTCGAGCTAAAGCGTATTTTACGACTTTCACGCCCAAGCGGATCGGCAATAAATTTCGCCCGGCAATGCGGGCAGAGGTCGAGGTTAATGGTTTGCGTTTGCGGAAGCTCGATCTCAAGTTGGGTCTCGTCGGCAAGCATTTCGGCAAATGCGCCGACCGAATCTTCGGAGAGGTCTTCCGTTTGAGGAAGGGTTTGATCTGGCTGAATAGAGATGGTGACGGAGTATCTTTGAGAATCCACTTTCGAGAGATCTTTTCCACAACTATCGCAGGTGTAATGTCGCATGGTTGGCCTCACTCGTTCCGTATTCCTTACTATTTAGGTTCGCAGATTCGATAGACCGCGTCAAGCGAATTATCGTCACATTCGTCGAAAAAATACCGCATATAATAAAAGGAAAAGTTAGCCCATATTTGGAATTTTCCATCTTGACATTTTTGCAATAACCGGACCTTAAGTTTTCTCCTTTGTCACTTTTTCCAAAGCAAGTTGAGGAACTTACAACGCTCGATTGTAAAGCTGACGCCATTGACGACGGCTAACCGACAAGATCGTTTCCACCCGATCTTATCCGAAGAAAATCGACTTTGGCACACCGGCTGCATTAGTAAACGCATCCACACTCAAGAGGAGACTGACCATGAATAGCCGAAACAAAAATCTGATCTGGCTGCGTGACCTGATTATCGATCTCTCGGTCACTCGTGATCGACTGGAATCTGCCGACGACGATTTCTCGGCCCAGATTGCAACGGAAGAACTGCATCGCTTATTAGAATGTGCCGAAACCGCCGTCCGTCGATTAGAACCATCCCGACAACCACATTATTCAACCGTTAGTTGACAGTTGATAGTTGACAGTTGACAGTGAAGGCACTAACTCGCAAAGTTCAAGGAAGAACCGTTAAGTATGTTGACCTTCCGAAGCAAATGTCTTTAACTATCAACTGTCAACTATCAACTGTCAACTATTTTTGATGCCTGAATTACAAACTGGAATACGACGTTTCTTGCTCGTTTGTGCGGGATTGGTTTTTGTTGCCTTTGCGTGGATCGGGGCGATTGCACCGGGCATTCCTGTCACACCCTTTCTCATCGGTGCCAGCTTCTGCTTTATGCGATCTTCGCCGAGGTTGCACCGGTGGTTGCTACGTTCTCCAGTCTTTGGCAAATTCCTGCGCGATTGGGAAACCCATCGCGGTATTCGCAAACCCATCAAAATACTCTCAATCTCAACCGTTGTCATTGTCGTGAGTTGCTCGATTATCTTTTCCGGATTGCCCGTCTGGGTGAAAGTCGTCATCGGTTGTTTGGCATGCGTCGGTATTACCACGATTCTGCTGATCCCAACGATTCCAAAAGAAGCAAGCCAAAAGGAATCAACGCAACCAAATCGGTAATTGAGAACCTTCGCCGCTACCCGAACCCCGATTCCCGAACCCCCTCTCTGTTCCTAAAATGGTTGTTTATTGAGCGATACGACTTACTAGGAGAGAATACGCAATGCCGTTGTTTGCTAAGGTTGAAACCAAAGACCTCGATTTTCCGGGGCTTGAAGAGGGGATTTTGCACTTCTGGGAAACCAACCAGATTTTCGAGAAGAGCAAAGCCAAAAATGCCAACTCAACCAAGCAATGGTCGTTCCTTGATGGGCCTATTACTGCCAATAATCCGATGGGTGTCCACCACGCTTGGGGACGCACTTACAAAGACCTTTACAACCGTTATTTTGCCATGACCGGTCACCAACTCCGGTATCAGCAAGGTTTCGATTGTCAGGGTTTGTGGGTCGAAGTCGAGGTCGAAAAAGCTCTGGGCTTGAAATCGAAACGGGATATCGAAAACCTTGTCGAAGGGGATGTTGAAGCCTCTATCGCTAAGTTCGTCCAGTTGTGCAAAGACCGTGTGAATCAATTTGCCCGTGTGCAAACCGAGCAATCGATTCGGTTAGGGTATTGGATGGATTGGGATCGAACCAACGAGGATTGGGCCAAACCCGTTGACGAGCGGAAGTCCTATTTCACGATGTCGGAAGCCAACAACGTCACGATCTGGTCTTTCCTCAAGAAATGCCATCACAAGGGACTGGTTTACAAAGGCTTTGACGTAATGCCGTGGTGCGGACGTTGCGGAGTCGGTATCTCCGAAATGGAGATGAAGGAAGGCTACAAAACTATCGAACACCGTTCGGCGTTCGTGAAGCTCCCGCTCAAAAATCGACCGGGTGAAAATCTCCTTGTCTGGACGACGACTCCGTGGACCTTAACGAGTAACGTCGGGGCTGCGGTCAATCCGAAACTTACCTACCTTCAAGTGAAACTCAAAGACGAAATCTATTACGTTTCTAAAGGGGCTTTCAAACTTAACAGAATGGAGTCTGGCGAAGGTGAGGAAGAGGGCGACAACTCACCAAAAGCAGGTGGAAAGAAATCGAAACGCGAATGGATCGACGGCGTACCACACCTGAAATCTATCGAGCAAATCTTCAAGGAAAAAGCAGGCAAAGAAGGTTTCACAATCGTCGGCGAGCTTCTGGGCGAAGCCCTTCTCGGTTGGGAATATGTCGGCCCCTTCGATGATCTCCCTGCCCAAAATACCGGTTACGGTTTCCCAGAAGAAGTGGCTCGCATTGTCAAACTTCAAGGCTGGAACAACGGGGTAACGGGGGCTGCTGCACACAGGGTTGTAAGCGGGGGTGATAACGTCACCGAATCCGAAGGGACGGGGATCGTACACACTGCTCCGGGTTGCGGTCAGATCGACTTCGTTTGGGGGAAGGAAAATCAACTGCCGCCGATTGCCCCTATCGGTGAAGATGGCAAATTCCTTGACGGGTTCGGCTCGCTTACGGGGTTGAGCGCTTCCGATAAATCGACAGCAGATGCCGTCTTTGAACTCCTCAAGACGAGTGATCGACTCTTCGCAACCGAGCGTTACGTTCACCGCTACCCCCATTGTTGGCGATGCAAAACCGAGCTTCTCTATCGACTCGTTGACGAATGGTTTATCAACATGGGGCCACGCAACACCACACAGGGTTTTCGTGGCGATGTGATGAAAGTCGTGGATCAAGTGAACTTCCTTCCCGAATCGCTTAACGGTCAGGCACGCGAACGCGATTGGCTCTGGAATATGGGCGATTGGATGATCTCCAAGAAACGATTCTGGGGCCTTGCACTGCCCATCTGGGTCGATGAGGAAACGGGTGATTTCGAGGTGATCGGCAGTCGGGAAGAACTGCAAGAACGGGCTGTCGAAGGTCTCGAAGCTATCGAAGGTCAGAGCTTGCATCGCCCGTATTTGGATCGAGTGAAAATCCGCAATCCCAAGAATGGCAACCTGATGACACGCATCCCCGATGTGGGCAATCCGTGGTTGGATGCGGGGATCGTTGCCTTCTCGACGATGAAATACAACACCGACCGAGCCTATTGGGAAAAATGGTATCCTGCCGACTTCATCGTCGAGAGTTTCCCCGGTCAGTTCCGAAATTGGTTCTACGCACTGCTCACCATGTCCACCATGATGAGCGACGGCAAACCCCCGTTCCGAAATCTCCTCGGGCACGGCACGGTCTTCGATCAACTCGGAAAACCGATGCACAAAGCGGACGGCAACTCGATCCCCTTCGAGATTGCTGCAAGTGAAATGGGTGCCGATGTGTGCCGATGGATGTACGCACGCACAAACCCTGCTGCGAACCTCAATTTCGGACCGAAACCGGCAGACGAAATCCGTGCCAAGTTCCATATCAAGTTCTGGAACTGCTATGCCTTCTTCACGAATAATGCCCGTGCCGATGGCTTTAACCCGTTGCTATCGAGCATTCCCGTTAGCGAACGACCCGATATCGACCGGTGGATTCTTTCCGAATTGCAAACGTTAATCCAAACCGCAAACGAAGCGATTCCGACTTACGATGTTGCCAAGTTCTGCCTTGCCTGCGAAAAGTTCTTGGATGATTCGCTCAGTAATTGGTATGTGCGACGTTCACGACGACGTTTCGCCAAAGAAGGGTTCGACCGCGATTGCGCTTACCAAACGCTTTACACGGTGCTTGTCACTCTTTGCAAACTCTGTGCGCCGGTGATCCCGTTCTTCACGGAGACAATCTACCAAAACCTCCGCAACCAAAGCGACCCCGAATCGATCCACCTGACCGATTACCCCGTTGCCGATACGGCACTCATGGACGACGAACTGAGCAAGGCTGTTGAGGTCACGCAAAGCATCGTTACAGCAGGCGGGGCTGCCCGTAACGTCGCCAAAGTCAAGAATCGCCAACCTCTTGCCGAGATGATCGTGAAGCCGAGTAGCCCTGAAGTGCAAAAGGCTATCGAACGATTTGACGCCGAAATCCGCGAAGAATTGAACATCAAGAAAATCTCGTTTACCACCGAGAATCTCTTGAACGCCGAATTCAAACTGCTGATGAAAACGGCAGGCGCCAAGATCGGCCCGAAAGGGAAAGACGTGCAAGCCGAACTCGCCAAACGCACTGCCCTTGAACTCAAGGCCGAACTTCGCAAGGGTGACGTTGATATTGCAGGGGTCATGCTCAGTGAAAGCGATTTCGCCTTCACGATGACCGCACCCGAAGGGCTTGCAGGCGCAGAGGATAAATCGGCGCAAGTGGTACTGGATACCCGTATCACCCCCGAACTTGCCCAAGAGGGAATGGCACGCGAAGTCATCCGCCACGTCAACGAGCTTCGCAAGCTAAGCGAATTGAACATCGAAGACCGGATTGCGTTGACCCTACTCACAACCTCACCGGGCTTGAGTGCGGCATTGTGGAACTTCAAGGACTACATCGCAGAGGAAACTCTTACGAAACAATGGGGTCACCACGCCCACAGCAATTCTCTCGAAGTCGAAGTAGACGGTCAGCCGTTACGAATCGAATTGCATAAAATGGATTAAATTAACAGCGAGCCGCCTGTCTTTCCCCTCTCCCCGCCCCTTTGGGTTAGAGGAGAGGGGCAGGGGTGAGGGGGAAAGCTCCGTTGCTCCAGTGAAATAGAGTCGAACCCAGAAAGGCCACGAGCCCCGAACGTAAGTGAGGGGAGCGATAGCGTAACGGTTGCGATAGTGTTTACTCCGGTCACTTACGTTCCCGGCTCGTGGCCTTTACGGAAAACTTCTATAGCTTCCCGGAGCAACGGAGCTTTCCCCCTCACCCCTGCCCCTCTCCTCTAACCCAAAGGGGCGGGGAGAGGGGAAAGACACCGCTAAACCCCAAGTTCTAGGTGTCCCTCAACCATGCTACGCCACATACCTTCCGTTACCCTCCTCTTGCTGCTCTGCACTCTTGCCAGCGAGGCACAGACTCCTCCGCTGCCCTCGAAGAAGCTCACACTGGAAGGGAAAGAATCGACCCTCAAGATTATCGCTTCTAAGTTTCGGGAGCAAACGGGGGTTGTCCTAGACCTCGGTAAGCAAGACCCTACAACGAAACTTTCGCTCGATTGGAATGGCAAACCTTATTGGGAAGCCCTTGAGGAGTTGGGCAAGCAAACCAAGTGTCGGGTGGTGCTAACCGATTCGGGTGTGATGCTTGTCGAAAGCGAAGAGCCGAGTTTATCGGTTGTGAAAGGCCCTTTTCGACTGACTCCAACTGGTGTGAACATCAAGCGGAACCTCACCCAGAAAACCAGTTGGGGGATCATCGAACTGGAATTAGCGTGGGAGCCGGGGGTTTATGTGTTTCGTTCCGATTCGAGGTTCCGTGCCACCTCAGCTAAAACCGATAGTGGAACCCCTTTCAAAGCCGATTCGACATCCCCACGTCACCAAGTCACGGGTCCAAGCACAAACCTGAACATGAACTTTAGCGAAGTGACCCGTGCGGATAAATCGCTTTCAATCAAGGGCGAGGTTCTGGTCACCGTTTGCCGTAAATGGCTCGTCCACGAACTCAATCCGAGCAACGGAAAAATAACCACCCCCCAAGACGAAAAGGTCACCCTCAACCTAAAAAAATGGACCAAAACCGGAAACGATCTTACCCTCGATTTATCGTTCGAGTACCCTTCTGATGTCACTTGGGAATCGTTTGAAACCCCCTTCGAGCGAAACACGCTCGAACTTATCTCCCCCGACGGCAAGAGCATCTCCCCCACCCGAATCGAAGGCCAACAATCCGAAATACGCTACATCTTCAAAGGAACCGCCGGCGAATTGGGGGCAGGGTGGAAAGTAAAATACCGAATGCCCGGAGCATTTGAAGAAGTAAAGGTGCCCTTTGAATTCAAGGGGATACCGTTACCTTGATAGTGGGTAGAGGGTAGTGGGTAGTAGATAGTAAAAACGAGGACTACATTTTCTTGAGGCTGGTGACTATTTCAATCAGTCTGTTCAGGTAAGTTTCGTTGAAAGGCCCAATAGGTTCGCCAATCGAAAGGAGTCGCTGTACTAACCGAATCTCATTTTCTCGATGTAGAATCTCGGAGTCGATATTGCCCGTTATTTGGTGATAGAGAACCCAATGCTCTTGAAGGTTGATACTCCCGTCGTCGGTTCCAATTTGATTCAAGAGAAATTCAAAACGCTCCAATGCACGAATACTCTCCGTTAATTCTATCAACTTCTCGACGTAAAAATAGCTCAAACGACGATTCAATTCATTGAGTTCGTCGCGGTCGCCCAGAAACACATCGCAGGAAGTAGGGAATTTCATGTTATCGATTGATTATACTCAACAAAGAGTGTGGTGATGGTTTTCGGTAGTTTTCTGGAAAAGTCGTAAATTCTAGGGACTCCCCTCGCTAACGCTCAGGGCTCGTGGTCTTTCCGGTTTCGGTATTCTTTGGGTCAAACAAATAAAGGCCACGAGCCCCGAACGTGAGTGAGGGGAGATCACACAAAGCCCAGTTCGTTGCCTCAGCCTCGACCGCTTTTCTCTCCACTCAAAGCCCATAAACTACCTTTGTCACCAACGCCATTCTCTCTCCGTTTGGTTTTTTCTGAAAGGGTAGGTATTTTTTCTCGATGACATTTTTTGAACCGAGAGTTTTTCTGGTGGGTGCAGGGCCGGGCGATCCGAGTCACTTGACCCTTCGCGGGTTAGAAGTGTTGCAGCAAGCGGATTTTGTCCTTTACGATTATCTCATCTCGCCAAGCCTTTTGCATTACGCCCCACTCCATGCCGAAAAGGTTTGCGTCACGGAGCTTCCGGGGGAACACCCTCGCCGGTGGCCTCATGTGAATGCCCGTATGATTGAAGAGGCCCAAGCGGGAAAAAAGGTTGTCCGGTTGAAAGGGGGTGACCCGTCGATCTTTGGGCGTGTGGGCGAAGAAGCTCAAGCCCTGCGCGATGCCGGTATCCCCTACGAGATTGTGCCGGGGGTCACTGCGGCACTTGTGGCAGGGGCGTGGAGCGAAATTCCCCTAACACATCGGGCACATTCGAGCGCCCTTGCGATTATCACCGGCCACGAACATCCCGAAAAAGCGAACTCCCGTTTGGATTGGGGGCCGATTGCACATTTCCCCGGAACCCTTGCGGTTTACATGGCGGTCGCACGTCTGGGGGGGATCGCTAAAGAACTCGTTGCACAAGGAAAAGCACCCGATACCCCTGCTGCGGTGATCGAACGGGCGGGCAACGGGTCTCAGCGAACCGTGATCGGAACCCTTGCGAATATCGATACCGAGATACGCTCTGCCGGTCTTTCGACCCCTTCACTTTTGATCGTCGGCGATGTGGTCAATCTTCGCCCTGCCCAGACGTGGTTGGAACAACGTCCGCTACTTGGGCAACGAATTCTGGTCACCCGTCCCCATGCCCAAAGCCTTGAACTCTTACGAAAATTAGAGCTTCTCGGAGCCATCCCCGAACACTGCCCCGTTCTCGAACCGGTCGCCCCTGAGACTTGGACAGCAACCGATGAGGCAATAGAAAAACTTGCGGATGGGGGTTACGGGTGGCTTGTGTTTACCAGTGCAAACGGCATCGATTTCTTTTTCCAACGCCTGCGAGAACTCGCAAAAGATGCTCGCATTTTGAAATGCCTCATTGCGGTGATTGGAAGTTCAACGGCCAAGCGATTGCAAGAATATCACCTTCAACCCGATCTCGTTTGCGAAGGGGAAATGAACTCCGAGAAGCTCGCAGAAGCTCTCTCGCTGCATCCGAACAAAGGGCCAATACTGCTCGCACAGGCCGCCGAAGGACGAAACACCCTACGCGAAAGCCTTACCGAGACGCAGACCGTCAACGCAATCAGCGTCTATCGGCAACAAAGCATAATCGATCCTAAAACCGAACTCTTCGACCGCCTACGCCGAGGCGAAATGGACACCATCACTTTCACCAGTCCGAACATCGCCACGACGTTTCTTGATGCCTGCGACGAGATGATTCTGGAACGACTACGGAGTAACGGCATACGCACAGTGGTCAATAGCCAACGATTAGCGAAAATCGTAACGATACGCTACGGGATAATGACGCAGGTGACGAGCGACCCGACACAAGAGGGGATGATCGGGGCTTTGGTTGGTGGGGGGTAGCGAAGTTTTTACGGGTGAACCCCAAAGTCCGCCTAGCCCGCTCTGCGAGCAAGGGCTAGGCTACACGGGCGCGCCCTAACGGGCTTTTCCATCGCTTCGCTCGGCTAAACAAGGCAATTTCTGGTTTTCGCTCGGTCGAGTCTCCGAGACCAAAGCCCGAAAGGGCGCACCCCTTTAGCCTAGCCCTTGCTCGCAGAGCGGGCTAGGCGATATGACGGGACTTGAAGCGTTCTCTGTCTTTCCCGAACCCCGATTCCCGAATTTTTGAAACTTATCCTGTTACCTTTTGGTATCATCAACCAACAGACGTGGTCTCCTTGTTTTTACGGAGAAATCCTTTGACACCCTCCCGAATTATTGCTCTCGCCTTGTGCCTGATAGGGCTTGCGGCACCTTCACAAACGAAGGCCGACGATCCCCTCAAGATGTTGCCGGATAATCAAGCCGATGTTGTTCTCAAAATCAACAAACCCGTTCAACTGATAGACGGTTTATTGAAGCACCCCCTCGCCAAAGATGCTCAAGAACTCACCTTAGTTAAAGGTTTTCTCGATGGCGACGATTTTCGTAAATTCTTTGGCCTCATCGAGTTCTACGAAAAAGACCTCGGTATGAAATGGACCGAGATTCTCGATAAGGTCGCAGGTAAGGGGATGGCTGCCAGCATCAACTTTGGCGAAGAGAGTAAACAAACTCTGATGATCGCCCTCAAAGGGACCGACGAAAAGACCGTCACCAAACTTGTCGAATCGATCATCACGATTATCAAAAACGAATCGGATAAAGACCCCGCAGCGTTCAAACCTCAGTCGGGAAAACATAAAGGAATCACCGCTTGGAAGATTGCCAAAGACCTGAACATCGTTCAACTTGGCGCAGGCATTTTGGTTAGCAACAAGGACGACGGCATCAAAGCAGGGATCGACCTTCACGTTGTAGGCGGGAAGGGAAGTGTCTCGGCCGGTCGTGCCCCCACCGATACCGAGAAGATTCTGCCGAAAGACAGTTTGGCGTGGTTGTGGGTGAATCTGAAACCGGTCAAAGAGATGGATAACTTCAAAGAGTTATTCAAAACGCCACGCGACGATTTTAACCTCACCGTGCTTGCTGCCGGTTGGATCGATGCCGTTCGTCGATCCGATTTCCTTGCAGTCGGCCTTTACTCCGAAGGGTTGGGGTATGCTCTGAAACTTCGATTGCCCGCAGGCAAAAAAGGGATGGCCCCTGATGTCGCCTTGCACGTTCCCAAGTCGGACAAGGTAACCGGCTCGCTACCGTTGTTGGAACCCAAAGGGGTGACCTTTTCGCATAGCTTTTATCTCGATGTCGAAACGGGTTACAAAGACCGCGAAAAGATTGTCCCAAAGATGATCGCTGACGATATTGAAAAGGGTGAAAAAGATATTTCGCGTTTCTTAATTGGGACATCGCTTCCGAAATATCTGGCAGCATCGGGCGTGCATTGGCGTGTGGTGGTTACGCAACCCGAAGAGGTTCCGGAATACTCCAAGTACCTCGATAAACCGACAAGTCCAAACCCTGCCTTTGCCGTTGTTGCAACCTTCCGTGATCGCAGTTTTGCCAAGACCACGAATGCCCTCATTAAAGCAGGGGCACTCGCAGTCGGGAAAGAAAACGAACTCAAATACTTTGAAGAAGAATGGGGTGACCGCGACGTTTTCGGCTATCGTTTCCCAGACAAAGGGAAATTCGCCGACGACCCGACCAAAGCTCGGTTTAACTACCTGCCTTGCTTTACCTATGTGAAGAACCACTACGTCGCATCGTCGAACAAGGGGTTACTCAAAGAACTGGTGGACATCCTCGATAAAGAAGGCGACGCTCCCCTTACAAGCAAGAATATGCAATCGCGTTTACACGCCGAAGGCTTGATTAAGAACCTCGGCCAGAACTTCGATAGCGTAATTGCTCAAACGATTATTGGACAAGGTATCCCCCTCAAGGAAGCGAAGAAGCAAGCTCAAATGCTCATCGATCTGGGCAAGAAATTCGGTCACGCCGACGCCTTCACCGATTGGAAAGAAAACGAGTTCCACCTTGAGATTATCTGGAAGAAGTAAGTAAGGCGAACCGGGAACGGTGGGCGAACTGTGACCGGTGTTCAGCGATATTTCAAACACTCCGGTCGCTAACGCTTCCGGCTCGCTGAGTCTTCTGGTTTCGATAAACTTTGGGAAAAACCCGCAATCTCAGCGAGCCGGAAGCGTTAGCGACCGGAGTAACCAACCAACGACAACACACAACAAAAACGTAATTCAAAAACCAAGACGAGTCTTCGCTATGAAAATTGATCCGAAAACGGCTTGGGAACCATACACCCCAAGCGATACGAATAAATGGGACCTTCGCAAGGTCGGCCATGTGTACCGACGTGCTGCCTTCGGGGCAACATGGAAGGAATTGCAAGACGGGTTGAAACTCGGCCCCAAGAAGCTGTTAGACCAACTCCTTACCGAACAGGAAGGAACCAACGGCTATGATAAAGAGACCGACGAGTTCCTTACAACCACCGCTCGCAAGTTCAATCAAGGCGAGCAAGCCAGCAGTTGGTGGCTCTATCGCATGATGAATACGGGCTTTCCCTTGCGAGAAAAGATCGCCCTGTTCTGGCACAACCACTTTGCGACCAGCAACAGCAAGGTGCAGAACGTCCCTGCAATGGTCGGCCAATATGAACTGATTCGCACACATGCTTTGGGTAACTTTTCGGAGTTATTGCAAGGGATGTCGAAAGACCCTGCGATGATGATTTGGCTCGACACGATTGACAGCAAGAAAGGGACACCCAACGAAAACTACGCACGCGAATTGATGGAACTCTTTTCGCTCGGTATTGGCAACTACACCGAAAAGGATATCCGCGAAGCTGCACGGGCCTTCACCGGTTGGACTGTCGAAGGAAACAAATTCGTCAATAAACCGGGTGACCACGACGACACGGCCAAAACCGTGCTAGGTAAGACTGGCAAATGGAAGGGCGAAGACATCGTGAAAATTTGTCTCGATCAACCCGCTTGTCCGAAGTTTATCCTTCGCAAGCTCTACCGATTCTTGATCTCGGAAGGAGAAGCCCCAAGCAAAGAGTTGATCGATCCGCTTGCAGAATCGTTTGCCAAAGATTGGAACTTCGGCAAGGTTGTTGAAACGATGTTGCGTTCTAACCTGTTCTTCTCGCAGGCAGGTTATCGCACCCGAATTAAACCGCCTGTTGACTTTGTGCTTGGGTCGGCAAAAGCACTCGAAGGAAAGATCGGAGCTTCGGGAAGCACCGTAAATTTACGGGCAGCAACGGAAGCACTTGGTCAAAATCTGTTCCATCCTCCTTCGGTCAAAGGTTGGGACGGCGGGGAGTCTTGGTTGAACGCTCAGACACTACTTTTCCGTCAAAACTTCGCACTTGACCTGTGCCGACGCCCTTCTGACTATCGCAAACCGGCAACAGCATTTGCTCTCGCAAGCCAGCATGTGAAACTCGATGGCGAAGAGATGGTCACATTCTTTATTGATCTCCTTTTGCAAGGAGATATTGCTGGCGAAGCAAAAGATCGCATTGCCGAATACGCCAAGACTGCCCACAAAAAAGGCACAGCCTACGCCAACGATACCGACCGAAATACACAACGAACCATCGGCGTTGCCCATCTGATTATGAGCTTACCCGAATATCAATTAAACTAACGAACCGGAGAATACCATGACGAATCGACGTGATTTTCTGAAGACTTCGAGCCTCATAGGTGTCGGCTCGACAATCCCAACATTCCTTGCACGCACCGCAT
>VYLT01000013.1_pt1 | contig 40076 bp, 30 predicted proteins | sample 5114261 | NCBI WGS metagenome assembly VYLT01 (sample SAMN12291815, study PRJNA351875) | freshwater metagenome | isolation source: freshwater lake | place: USA: Michigan, Little Long Lake | collected 2011-07-12 | reverse complement strand
TTCGACTTGGTTTGGTTCAGACATGACTTAATCCCCTTCAAGGATTGTACTTCGGATGAGTTTCTTTTATTCTAACCAACCAAAACCCTCTGCCAGAAAAATTTGCCAGACCCAAAGCATTCTCGTCGGTGGATACTCGCCCACCCCAATTCCCCCTACACTATCCTTCAAGAGGAACCCATGACTGCTACTGAGATTGTTTCCGTTTTACAGGCGAAGCATCCTTCGGCGATTGTTACGCAATCGTTAGAGTCTGTTGATCCTTTTATCGTCATCGATGCAACGCAGTTGAAACCCGTTGCATTGACTCTTCGCGATGACCCATCACTCAAGTTCGATCTGTTGAATAGTGTTTGTGGTGTCGATTATTTGGAGACCGACCCGAAGAAAGTCGCAAAGGCCGGTTTTGAACCTCATTTGGAAGTAGTCTATCACCTATCGAGTTTCACTCACAGGCATCGTTTTGTGGTGAAACTGCTCTTACCCCGTTGGAAAAACAATATCGAAGGGGACTTACCCGAAGTCCCATCTGTAAGTGATATTTGGCCTGCTGCCGATTGGCACGAACGCGAAACCTTCGACCTCTTTGGGATTCGATTTACCGGTCATCCCGACCTGCGACGGATTCTGCTGGCCGAAGATTGGGAAGGCTACCCCCTCCGCAAAGATTACGAATTCCCGCTAGAATATCACGGCATTCGCTGCCGTTAGTATCACTCGTTCGAGATTCCTATGAAAGCTCCTCTCTCTTTGCTGCTTGGTTTGTTCCTTTGCAATCTTACCTTTGCACAAACATCGTACCCGATGATTACGCATATTTCGCCGGTGGCAGTGCAAAGGGGAACCTCCGTTGAAGTATTGGTCGAAGGGCAGATGAACTTTGTCGGGATCGACCGCGTGCTATTTGAAGGGGTCGGTGTGAAGGGTACTGCCCTGCCCGGTGTGAAACCGAAGACGCCGACGGAAATCATTCGCAAAACGACGATCAAAGTCGAGGTCGATGCAACGGCTCCTTTAGGCGTGCGTGAGTTTCGGCTTGCTTCACCGATGGGCATTTCAACGTTGGGGCAACTGTTGATCGTTGACTATCCCGTTACCTCGGAAAGTGGCGATAATAACACACGCGAAAAAGCTCAGATCGTGGGGTGTCCCTCAGTGGTGACGGGTCGCATTGAGATTGCAGAGGATGTCGATTTTTTTCGCTTTCCGGCAAAGGCCGGAACACCGATTCACCTTGAGATTCATTCCGCACGATTGCAAGATAAAATTCACGATCTCCAGAAACATGCCGACCCGATTTTGACCGTGTTCGATAGCACCGGAAAGGAAATTGCAGGGAGTGACGATGTGGCCTTCGCTGACCCGCGACTCACATTCACACCCGCAAAGGATGGTGATTATTTTGTTCAAGTTCGTGATGCCAAATACGACGGTGACCCCCGTTGGGTGTACGCCCTCACGATCACCAATAAACCCCGTGTCACGTTGACGTACCCTTTGGCAGTGGCCCCGAATAGTAAAACGGAACTGGAACCAATCGGCTCGGCCCGCAGCTTCTTGCCAAAGGTGTTACTCGAAACGCCGAAAGAAACCGGTTGGCATTCGATTCCGCTCAAAATCAATCAAGAGAGTACCAACCCAACACCTATTTATGTGACCTCGTTGCCGATCATCAACGAGAGCGAACCGAACGACGACGTAAAAACTGCTCAAAAGGTTGTCTATCCGTGTGTCATTAACGGGAAGATTCAAAAGGCACGCGACAAGGATGTTTACTCTCTGAAAGCCACCAAAGGAAAAACCATTCGCTTTGAGGTGTTTGCCAGACGTTTCGGAACCGACCTGATATCGCCACTCGATGGGGTGTTTGAAATTCTCTCGGCAACGGGTTCAGTATTGCAATCGATTGATGACACGATTGGTAAAGACCCAGCGTTGAGTTATACTCCGACCGTAGATGGCGAGATTTTTGTGCGGATTCGAGACTTGCACTCTCGCGGGGGAGATGCCTTCGTGTATGCCCTCTCGATTGACGATGCCAAGCCGAATTTTACCCTGAAGTGTGACCCCTCTAAGGCGATGATCGGTCAAGGGGGTTGCTCGGCGTGGTTTGTGCAACTGGTTCGCAATGATGGTTTTACTGGCCCCGTCAAAGTCGAAGTGAAAGGTCTCCCCAAAGGCGTATCCGTGAATCCGCTCACGATACCTGCCAACATGACGCAAGGGCTTTTGGTGTTGAATGCTGCGAAAGATGCCCCTCTCACGTTGTCGCCAGTCGAGATTGTTGGTAGTGCCGAGGTCGAGTTTGCGGGAAAGAAAAGTATTCTCACGCAACCGTGCGTTGCCGTCGAAGAGATTTACTTACCTGGTGGCGGAAGGGGTCGCTTCGATGTGCGTATGCAAACGATAGCCGTGTGCGAACCCCTTGATATTATCGAGATCGTTGCCAAGCCAGAGAAGCTGGTCCTCAAACCGGGTGACGAAATCAAGATCGATGTGACTATCAAACGTCGGGCCGATTACGATAAAACGGTTACGATTGATGTCCCGTTACGTCACCTCGGTTCCGTGTTCGGCAGCACACTTCCGCCGGGTGTTACGCTTGTGGAAGGGAAATCGAAAACGGGTTTAGGAACGGGTAACACGGGCCACATTGTGTTAAAGGTCGCCCCCGATGCTCCTCCCTGCGACGACGTGCCTATCTCGATCCAAGCCTTTGCATCGATTAACTTCGTGGTCAAGGTCGGCTATTCCAGCCCCGTCATTCCGTTGACGATTCAGAAAAAATAGAGGGGACTCGCTTTCGCAAGTCCCCTCGGTGATGATCGACATCAAAACCTATTGGGATGGAACTCTCACGGATCGGCCCCCTAGTACTGCTACTAGGCCGACTCGAAAACTACACCAATGGAGTTGTTCCAGACTCGAGTCGGCCTAGTAGCAGTACTAGGGGATAAGCCGATCTGAAACAGAGTTCCTCCTGAAGGATGACTAGCGATATCCTCGAACGACGCAGCATCGTTCTGTTGGTAAACAACGAACTCGATCAACACCTTTAGCCTATCGGGGGACGTTCAAAAAACCAGTTCCTTCGATTACTTGGGTTGCTCGAAGGTTTTGGCGTCGAGTTTTTCCACGACCTTATAGTTCATGTACTCTTCGACCATGAATTTCTTGCCCCCACGTTGGAGGACTTGCTTTTTAAATTCTTGGCGTCCGTCTGCGCTCTTCGTGTAACCAGAAAAATCGTTGATCTGTTCGAGTTCGGAGTTTGAGAACTCGTCGTAAATCTTCGTCACGGATCGGGCCAGCAAATGCGTTTTCTTATCGAAGTAAAGTGTCACATCGGCGTGACCTTTGGAGGAAACCTTAAACCCTTCGACCTCAGCGCCCTCGACTTTTGTGTCCTCGACGGCGGTCAGCGTGTAACCTTTTTCAAGCAAAGGTTTGAGTAAGCAAACTTCCATTGTGTAGGCATTGTGTTGGAAGCCTTCGAGTTTCTTACCTTCAATCTTTTGGGCTTTGTCTCCGGCTCGTTCCCAGCCTTCGTTGCCGTTCAAAGCGGCGCTCATTTCAACTTTGGAACCGGCGACTTCTAAGTTTATGTCGAAACGAAGCTGCTTGGAGTGCTGCCACGCATACTTCGAGGTGTAAGGGGCTTCAGGTCCGGCTGCGAAGAACTTACCTTTGGCCTCCCAAGTCATTGCCTTGAGTTCCTTGAGAACTTTTTCGCCCCCTTGTGCTTCGATGGCGTTTTTGAGGATTTTGTCGGCTTTCTCGTCTGCCTGCGAAAGACCGACACTCACACCCAATACAAGGGTCAGAATGCCTGCGAATTTTTGAAACATCGTTTCTCCTAATGAGGTTTGGGAAGGATGAAATGCTATCCCTTTCCTCGATCTACGCAAGGTCGGTAGTCGGTTTATTCCGTAACCTTCAACGGAAATTCAAGTTTGGTCGAAATTCCCTCAAGTTTATCTTTCACCGTAAATACAAGTTTGAACTCACCCGACCGATTGCAAGTAAAATAACCGCTGAAAGGGATACCCTTCTGCTCTTCGATTTCTTTCGGGTCTTCTGATTTGACATCACCTGTCACCGGTTTCACAAGGGTTTCCTTGCCATCGGAATCGAAAATTTGCACCTGATATTGAACATCGATCTTCTTGGTTTTCTCGAAACCCACTGCAAAGATGCGATAATACAATTTTTGCCCGATGGGGTTAGTCAAACTGGCGTCGGATTTTCCTTCGGGATCGTAAGAAAATCGAGCACGAACAATACCCAACGCAGGCTTGGTCACCATGATCTTTTTCTCGAACGATGCCGAGTTCTTGGCGACGTTATCTTTGAGGGTCAGTTGAACCGTGTACTCGCCGGGTGTCGTATCGATTCCCGTTGTGAGCGAAGTGGCATGCGGAAAGGAGTTCCCCCCAAAGACCAATACGGCTTGGAGGATTTCTTTACGATCTACGACGACTTTTCCGGTCGGGTCGGTCACTTTCTGAAGAAGCTCGGCATCGATTTTGCCTGCTTCATCGAACTTGATTCCATTCACCATAAAGCCAAAAGTCACTTCGTCACCGGGGACCACTTCAAGCGAAGGTCGCTCAAGCCCCAATTTGCTGTAACGTATTTTGACGTTCTCCAACTTGAGTTGAGCAAACAGGGGCGAGGCACCCAAAAACAAACCGAACGCCAAGAAAAAACGAAGCATAAGCAATCCTCAACAAGGTATAGACTATTTTTATTCCCCGAATCCAGAATCTCCAATCGGGATTTGCTACCATATTGGGGTAGCCCAATGGTCTTGAAAGGTGGTAGATTATGCCGAATTTTGCAGTGATTTTACCCGCAGCAGGACGCTCGACCCGTTTCGGTGGCAAGAAAAATAAAATCCAAGTCGAACTGGATGGACGAGCCATTTGGATGCGTTCGGTTGAACTGTTTGCAACCCGTCCGGAAGTAACCAAACTCATTCTTGTTGTTGGAGCCGATGAGCTTGACGACTTCAAGCAAAAGTATGCTGCCAACCTTATGTTTATGAATGTGCAGGTCGTTGCAGGTGGGGCCGAACGAGTCGATTCGGTAGCTGCCGGTCTCACAGTCGTTCCCGACGATGTCGATTTCGTTGCCATTCACGATGCTGCCCGACCCCTTACCCCTGCCGAAGTGATCGATGGGGTATTTCGTGCGGCCCAGACTCACGGAGCTTCGATTCCCGGCATTGCCGTTACCGATACCCTTAAGCGTGTCGATTCGCAAAGTGTGATAACAGAAACGGTCTCGCGTGAAGGGTTGTGGCAAGCGCAAACGCCCCAAGTCTTCAAACGGGAAATCATCCAAGAACTTTTTGCCCGTCGCAAAGAATGGAAAACCCAACCCACAGACGACGCCCAAACCTTCGAGATGCTTGGGCACAAAGTCGTGATGGTTGCAGGGTCACCGTTTAACATCAAAATCACCACGCCCGCCGATCTGGACCTCGCCAAACTCTTCTTACAACACAAAGAGCAACAGGCCAAAGCCCCCAAATCACGCCACCCCTTCGCCGACGAAATGTTCGGGTGAGAATTTCGCCATCTTGGAGGGGTTTCGTAAACTACAGTTATTGGATTCTGACCTTTTGAGATGCAACAGATGGCAACCTTGTTTGTGACGGGTGGATGTGGGTTTATTGGTAGCACGTTTATTCGGGATTTGCTCGCACGCGATTCCTCAGTTCACATCGTGAATTACGATGCCCTGACCTACGCTGGTAACCTTGAAAACCTTGCCGATGTTGCTGGCAATCCCCGTTATCGTTTTGTCAAAGGGGACATCACCGACCGAGCTGCGGTGATGGATGCGATTGGCGAAGGGATCGATGCGGTGATTAACTTCGCTGCCGAAAGTCACGTTGACCGGAGCATTTTGGATTCATCGCCGTTTATTAAAACGAACGTGATAGGGACGCAGATTCTACTGGATTGCGCCCGTGCCAAGAAAGTGAAACGCTTTGTACAAGTCTCGACCGACGAGGTTTATGGAAGTCTCGGTGCAACGGGTTTCTTCACCGAAACAACGCCCCTTTCACCCAATAGCCCCTACTCCGCCAGCAAAGCCGGGGCAGACATGTTAGTAAACGCCTACCACCACACTTTCGGAATGGATACGATCACAACCCGTTGCTCAAACAATTACGGGCCGTTCCAATTCCCTGAAAAACTCATTCCTCTTTTCGTGTCGAATCTCTTGAGCGATCAACAAGTACCGGTCTACGGCGACGGAATGCAAATACGCGATTGGATTCACGTTTCCGATCACGCTCGCGGTGTGGAAATGGCATGGCGTAAGGGGAAGAGCGGCGAGGTTTATAACTTCGGTGGCCGTTGCGAAAAAGCCAACCTTCACTTGACCGAACTGCTATTAGAGCTTCTAGGTAAACCCAAAAGCCTGATTAAATTCGTTGCCGACCGACCCGGCCACGACCGTCGCTACGCCATCGATTGTGCGAAAGCCGAAAGCGAACTCGGCTGGCGACCGGAAATCTCGTTCGAGAAAGGTCTGCAAGAGACAATCGACTGGTACAAAAAGAATAAAGAATGGGTCGCAAGCATCCGCAGCGGGGATTACCTGAAGTATTACGAGACCCAATACGGCAACCGTTGATCGGTTTGGGGCAAACCCGCAATCACTATCAAGGTCTCATTTCTCGATTCCTAAAAAATCTCGAACACCCTTTCCCCAAAAAACGTATAACAAAATATATCTTTATGGAGAAAGCCATGATTTCTCGACGAAAAGCATTGCAATCGTTTGTCTCTATCCCGTTAGCAGGTTGGAGTTTAGCATCCTTAACCGGTTGTACTGAAAACAAAAACCCGTGGTCTGGGGCAAGCAATAAAACGAAGGTTTTGGTCTCGTTTGCTCCGATTTACTCATTCACGAAAGCTATTGCGGGCGACGATGCCGAAGTCGAATGCCTCCTTACCGAAACGGGGCCACACTTTCATGGCGATGCGACTTCCAAACAACTCACACTTGCACGCGGTTGCGATACCTTTATCATCAACGGGTTGAAGTTAGACGACGACCTCGCCAAGAAACTTGGAACCAGTGCAGGTAATCCGAAGTGGCGTGTGTTGGATTTAGGCTCGAAATTTGACCCCAACTGGTTGAAAGAAGGGATCTGCCATCACGATGAAGATGACAAACACGATCACGATCACGGGACCGATCCGCACGTCTGGCTTTCGGTGAAACACGCTAAAAAAATGGTCGAAGTAATCCGCGACGAATTAAAATCGATTGATGCCCCTCACGCATCCAACTATGACGAACGAACAGCAGCTTACCTGAAGAAGTTGGATGATTTGCAAACCGAAGCGACGAACATCTTCAAGGATATTCCGAAAGAACAACGTCGCGTTGTGAGCTTCCACGATTCTCTGGCCTACTTTGGCGAATCGTTTGGGGTGCGTATTGTCGATTCGATTATGGTTCGCCCCGAAGTGGAACCGGGTCCGGATCGTCTTCGTAAGATCACTAAACTTTGCCAAGATAAAGAAGTGAGTGTGCTGACCGTCGAACCACAATTCGCAGAGAAGTCGGCTGCCCAAGCCATCAAGAGTGCCCTGCGAGGCGATAAGGCAAAACCGATTGCCTGCGAATTGGCGAGCGTTGACCCTCTTGAGACAGCAAAATCTACCGAGCTTTCGGCGGATTGGTATATCAAGAAAATGACCGAGAACCTGAACCAACTGGCGAAAGCCTTCAAAGAAACGAAGAAATGAAACCGTTAGCGACAATCAAAAACGTGTCGGTCAATTTAGGTGGACGGTCGATCCTTCGCGGGATCGATTGCGATATTCAACGTGGAAAGATTACCGCCCTCATTGGTCTGAACGGTGCCGGAAAATCGACCCTTCTCAAAGCCCTCATCCGCGAGATTCCCTATCAAGGGGATATTCAATTTCATTGCGGTCACGATCATAGTTTTCACCGACCCGAACACGTTGGCTACGTTCCGCAACGTCTCACCCTCGACGACCGAATGCCCCTCACCGTGCAAGAGTTTTTCGCACTGACCTTGCAGCGTTGGCCATTGTTTTTCGGGATTTCGCAAAAGGTCCGCGAACGATGTCAACTCATGCTCGGACGTGTCGGAGCGATACACCTTTTGAACCGACCCGTTGCTAAACTCTCTGGCGGGGAAACCCAACGGATTTTGCTTGCCCTTGCAATGGAACCCAAACCCGAACTCTTATTGCTTGACGAACCCGCAGCAGGGATCGACTTCGTTGACCAAAAGCCGTTCTACGACCTGATTTCCGAGATCAATCGTCAAGCCAGTATCACCATCTTACTTGTTTCGCACGAACTCAGTGTGGTAAGCGAAGTGGCTCACCACGTCCTTTGCTTGAACAACGGTAAAATTCAGTGTCAAGGGACACCGAGCGAAGTCCTGACCGACGATGCCATCAAGAACACATTCGGCAACGGCAAACGACTTTACAACCATTTCCACGACGGTGGCGAAGGCTGCACCGACCCGACGCATAGTCACGGCTTCTGGGGCCACTCGCATGGGTGGTAAGAATAGTTGATAGTTGATAGTGATAAAAGCGGAAGTGAAACCGATCATCGTCGGTTCCGAAAGACCACTGCGTACACTATCAAGCCCACCATCACGAAGGCCGTGCCTGTGAAGGATTCCTCTGTTTTGCTGAAGAACATATTTACCAAAACGAAGCCCATTGCGAGAATATAGACAATCGGCAAAATAGGGTACAACGGACAGCGATACGGTAGTTGGGGAATCGTTAAGGCGTTTCGTTTTCGCAAGACAAAGATTGCTGCCACGCCCATTGTTTCAAATGCAATGGCACCGAACATCGCAAAGTCGGTAATCCTGTCGAAGGGGTCTTTTGTGTTGGGGAGCATTGCAACGACGATGACCATCAGCACACACCATGCGCCCAGCACGACAATCGCAAGCCGAGGGGTTTGCGATTCGGGGTGTACATTTTCAAGGGCTTTCGGTGCAAGGCCATCACGACCCATTGCAAAAAGTAGCCGAGGGCCGACAAGGATATTCCCGTTTAAGGCACCCAAAACCGAAATCATAATCGCAAGCGAAACAAGCATCGCCCCACTCGAACCAATAACCTTGAGCATATACACGCTGGCAACGGGTTTCCCTTCCGTTTTGGTAATTTCTGGAACCGAAAGCACCAGATAATACGAGAGATTCACACTCAGATAAAGCACGATCAGGGTAAACACCCCAATCAAAAGGGCACGCGGAAGGTTTCGTTGGGGGTCTTTGACTTCACCTGCAATCGGTGCAATCGCCATCCAGCCGTTGTAAGCCCAGAACACCGCAACTAATGCCCCGGTAAACTTGAACAAGTCGAAGCCCGTCCATGCAGGCGAAAGATTTGCAACCGACGGGCGAGCTTTAGGTTCTCCAAAAAGCACCAATACAAACGGGATCAGGGCGACCGTCACCAGCGACAGGATTTTGATAATCGTAACGAAAACTTGAACGCCTGCTCCGACCTTTGTACCGGCATAGTTAAGTCCGCAGACAAAGACAATCACTGCAATCGTAATGAGCGTTTGCACGAAGGTATTCAGGGTTTCACCAGAAGAAAGCTCAATGACTTGCGAGAGCGATTGACTGAACACGGTTGCAAGTGCTGCCACCGATGCGGAGCGAATGATCCAAAATTCGACCCACCCCCAGAGGAAACCGGCCCACCGTCCGTAAGAGTGTTTTAAGAACGCATAGACCCCACCGACTTCAGGAACTTGTACCGCAACCTCGGCGAGTGCAAGCGACCCCATCAGGGTAAGCACTCCCACGACCACCCACGCTAATAACGCAAAGCCAACCCCTGGAACATCGGCAGACACTATCGAGGCTTTCTTGAACACACCCGAACCGATCACCGTTCCGATGACGACCGCTGACGCTCCCCAAACGCCAAGCACTCGTGGCAGTTGATTTGTGTTACTCATTCCTTCGAGAATAGAGGATTGCTCTCGTTTGACAATCAAGAAGGGTTTGCGAAGTCGATCTGTAGCGATTATTCGGATTGTTTGTCAGGTTTGCATTCTGACATCTGTTACAATTGTCGCTATTTTTATCGTTACATTGGCTTAGGATTGTGAGACTTTTCGATTCAATCGCGCAAGGTCATTTTCTGGGTTCCCTGTGTGCCGAAAGGAGAAGGACACCTGTATCGATATCCCCTACTCGGCAAGGAAGCCAATGCCTTCGACCTCATTACAGTTAATCGCCCTTGAAGCCCGTGAAGTTCCTGCCGTTGGTGCTTGGACAACCGAAACCTTCGATACCTCGACCGCGATCCCTTCCGATTGGACCGGCAGCGGACCGAGTTACCAGATCGTTTCGGGGGCAGGGAATTCGGGCAATTCGCTTTCGACCAATTCGAGTAGTCGGGTCAGCAGTACCCTTTGGCAAAACACCAACTACGTCGCCGATACCTCAGCCCGTGTGCAGTTACTCGCTAATAGCCTTGTACCCATGCAATTGATCGTGCGAGGGCAAAATCTCGGCACAAGCACGGCAAGTTATTACGGGGTGCAAGTCACTCGCGGTTTGCAGGTTGAACTTTTCAAGGTCGTGAATGGAACTCGCACGTCGATTGCAACTTTGAGCAGTTCCAATTACGTTTCAGGTGTGTGGGTGGAAGTGACCCTCAACCCTCGCGGAAGTAATTTGGGGGTGCAAATCAAACGTCTCGACAATAACCAATTCTTGACCGCAACCGGTTCTTGGCAAACGTCGGAAGTAACTGCGATTTCAAGAACGGATACGTCCATCAGTGCAGGGGGACGTGCGGGGCTTGTTCGAGCTTCCATGTACTCAGGGCGTGTCGATCTCGATAATTTCGCAACCTTCGAGCCTGCTGCGACTCCTGATGGTGAGGTTACGCAGACCTTCGACACGTTGCCAACAAACACACTCCCAAATAACTGGTCGAGTTGGGGAAGTGACGGGTCATCTGGATACGGAGCCGCCGCAGCGAGAGGGGGATCGACAACGCAAGTTTTGAACTCGACCGGCGGAGGAACTCGCACGGGTCGCGTGTGGGATAACACGTTGAACCTCACGAACACCACAGCAACGGCAACAATCCTTCTCGATACGCTGATACCAACGCAAGTGTTCGTGCGTGGAAATAATCTCAACACCACGACGCCAAGTTACTACGCCGTCGAAATTACTCGCGGGTTAAGCATTTCCCTTATCAAGGTACAAAATGGTCAAAGCCAAGTCCTTGCAACGGAAACAACGGCGAGTTACGTTTCTGGCGTGTGGGCCGATGTGAGCATTACTGTGCAAGGGACACGCTTGCAAGTTCGCGTGAGAAGGAACGATACGGGGCAATGGCTTTCGAGCGATGGAACGTGGCTCAGTTCACAGACCTCGTTGATGGAAATTCAAGATACTTCGCTACAAGGTGCAGGGTATGCGGGACTATCACGGGTCGCCCGATACTCTGGAACGACCTCGATTGACACATTCAAGATACGCGATGCCAGCAGCGACGACATTTCCCCACCCTCGATTGCGTTAAGCCTTTCGCCAAGTACCTCACCGTTAAGCGGAATCGTGGCGTTCGGTGCAACGGCTTCTGATCCGTCGGGTATTGATCGCGTCGAATTCTTGGTTGATGGCGAATTGGTTTTCCGCGACCGTGAGGCTGCCTATGGGGTGAATTACGATACCCGAAATATCACCAACGGCTTGCACACTTTCACGGTGCGGGTGTGGGATACTCGCGGGAATTTTGGCGAAACATCACAGAACTACACGGTCACCAACGTGAACCCGACCGCAACCCCAGACATCCCGCGTCATTATTCGCACATAAGGGTCGCAGCACTCGCCTACAGTGGCAATCCGATGGGGACCGTTGAACAAAACTTGTTGCGAAACAGTGTTGATATCGTGGTTCCGAACGTCCGTTATTTATCGCAGATCGATTCGATTTCGCCCGATACACCGCAACTGATTTACTCGAATATCTCGAACCTATACCTTGATCTTCTCACCGATTGGCTGACCTACGCCGACCGCAACCGATTGGATCGAGAAGCCGGTTTCTATCACGTTGCGAGGGCAACGGCATTCACCGGCGATTCGCCTTCAAGCCGTCCCGTCAATCAATTCTGGGATGTGAAACGAAGTTCAAATACTCTTGCGGGTTTGATTACCGATCTCACCCCGCAGGCACGCGGAACCAATACGGGGGGCGTCTCGCTTGGAGCCGTTGGCAACGGGGTTATGTTTGGCTACTTTGAGAAGTTCCGTGAGTTCAACTTCGACGTTCGCACGGCGGGTGTAAATTGGACCGGCGTTATTGAAGTACCCACAGCCGTTGATAGCACGGGTCGCCCGACTGCATGGCGAACAGTCTCGACCGTGACGAACACAACAGCGAATTTCACCCAAAGCGGACGAATCACGTTCGACCCGCCAAGCGATTGGGCAACCGCAGCAATACCCGGTTCCACAACCCGTTACTACTACGCACGCATCCGCACGACTTCGGGAACCTCGCCGGTATTCAACACGGTTTTGGGACGCGATTACGTTCAAGCGAACGGGACAATCTCAGGGGTCATGCCTGCCTTCGATAAAGCAGCAGACCGTAACAGCGACGGATATCTGAACGATACTGAGTATGCTCTTCGTACGGCAGGCTTCGATGCCCGTTTCATTTACGAAAGCCGGTTGCAGTACCCCTACTACGGACAATCCCGATATGTGACGAACCCATCTGGAACAGGGGTCGCCGATTGGGCTGCCGACTACCACCGCCGATTCCTTGCGAACAATCCTTTAGCCGATGGCTTGTTCATGGATAATTCTGGCGGACGTGTGCCCGTCGAAAATACCGCACTTGTCGAATCGATGGACACATATGCGAACGATTACGGCGCCTTATTAGGTGCAACGAATCGTGCGATTTCTCCCCGTTGGGTTTTGGCGAACACCGCAGGGGGTGGAACATCGGCAGACCGTGTGACACGCCAAGTCCCTTCGACGCTCGAAGAGTTTTTACTTCGTCCGATGTCGTACACATGGGGACAGTTCCAAGATAGTGCAACGCTTGTCGCACGTCGTTTGAGTCTCACATCGCCTCCGGGGTTGCTCATCCTCGATACTCTCTCGACTGGAGGAAGCCCGACCGATCCTCGTACGCAGATCGGAGCATTGGCGTACTACTATTTACTCAGCGACCCGAACTACACGGCGTTGATGATGTGGGGAGGTGAAGAGCCTGCTTCGACGTGGAGCCGACATTGGTTTGCCGCAATCGAAACGAACGTCGGTCAGCCTCGCGGAACTTGGAGCCAATTTGCAACCGGACGCGACCCCGCCAACACTGCCCTCGAGTATCGGGTCTACGGTCGTGAGTTCGATAACGCCCTTGTGTTATACAAACCCCTGTCTCGCACGGTCGCAGTGGGAACGGGAACGACTGCCGACACCAGTGCGACGATACACCAACTCAACGGGAATTATCGTGTCTTGAACGCCAACGGGACACTCGGCCCGGTTGTCACACAGGTAACCTTGCGAAACGGTGAAGGGGCGGTATTGATGCGAGCGTGAGAGTTGAAGACGGGCGTGTTGAGAGGGGGTAGTGACAGGTGTGTTCCGGTAGATCGCCTAGCCCGCTCTTCGAGCAAGGACTAGGCGATCTACGGGTATCCCCTCTAAATTTTCGATCCCGTTGTTTTTTCCCTTCCCGATCCCCGATCCCCGAATCCCGAGTCCCGACACTCATTTCGATTTGCTTACGCTCAATTCGCGTAAACGTTTTTCGGCTTCTGCGACCCGTTTGGGATCGGTGTCGTGGTTCATCACGGCTTTGTACATTTCTTTGGCTCTGTCGCGTGATTGAATCTGATAGTCGTACAGGCGTGCAGCACGGATACGGGCATCGGTGCTTGAAGACTTATTCCATTGGAACGACCTTTCGTAATAGGCTGCGGCCCGTGCGTATTGCGGAAGGGGTTTGTAATTCTCGTAGATGTCACCTAAGTGATACGCAACATCGGCGATCTTGTCCGATTCGGGATACTTGGTCAAAATAGAGTGGAAGAGAATCTCGGCCCGGCGTTGGTCGTCGAGAGGGGTATCGGTTCCCTTCCCTTTGTACTCAATCGCACGCCGGAAAAGGGTATTGGCTTCGGGCATGTTTTGCTTGGGTGCGAGAGTAGGTGGGGGAACGTCTTGCACATCGAGTCGGTAGGAATACTTCATCATGCGATGGAACGAACGCATTTCGTCTTCGGTCCATTTGACCTTTTCGCGGTCGCTTGTGGCTTGGTAATGAGCGCGTAACTTTTCGAGACTGGACAGATAGTCTTTGCGAGCTTTGATGGTGTTTTCGACGAGTTCGACTTCATTGACAGCCCCTTTGGGTGCAGGAGCTTCCGTCGGTGTGCCTGCCGGTTTTGGGGTATTGTCGGCGATGGCAACTACGCCAACACCAGAAGCAATCACAAGGGGAATCAGTAACAGTTTAAGGGTCATGGCGAATCCTCACTCAAGGTGTCTTATCAAGGGGCTAACTTAATTTGTAACCTCTGCGAGGATCGAAGCGAATCAACGGGCATGTAAATGTTGCACAATTCTTCCGGGGTTTGGTTGAACAACGGGTACACCTGTCATAACCGATTTCAAGAGAATCGCACAATCGATTCAATCGGAAGATTTTAGTGAGCTTCTCAATCGGGAAAAGCCAGCGTAGTGCTGGTGTGTTCGCGTCCGATGACCACGTTGGGATAAAGAGCTTCGGCCTCTCTACGGAAGTAGTCTGGGTTTGGCATCGAAGGGCTAAAATGCGTAAACCACAACTGCTTGGCACGACTGGTTACGCCGACCAGTGCAGCTTCGGCGTAGGTCATGTGCTTATTTTCGATAGCCTTGTGTTGGTCGGCAGGATCGCCGTAGGTTGCTTCGGTAATAAGCAGATCGACTCCAGTAAGAAACTCGACGAGCTTTTGGTTAGGGCGTGTGTCCGTCATGAATCCCAGCGATAAACCCGGACGCGGTGCCCCCATCACGTCACTCGGTTGGAAGGTCTTGCCTTCGTGGGTGACTGTTTCGCCACGCTGTAACAGTTTCCAGAACGTCACGGGGAGACCTGTTGCTTTGGCCTTTTCAGGCAGGAACGGAGCAGCACGATCAATGCTCAAACGATAAATCAAGCATGGGATATCGTGGTCACCCATGCAGGAACGAATTGTAAGCCCCTCAACCTCGGCTTCGTCGTTCGGATCGCCGACCATTTCTCGATAGCGTATCGGGAACGGCAAATGCGGTGCAATCACCCGTAGCGATTCCACGACGTTGCGAATCCCCTTCGGACCTATAATCGTCACGGGTTCTTCTTTGGTTCGCTCGCTGTTACCAATCGTGAGCAGAAGCCCCGGCATCCCGGCAATGTGGTCGGCATGAAAGTGGGTAATCAGAATCGTGCCAATATCACGCAACCCCCAACCGAGTTTACGCAAGCTCACTTGCGTTCCCTCCCCGCAATCGATCAGCGTAAGTTTCCCCTGATAGCGTATCAGAGCGCTCGATAAAAACCGATTGGGCAAAGGAAGCGTTCCACCCGTCCCCAACAAAGCAACATCAATCACAATCATCCCTCTCGTTCTAAGAGCATTATCCTAAAAGGAGCAAAGAGATCGAGCAGAGTTCGGACCAATTTTTTCCAGCAAAAGAAATGGAACTGGGATACCCTACCCTGTTACTGCAAGGGGTCGCTTGCGTGGAGTGCGAAAAAACGCTCGATTTCAAGATGAACACTTTCGAGCGTTCCATGCAACCCCATCTCGAAAAGCCTCTCTATCTCGGTTAAATACCCAACTGAATACTTCTGCTCTTCTGAAATCAAAGCCCATTCGGAGTAGCTTGAGATGTGCCTACTCAATTCTGCTAATGTGAACCTACCCCTGCGAAAGCCATCACGTAATACCCTCAACACCCAAAGATTTGCTCGTCCTACATTCACGTTGCCTCGCAGAAGCTCCAAGAGTTTCATCAGATCTTCGACAATCAAATTCCCCCCAAGAGCCACCTCAATCAACTGAATTGGCGGGTCATCCATCGCTTCAATCTGTGAATCGGCCCAAGCAACGATCTCGGCACGGGTCACAAGCCCCATCGCCAAAAGAAGCCGAAGATATTCTGCATGTTCTTGCATAGAGATTTGAAGAGGTAACGAAAATGTGATTGGTTCAGGCTTCTCTGGCGTTTGTGTCGAAAAGGCGAGATGCCGACTCTCTCGGTCAACAAAACAAAACCGGTGCTCGCGCACCGGTCTAAACGTTATCCTTACGTTGATGTCAGCACACCCCTCTTGGCTTACCCTTCACTCTTCCCCTTTTCTTGGCGGGCTTTGTCGATGGCGACTTCGATGTCTTTTTCGTATTGGGCGTCCATTTCGCGGATTTCTTGGGAGTCGCGTTTGGATTGCCACCATGACCAGCCAATTGCGAGTATCCCCACGATGATGACTGTTGCGGTGATGGTGATGTCTTTGTCCTTGCTGCCTAAGTGATGGGTCATCACAAGGGGTAGCACGAGCAGGCTCACCATGTTCATCACTTTGATGAGCGGGTTAATTGCGGGTCCGGCAGTGTCCTTCAACGGGTCGCCGACGGTGTCACCGGTTACGCTGGCCTTGTGTTGGGGCGAGCCTTTGCCGGTGAGTTCCGATTTTTCTTGGTCTTCGACCATCTTCTTGGCGTTATCCCATGCTCCACCCGCCGTTGCCATGAACACGGCTAACAGTTGCCCCACAACGATCATCCCTGCAAGGAAACCACCGAGTGCGAATGGTCCTAACAGGAAGCCAACAAGCACAGGGGCAAAGATCGCGAGGAGCCCGGGGCCGATCAATTCTTTTTGGGCCGTGCTTGTGCAAATATCCACGACTCGACCGTAATCGGGTCGTTTTGTCCCTTCCCAGATTTCCTTATCGGCGAACTGACGACGACACTCGTTGACGATCAAGAAGGCAGCCCGACCGACGGCACGGATTGTCATACTCGAGAACAGGAACGGGACCGCCCCACCGATAAGCATTCCAATAAAGACATCGGCTTGAGCAATCGAGAGAGACCCAGAACTTTCGTTGAATTGTTTGGGTGTCATCAGGTTGATTTTCTCTTCCGAACCGACGACCAAGACCGCAACGAAACTGGCAAACAACGACACCGCAGCAACGACGGCAGAACCTATCGCAATCCCTTTCGTGATGGCTTTTGTGGTGTTACCTGTTGCATCGAGGTCCGAGAGAATTCTGCGGGCAACAAGTGCCTCAGCAACGGGGATATAGTCGGGATGACCTTCCTTCAACGGTTGGTTATTCGTGTCGCGGTTGTAGCCCATTTCGCCAATACCGTTGGCATTGTCGGCAACAGGTCCGAACACGTCCATACTGAGCATGTCACCCGTCAGGGCAAGCATCCCCATTCCGCACAACGAGATACCAAACGCCACAAAGATGGGACTCTTGGCGTCAGCGTAAATGAACACCCCTGCGAACACCGCAAGGGCAATCAGAATCACGGCCCAGACGCTCGACTCATACCCAACGGCGATTCCTTGAATGATGTTCGTTGCGTCACCCGTTCGAGAATTCTTGGTGATCGACTTCACGGGGCTATAGGAAGTGCTGGTCCAATACTCGGTGCAGAACATAAGGGCAAGTGTCAGAGCAATCCCGACAAGACAAGCCCATATCGGTCGCATGTCGAGACCTTCGTTTACAGGAACAAGACGGTCGGCTTCTTGGAAGATCGTTGTCGCTGTCGTGACCGGAAGTCCGTCAGTATCTTTGGCTATGGGCTTTAGCGAAATCGCAGTTTTCTTCTCTTGGTCAAGGGCTTTCCATGCTTTGAGAGATTGGTGTGCTTCGTGATCGCTGGCAGTAAAATCTTTGGGTAGGCCGACCCCTTCACGAAATTCCGTGAGCTTGTAAACGCCTCTCTCGACCGCTTGAGTTACGATGTAGGGTTGATCGAACCGGCAATAGGCAAGACCGAGACCAAGTACGCCAATCGTGGTCAATCCGGCTCCGACACGGAAGCTCAGGTTGATGGTCTTCATCGCGCCGGATGCCCCTGCTGCGTCCTTCTTGCCGACAAGGGTCGTGCTGAATGCTGAGGCCAGAATACCGATTGTTTGGATGAGTAACGGGAGGAGCATTGCTTTTGTGCCGAACGCTGCGGAACCGAGAATCATGGCAGCAACCATCGTTACCGTGTACGATTCAAACACGTCCGCAGCCATCCCCGCACAATCGCCGACGTTATCACCGACGTTATCGGCAATCGTGGCAGCATTGCGAGGATCATCTTCGGGGATGTTCTGTTCGACCTTACCAACAAGGTCAGCCCCCACATCGGCAGCCTTCGTGTAAATTCCACCACCAACACGCATAAAGAGGGCGAGCAACGATCCACCAAACGCAAATCCCAAAAGGGTCAGGGGAGCTTTATCGCCCATAACCAGAACAATCAGGGTTCCCCCCAGAAGTCCCAGCCCGGTTGTGAGCATGCCCGTTACGGTTCCGGTCTGGTAGCCGAGTTTCATGGAGAGGGCAAAGCTCTTGCGAGCCGCAGCTGCAACGCGGAGGTTCCCCGCAGTGGCGAGACGCATTCCGAAAAAGCCGACGAGAGCAGAGAACACCGAGCCGACAAGGAACGCCACGCCACGCGAGATCGCCACAAGACGTATCTCTTCCGCTTCAGAGCCTGTTTTACCCCACGACCATCCCGTCAGGACGATCACGCCGAATAAGAACACGACCATCACGCCGACGGTTGTAAACTGACGTTTGAGATAGGCGTTAGAACCATCTCGCACAGCTTGGGCAATCGCCCGCATCCCTTCGGTACCTTGCTCGGCAGCAAAGACCTTCTTCCCCAGAAGGTAGGCATAGACCAATGCAAAGATCGAGGTTGCCAATGCCCCAAATAAGCCCAGTAATTCGATGGTGCTAAAGCTACCATCGCTGAGCAGGCTAAAGGGAGCAAATTCAAACGTATGTAATCCCGTGCCGGTACTTTCGGCCCCCAATGCAAAGAGGCAGCCAATAATGACTGCAACATGGAGGAGTACGCGATACCGCCGAGGCTTTTTTTCTGTCAATGACATTAACACGTTCCATATATTTGGGGTCGGGAGAGACGACCAAGACGCCCAAACCGTTTATCCAGAAACGAGATCGGCGTCTTTCATGGTAAACTCAAAAATAGAATGCACGGCTAAAACCGTCCAGACACCCTTACCGTTTCCAGATACCTTTTTCTATAAGTTCCCTTCCCATAATCCGACCGATTCTTTCTCAATTCCGAGTTTCTAGAAGCCAATGGGGGTCTTTTTGTGTGTACAAATGCACACACTTTGGGCAAGGGAGGTATGGGGGTAAACCGGAATTCGCAACGGATGTAACACTCACTTCGGGGAAATCGGCGTAATTTCTTTGGGAAATCTGGGTATCCCCTCTCGAAATCTCATGCAATCTAGCGAAGATGCACAGGGTACCACTTCCCTTGATGGAGTTCTTGATGAGTGAAACAAACTTTTCCGCACCGGACAGCAAAGTCAGCTTGAACATTCAAGAGGGAGGGGTTGAACTTTCGATAGCACAATCCCCCGTAAGTCTGACACTTTACGAAGCTCGGTTACTTGGCGTCGCCTTGATTGAAGCCTCTGAAGAACCGACGCCGATTGATCCTGAGAACCCGACCGATCAACGGATTCCGATGCAATACCTGCAAATCGAAGCAACAACGGAAAACACAGACGCCCCCGAATCAGAGGAATCTCAAACCGGAGTCGTCCATTGCTTCATACGCGACCAATCCACAACGAACGCTGTTTACATTGCCGTCGGTTGGGTAAGCTCAGAAGGTTGGGACGTGCTGCAAATCCTCGAAACCGCTTCGGTAACAGCGACCGACTTTGCCGAGACCGACCTGCTCCAATACTACGAACAAGCCCTCGTCGATGATGAAGTCTTTGTGTTTGAAGAAACCGAATACGAAGAGGAAACCGAAGGCGAGTAACTCCCTTCAGCACACGTTCAACCCGTTATTTCTTAGGCTTCACGTTCAACCCCTCAAATGCCTTCTTGAGCTTTTCTAACTCTTCGGGGTTTTCCGGAAGGGCTTTGCTTTCTTTCAGTGCGGGGAGGAGTTTTTCCCAAACGACATTGAGTTGGGCCTGCATGTTACCCGTGTTGGCAGTGATGGCTATGACCGTGTCTTGTTCGGGTAGCACGATGCAGAATTGGCCGAAGGCGCCATCGCCTCGATAAGCTCCGTTCCGGCATCGCCAGAATTGGAAGCCGTAACCTTGTTCCCAATCGCTCTTCGGGTTACTGCCGTTGGCGACTTGTTTCGAGGTCGCTTGTTCGACCCATTTTTCGGGGACCAGCTGCTTGCCGTTCCACTTACCCTTCTGCAAATAGAGTTGCCCGAACTTGGCAACGTCTTCCGTACGGATTTTCAGACCCCATCCGCCGAGGGTATTTCCTTGCGGGCTTGCACCCCACTCAGGGTCTTTGATTCCGAGCGGATCGAACAATCGCGGCTTCAGATATTCCAACACCGTTTTGCCCGTCACCTTTGTGAGTATCGCCGAACACATATGGGTCGCAGGCGAATTGTACTTGAAGTGAGTGCCCGGTTTGTGTGGCACGGGGTGTGCCAGGAACGTCTGCACCCAAGCGGTATCGTCGGTAAATTTGGGTTCGGTTTCGTGGCCGGTGTTCATCGAAAGTAAATCGCGTATTCGCATCGCTTTGAGGTTGTTGGAAGGCTCTTTCGGTGCAAGGTCAGGGAAGAATTTAAGAACTTCGTCATCGAGACTGAGTTTCCCTTCTTCGATCAAAAGACCGATAGCCGTCGAACAAAAGCTCTTGCTCAATGAGTGCATAACGTGACGATCTTCGGCCTTTTCGGGCTTCCACCAACATTCGGTGATAACCTTCCCGTGTCTAACGATCATCAGACTGTGCATCGTGCTAATCTCTTTGTCGGCAGCCTCGACAAACTCACGCAAGGCTTTGGAAGAGACCCCTTGCGATTCCGGCGAGCTTCGCGGGAGAGTGTCGCTGGGCTTGTCTTCCTTCTCGTCTTTGACGAAACTCAGAACGTCGGGTGCAGAGGTTTTGGAAGCTGGTTTGAGATCGCGATACCCAATTAACTGAATCCCTTTCGTTTGAATGGCCTTTTTTACGCGAGCATCGGTCCAAAGGTCGGTGACGCCTTGTCGATCATCGGCGACGTTTTCGTAACCGATGTGGTGGATGGCTTTGAGTTCGGGGCCGTAAAGTCCGGGGTGTTCGACGAAGAGATAGGTTTTTCCTGCTTCGAGACTATCGAGCATCTTCAGGAAGCTTTCTCGCTTTTCTTCGAGTGTGCTGTGCTTGCCCATGTAACCAACACCCTTTACGCCGAGTTCTTCGGGGAAGATGTCGATCTTATACTCTTTGGCGAGCTTCTTGAACAACGTAGTCACTTCAGGGCTAATGCGGTCGCAACCCATATGCGCAGAATAGTGCGTTACTTGCGGAAGGTGCTTTTTACCCAATTCAATTTGGGCACGCACTTCCTTTTCGATGTCCTCAATCTTCCATGCGTTTTCCTTGAGGGCACGCTTGGGATAATTCTTATTCGGGTTAATCATCGGGTAGAAATAACCATCAGGATCACGCAGGGAAGGGGCATCGGAAACGGGTCGCCACTTCACGTTATCCCATTCGCTGGTGAGTGCGATGTGAATACCGACATCGAGTTTAGGGTTCTCGTTGAGCATCTTCACGGCTTCGGGAAACCAGGGCGAGGGGACAATCACTTCGATAGAGGTCTGAATACCCTCCTTCGCACACTTCATTATCGCTTCGTTACCCGAATGCGAAAAACCCATATCATCCCCACGAACAATTAATCGCGGAGGCGCTGGCTTCTCGTCGGCAAACGATGGGGGAATCGAAAAAAACAGACCTGCTAACACAACGGGCCACAGAGAGGAAAAACGCATCGCAACTCCAGATACGGGGCGAACAAGGAGGAACTTGGGGCGTTGGGTATTGTGAATTATTCTGCAAGACCCGCAGATCGCCTAGCCCCCCACCCGGTGCTACGCACCTTCAAGGGCAGGGCTAGGCTACACGAAGAATACGCCCTATCGGGCTCAGCATTTTTTAGCTTTCCGAAATCAGTGCATTTCAGGTAATCCCCTAGACAACAGATGCTTAGCCCGTAGGGCGTATTCTCCGTGTAGCCTAGCCCTGCCCTCGACGAACGAAGTGAGGAGTGGGGGGCTAGGCGATCTACCGCGTCCCCCGTTGAACTTGCCCCATTCTATTTTTTCTCGACCGGCACGACGACTTCGTTGCCGATCTTTGTGGGTACCATTTTTTGGAAGGGCCACACGTATGCTTGCATGAGGGTCATTATCCCAATCACGGAAGCAAGCACAACGGAGTGCCAGAAGACTGCTTTGAAGATATCAGCCTCACGCCCGACTTGGTTTGTGCCTGCCGTTGCTACGCAGATACTTTGGGCATCGATCATCTTACCCATCACGCCGCCCGTACTATTTGCAGTGCAGATCAACACTTGGGCTTGCGTTTCTGTCAGAGGGGCAAAGGCGTCGGCGTGGTCGCGGTAAACTTCGGTTGCGGTGATCTTCTGCAAACTTCCGAAAAGGGCATTACTCCCCGCATCGGTTCCGGTGAGGAAGACCCCCAGCCAACCAAGCATCGCAGCGAAGAACGGGTAGAAAATACCGGTTCCCGCAAAGGCTATCCCCAAAGTTGCATCGATACCGGAATACCGTGTCACGAACGAGAGCCCCATCATGCAAGCTATCGTCGGGATCGGAACCTTCATTTGGTAAGTGGTCTTTTTCAAAACACTGAGAATCTGTTTGCGATTCATCCGCAAGTAAAAGGCCGATAGCACACACGCAACGAATACAGGCGTCCCTGCCGCACTCGCCCAGATAAAGGCAAATTGGGCCTTTTCCTTTTCGGGTTCGGCAAGCCCCGGTTTCTGTAGTTGTTCGGCACGTTGAACCTCTAAGTGCAAAGTCGGAATATCGATGAGATACTTCGACTTGATCGGGCCAAACCAGACGTAATGCTTTTCCGGTTCGTTGGGGTAGAGCTTCTTGGCTTCGTCGGCTTTGGCTTCGGCTTTGCGTAAGAATCCGCACAAAATCAAAGTGACGGACATGATTGCAAAGGGCATCCACGCCTTGATAACTCGCCCCGTTGTCAGAGCTTTGCCGTCGTCCTTCGCAAGGTCTTCCAAAAAGGCTGCTGCTTCGTGATTGTGCGACGTGGTTGCAATTTTGGCATCGGCAGCCCGTGCAGCCTCGTCGAAGTGCCATTCGTTTTTCGGCTTCCAAAATTTGAGGAACACCGCTAACACGAGCATCGAACCAATACCCCCTGCCACATCGGTCACATGGTAAAGCTCAAGGCCCGGTATCCAAAGGTGCATTGTCCCGAAGAAATACTGGAACACCGCAAACGATCCCCCACCGACCAGAATCGCGGGCATAACCTCAAAGGTCTGCTTCCACGAACACATCATCTTCACCATCCACAGGGGAATCAAACACGAAAGGATCGGCAGTTGATGTGCAGCCATTACGCTCAGGGTTTCGCCCGGTAGATCGGTCACCTGCGAAAGGACAACGATAGGCGTACCCAGTCCCCCGTAAGCAACGGGGGACGTATTCGCAATGAGACAAATCACCGCAGCCCGAATTGGCGGAAAGCCTAACCCGACAAGGATTGCCCCGCACACCGCCACAGGCGCACCCGAACCCGCAGAGCCTTCCAGAAACGCCCCGAACGAAAAGCCGATCAGAATGGCTTGCACACGGGCATCGTTTGAAAGAACCGAGATCGACTGACGCACGACCTTGAATTGACCCGTCTGCACTGTGATATTGTAAAGCAACATCGCACAGAACACCGTCCAACCGACAGGAAGAATACCGAACCCTGCCCCGTGAACAAACGACATGATCGACATATCAAGGGGCATTTTGTAAACGAGCCACGCCACCAGCACCGCAACAAACGCACCCGCAGCCCCTGCCTTCGACGCCAACCAGCGACGTGGAACGAGTAAATAGAACAAAACCACAACGGGTAATGCTGCCATTAACGTGGAAAGGAGCCGAAAATTGAGAGGGTCAAGATTCTGGATATACGCAACAGCCAATGGCATAGGAACATTCCGGGAGGGAGGATCGGCTTTTCAAAGATGCTATGAAGATGGGAAGAAAAGAGAATCGGGAATCGGGAATCGAGGCTAACTCTTGCCCCCGAATGCTTGCGTAAAGAAGAGTCGCCCTGCACTGTCGGCACGCACGCTAACCCCAATCTCGGTAAAGTTCGGGTTCAAGATATTCGCACGATGCCCAGACGATGCCATCCATGCGGACATGACCGAACTTGCACTGGTGTAACCGAAGGCGATGTTTTCACCCCATGCTATCGAGCGATTGAATTCCATATACCCTGCGGCCTCGAAGCGATCCGAAACGAGAGGTTGATAGGTTCCGTAGAGGTTGTGGCTGTGGGCGTTGTAAGGACCAATCACGGGTGAGAGTCTCGCCATATCGAGCGAGTGGAGGTCAGCAGCGTAATTTAAGGATCGATTCACTGTAAGAGGAGCAAGCCCGCGTGTTTGGCGTTCTCGATTGACAAGGGTGATAATCTCGTTTTCGATTTGCGAATTACCGATAGTCGGTGTGGGGCTTCCTTGATAAACCTGATTCGTTCCGGTTCCACCGTTGAGGGCATCGCTACCCCCGCCGCCAAAGATCACATCGTTTCCGCCACGTCCAAAAATCAGATCGCTGCCAAACCCGCCGTAGATCGTATCGGCATAGTTTCCACCGTAGATTGTATCGTTTCCGAATCCCCCGTAGCTCGTACTGTTCTTGGTTACGCTGGTATCAATCGTGATGCGGTCGTTCCCACCCAGTGCTGTTACGACGATGTGCGAAACGCTATTTGCGTAGAATGTGCGACCAGCTGCGGAGATGATTCCGTTCGCTTGCGTGACGAGGATGTTATCTGTGGATTCGGTTCCTTCAACGGTGAGAATCCCTTGATCCAAACGGGCCGTCAAAACCGATGCCGGACAAAGGCGAGTATCTAACTTTTCCAGTTGAAGTTGCTGCATGTGTAGCTTCCGTGCGTTGAGCGTGCGTCCTGATTATACCCGTTTCCGGCAAGGGCCAAAAGCCGAATTTCGTGTTGGGGAAATATCAAGAGATCATCGCTTTATCCAGCTTCTCACCTTGAAAGAAAATAGGAAGTTTGGGAAGATATTTGAAATGGTTCAGGAACAAACAGGACGAAGCAAAAAGGTTTTTTAACCGGATGACCTGTTAGGCCGGTTGCGTTAGCACCAACTCAGCGAAATACAAGTTTCACTGTTGGCTATCACAATTGGGAATACCCCAAAGTCGCCGAGCCGGTGCTAACGCAACCGGCCTAACAGGTCTCCTGATTTTGTCTCCGTTTTGCTTCGTTCGATAAGTTTTTTATCACCTAACGAGGTCTTTATGCCAGACGAATTTCATCAGGGTTCGCTATTCTCCGACGGGTCGAACAAACCCCAAGAAAATCATCCGCCCGATGACCTTGTGCCACGCGATCCCGATGGCGACCTCAACCCCGAACCGATTGACTCTGTTGGTGAATTGGCCGACGAGGGCACCCCGTTTAGCGAAGAGGAGCAATCGCCTTTTGAGGAAGAGGGTTTCACTGAGGATGCGGAGGAAAATTTCGACGATAACGAGGAGCCGTCCGCGCCACCCGTTGAACCGCGAATTATCTCGGCATCGGAACGAGCCTCGCTCACTGCTCAACAAATGAATCTTGGTGCGGTGATAGGCGCTGCAATCGGCGATGCAATGGGCCACCCGACCGAGTTTATCACTTCCTTTGAACGAATTTATCAGAAGTACGGTTCTCATGGTGTGCAAGGCTACGAGCTTTATTGGGAAGAGGATAACGGCGACGTGTACGCCCCGTACACAGACGATACCCAAATGGCAGAGATTGTCTTACGGACGTTATTGCAAGGGACAGAGAATCTCGATACAACCATGAACCGCATGGCACAAGGTTTCATCGAATGGTCACGCGAACCTCAAGGGGGGCATCGTGCGCCGGGGAATGCCTGTTTGAGCGGGTGTCGCCGGTTAGCACAAGGGGTTGCATGGAACCAAGCAGGCGGAGCCGATGCGGGCGGGTGCGGGTCGGTTATGCGGGCGTATCCTTTTGGCTTGATCTTCGCCGACGACGTTGCAAAGGCTGAGTATTGGGCCGTCGAACACTCGAAGCTCACGCACCGCGACCCGATTGCATTGGCATCATGTGCAGCAATGGCAGTGGGGATGGCTTTGATTCGTCAGAAAAAGGAAGTCGATTACGTTGTCTCGGAAATGGTTGCAGCAGCCTGTCGCTATTGTGCAAAAACCGCAGCGATGATTGCAGTGGCGATTCACGAAGCCCGCAATGGCGTATCGCCGCGAGTCACACTCACACGCCTCGAAGGTTGGGCAGCCCACGAAGCGATTGCAGCAGGGGTCTACATTTTCTGTCGCCACCCTGACGACCCCGTCACCGCAATCCTCGAAGGTACAAACACCCCCGGCGATAGCGATAGTATTGCTACGCTTGCGGGCGCTTTAGTCGGTTGCCGATGTGGGTTTAACGGGCTTCCACCCGAATGGGTCGCCGAACTCGAACGCACGAACGAGCTACAGGCATTGGCAAAGCAAATTGCGAATTAACGGGCATTCAATTCGGGTTATCCTTCTCTTCGACGCAATGCAAATCAAGCCAAGTAGTGCCTTGTTCGTTTGGCGTTTTCTAAATCCCATTCGCCTAAATCTAATGTCCCTGCAAGGAAGACGTGTTCGGGGTGACGTCGGTCGAATATCTCGGATTGCCCGGCGAGGCGGAAGAATTCGCTGGCTTCGGCGTTGTTCACGGCTCCGAGTGCGTTGGTACTAGCGAGACGGGCGAGGATCATTTGGGCTTTCTTTTGGTCGCGGTAGTGCATTCGGCTAATTTCGCCGACACGCGGAAGACCTAACAGGGTTCGCTTGGTGTCAATCGCATCCCAACCGATATGATCGAGCATCACGGGGTCGGTTGCAACGTAAAGGGTCTTTGCAGACCACGTTCCCCAACTGTGGTTCCATACGCCCGGCCCCCCTTCGTAAACACCAATAAGCCCATCGAGAATGTGCAACGCGGCTTTCTGACGAATCAACGGTTGATTGACCGCAGCAGGGATAAAGGTACCGCATTGGTTTGGCCCCATCAGCGATTTGCCGGGGGAATCGGGTTGACCATGCACCAAAGGCGAAATGTGACTGCGTGCGACGTTGTTATTCAGACCATGCGACATATTTTTGAGCGAAAGAGTCACTCCACTCGAACGATGGTCTTTCAGAACAGGAAGAGTAATGAATTTATCGACGTGTTTGGTTACGATCTTAGTGAGATGCGAACGATAACGACGGTCGTCTTTCGGGTCGTGGGCAGGGGAAGTGTACGGCATATGAATGTAGTGGTCGGGGTCGTAGCCGACGACATGCTTCAGAAGCTCGTTCGAGAATCGTTCGGGATACTCGACCCCGTTGATTGCGGTTTGCTCGTCGCTGTAAGCCCCTGATGCACACATCCAGCGAACCCCTTCGGCTTCGCGTTCGCGTGTGAGGTTGTCGTAACCGGCATCGACAAACTCTTGCCCGTAACGATCAAACAGAACAATATCTTTTGCGGGTATCCCGACTTCGCGGAGGTTACGAATCACTTCCAAAACCAAAAGGGGATGCGAGATCGAAGCAGGCACACTTGGACGCGATTTATTCAGCCCGACCGGATTGACTTTGATACCAATCACCTGATTCGGTTGCACAACGCTACGCCACGCTTCCGACGGGTGATCGGCTCCGGTGAAAGCACACATAGCTTTATCGAGCATCGCACGAAGGGCAGCCCGATCCACTCGGAATTTGGTATCGACCACACCGGCATGAAAAACTTCCGACACACGCCCGCGAGCTTTACCCGGCATCAAATCGGGTCGATTTTTCACCTCGGAAGGAGCAGCCACTTCAACGGGTATCTGGGGCATTCGTCGAAGAGCTTCACGCCACAACACTGCACCAACGGGCAACCCCACCCCAAGCCCGACCGCACTGCCAATCAAGAAACCGCGACGGGTGAGAGTACGACGTTCAAACGGATGCAGGGCCATAGCAAAATACCAAAGGGCAAACCGGAAAGCCTATTTTGTAAGTATAGCCAAAGAAGCAAGATAGGATTGAGGGGAAGGGGATTTGCGACGAGTTTGGGCGTGCGTAACCGGCATAACGTGAACGGGGGTTAGTCCTTATAATCGGCTTTAACAGATAGAGGATCATCTGCTTTCCAATAAGGACGAAAAGCGAGGTAAGCATGACTCGCGAAGATGTTGATACCGACCATGCAAGAAGCAAGAGCGTAGTAACCGATGTTTTTGCTTCTACAAGCAGTGTCACCATCAAGGGAAAGCATCAGAAGATGATGAGTAGGAAGCCCCATAAACAGAACTAACGGAAAGTACCAGAAACGGCGGTTAATCACCAACATAGCACAAGAAATCAATGAAGCGAGAATATAGAACCAATAGGTTCCGTCTACCATAATCCAGAAATCGGGATCGGGTCGAAGTTGCCAACCGGGGCCGGGTTTGCATGCGAATAAGTCCATACCACTTCCTCCAAATTCAATGGTTCTTAAATCAATCCCGATAATCGGCTTTAATAGAGAGGGGATCATCTGTTTTCCAATAACGACGAAAAGCAAGATAGAAATGTCCGGCGAAAAAATTGACTCCGACCGTGCAACCAACGACCGCACAATATCCGATATTTTGGTCTCGGCAATCACTAAACCCGTTTAGGAATGCACTCACAACTGGGAAGCCAACAAGTGACGCCAAAATTAGCAAAGGGAAAAACCAATAACGTCGATTCATCACCAACATTCCAAAGGAAATCAATGCGAGTATCACAAGCAAATAAGCAGTCACATCCACCATGAATGCAAATTCGGTAGGTGGATTGGGAGGGGAAAACGCCGACTTTTTACACGCGAAGATTACCATGCGATTTTCTCGAATAGGTTTGCTAATCAAGATGCACACAAAGGTGATTTATTCCTCAGAAAGTTGGAGGCATTCTCGTTTGGCTTTCCTATGATACCGGTATCTCTCTTTTGAGGCACTTTTATGAATCGATTTACTCCAGTTGCATGGCGGACGTTTTTGGGTTCTTCCGTGACGAGTTTAGGTAGCATGGTTATAATTGCCTAAGGAGCAAAAAAATGTCCGAAGAAACCATTCACCTCGAATTCATCCAACAGGCTTTACAGGAGCTTCGAGAAGCTACCCTGCGCCATCAGCAAGCAGGCCGACCCATAGTCTTTGTTCGTGATGGACTTTTGATCGAATCCGTCAATGGAACCGAAACCATTCTCAAAAAAGTTTCGCACAAATTCAAAGTCAAACGAAGGCAATTTACCACTCCTAAAATTCAAACGAATCCGCAATGATCGACGATGTTCCCAGACTCAGGATGTTTGCAGGGCCAAATGGGTCGGGTAAGTCAACCACAATCAGAAGTTTGATTCAAAAACCTGCCGAGTGGTACGGAATTTACCTGAACGCGGATGACATTGAAAAACAAGTCCGAGATCATCAGCAGTTATCGATTGCGGATTTCGGTCTGTCATTCAAACCAGTCGAACTGATTGAAACTCTGTTGCAGAAATTCAGATCGTATGAAAAAGCATACATCCCAAAGCCTCCTCAAATCCAGTTTCAAGAGGGAATACTTACTTTCACAGGGTTCGTTTTTGATTCCTACCATGCTGCCGCACTCGTAGAAATTCTGCGTCATCAAGCACTTACCCAACGTAAGTCTTTTACGTTTGAAACGGTAATGTCTCATCCGAGTAAAGTCGAATTCCTCGCCGAAGCGAGAGCAGTTGGATATCGGACTTATCTGTATTTGTTGCGACTGAAGACCCCGCAATCAACATCCGCCGAGTTCAGAATCGTGTTTCTGAAGGCGGGCACTCCGTTCCCGAAGATAAAATTCGTAGTCGGTATCAAAACTCGATTGGGTTACTCGAAAGTGCAATACGAAATTGCGACCGAGCATTTCTTTTTGATACAAGTGAAGACAACCCTGTTTATTTTGCAGAGATCACCGACGGACAACATTTTGATTTCAAAACGGACGAACTCCCCGCTTGGTTCCATTTGGTCTGGCAGAAATTTGACCTTTCGGATTCCGACCAAACTTCGGCATCAGGGGATTCCTAAGTTCTTCCGCTTCCTATCATACTCATATCTCTCCTTTGGGGCATTTTGATGAATCGATTCACTCCGGTGGCACGGCGGACGTTTTTGGGTTCTTCCGTGACGAGTTTGGGTAGTATGGCCCTTGCGAATTTGTTGCAGCCTTCTGCTTTTGCGGATGCTCCGAAAATCGAGAAGTGGCCCGGTGCGATTAAGACTCACCACAAGCCGAAGATCAAACGGGTCATTGTTCTCACGATGGCGGGCGGGCCGAGTCACTTGGAGACCTTCGACTACAAGCCGGAACTTGCCAAGCAGAACGGTAAACCGATGCCGCAATCGTTCACGAAGGGGCAGCCGATTGCACAACTTCAAGGGAACGGCAATCTCACTTGTTTGGGGCCGACACACGAATTCAAGAAGGTGGGTAAATCGGGTCAGGAAATCTCGGCAGTGTTTCCGAATCTGCACACCGTTGCCGACGATATTTGCATTATCCGGTCACTCAAAACCGAAGCCATCAATCACGATCCTGCCCATACCTTTATGAACACGGGGACGACCATTTCGGGACGGCCGAGTATGGGGTCTTGGCTTTGGTACGGACTCGGAACCGAGACAGAATCGCTTCCGGGGTTTGTGGTGTTGGTGTCTACAGGGCGTTCGGGGCAAAGCCAACCGATTGCAGCCCGACAGTGGCATAGCGGATTTTTGCCAAGCCAATTCCAAGGGGTCGAATTCCGCTCTAAAGGCGATCCCGTTTTGTATGTCGGTAATCCTGCCGGTGTCACCAAAGAACGGCAACGCGACGTTGTTGATTCCATTCACTCGCTTAATCAACTGTTCGACAAAAAGGTTGACGATCCCGAAATTACGACCCGACTCAGCCAATACGAAATGGCCTTCCGTATGCAAACCAGCGTGCCGGAGTTGATGGACCTTTCCAAAGAGACAAAGGAAACGCTGACCCTTTACGGCGCTACGCCGGGAGATGGTTCGTTTGCATCGAATTGCCTTTTAGCCCGACGCCTTGCCGAACGGGATGTGCGTTTCATCCAACTTTATCACCGCGATTGGGATCATCACGGGAACATCAAAAATGATATCCCCGTTGTTGCCAAAGAGGTCGATCAAGGAATGACGGCACTCCTCAAAGACCTGAAACGAACGGGTATGTGGGACGATACCCTCGTCATCTGGGCAGGGGAGTTTGGTCGCACCCCAATGGCACAAGGGTCAGGACGCGACCACCACATGAAAGGCTTCTCGATCTGGCTTGCAGGCGGAGCAATCAAAGGGGGAACCACCTACGGCGAAACCGACGAACTCGGCTACAACGCTGCCAAAGATATCGTCACCGTCCACGACCTCCACGCCACAATGTTACACCTACTCGGCATCGACCACGAACGCTTCACCTTCCGCTATCAAGGGCGAGACTTCCGTCTCACTGACGTGCATGGGAACATCGTGAAAGCGGTTCTGGCGTAGTTAGATTTGACGTGGCACACGCGGCCCGCGTGTGTTGGATCGGATAGCGTTCGACTCTGGGGATTTCGGGCATTTTCCCATCTTGAACAAGTGTATGATTGATCGTCCCTTTAGGGGCCTTCCCTTGTGCAACTTCCGTCACTTTGACGGATACGCCCCCTTTTCAGGATCGCACTTTTCAACGGTCATTACCAGTACATTGGGGAACTCTAACATCACTTCGCAAAGCGTCAATCGGCTGGCATTCACTGCGATATAGGCTTGCAAAGGAGAAGTCGAAAACAAAAACGAGGCAAAAAGGAAAACAGGCAAAAACTTTCGCATGAGGATACATCAACAAGAGTTGGGAGAATGTTTGATTTATAAACAGAACGACAGTACAAGGCAACTGAAATTGAAGAAGGTCAGGAAACCTTAACCCCGTTGAGAGCGACACCCGTTACGGCTCCGGCGTTTCGATCTACGCCGAGGTGTAAACCACTCAGCGAGAACAAGCCTGAGTTTCGGCTTGATTGCATGGTCGTTATCACTTGAGCACGCACCGAGAGGAAGGCTTTGGCACAATCAGGGTCGAAGTGCGTACCAGCACAGCGTTCGACTTCGGCAAAGGCTTCGTCGGCACTCTTGACCTTTCGGGCGACGTGGTCGTTGTAGGGTCGTTTGGTCGTCATGGCATCGAAGGAATCTGCAACCGCAACCACGCGAGCAAGTAAATCGATCTTATCGCCTTCGAGCTTGTCGGGGTATCCGCGACCGTCCCAGCGTTCGTGGTGCGAACGGACGATAGGGCGAATCGCTGCCATTTCGGGAATCGATTTTAGAATCTCGTCACCTAAGACCGTGTGCGATTTCATCTTCTCGAATTCGGCATCTGTGAGTTTATCGGGTTTCTGCAAGATGCTATCGTCAATTCCGATCTTACCGATATCGTGCAACGGGCCACCTAATTGAATTTTTTCTTTATCCGAGGCACTGAGCTTCATGGCATCGGCGAGGAGCAACGAGTAATTCGTTACGCGAGCCGTATGTCCGCCGGTGTAAGCATCCCGCATTTCAATTGCTGAGGCCATAACCGAAATCGTTTGCAGGAACAACTCCCGTTGGCGTCGCATCAGTTGGGCACATTCGATCCCTGCGGAGACGTGTGCTGCAAGAGCATCGGCCAAGTGCAAATCGTCTTCGGTAAAGGGTCGTTGCCAATAGCTTCGGTCAAGGTGGATCACACCCAGATTTTTCCGAGGTGTCCGCAACAGCACGCAAAGAACGCTTGCCATTGCCCCGTCGGCGATACTCAAGGCGCCACGAAGTTCGTCATCTTCTTCGACACTGCAACACAGGATCGAACGACCTTGTGTCATACAACGTGTGGCAAGTGCATTCGAGAAGAATGAGCGGGTCGAGTTGGCTCCTCGGCCCGTCGCAGTGGCTTTGAGACGAAGTTTGCCTTCAAGCCCTTCAGCCAGAACGATCGCTCCACGTTGTGCATCGAGAACCGAGACGGCATCGTGCAAAATCGAGGAGAGCAATTCATCTTCGGAGTGGATGCTAACCAAGTGGTGACCGGCACGCAAGAGGGCCATAAGCTGATCGCCGGGTCGTGGGCTGTGGTTGCGGTCGTGAATGATCCGATCAAGACCTTCTTGCCAAGTGCTGCTGGCTTCGGCCTCAACAATAATTTGATCGGAAGAAGGGGGTACAGGTTCCGCTTGGGTCGCTTCGGGCATTTCGACCATCATGGCGACTTTGCCGAACTGTACAATATCTCGCGGGTGAATCTGACGTTCACCCGTACCAAGTCGAACCCCATTGACATAGGTTCCGTTGGTACTATCGAGATCGCGTAACCACCACGATGTATCAGCACGATGTATCTCGGCGTGGCGTCGGCTCACGGAGCTATCTTCAAGAATAATCTCGAGATTGCTCAGTCGGCCTGCACGGAGAACCGATTCGGCTTCCCATGTGCGACCTTTGGCTTCACCGCTAATTCCACGCAATCGGATCTGATGGCGCATCCGGTTGACTCCTATCTAATTGGCAACCCTTGCGAAAACAGAACAGCCTCTATAAGGGTAAATACATACCCCATTTAGCAAAGTCGATAGAGGTGTTAGGGTTCCTTCAAACTAGCTCATTTTAACACCCTTGCCAAAGGGATATTCCAATTTTTGGTTAAATCGCATAAATTCGGTATAATCGGGAAAATCATTCATAACTTGTTAGACCGTTTCAGATTACCGTTCAACTTTTCCGGTCTTTCTCGTTACACAGAAATTTCCTGGACGATGCTGACTGAATCATTTTCCGTTTGGTGTTCAAATTCCAACCAGAACAATAAATCTCTTGTCAGAGTGAAAGACGTAGATTCCCCAACTGCTTGATCTTCTACAACAATTACGATAGGAATAATCGGCAAAGTCCTCTGAAACAGGCTTACTTAACAGGTCAGGTATGGCATTAAAAGATCGCTGGAATACGACCCTCGATACCCTGAAAGCGCAAGGGCGGTTCCGGAGTTTACGTCTCCCGTTGGGGATCGACTTCACCTCGAACGATTACCTCGGCTATGCTTCCTCACGTTCGCAAATCACCCCGATCCCAGAACTCGAACGATTGCGAAGCGGAATGGCCTCTCGCTTACTGCGTGGGCATCACCAAATCTGGGATGAGGTCGAAGCTACCCTTGCGGGGTGGCATAACTCGCCAAGTATCCTGATGATGACAAGCGGATATGCTGCCAACGAAGGTTTGATCTCGACGATTATTGAACCCGGCGATTGGGTTGCTTCCGATGAACTCAATCATGCCTGTATCGTGGACGGATTACGCATGGCTCGCGCTCGTCGATTTGGCTTCAATCACAACGATTTGAATCATCTCGAGGAGGGTCTCAAAGGCGAAAACGCCAAAAGACACGAAGGACGCGAACTCTTTATCATCACGGAATCGCTTTTTAGCATGGATGGCGACCGTGCCCCGTTGAAGGAAATGGCCGACCTTGCCGAAAAATACTCGGCGTACCTCATTGTCGATGAGGCTCATGCAACGGGTTGCTTTGGGAATACTGGGTCGGGCATCGTGGACGAGCTTGGCCTTCGAGCTAGGGTGTTAGCCTCGGTTCACACGGGTGGGAAAGCCCTCGGTGTGTTAGGGGCTTACATTGCTTGTTCGACTTTGATGCGAGAATTTTTGGTCAATCGCTGTCGTCACCTGATCTTCACAACAGCACTGCCACCGATTGCGGGGGCGTGGTGGTTGCAGATGTTGGAGCAAGTGAAACATGACCACGAAGGCCGAACTCGCTTGCAAGAGAACCTAACCTTCGTGCGAAACTTCTTACGAGAAGCACAACTCCCCTGCCCCGGTGACCAGTTCATTCTCCCTGTAATTCTTGGGGAAGACCCCCGAGCCGTTGCCGTCGCCACACACTTACAAAAGCACGGGTTCGACGTACGGGCAATCCGTCCCCCCAGCGTCCCCCCCGGAACCGCACGCCTGCGAATCTCCATCCACGCCGACCACACCCCCGAACAATTACGGGGATTATGCGAAACATTGGCGGAAGCTGTCGTGAGACGTGAATCCTGAAAGTCAGCAAAACAACGAATCGATCCTGTTTTGGTCACACGATTTTTGCTCTTTCGCGTTTTTGTGAAAACGGGTAAGATCGGCTTTTGATTTGGGCAAGATGCTCTAATACTCGTCCCGTTCTTAAACTCTCCTGATCGTGGTTGTAAGATGCTAACACTAACACTGGTTTACCGGAAGTACCTGAGCTTCCGTTATTTGAAAAAGGCTGCTAAACGAATTGGCCCTTTGGTATTGATCATTTACCTCAGCACAATTTGGCCTATTCTTGGTATCGTCGCGGGTGCTTTTTTCCTTTGCGGCCTAATTGACATGATGCGGAATTCGACACGCAATCTCAGCACATTCGACCGCTACTTTGCAGGGAATGGGGTTCTCACTTGGGTTCTATCCCCGTTCAATTTGTTCCTCGATCTGTTGTGCTTACCCTTTTTGAACAAGGGGGTCTACAAACTCGACCAACTCCCGAAAGGTCATCAAGCGGAGATAAAAAAACTCATCGACGCTGCCCACTCTCGTGACCTTATCGGAATGCTTGAATCGAAGATGGAAGGGAAGAAACGTGGGATGATTTTCTTCAAGTGGTACGGCAAGAATATCCCGACCTCGGTCGAAATGCCGGAATACCACGATCCTTACAAATACATTCGCACAATCGGCGTATCAATCTTCAATAAGCGTGCATCAACGGGTCTGCACTATGGGCCACTCCGAATTACTCTGCGAGTCCTTTACAATGTGAACCAGATCGAATCCCCAGAAGTGTATATTCAAGTCGGGACTCACGTTCACAAATGGATGGACGAGAAGCTGTTTATCTTCGACGATACCTTGCAACACAAATCGATCAACGAATCCGACGGCATGCGCTATTGCCTCTTCGTGGATATGCTCCGCCCTTCCCCGCTCTCGTTCGTGTTGGATGGTATCCTAACGTGCGTGCGATTGATTATGACCCCCTTCCGAGCCATCTTCTACGGCCACTGGGCCATGATTAAGTAGCACATCCCCTGTAGACTTTTTTGGAATCGCATTTACCCTAACCCTGTTGATCGAGCTCGTTGATATTCAACAGAACGATGCTGCGTCGTTCGAGAGATTTGTCTTGCATTCATCAGGAGGAACTCTGTTTCAGATCGGCTATTCCCCTACGACGACAAGTCGCGGTTGCCGAGTCTGGAACAACTACGTTTGCGTAGTTTTCGGCAACCGCGACTTGTCGTCGTAGGGGGCCGATCCGTGAGAGTTCCATCCCAATAGGTTTTGAAGTCGATCAACGCCGAGGGGACTTGCTTTCGCAAGTCCCCTCGCTTTTAAGAAAGAGGCTGTAACAAAATCTGCAAATACCCAATACCCTTCTGAGGTCAAAAATGGATCACGACAGTAAGTTCAAGCAATTAATAAAGGATCGATTCAGTGACCTAGTAGGAATGTTTGCTCCTCACCTTCACCCCCGCTTGGATTTTGACCAGATCGAGTGGCTGAACAAAGAGGTTTACGTCGATCCTCCGTTGAATACGAAATATCGACTCGATCTCATTGCAAAGGTCAAAACCAAACAAGCTCCAACCTCTGCCCAAGAATCGCAATCCTCGGAAAAGTGGTTTGCCATCATCTTCATTGAGACCGAATCGGCAGATTCCGTGACCTCGATCAAGAATCGCCTTTTCCAATACTATTTCTTGGTTTGGTTGGAGTACAAGATGCCCATTTTTCCTATCGTTCTGTTTCTCAACATGAACAAAGATGGCATCCACCACGACAAGGTCGAACACGTTTTCTTCAATGAAATCGTAATGACTTTGAACTATTTGGGTATTGGCTTGCGTGGGCTTGATGCGGTAGAATACTTGGATAGAGACTTTCCATTGGGTTACGGGTTGGCTCCTTTAATGAAGCAAACTCAAGACCCTTTTGAAATCGCCAAACAAGCCGCCGATAAGATCAAGGCAAGCGAGATCAGCGACCGCTCAAAACGCTTATTGGGCGATTGTCTCCAAGCCTACGCCGAACTGAACGAGTAACAAATGCAAGAAGTCTACGTCAAACTGAAACTCGAACCCACACCCAAGCTTATCCCGCGTAACGTCACCATCGACCAACGTATTGAGGATGCTGAAGTTAACGGACTGCACAAAACAATCCGAAAAGCTTTGGTAAAGAATTTTGGGGAAACCAAAGCCAACGAGCTTATGGACTTGATCCTATAAATCTCCGAAATACCAAAACTCGATGCTATCTTTGACGCTGCACTTGCTGGATCAGAAGCAGACATCCGTACTCAATTGGTTTGAGAGGAGGGGTTTGCATTTCTAATAAACTTTGCTACCCTAACCGTGTTGATTTAGCTCGCTGTTTTGCAGCAGAACGATGTTGCGTCGTTCGAGAGATTCGCTTTCCATCCATCAGGAGGAACTCTGTTTCAGACGTGCTTATCGTCGTACGATGTACAACGTTATCGTCGAGTCTGGGACAACTCCACTGACGTAGTTTTCGACGATAACGTTGTACATCGTACGACGGCTCGTCCGAGAGAGTTCCATCCCATTAGGTTTTGAAGTAAATCAGCATCAAAGGGACTTGCGAAAGTGAGTCCCTTTACTTTTTCAAGAACCCGTCGGGGACTTTGAAAAATTCGCCGGGTTTGAGTCCCAAGCCAAAGGGGAAGCTCGCGGGTTGCAGTCCCCCGCTTAACATGGCAGCGACTGCACCCGCAGCATTTGCCGTTGCGATTGGTGAACCGCTGAAGATCGGGTCTTCGCCGAGATCGTCGTGTTTGGGAACTACGTCCCACGTTATCAGGTCGGGTTTGTATCCTTCGGTCACGGTCTTGGTGATAACCTTGCCATCGGGCAAGGTCTTTTGCAGTGTGTCGATAATCACACTTGATGACGGCCCTGCACCAACCGAGGCAAAGGGTTTGAGTTTCTTTTCGGCGTTGGCAGCAGCGACTGCAATCACCGAGCGAGCATCGGCAGGAACATCGACGCCCGCTTCGGCTGATTCGTAATCGTTGAACACCAGAGTTTGCGAAGTACCCCCCAAAGTTTCCAGATAGATTCGCGGTTTGAGTTCCCACGACACTTCTTGAGCAGGGATAATCGGCGTGCCAACGGGTTGAATCGACTTGGGCACTTTCCCTTCCAAACGAAGGGCATATCGTCCCCCTGCGGGTAAAATCACGTCCAAAGTTTGTTCGTAAATCCCGAAGTTCGGGTCGGAGAACAATCGCAGAGGGGGTGTTGCAGGGCGTGCAATCACGTCGATTTCGTCGGAAGAAACCTCTTTGCCATCGGGGTCGCGTTGACGCACAATTGTCGGAATAACCATTGCTATCGGCTCGCGGTATTCTTCCTCACGGGCAGTCGGATCGTGCGGTTCACGCCATTGGACAGTGATGCGGAAGTGACCTTTTTCAGGGAGGTCAATCGTCTTCTTTCCTTCGGCATCGCGTAACGATAGGAAGTTTAATTCCGCGTTCCAGCGTTCGGGTGGGAGCTTCTCATTGGGGGCCAAGAACTCCATCACCCCATCGTTATTCACATCGCGGAAAAGGCCATACCACACAAGCCCACGCGAATCGCCCGCCGGTTGGAACCACAAGGGTTTCGGGGGCGGTTGGCGTAAACCGGTTTTCACAATCGAAGGTTTACTTCGCAAAAGCCACTCATCAAGGTATTTGCTTAACGAGCTATTCGCATCCAAAGGCAACCCGTTATTCTGACCAATCAGATTAACAATCAGATTGACGCCGACGAGCTTACGAAGCTCCTTCTCGTAATCGGTCAGACGATCCAATACTTTGAAGGCTTCAACTTCGTTATCTTCGGCAAGTTTCAAGGCTTTGACAGCAGCTTGACGTTTTTCTTTTGCCTCTTCGGTCGGGTCGAACCCGTCGAAGGCTTTGCGATAGGCTTCCTTAGCGGCGTTACGTTTTTCGGTGGCAATATCGATATCGAGTAACACATCACGCCGACGATCTCGGAGTAAATCCGGCTCGTGCAATTCGCCTTGAACATAGCGAACAACATCGAGAATCTGATATGGAGCATCGGGAATTAACCGCACAAGAATTAACTGAGCTTGCGGAGCCAACTTTCGGACGGCAAGGGCAGCTTGGGTGCCAAGTCCGGCCTGTTTGGGTAACGGGTCCGGCTTAAGGGTCCGATTTTTCATAGTGGTAAAGTCGATCAGGATGGGCATAGGAGAATCTTTATCCATTCCCAGAAGTTCCATGTAACGACCAAAATCGGTCGAAATAATCATCACCCGAACATCCTTGCCTTTCTTCCCTGCTGCGTGGAGTTTATCGACGCCAAGCCCCTTAATAGGGTCAACATCGGGAGCGATTGCAGGGAGCGCGATCATATCGGGTACGCCGAGTTTTGGCCCTTGTGCTTTCTCTTTTTTCTCTTCAGGGTCTTTCTTCTCCGGTTCCTTTTTCGGTTCCGGCTCTTTCTTGTCAGAGGGTTTCTTGAGCGATCCTGCCGGTAAGCGAACGTGAATGACGTTACCGATACGGGCAACATCCGCTAGATACGAGGCTT
>VYLT01000012.1_pt1 | contig 40401 bp, 30 predicted proteins | sample 5114261 | NCBI WGS metagenome assembly VYLT01 (sample SAMN12291815, study PRJNA351875) | freshwater metagenome | isolation source: freshwater lake | place: USA: Michigan, Little Long Lake | collected 2011-07-12 | reverse complement strand
ATCCTTGAAACTTCCCGACGGATTAAAGCCTTCGTTTTGCAAATAAACGGTGCCGGAATTCATGCCCGTGAACTTTGCGACATGTTCACTTAAGGCGCAAAGCGTTTGCCCTTCGCCAACGGTGATAATTTTTTCTTCGGGTGCAAAAGGAAACAGGCTCCGGAAACGCCACACGCCGGAAAAATCCAACGGATTACGCCGACGCCCCCACCCCTTTTCGAGTTCCGAAAGGGTCTTCGGTACGGGTAACTTATCCCAATGGTATTGCACATCCAACAACGAACCGCACTTGGCACACGCAAACGAGGTTTCACTTACGTCGCATTCATGCAGGCAATCGGGATTGATACACCGTTGAAAGGCTAAATCGCTCAAACGAAACTCCTCGAACAGATGGGGCCAATAACAGGCATAGACCCTCTTCGTTATACAGTTGTTCGGGAGAGAAAGGGAGTTTGGAAAAAGTGACAAGAACGCGAGAGGGTGAGTTTCTCCAACTGAAGGCGTGTTGTGGTTCCGGTTTGTGCTGTCGTTTCCAGTTTCAACCGGTTTCTTGGGCCTTTTTGCTTCGCCCCTGTGAAGGTTTCGTGTATGCTACCTTTAACTTGCTATTCGGGGCCTCTCTATGCTCTCTCTCCGCGTATCCCTTTTGGGGGTGCTTCTCTTTTCGTCTCTAAATTATGCAGCCCCTGTTGATTTTGATCGTGACGTTGCTCCTCTCCTTGCGAGTCGTTGTTTCGATTGTCATGGCGGGGAGGATGGCAAAGGGGGTATCGACCTCTCGAAGAAAGCAGGGGTCGATCCGAATGCCCTTTGGAAGCAAGTCTCTTCGGACAAAATGCCGCCGAAGAAACCCCTTTCCGAAAAAGAAAAGAGCATCCTCAAAGAATGGATTGCATCGGGTGCAAAATGGGGTACCGATCCGATTGACCCTTACGGCACAACCACAAGCACACGGGCAGGGCGTGACTGGTGGAGCTTGCAACCGTTGCAAAAAGTATCTCCTCCCAAGTTCGACAAATATACAAACCCTATCGATCAATTCATTCTGACCAAACTCAGAGAGAATAAATTCACACCCGCCCCGCAAGCCGATAAACGAACCCTGATTCGTCGCGTATATTTCGATCTCGTTGGCTATCCTCCTACCTTTGAAGAGATCGAAGCATTCGTGAAAGATACCGCACCGAATGCTTACGAAAAGTTAGTAGATCGTTTATTAGATTCTCGTCATTACGGCGAGCGTTGGGGACGGCTTTGGCTTGACGTTGCCCGTTATGCTGAAACGAGCGGGTACGAACGCGACCAAACCAAAACGGGTGTTTGGAAGTATCGCGATTGGGTCATCAAAGCCTTCAACGACGATATGCCCTATAACCGTTTTGTGATGGAGCAACTCGCAGGGGATGAACTCCCCGATGCAACACCTTCGAGTCTCATTGCAACGGGTTTCATCCGCCTCGGTACATGGAACGACGAGCCAAACGATCCCAACGAATATAAGTACGACCGTTTAGAAGATATGGTCGGCGCAACCAGCACCGCTTTTCTTGGTCTCACGGTGAAGTGTGCCCGTTGTCACGACCACAAATTCGATGCCATTCGCCAGACCGATTATTATCGCATGGCAGGGGCATTTTGGGCGGGGTATATCGAAGCGGGACCGCGTGAACATCTGGGCGGGCCGGACCCGAAAAAGTTCGAGGGAGGGGTCTTTGCATGGACAGATCGTGGACGCGAAGTTCCGCCAATCAAGCTCCTGAAAAAGGGCGATCCGACCCGACCGGCGGGGGTTGTCGAAGCGGGGCCCCTTTCGACGATTGCGTTTCTCGATAAACCTTTCGCTCAACCGACCAAAGAGAGCAAAACCACGACGCGACGTTTGCAACTGGCCCAATGGATCACCAATCCCAAGAACCCCCTCACGGCACGGGTTTGGGTCAATCGTATTTGGCAGGGGCACTTCGGAACGGGACTGGTTCGCACACCCGATAACTTTGGTTTCACCGGCGAAAAGCCCACTCACCCAGAGCTTCTGGATTGGCTCGCACAGGATTTAATGACCCACGATTGGAAAACAAAACGCTTGCACAAGATGCTACTTCTCTCAGCAACGTATCAACAAAATTCGATCCATCCGCAGCAAGAAGAATACGCCAAGCTCGATGCCAGCAATCGCCTCTGGTGGCGTGGGGAACGTCGTCGGATTGATGCCGAATCGTTACGGGACTCTCTCTTGTTCGCAAGTGGAAAGTTGCAGTTGGATCGGTACGGCGGAGAAAGTTTTCTGCCAGAAATCCCGCTCGATGCCCTCGAAGGATTGAGTACGAAATCGGCAGCGTGGAAGCCTTCGCCTGTATCGGAACAAGGTCGGCGTAGCGTGTATATTTTTGCGAAACGGGGTTTGCTTCCCCCGTTGCTAACGACGTTCGACCTTCCCGATACGACCCTCCCGAATTGCAAACGGGATTCCACCACCGTCCCCACCCAAGCCCTTGCCCTGTTGAATAACCCCTTCGCGCATGAACAAAGCCTTGCCCTTGCCCAACGCATCGGAACGAAAGGGTCTTTGGAAGAAAGAGCAAAAATGGCATGGCGTTTCGCCCTCGGACGCGACCCTAAACCGGAAGAGGTCAAACTTGCCCTTGAGCATTTACGCAAACAGGAACTGCTGTTCGCCAAAGATAAAGATAAAGAGCTAAAGGCATTGGCATCGTTATGCCATGTGCTGTTGAACACAAACGAATTTATATACGTCGATTAAAGGAGGGATCGTTATGTCCGGATTTTTTCCTTGTGGGCAGACCCGTCGCGAACTCCTTTGGGAGATGGGGGGCGGGTTTGCGGGTTTGGCGATGATCGGTCTGGGGATGGTTCCGGAAACCCGTGCGGAATCGAAGATCGAAGGGCCGCTCGTTCCCAAGAAACCCCATTTTCCGACCAAAGCCAAAAGCTGTATCTTCCTGATGATGAACGGTGGGCCTTCGCAAGTCGATACCTTCGACCCAAAGCCGTTGCTCGAAAAATTTGCCGGTCAGGAACTCCCGAAAGATAAAAAGTATATCAACTCCGGCGGGCGTAAAGTTGGCTTTCTAACGCCTGCGTTTCGCAAATTCAAACCGGGTGGCAAAAGTGGATTGCCGATCTCGGACTACTTCCCGAAGCTCCGCGAACATGCTGATAAACTCGCGGTCATTCGTTCATGTCACACCGATAGCCATGCTCACGGTTCGGCCCTTGTGATGATGAACACGGGAAAGACTTTCATTGGTCGCCCGTCGCTTGGAAGCTGGGCGGTGTACGGTCTTGGTACGGAAAACCAAAACCTTCCGGGGTATGTCGTACTCATGGATAAACGGGGCGGACCGATTAGCGGGCAGCCGAATTGGTCTAACGGGTTTCTCTCGGCAGCATATTCGGGAACGCTCTTTCGACCAACCGGTGATCCAATTCTTGATCTTCGTGGGCCTGCTCATCTCACGAAAGAGGCACAACGTAACCAACTCGATTTGCTCGCACAGTTAAATGAGCAACACAGTGCAACCCGTCCGGATTCCAAAGACCTTGCAGCACGCACGGCGAGTTACGAGCTTGCGTTTAACATGCAATCAGCAGCCCCCGATGCTGTCGATTTCTCGAAAGAATCTGCCAAGACCCTCGGGGCTTACGGGATCGGCCAAAAGACAACGGACGAATTTGGGCGTAACTGTTTGATTGCTCGTCGATTGGTTGAACGCGGTGTGCGATTTGTGCAATTGTATAGCGGTGGGGGACACCTTGAGGATACTTGGGATGCTCATGCCGGTATTGAATCGAATCACGGCAAACATGCCGCCGAAGTCGATCAACCGATAGCAGCCCTGTTAGCCGACCTCGAAGCAAGAGGGTTACTCGAAAGCACACTGGTTGTGTGGGGAGGCGAGTTTGGGCGTATGCCCTTCAGCGAAGGGAAAAACGAACCCGGACGCAATCACAACCCCTACGGGTTCAGCATGTGGCTTGCGGGGGCAGGGGTCAAAGGTGGAACATCCTACGGAGCCACGGACGACCTCGGCTTTGAAGCCGTTGAAGATAAGGTTCACATCCACGACCTCCACGCCACGATCTTGCATCTCATGGGTTTGGATCACGAAAAACTTACCTTCTTCCATCAAGGGCGCAACGAACGCCTCACCGACGTTTACGGGAGTGTGATTAAAGGGATTCTGTGAGAGTTTTGAAGTTGTGCTAATACAAATTAGAGTAACGAAACGCGGTAATGTATGGGGAATCCAGAGTAGAAAAGGAAAAAAGGGAACCTGCCTTCCTTAGCCCACCCGCGCAAGCAGTGGGGCGGAGGCAGCGATAATCGGGATTTCGAACAGACCAAAACATTGGACTTTGCAGTTGGCTCGGGTGTGGCAAATTTTTCTGGCAAACAGATTGTTCAGCAAAAACAGGTCAAAAAGCAAAAAAGGCAATAACGCAGAGGACGCAGAGACGCTTTCTTTTCTGTCTTCTCTGCGTCTCTGCGTTATTGTTTTCTGCCTTCTGCTGGATTTTTTGCCACACCCCAACGAAAGAGGGTGTGAATTGGTTGCCTCGGCAAACTTTTCTTTCTTTTCCCTCTACCTACTCTCGATTCACAATGAATAATGAAAAGATCGACGTTTTTGGAATGAGGGATTATGTCAGCCTTTTCGCCGGAATTGACCGAATTACTTTTGAAGACCTGCCAAACTGCCCATCCCGAGGCTTGGTATCCTGCTAAGGCTCCCTTGCAATCGGGGCCGTCTGCCGAGGATGTAGACCGTGTGCTGAACGATTTGCGTTTGCATGGTTTGGTTGAATTGACCGATTGGAAAATCGGCATGGGGCAGGGGTATCGCATCACTCCTTTGGGAATCGAGATTGCGGACAATCCCCTTTTCCTGAAGAAACTGCGAGAGGGAGAAGTTCCGGCCCTTCCTGCTTCGGATGAGCCAAACACTCCGACGCCAAACGCACCCAATTACTTTCAACAAGGGGAAGAAGCTCGAAAAGGGTTTTACTTTCCGCGAATGGGGCCAATTGTCCCCCTGCTGATTATCGCCAATGTCTTGATGTTCTTCGTTTATTTCGGGGTCGCGTTGTGGAATGGCGTTCCGCTCAATAAAGCAATTGGCGGCGATGCTGCAACTCTCCACAAACTCGGCTCGGCGTCGGCCGATGGGATTGCTCGCGGGGAGTATTGGCGCTTGCTCACGTCGGCTTTTCTGCACGCCGGTCCGATCCACCTGTTTATGAACATGTTGGCCTTGTTTATGTTTCGCCCTATCGAAGGGATTTGGGGAAGTCGTCGCTATCTGTTGATCTACCTCATCTCGTCGCTTTGTAGTTCCTGTTTGGCGATCTATTTGGAACCGGGCACACCCGAACGGCCTGTCGGAATGGTTGGAGCAAGCGGTGCCATTTGCGGGATTTTTGCATCGGGAGCAATCTGGTTATATCTGAATCGGCATCACCTTAACCCACAAGATTACCAAGCCCGTGCCACCAGCATGGCAATCAATTTTGCACTCATGTTGGGTATCAGTTTGGTTCCAGGGGTCAGCTTAGGGGGACACCTCGGCGGGGCGCTCGGCGGATTGCTTCTCGGCATCTTTATGCGAGCGCACATGATAAGTATGCCCGCTCGTCGATCTTTCGCGGGTATCCAAATCGCTCTGCTACCAACCCTTTCGATGCTCCTTCTGGCAGGGGCGATGGCGAAAGACCCTCGGTTAAGCCCCTTCGCCGATTCAGAAAGTAAACGCCAAAATCATCTGGCTCGCGTAGAGATGCTCAAGGTAATTGACCCGATCCTGAAAAAATGGAACGACGTGGTCGAGAAAACAGCCGTCAATAGATCGACGCCTCCCGAAAATCGAAGTCCCATTTGGCGTGAACATCAAGAAGAGGCTCGCCAGATTTCGCAAGAGATACCCAGTCAGGTTGCTAAACTTCGGTCGATCAAACTAGCACCAGAACAAGAACCCATCCGCGAAGAAGCTATCGAGCTTTTGAACGGGGTCGCCGAACTCGCAAGACTTCTCGCCGGCGATCCCGAGAATAAGGCAGCGTTCCAAATCACGATGAATAAGATCAACGAGATTACCCAACGCTGGGAAGGCAAAGAGAACCCGATGCGTTAATCCAGTTTCGCCACCACCGTGATGGGGCAACCTGCTTCGATGAACGCTTGCAAAAAGATTTGGGCTGCGAGTTGGTCGCGTTTGGCCTTGCGCTTTTTATGGGTGAGACCTGCGTTCCAAAGTATCTCTTCCGCGAAACGCGATGAATAACGCTCATCGGCATAAAAGACGGGTAGGCCGGTGATTTTGCTGATCCAGTCGCCGTATTCGCGGGCCAGTCTCGCATCGACGCCTTCCGTTCCTTTGACGTGGATGGGCAGACCCATGATGAGAACTTTGGGTTGCTCGCGTGCAACGACCTTTCGGAAATACTCGGCATCGAGTTCCGTTGTGCGACGGGTGTAAGTCTCTAACGGAAACGAGAACTTCCGGTCGGGGTCCGAGATAGCAAGCCCCACACGAACCAATCCCCAATCGATAGCGAGTAAGCGACCTTCGGGAATCACAGGAACTTCTCCAACTCGGCCGATTTCTTCAATCGGTCAACAATTTCTTTCACGGTCGATTCGTCCCTTCGGTCGGCAATCAAAATCGAATCGCCATCTTGAATAATCAAAAGGTCACGCACACCGATTGTCGCCACGATCCTGCCGGGATCGGAAACGATGACACAATTTTCGGTGTTAATCCCGACATGTTGAGCAAGCACGGTGTTGCCGTTGGCGTCTTGCGGGTTCCGGCGTTCAAGGGCAAGCCAACTCCCCACGTCATCCCAAGTGTACGGGGCATCCAGCACCAGAACTTGTTGGGCTTTTTCCATGATCGCAAAGTCGATACTAATTTTTTCGACCTTCGAGTATTCCTCTTTGAAAACATCATTCTGCGAGGGGGTTCCCCAAGCGTCGGCAATACGTTGGGCTGCTTCGAGGATGTTCGGTTTCAACCGGCGAAGTTCGTTCAGAATCGCCGAGACCTTCCACACGAAGATACCGCTATTCCAATAATACTCCCCTGTTGAAATGTATTCTTGTGCCGTTTCGAGCTTTGGTTTTTCCTTGAACTGACTGACGTTATAGGCTTTCACGTTATTACGTTCCGAAACAACCCCTCCGCGATGAATGTACCCGTAACCCGTTGAAGGAAATGTCGGCACAATTCCAAAGGTGATCAGAGCATTGGGATTTTCAAGGGCCACCTGTTCGGCAGAGTGTAAAGCTCGTTGAAATTCTTGTGGTGGTTCGATGACGTGGTCGGCGGGCATCACAACCATTACGCCGTCGGGGTCTCTCTTGGCAATCAGAGCGGCCCCAAGTGCAATACATGCTGCGGTATCTCGGCCCATCGGCTCGCCAACGATTTGCGAACGGGGAATCGATGCAAGTTGATTGCTCGCTTGATCGGCATGGGCAGCCGTTGTAATGACCCACATGCGTTCGGGGGGGATTTGAGCTTCGGAACGATCAAGCGTACTTTGCAATAACGTGCGATCCCCCGAGAAGGTCAAAAACTGTTTCGGTCGAGCAGCCCGACTTCGTGGCCAAAATCGGGTCCCCCCTCCTCCTGCCATAATCATTCCATGCAGCACGTTCGTTCTCCTGTTTCAGAATCCACACAAGGTACATTAGGAATTCTTATCGGAATTACGAGGACAGACCGTGAGTTAGGGTTGGGGAGTTTAGGATTGGGTGTTTCCTTTGCCCGGGGTGTGGCAACGGTTTGGGGTGTTGGATTGGCGAAGAACTCTGGTCGCGTACTCGCCCACCTCCCGGCTCGTGGCCTTTACGGGTTTTACCCCCAGTTTACCGAAACCGCAAAGACCATGAGCCGGGAACGTTAGTGACCGGAGTCCTGAGTATTTACGGGCTTTCCAGAAAACCACCCTAAACCGTTGCTACACCCCTTTGCCCGCTTGATTCCTAACTTTCCTCATCGACTCTTCAGAAAAATACCTAGAATACACCCTTCATCGAGATTTTGCTTCGGGGAGGGGTCATCGTGCCTTGGATTTTCGGCATTACGATGTTTGTGAGTGCGACGTTGCTATTCCTTGTCCAACCGATGGTTGGCAAGATGATCCTTCCACTATTAGGGGGGACGCCGGCCGTTTGGAATAGCTGTATGGTGTTCTTCCAAGCATTACTCTTGGCGGGTTATTTCTACGCCCACAAACTCAGTTCGAGTAGTAATGCCGGTCGTCAAACGATGATCCATATTGCGGTGCTTGGTGTGGCGGTCGCTGCCCTTGCGTTCGGTGCCGTATTAAGTGGCGAACATTCGCCGGTACCCGTTGTGAAATCGCTTGCCCCGCAAGGAAGCGAAATGCCGTTCTTCGGTGTGATTGCCCTTCTCACGGCTGCGATAGGTCTGCCCTTCTTCACAGTCTCGACGACGGCCCCCCTTTTGCAAAAATGGTTTGCCGATACGGGGCACCCCTCTGCGAAAGACCCCTACTTCCTTTATGCTGCCAGTAACGCTGGTTCGCTGTTGGCGTTGTTTGCGTATCCTGCGGTGATTGAACCCTTCTTCCGCGTGATCGATCAAGCGTGGATTTGGGCAATTGGTTTCGTGATCTTAACCGTGATGCTCGTTGTTTGTGGTCGCACCTTGACCAAAGCAAAACTCGCCAACACCGCACGCGAACAGAATCAACCTCAGAAAAAATCTGCCAATACCGATTCCGAACCAGCCCCGACCCTTTGGGATTGGATTCGCTGGCCAATGCTCTCCGCAGTGCCGTCGAGTCTCATGCTCTCGGTGACGACGGAAATTGTGACGGACGTGATTTCGACCCCATTGATTTGGATCGTGCCGCTCGCGTTGTATCTGATCACGTTTATTATCGTCTTCTCGAAGAGTACGCCCAAGAGTGTCCATACGCTGATGACTCTTTCGACACCCGTGCTGATTTTGTTGATGGTGTTCTTGAAAACGTCGGGCGTCAGTCCGAAACCCGAATGGATTTCGTTTGCGTTACGGGTGCTGTGTTTCTTCGTGGTGACGATGGTTTGTCACGGGGAGCTGGCTCGCGCTCGTCCTTCCTCGAAGTACCTCACAGCGTTCTATCTGAGTATGTCCTTTGGGGGTATGTTAGGCGGGTTGTTCAATGCGTTTGTCGCACCGATCATGTTCGTGCATGTGTCGGAATACCCAATCAGTTTGGTTGCAGCGTGCTTGGTCCTTCCTCCGTTAAGTCAAGTGCTTGCCAATCTAACTGGCGATAAAACGCCGCCCGCACCCAAACCGCAAAACCTCAAAGCAAAGGTCGAAGCCTACTGGTATATCGTTGCTCCGTTTGTGATCTTCATCATTGTGCGTGTCCTCACCATGTACTACTCCGACATCAGCGATTGGATTTCAAAGCAGATCGAAGCCACCAACATTCGTGCCGACGAACGCTCTTTGGCCCGAATCCTGATTTACGGCTTCCCCGCTTTGTTGTGCTATTTACTCATCGAGAAACCCCGTATCTTTGGCGCTGCGGTTGCTTGTTTTTGGGCTGCCAGCTTCCTTACCGATTGGAAACAAGAGAACAAGAAGAAATCCGAAGAAGAGTTAAACTCAAACGTCGTTGTTTATGTTCATTCGTCGTCGATGTTCTCCAAGAATATCGGTTTGGATACCGACGAAAAATGGCCATACTATGCCACCAATATCGAAGTCCCCTACCGTACGGTCAATCGCGATGTGAACTACAGTCGCAGTTTCTTCGGTACGATGAAGGTCGAACGTGAACCGATCAATACACGATTAGTTCACGGAACCACCTTGCACGGGATGCAATGTCGTTGGACCAATGAGCTTGAGCTTGCAGCATTGGCGAAAGTCTTCACTTCGACCAATCCCCTTGATGCTGCAACGCTGCAAACGACCCTTTCGCTTTCCTCCGAAGGGTTTGGGCGTGAGCGACCTTTGACCTATTATCATCGCACCGGACCCGTTGGCGATATGTTCCGCGTCTTCCGCCAGAAGGTCAAGGATAACCCGAAGACCAACACTGCTGTTGCGTGTATCGGTTTAGGAACGGGGTCTCTTTCGACATATGGAGAACCCGGCGAGCAGATGACCTTCTTCGAGATCGACCAGCACGTCAAAGACCTTGTGGACGAACCGAATACCCACTTCACCTATCTGGCGAATGCTCGTAAACGTGGCGTGCCGATGGAATTTGAAATGGGTGACGCTCGTTTGACCCTTGAGCGTTTGAAGAAAAAGTGGGGCTTTATGCTCGTCGATGCCTTTAGCTCGGACGCAATCCCTGCCCACTTGCTGACGAAAGAATCGTTGCAACTTTATCTGGATCGGGTCGAAGACGATGCCATCGTTGCGATTCACATTTCTAATCGTTACCTCGACCTTGAACCCGTTGTCGAAAAGATCGCCAAAGAGCTTGGTATCGCTGCCCGTGTGCGTCACGATTACGACCAACGGCCTATCGGCAAAACCGCCTCGACATGGATTGCGATTAGCCGCAAGCCCGAAGGTCTTGGTCCGATTCTGAATGACAAACGCTGGGAAGAGTTGGCATCGCGTTCGGATGTCAACCTGTGGAGCGACGACTTTACGCCACTGCTGAACGTCCTCAAACCCGATTACCTGCAATGGTTACCGGGCGAACGCCAAATGGTTCGTCCTCGCACAATCCGCCTTGAAAGCTCATCAAGCGAACCCAAGTAGTATCAGAGGCGTCTGTGAAAGCCCAGAGGCAGATTGATTTGAAATCGGCATCGAAACAAGTTGTACGATGACCGAGTGACGGACGAAAAATGTGGTGGAGGAAGTAGGGCTATTCAGGAACCTGTTAGGCTGGTTGCGTTAGCACCGGCTCGGTGACGTTCGGTATTTTCCGGAGATGATGACCTGACCGTGAAACCCGTATATCACTGAGCCGATGCTAACGCAACCGGCCTACCAGGTCTGCTGAATAACCCTATTTTTTACAGCGTCTCGATATCTTCGTTCCATTTTCAACACAATCGATTGTTTGGGTTCATTTAATTTTTGTCCATCTGAATTTCTTCCAAAAGGATACCTGATTCTGTGACTTCTTCTCCTCCCCAACAAGGGGTTTACCGCCCCTTGTTGCTTTTGGCTTTCCCATTGGTGATATCCAATAGCTTCTCGACGGTGCAAATTACCATCGACCGGATTTTCTTGGGGCAAATCAATCCCGACTATCCTGCGGCTGCCCTTTCTGCGGTCATGCTCTATTGGATTCCGTACTCGCTGCTGTACGCAACGGCGGGTTATATCTCGACGTTTGTTTCGCAATACATCGGGTCGGGTCGGCCTCATCGGGCAGGGGCTGCCCTTTGGCAGGGCTTGTACTTCGCACTCTTCTTTGGTTTGTTGGGCCTTGCGATTGCTCCTTTCTCAGGGTCAATTGTCGGTGTGCTTGACCATCGAGCGGAACTCACGGCCCTTGAACGTGATTATTTCTATTGCCTGTCGTGGTTCACGTTACCGGGGTTAATTACCTCGGTTGTGAGCGGGTTTCTTTCAGGGCGCAACAATACTCTTGCGGTGATTTTGATTAGTGGTGTAGGAACGTTGGTACATGGTCTTTCGGCGTATGTGATGGTCTTCGGGAAATTTGGCGTGCCGGAAATGGGGGTGGAAGGAGCCGGTTGGGCAACGGTGCTAGGGGCTTGGGCCTCCGCAATTGTTGGGCTTGCGATTGTCTTCCGCAAACAATACGAAACCGAAAACGGAACCCGTTCTAATTGGCGTTACGAACACCAGTTGATGCGAAGACTGATGATCTATGGTCTTCCTGCGGGCGCACAATGGGCAATGGACGTGGCAGCATTCAATGGCTTTCTCGTCATGGCGGACTGGTTTGGTCCGAACGCTCTACCCGCCGCAACGATAGCGATTAGCGTCAATAACTTTGCGTTCATCCCGATGCTGGGGGTTGGTCAAGCCGTTAGTGTGTTGGTAGGCCAATACCTCGGCGCCAATGACGACAAACGGGCTGCAAGGGTCAGTTGGGCAGGGATGAAGGTTGCGATAGCTTATACCCTCATTTGGGCATTGCTTTATCTTTGCGTTCCGAATCTACTGATAAATCTCTTCACAACCGACGAGATAGCCCAAAATGCTCGCGTCGAAGAAATCAAAACAATCGCCCGTGTACTGATGCTTTTCGTGGCAGGGTATGCAATCTTCGATGCCATTAATATCGTCATGGGATTCGCACTGCGAGGGGCAGGGGATACTCTTTTTGTCTCAATTGTCTCGTTGACGTTAGCATGGCCTATGATGGTCGGCGGAACCTATCTGGCCTACAAGATGGAATGGGGGTTCTATGCCTCGTGGTGGGCAGCAACGCTGTACATCTTCACATTGGCAAGTCTGATTGTGTTGAGATTCTTGACGGGTAAATGGCGTTCGATGCGAGTAACAGAACCGGGCCTGCCAGAAGTGTGAGTCGATTAGTAGCGGCGTGAGGTGTGGTGGTCGATATCGCTGAGGGGAGGAAGTGCGGGGCTTGGGTCTTTGCCACCCATCCCGACAACCAAGTGCCCTTTGCGTTTGCTACGATAGAAGGTGTAGCTCTTGCCGTAGGGGGATTCATCGACAAGGTGAAGGAATACGCCCATCCAACCCCATTTTCCTTCCACAATAGGAGGAGCGCCGATTCCACCCGAACGAACGATAGCCGTATGTGAAACTTGCCCGTTCGTGTCACGGTACACAACCACATCGCCGGGGAGAGGTTGGTTTACAGCTCGGTAGCCGTTTTCCTTCAGAAGTAGATCAACCGTTTGACCGTCGATCCAGTAACGACCACCGGTGAAGACCCAGCCGTGACAGTTCGAGTGTTCGTCAGCAGCTTTGCGACGAATGACCTTTTGCAGGACACCGAGACTTTGAAGCGATTGGAATTCGGCTTCCCCTCGGTTCATTTCTTGTTGAAACTCGCCAGTCAAGAGGTTGATCGTTTTACCACTATCGGTCCAAGCGTAGTCGTTGGTTACTTTGGTGAGTTCGGGTTTGCCGGAGAAGGTCAACAGTTCGTCGCCGTCGAGTAATTCTTTTTCAGCTTGATCGTCGAGGGAGTTCAGAGCGTAGGCCCCGGTTCCGATTCCACCGAGGGTCACCAAACCCCAAACGAACACCGAGTGGGTTGCCACTTTCACGATAGCCGTGCGGACTTGTGGAAGGAGTAAGGTAAAAAGAACCGAGGTGCCACCGAAAATCATTCCTGTCAATTTCAAGAGAGCGGTGTTCTCTGGCATCGTTGCAAGTGCCAACCCGTTGACGGCAAGCAAGCTACCGAAGGTTGCACAAAGACGTTTCCAAGAAGATTGCGAACGGAGGAAAATGTTGATGCCACCGACGAGAGTGAGCGAAAGCCCAACAACTCCAAGAAGAATCAGTTTGTTCGTTAAGTCTGCGTTCATCGTTCCACTCCGTTATCTTTCTAACCCCATTTATAGCCCACAGGTTCTGAGAAAAAGGTGAGGCCAAATAAAGACTCATTTCTTCTTCAAGAATGAGCAAGAAATGTGTGAATAACTTCACATTTTTTAGTTCAGGGTTAGATGTTTATACAGTCGCCAAAGTTGCTCGAAATCCGTCACCCCAACGGGTGTTTTTTTCGTAGAATTGCACCAGCCCTCGGTAATTCTCGGAGTTTGCGAATATGATTGTTTTTCCGCGTTTCTGTGGCCTCATCGTTTGTTCATTAACCTTTCTTCACTTCTGTTCCCTTTCCCTTCTTGCACAAGAGAAAAAAGAAGATGTGAAAAAAACTTATCGCGTACTCGGTAACGACAACCGGAAGGTCGCAATCGTCGATAGCACCGGTAAAGTCGAATGGGAATTCGAGAGCAAGTTCGACGGACACGACCTGCATTTGCTTCCCAACGGAAATATCCTGCTCTCCCTCAGTCCGACTATCACTGCCGAAGTGGACAAGGACAAAAAAATCGTCTGGAAGTACGAATCGAAGCCGAAGGAAGGTTACAAAGGTCGCATCGAAGTTCATGCCTTTCAACCAATCCCCGACGATCTCGTAATGATCGCCGAGAGTGGGAATTGCCGAATCATCGAAGTGAATCGCAAAGGGGAGATTGTTCACGAAATCCCGTTGACCGTCAAGAAAGTCGATCCCCATCGCGATACCCGTATGGTCCGTCGATTGGATACCGGAAACTATCTTGTCTGTCACGAATCGGAAGGGAAAGTTTGCGAGTACGACCGCAAAGGGAAAGTCGTTTGGAGTTATGCACTCGATTTAGGGAAGCGTCCACGTTCGCCCGGTCACGGTCCGGAAGGGCATGGCGTCGAAGTTTATGGGGCTATTCGTAAAGGGGACGGCAACACCATCATCGCAGGGGGAAATAACAATCGCGTAATCGAGGTGAACCCAAAAGGCGAAATCGTCTGGAGTATCGACCAAGACGAATTGACCGGAATTAAACTCGCTTGGGTCACGACGTTACATCTGCTTCCAAACGGAAATTTAATCATCGGGAATTGCCACGCAGGTAAGGAGAACCCCCAACTATTCGAGGTCACCCGCGAAAAGAAAGTTGTCTGGAAGTTCAACGATTTCAAGACGTTCGGAAATGGTCTGGCAGCAACACACGTTCTGGACTTGGGCGAAAAGGTCATTCGCTAGTCTTTCGGTTTGCGTTTGTCCAACCCGTTAAGGCTATCCGAACGGTTGGCACCTAAATCTTCTTCGTGGTCAGCAGCCCCTTCAGGGTCTTCATCGAGAAGGCGTTTGAGTTCACGTCGCCGGTGCTTGCTCCCCGCCCGTTTGAGCGTGCGTTTCAATTCACGAAGCTGACGTTTATCGGGATCGGGCATAATAGGCTCCTTTCTCTTCAGAGAGGGGAACCAGAAAAAAGGTTCGGGATACGAGCGAGCCGGGAACGTAAGTGACCGGTGTTAAATTATCGCAACCGTTACGCTGACGTTTACACCGGTCACTCACGTGGCCGGAGTTTGTCCTACCGCTTCTCATTAGCCCCCGGCCCCGTTAGCTTCTTGAACGTATCCCCGTAGCTGCCGGGTGGGGTGTAGCGTGAGCCTCTTAGGGGGTTGGTGCTGTCTTTGGGGTCGATCACGACTTTGCTGGGGCCGGTGTTGAGGCCGGACATTCCGGTACGGTCGATCATGTTGGGGCCGAGGGCATCGACGGCGGCTTTGAGTTGGCCGATTTTCTTTTCTTGATCGATGATGAATTTCTCTTGATCGTCTTTGGTCCAGCCGAGGTTCTTGATGAACTCTTCGTTAGTGACGTTTCGTTTGAACTTTTCGAGCATCAGTTCGGCAGCCTTGAGTTTGTTGCGTGGGTCGGCGGGGTCGCTCTTCCACGGGTTGACCTTCTCGGAGCCTGCAACCTGATTTCGCATATTCTCAAACATCTTTTCAAATTTGCCGTCCTTGTCGTTCTTCCGCATTTCTTCCATAGCCTTTTCAAGTTTCTCGCGGTTCTTCGGGTCTTTCAGTTGTTCTTCGAGCTTCTTCTTGGCCTCTTCGCGTTTCTTGGGGTCGGCATCCTTGTCTAAGTCTTTCATCAGGTCGGCAAGGTCTTTGGGGTCGATTGGCGGAGGGCCGTTCTTCGCCATCTCTTCGGCTTGCTTGATGGCATCGTCGATGTTTTGCTTCTCGTTCATCGGGGCATTCTTCGCCATATCCTTCAGAGCGTCTTTGATCTCTTCACGTTTCTTGGGGTCCTTCAACATGTCGGCGAGTTCTTTCTTGGCATCCTCTTGGGCCTTCGGGTCCATCCCCTTGAGCTTCTCTGCAATATCCTTCAACTTCTCAGGGTCAAGCTTACCACCCATACCCATATCCATGCCCATCATCCCCATGCCCATCATCGGGTCTTTCGGGTCTTTCGGATTCATCGCCATACCCATACCCATTCCCATATTCATGGGGTCTTTCGGGTCTTTGGGAGGGTCTTTCTTGGCGAGTTCTTGGGCGGCTTTCATGGCATCTTCGAGTTTCTGTTTCTCTTCGAGGGTCTTGGCATTTTTGGCCATTTCCTTGAGATTCTTCATCGCTTCTTGAGCGTTCTTGGGGTCTTTCATCATCTCAGCCAAGTCCTTTTTGGCATCCTCTTGGGCTTTGGGGTCCATGCCTTTGAGCTTCTCGGCAATGTCCTTGAGCTTTTCGGGGTCGGGCTTACCTGCGTTGTTGGCTTGCTCGGCCTTCTTCATAGCGTTTTCGAGATTCTGAATATCTTTGGGATCGGCTCCGTCTTTCTTCATCTGGTCGAGTTTATCTTGCACATCTTTTTTCGCTTGTGGGTCTTTCGTCAGGTCTTGAAGGTCTTTCTCGGCCTGCTCTTTATCCTTCTCGTTTCGCATTTTCTTGGTCAGTTCGCTGGCCTTTTTCTCGTTCTCTTCCTTTGCGGTTTTGTTCGCTTGGTCGATGGCGTCTTGCGTATTCTTCTTGGTCAATTCGCTTTTCGCTTCCTCTTTCATTTTCTCAAGATGGTCTTTCGTTTGTTGACGAGTTTTGTCGTTCTTGATTAAGCGATCAACAGTCTGTCGGGCAGCCTCTTGGCGCTTCGGGTCTTTGGAATTTAAGTCGCGGTCGAGTTGGCCAAACTCTTGATCGAGTTCGCGTTGCTCACGTTGTTCCGGTGTTTCGCCGGGTGCGCCACGACTTCCCCCCTTGGCAGTGTCGTCGTTCATACCCATTCCCATATCGGGTTTGGGTTCGGGGTCGGGCATACCCATCGGCTTACTGCGAGGTTGATCTTCCTTCGCAAGGTCGTCGGGATTGGTCTTGGGCTGCGGGCGATTCTCCCCTTGTTGCGGACGTTCTTTCGGACGTGCAGCACCTGCACTATCATTGCCACCCATGCCCATGCCCATCTCGCCCACTTCGGGCTTGCTGGGTTTGGTTTCGCTTCGTGTCACATCGCGTTCGGGTTTGGTCTCACCAGTTTTATCAGGCTGTTTCGGTGTCGGTTTGGTTGCACCTTTATTTGAATCATCCGGTTTCTTCGGGTCGGTGTTATCGGGTTTGTTGGCACTATCGCCGCCTCCTTGCATGCCGAAGGAAGGTTTCTCTTCAACGGGCTTCACATTATCCATGCCCATCATAGGATCGCCCACCATGCCCGTAGGTTTGGGATTGGGTTTGCCCATCCCTTTTTCTTCTTTGGTGTTATCGACCATACCGTTTCGGGGTTCACCCATTTCCATACCCATCATACCCGCATCGGGTTTGCTTGGGCGAGCTTCACCCATTCCCATACCCATCATCCCCATCGGGTCGCCCATCTTCATTGGTGTGACGCGAGATTCGCCGGGATCGACCATGTCCATCATGCCGGGGCGGGTGTCGGGTTTGGCTTGGGCAGGGTCTTTCTCGTTACGGGTTTTGTCGATAGCATTTTCGATTTCCTTTGTGCGAGGATCGTCCATGCCCATCATCCCTTCCATTCCACCCATCATCCCCATAGGCATCCCTTGCATTCCTTGCATGCCCATGTTCATCGGCATGCCCATCATGCCCATAGGCATCCCCATTTGCATCATCCCCATCGGCATACCCATGTCGCCGGGTGGTGGTTGTTGCATGGGGTTGCGTTGGTCGTTCTTGATATTCTGATCTTGCTTATTCTCAAACTGGTCTTGGTTTTGTTTGAGGTCGTTGTTGCGTTGATTGTTCTTCTTGATCTCTTCGGGTTTGGTGATTGGGGCCAGAACTTTGATTCGTTTCGGCTTCGATTTGCCGACGTTTGCACCGGGGGGCACATCCCGATTATCTTCCGCCTCTAACCAGTATTCGATAATCGAACCTTCGGTAACTCGGTACGCCATATCCTTCTCGCCTCGGAGTTCGTCGAGTTTGACGAAGTCTTGATAGTCGAGCTTCAAGGGCCATGAATTATCTTCCTTGCGAAGGAACGAAACACCCTTGCGGAACGGTTTCGGAGTAAGAACTACGTCGTTGCGTTCGCCGATCACTTTGAGGCGCAGGGTCATTTTGTTAATACCGAAATCATCGGTGGCATTGCCTTTCAAGGTCAGGGTGCCGTTAGCGGGCAGGTCGATTTGGTCGGGCTTAGGTTCTTCCAACACCACGACGGGTGGAAGGTCTTCCAACATTTTGACACTGATGCCAATAGGTTCGGTGGCAGGTTCGCCGGTACTCGGAACGAAGCTGAGTTTCGCAGTCCCTTCGCGGTCGAGCATCGGAATAACGAAACGGGTAAACATCGGTTCTTCGGGAACGAGCGTTCCGGGAATTTCGACCTCATCGAGTTTCAGCGAACCGCTTTGCACACCGCGATTGGTTCGTGCCGTGAGGGTGATCTTGGTTCCGCGAGGAGCTTCGATAAAGGGTTCGCGTATCCCTTCGAGGTCGAGCTTTTTCCATCGCATATAAGGCGGGTAGTCGTAGCTAATATCGAAGGATCGAATGACCGGTTTGGGATCGACCACTTGCAACCGGAATCGGGGCGGGTCGCGTGGGGGAGCGTTGCTCACGTCGGGCGGGAGACTAAAATTGGTGTCCCCATCGGTTGTGATGAACTTCACACGATAATGAGTTTCTCGCATGATCGGCACTTGGAACGAAAGGCTATCCGTCGTCCCTTCCACCAGTTGTCCATCAATTTGAATCGCTTGCCCTTCGATCTCTACGTAACCCGATTTTACTTCCCGATTGGTGTGAACGACGAGGGTTGCCGTACTTCCGTAAGGTGCAAGCAAGTTAGGGTCGTTGGTCGTTTGGGTTTCCCGTTTGAGATACTTCGGGAAGTTATAGCTCACGTCGAAACCAGTGAATTCTGGAATGATCTTACAAGTGACTTTGTGTTGAACAGAAGAACCCGTCCCTGCAAGGACTTGATAGAGGAAGCCCGTTCGCACCTGTTTGGCAGGGATGGTCAGGCCCATCGTGCGTCGGTCTTCTTCGGTCACGGTCATGGGGCGATCTTCAAAGGTTGCAAGATCGTCGGGGTTGTACCAAATACGAACGCGGGGGGCATCGGTGGCATCGGGTTTGGGAATCCGGCCACGCAACCGAGCTTCGATACGCACATCTTGGTTATTGAAAACCGTCACGTCGCCGTTTTTGGGTTTCACAATCGTGACATCGGTACGCTTATTGGGCAGGATCGTCAACACACCCGCTGCAAGGGCTAACACCCCTGCACCGATGCCGAACCAAAGGAGCTTGCGGTCGGCAATGGTCTTATCGACTTGGAAGCCTTTGAGGTCTTTGGCAGCCTTCTGAGCCAGTGCCGTGCGAACCGACCCCGGAAGCTCGGTTTCGCCTTCAAAATCGACCCACGAAACAAGGCTATTCTTGTTATTCTCGATCTCTTTTTCAATCAAATGGGCAGCATAATAGGGGTTGATCTGACGACGGTCGCCCCGAAAAACCCGACTCCACAAATACAACCCCATACCCACACCGGTCGCCCCCAGAACCACCCAGCCAAGCCCTTTCGGGGTAGCAACGTAGCGATCCACAAGCAACCACACCACCAACACGGCTAACCCGCCCGCAAGGGCCACCAGGCTTGCTGAGAAGAGGTCTAATAGCCGTACCCGACGCCGTGCCTTGCTCAGGATACCCTGAATGAATTGCTCTTGTTTTTCCGAAGAATTGCGAGGTTTATCGAGTAGCGTGGCCATAGTATTCGATCCAATTTATGGGGGCAAAGGGGTAGGGCAACGCCAAGAAGTGGCGTTATTCCTAACAGGCTATTCGTTATTATAACCTTTCCATTTAACGACGCCCAGAAACTTCCGTTGGCTTTTCACAAAGGTGTTACATACGGGGCGGGTGGGCGAGCAACGGGAATTGGGGATCGGGAAAGACAAAAAAGGGGTTACTCAACGGAGGTAACGGCATCCCAAGAGGTTGCGGTGAGTTGAACCTTTCGCATCCGTTTGAGACGTTCGAGGTCATCAATCTGCTTGATCAAGTTTTCGTGAAACGGCGATGCACCGAAACGCTCAACAAGCACCTCTAAAAGGTGTTCTTGACTGTCCGAGACTTTCGTCTTTGCGACAGCAATAGCACTTTGTTCCTTCCAGTATTGTGATTCAACCATGTTCCAACCCTCCAAGGCTTTTTCCCAAACAAGGCGTGTGTCCACTAATTCCCCAAACGTCTTGACAATGTGGGCCATGTCCGACCGTGTCTCACGATTTTCGATTAACATGGCACGGGCTTTCCATAGTTCAATTATAGCAGGGGTGTTACCATTTTGCATCAAGGGAATAAACCCCAGAATGTTCTCCGGTATCGCCCCAGATAAAATCTCCTGCATAACCGTATCGGCATTTAGGGTTTCCATGTTCACTATTCGATATTCCGTGCGATTCAGAAACCCTGCCTGCCCCCATTGAGTTGCTGGCGGGAGGTCTTGAACACCCGTGAGGTTAATTACAATTGCACCAACGTTGTATTGATCGCCACGATTTGCATTCGGGGGGCGGCACTTCCATTGCAAGTTGTTGGTGTAATCTCGCACACGAAACACCATCTTGTCATCTGGACTGGATTGATATTCCGTGTCAGCAAGCCAAGTCGGTTCAACCACATCAAGGCGTTCCAAAATGGCAACCGTATCACTCATCTTGTCGGGATAGCCTAATCGTTCAGGGATACTCGGATCGACCCACCCTTCAAAACGAAAGTTAGCGGGCGATTCCTGCATCAACCATGCAAGGCTCAAATGCGGATTCAGTTTGACCAAGTATCGACTGGCTTGATCGTAAGGGGTCGGTGTTGCCATCGGGTTAGTTTAGAAGGTGTTGGGTTACGGTATTGATTCCGCTCAATGCTCGGAATCCCTGATTCGATTGGCGTTACCAAATTTCCTCAATGGTCGCTGGAAGTTCCATAATAATTGCTTTATTCAAGAATTTCACGAGTGCCTGACCGTGTTGCGGAGATTCCGGAAGACAAGGGGTTGTTTGCCCCAATCGGGCTATGGCGTCGCTCAACGCCCGAACGGTGTTTGCTAATTCCATGATTGTAACTGGGCCATCCGTACCAATCCAACCCTCTTCAAGTTCGGCGCGAAGTAAGGGAACCAAGTCGATATTTCGGTGCTGTGGATTGTTAGGATCAGGTTCATAACGATACACCTCAAACATCACATCCATCAGGTTGTCAAAATAGCCCGACCACATCAAGAACGCATCATCACCACGAAGGAAGCGGTATCCTCGGTCGGCAGTGAATCTTGTTTCCGCAGTAAAGCAATTGTAAATCACATTCACGATCCGATCTCCTCTGTCATTTTCAAAAACTATGAAAAGAGCTTTTCCATATTCACGATTCCCTCAATGATTCTGTCGCATGATTTCAGAAATTCTACTCCCAACTCACCGAGGGGGCGAATCCCCCAAACTCGGCATAGTACCGAGCAGCATCCACAACAATTTCGACTTACGGCAAACATAGCGTTCCGCAGCACCAAAACCGTGTTCTATCTCGAACCCCCAAAACGTCTTTTGCGTGTTGGTTTCTTCGTGTCGGCGTTTTTCTTTCGGGGTGTCTTTGCTTCCTTATTCGGCTTGTCGTCCTCATTCGCGGTTCCCTTTTCGGCGACGAGACGAAAGCCCAAGTGGTTCAAGTCTCCATCGGGTGTGTAGGCGCTGCGGTAAGAGGCCATCCCATAAACTGCGGGTCGGAACCAGCAACCGCCTCGCATGAATACTGACGTGTCGCTTTCTGGGGTCGATGTCCATTCCCAGACGTTGCCGACAAGGTCGTAAATGCCTAGAGGATTCGGGAGAAACAAGCCAACTTCGGAGGTCATGCCGTTGGGGTTGCCAAAGTTTCCCATGTCGGGTGTTGGGTCGTTTGTCGGGTTTGGCGTGAGGTCGGTTTTCGAGGTTGCAAAGTAGAAGTGAAAGGCACTTTGTTCTTGGGTGATTGGCCCGCCACGACAGAGGTATTCCCATTCTGCATCGGTCGGCAGGCGATATTTGTAGCCCTCGGCTTGGCACTTCTGGTTGAGTGTCGGGAGAAACTCTTGGGTAACCCGATCCCAACTGACGCACTCAACGGGGAGGCGTGTTCCTTTGAACTCGCTCGGCTTATCGCCGTCCATCACCGTTGCCCATTCCTCTTGGGTCACAAGGTAAGTCCCTACCCAAAAGCCATGTTCAAGAACAAACTTCTTCTTTCCGGGTTTTCCACCACCCCCACCAAACCACGATTCGCCCGGCGGAACCCACACGAATTCCATGCCAAGACTATTTGCAAACCCTCTCCCTTCGGTCTCTGGATTTTCAGTATTCTGAAGGTCATCTATATTTTTCATCGTCTTGATTATACCTATTCCCAACTAAAATCAATATCCGTTTCGCCGGATCGAGCTACGCCGATAAGCTCCTCTAACACGGTTCGGATATTGGGGCGGTCTCGGATTAAGCCGTTGTTGGGAATGTATTCCCAGACCTCGCCGGAATACGCATGGATGCACAAGGCATAGGCATCCCAAGAGCCGAACGGGACTAATTCCAACGGAGGGCGACCGTTCCATCTTGGGGGTTCGAGCGGTTCGGGAACGTCAAGTTCGCAATCCCAAATCATCTCGTAAAGTTCGATTGCTTCTTTCGGTGTCAGTAATCGATGCCGCCCAAACAATCCACGATTCCCCGATGCGAAATACTCCTGCCCGCCATGCACACACCACAACGCCAGTAAATCGGGATGAATTGGCTGCTTGGTCGCAAACTCAACTTGACGTATCTCCTCCTCGGTCGCAGGTGGAAGGAGAAAGTCTCCGCAATCCAAACCTGCTTCGGCGTATACTCTTACGGCTTCTTCGATGAGTGCTTGCATACCGCCTTCATTCTAATCGAAGCAAGAAAACCTCGCAAGTGTCTCGATTTCTTAACCGGTGCAACCATTTCAAAAACGGTGCCTTTCAGCGTGCGCTCTGTTGCGTTTTTGTCTTTTTGGCCTTCAGTTGCTACAATAAGGGCGAGTTCGGAAATGTATCTTTATTTGGAGAGAAACTAATGCCACTGGTGCCGTTGCGCCTTTTGTTGGATCACGCTGCCGAGAATAATTACGGGTTGGCTGCATTCAACGTCAACAATATGGAACAAATTCAAGCGATCATGGAAGCTGCAAAGGAAATCGATGCTCCTGTGATCGTTCAAGCAAGCCGAGGCGCACGAAGCTACTCGCAAGACAACTATCTTCGCCACCTCATGCTCGCTGCTGCCGAACTTTACCCGCAAATCCCCATCGTGATGCACCAAGATCACGGCAACAGCACCGCCACTTGCAAAAGCGCTATCGAAAATAACTTCACCTCAGTTATGATGGACGGGTCTCTCAAAGAAGATGGCAAATCCCCTGCCGACTACGCCTACAACGTCAAAGTAACGGCCGAAGTCGTGAAGATGGCCCATCCGCAAGGTATTTCGGTCGAAGGTGAATTGGGCTGCCTCGGTTCGCTCGAAAGTGGAATGGGTGAAGCCGAAGACGGTCACGGTGCCGAAGGGGTGTTAGATCACTCGCAGCTGTTGACCGACCCTGCCGAAGCTGAAGACTTCGTGAAGCAAACCGGTGTCGATGCCCTTGCAGTGGCTATCGGAACCTCTCACGGTGCCTACAAGTTCACACGCAAACCCGATGGCAAAGTCCTTGCGATGGAACGAATCATTGAGATTCACAAACGCTTACCCAACTGTCACCTTGTGATGCACGGTTCTTCGAGCGTTCCGCAGGATATCCAAGACCTCATTAACAAATACGGCGGACAGATGAAACAAACGTGGGGTGTGCCGGTCGAAGAAATTCAACTCGGTATCAAACACGGGGTTCGCAAAATCAACGTCGATACCGATAACCGTATGGCCATGACCGCAGCGATTCGCAAAGTCCTTGCCGAAAGCCCCGACAAGTTCGACCCACGCGACTACCTCAAACCCGCACGCGAAGCCATGAAAGCCGTCTGCAAAGATCGCATGATCGCCTTCGGTCAAGCAGGCCAAGCCTCGAAGATCAAACCCGTTACCTGCAAAGAATTCGCCAAATTCTACGGTTGATCTGACCTTTGAAACCTACGAGGAACAGCGAGGGGACACCGTGTGCGGTGTCCCCTCGTTTGTTTCCACGGCGTAACAAGTTTTTTTCAATGACCCAACCTTGAATAAAATCATCCTCTGCTCACACGTCAGGAGAGAGGGTCTATGCGTCAAATTGCTTTGACTATTGCCATTGCGTTTTTGTGTGCGGGTCACGTCCGTGCTACAACTTACGATGTCGAAGTACCCCCCAAAGAAGGGGAGAAATACAAATCGGCGAAGTTCCGAATCTGGATTCCCGATAAGCTCGAACGTGTGCGTGCCTTGATTGTGCGTCAACATGGGTGCGGGCGTAACGGGATCGATCATGCCGACGATCTTCAGTGGCAAACGCTGGCGAAAAAGCACGATTGCGCCCTTGTGAGTTCGCACTTCGTTCAAGATAAAGAGTGCTCCGATTGGTTCGACCCAAAAAATGGTTCACGTCGGGCGTTTGAACATGCCTTGAAGGTAGTGGACGAAAAGACCAAGCAAAACCTCGGCAAATTACCAATGGCCATTTGGGGGCATTCAGGCGGTGCCTTGTGGGCATGCCACATGACCAACGCACAACCCGGAAAGGTCGTTGCGGTGTGGGCCCGTTCCGGTGCGTTGACCGAGTTTACCGAAGAAGCTCTGAAAGTCCCCATCGTGTTCAACTACGGCAAAGGGGAGATGACCGGTCGTTTCGAGAAGGTCCACCAAAATAGCGTCAAGGCTTTTGAAACCTATCGGGCCAAGTTTGCACCGTGGGCCATTGCGATTGACCCGTTAAGCGAACACGATTGCAAAGATAGTCGCTCGCTCGCGATCATCTTTTTCGACGAGATGCTCGCTATCCGATTGAATCCCGATAATGCTAACTTGAAAGCCGTGCCAGAGGCGTCGTGGCGTATCGATGCCAAAACGAAATTTGTCTACGCCCCGACCTCTTCCGAAGGTCAACCGAAAGAAGATTACTTTGCGATTAACGAAGGGTTCGCCAAACAATTCGTCGAGTACACCAAGAATGGAATCGTCAAAACCGAAGCAACACCCCCTGCCCCAACCGAGATCAATTTCAAAGACGGGAAACTCACTTGGAAAGCCGATGCCGACATGTATTCGGGAATCAAATTCTTTCACGTTTATGTAAACGGCAAAAAGGTCAAGTCGGTAGGTAGCCCGAAAGAGAAAGGGAACAAAACCGGCTATTTCCAAATCTGGAACTACGGCGACGAACCCGAACCCCGCCTCCCTTTGATGGAATGCGAACTCAAACTCGAACCCAGCGACGTTATCGAGATCACCAACGAAAACCAAGCCGGAACCGAATCGAAAAAGAGTACGGCCCTGACGATTCCGAAAAGGTAGGAATGGCGTCAAGTTCGAGCTTGGGGCAAGCCCACAAGCTGTGAAAATACGGTCCGTTGGACCTCAGACACAGAACGCGAAACCAAAGGCGAACCGGCGATGTCAATCGCCGGGTTATTAGAATAATCTTCCGGATAAGTAATTAACCCCGCGACTGAACAGTAGTTTCAATAACCGGAATCTCGACTGTAAGTGGTTACAGAGTAGAGGCTTGAGTGGGCCTTCTTATTTTCTCTTCCCGCCACGTTGGGTAAGAGGGGTGGGAAGAAAGGAAAACTACACGCACTCGGCCAACTTTCGTTTTTCCCCAGAAAGGCCACGAGCCGGGAACGTAAGTGACCGGAGTAAACACTATCGCAACCGTTACGCTATCACTCCCCTCACTCACGTTCGGGGCTCGTGGCCTTTACCGGAAAATCCCGTATTTTCTCGGTGTTTTTCAGCGTATCAGTGACCGTTGAAACTACTGTGAAGTCGCCGGTTCGCCAGTGCCTTAGCCCCAACGGGGCGTATTTTCACAGCTTGCGGGCTTGCCCCAAGCCCCAACCATGTTACACACGTCCTCAATTCAAACGGGTATAACACACCTATCGCTCGATCCTTTTTCTTGAGGATATAATGAAGACGCTTGCTTTATCGTTGTGTGTGGCATTGTTCGGGGTTTCGTTTACCTTTGCCGACAAAGAGCCTGTCAAACCCAATCAACTTTCGGTGACCGATCAAGATAGCGGGATGACGGTAACCGTTATCGACGGCGGAACCCTTGAAGCCAAGAGCAAAGATGGCAAGGTGATTTGGAAAGCAATCATCGCCGATGTGAAAAAGCCAGCCGTCAACCAAGCACCCATTCGTCAAATCACTTTGAAAGACGGGGTCGTGAAAGTCGTGTATGGAAAAGCTAACTTTGCGGATGTGGACTTGAAGACAGGAAAAGTGGTTCAGCAAGGCAGCGACTGAGGCTATTCCTCGTCGATTCGCTCTGCGTAGAATGCCGTTTCGCGTTCGGCTAGTTTGCTCGTCCCTGCTAATGCTTTTGCATTTCCGGTGAATAGATACCCCGTGAAGGTTTGTTCCGTTGCGGGGAATTTCACCGTGAATGAGAAGGCATGTTTTGGCGTACCGATTTTCCCTTTGATGTCGTAGGATGCTCCGTCCTTATCGGAAGTAAATGTCCCGCTAATCTCACCCGATTCATTCACCTGAAGTTTCACGATCCCCGAACGACGGCCATCGTCTTGGAGTTTGTACGACCCGATAAAGTAACGGGGTTCAAACGTCTCACCGACTACCAGCTTCGGTGCCTTCTTGGGTACAACACCCGCAATCGGTTTGCTCAGAATGTAGAGCTTCGCTTTACCCAACGGCTTCAGGATGAAACCTTCCTTCGTTTGCTCAATGGCAATATCGCCCCCTAACTTCTCGGGGACAACCTGACCAATATCCAATTGCAATCGCACATTCGGGAAAAGGAAGACGTTCTTCCCTTCGGCTCGGCGTGTCGTTTCAGTCCCTTCCTTGAAGGTCGCATATTGATCGATCAACAACATCGGCACGGTTGTCTCTTTGTCAATCTTGTGGCGTGCGGATTGGACGAGCAACTTGCAGTAACGGGCATCGTTCGTGTAAACGACGAGGAACGTACCTTGCGAATCGCTCAACACGCCAGAGGCATCAGCAATCGCTTCGGAGTCGATCTCCTTTAACTCCTTGAGGGTGTTATCGGAGGCTGCTTTTGCCAGCACGGGTAACGTGTAATAGTCAAACTGCCCTGCCAACAAAAACGAAGGCGTAGCCAACGCCAACAAAAGGCCAAAAATCGTTCTCATATGTCTCTCCTCGGGATTGGGGAAGTCTACAAAGTGTCAGATGAGCCAACAACCTACCAAGTTCCAAAAACCTCTTGGATGGGTAAACGATTCAGTGGCATTCGTGTCCGCTTCTTGTTATACTAATGTCACTATGCGACCTTTGGCACTTACTCTTGTCGTCGGGTTTATCGTTCTGGCGTCTTGGGCGGATGAACCACCCAAGCCGACCAAGACCCGTGCCCAAGTTGTCAAAGAGTTTGAAGAAGCTATCAAGGACCTTGACATCATCGACCCGAAATACGATGAGGCTTTGCGAAAATTTGAAGCCGATATCCAAGCCCTACGATTACTCGACCCTCTACCGATGAAAGGGAAGATCAAGGTCAAAGAGAAAGTCGCTGCGGTGAGCATTGCCGATCTGGGGTTGGTCTCGAACGAGATTAAAAAGCGAACCTCGACCGTTACCGAGAAGTCCTTTTCGATCTCTCTTACGGGTGCCGATAACCTTGTAACGGTTTCAGGAACGATCAACGGCGACAAGTTCGAGGTTGTCCGAATCTCAGCACGGAAACAAAAGGTAACGGCAACCGGAACAAAATTAGAAGATTTGCCGAAGGATTACCAAGCGATTGTCACTAAGATGATGGACGCCCTAAAATAAACTTCTCCTAACTGGTGGTGTGCATATGTCACGATTGATTCCCGTTTTACTCTTATGCGGTTCGTTCTCGTTTGGGGCCGACACGCCTAAAGTTCCAGAGTCGAAACCGGCCGACATCAAGAAAGAAGATGCCAAGCCGGCAAAAACCCGTGAACAGATCGTCAAAGACTTCGAGGACAAAATACGCGAACTCGACATTACCGACCCCAAGTACGATGAAGCCGTTAAAGAATACGAACTCGCCCTCAAAGAACTCAAGGACAAAGAACCCAAACCCCCTGTCGGTGGTAACGGCGGATTCCCCGTTCAAGGACGTATCCAAATCGGTGGTGGCGGTCGCGTTGTGATTGGCGGGTTAGGGGCTATTGGTGGCGTTCCCGGTTTCAATCGTATGAGCGTCTCAACGTCGGGGGATCGTTTCTCCATCCGCTTGGGGAGCGAAAAGGCCGACATCTCCGTAACGGGTGACCGCACCGCAGACGGCCCCGTCGTGAAAGAAATCGTCCTGCGACAAGGCGACAAAGACCCCATCAAAGCCACAAAAGTCGAAGAGCTTCCCGAAGAATTTCGGGCGCCCGTTCAACAAGTCATCAAAGGTATTCGCTAATTTTGTCTTCTTCCGCCAGCATGTCACCTGATACCTGTCGTGCCATTATTTTCGTTGCCCACGCTTGGCCTGCCCATACCCTCGGGGCTTACGGGTGCGAATGGATATCAACTCCGGCCTTCGATCAATTCGCCTCTCAATCGATGCTTCTGGAACGGGCCTACACAACCGATCCTTCCCCGACCACGTTCCGGCAATTTCAGATAAAGCTCTTTGAAACCCTTCGCAATCAGGGGATTCAAGTTATCCCGTTGTTTGACGTTCGTAAAAATGAACCTGACGAGAAAGGTCACCAAAGCCTTGAGGAAGCTCTTCTCGAAGCCGAGAAACACCCCAAGAGTTTGGTCTGGGGCGAGACCGATCAACTGGCCCCTTCTTGGAAAGTAAACCGGAAAATCTTCGATCAATACGCTGAAGATTGTGGCGGACTCACCGAAGGAAGCGAGCAGATCGAAGAGCTTGCGCCTGTCACCAAACCGAGTTACGGTTCCCCTCTGAGCGAACCCGAACGCCACCAACTGCGATGTACGTTGGCAGCGATGGTCACGGCATGGGATAACGAATTTGGCGGCGCAATGGGCCTGTTACAAGAACGGGGTTGGGATAAAAATGCCCTTTGCATTGTTTGCGGAGCGAACGGGCAAGACCTCGGTGAACAGGGTCAGGTAAACCTGCTTACTTTGCATGAACAAGGTGTCCATGTCCCGTTTTTTTTCCGCAGTCCCGAAATGCAAGAGGGTGAAGGTCGCAGAGTTTCTGGGATGTGGAGTTTGGACGTACTCGCAACCTTGTTACAACATTCTTTCTCGCAAGCAATCGGGGAGAAAGAGAATTGGGCATCATGGTTAGAATCCCAGAAAAAACCGGCGATTTTGTGTCAAGATGGTCACAATTCGGCGTTACGGATTGAGGAGTGGGTACTATTCGAGGAAAACGGGGAAAAGCAGTTGTTCAAAAAGCCCGATGACTATTGGGAAATGAGCAACGTCCTTGCCCGATTGGTCGATTGGTCCGAAGAATTAACGAATTACCGCACAAGGTTCGTAGAATGCTTGGAACAAGGACTCGGTAACTCGCCCACCCCACCAAACTTCGAGGACTGGCTAACACGCCAAGAAGACAAAGAAGAATTAGCCACAGATAAACACGGATAAACACAGATAAAACCAAAGACAGATAAAGGCAAAAGCAGGATAAAGAACCAAAAGGCAAAGAAATTTCTTCTGTCTGATCCTACTCCTCATCTGTGTCTATCCGTGTTTATCTGTGGCTAATTCTTCTGCTTCCACCGGAAAACCTTGCCCAAAATGCCTAAAATTACAGAATAAACGCACGGGTTTTGTAGTCCAAAACTTAGGCAAGTTGTATCAACTTGTTAAAGGTTGAGGAAAAAAGGAGTTTTTTGCTTGATCTGAGGCCGTCTTTGGTGTTCGATAGTAGATTGAGATTCGTCTCATTCGCTATTCTGAGCCATCTTTTTAAGGAAGTTGAAAAGATTTTCGGCCTACACCGCCCTTGCGAATTATGCTGTTGAAGAGACCTAATCCTGAACGACCCGATGACCGAGAATCGTTTGTACTTCTTCCCGATGAGACAACAATGAGCGAGCAAGGACACGCCAATAACGCACTTGCTCCCGAGGATCTTCTTGAGAAAATCCTTGCGACACCCGGATTCACGCTCACGCCGTATCTGGCTGTTCGCACCCCTTCGCAATGGCCTGCGGACCTCACCGCCCACCAAGTCGATATACTCAATCGAGCAAGTAACACCCCCGACCTCTTCCTGATCGATGGGGTGACCGGAACAGGCAAAACCCGTTTAGCTCTCGAACTGACCCAACAGCAAACCGCTCAAGGTCGCCGAGTTCTGATCGTCTCGCCCAATCCCGATGCCATACTCGAACACCTTCCCCACGCCATCCGAGGGGTTGCCCGAGGCGAGCAACTTTCGCCGGTTGCAGAAGGGCGTACTTGGAACGGGTTACTCAAACAGGCGAAGGCGAACTTACTTAGCCAAGCCCAAACTCAACTCGACAACGCCAAGCAGAAACATAGATCGATCTCGCAACAGTTAGAAAAACTGCAACGGGTCGAAACTCTCAGCAACGAGATTGAGAAAGCCGAGAAACAACTACGCGACCTGCACGAACAACAATCGCAACTCGATTCGACCATTCAAACTCGACTCACGACCCTTCTCGAAGAAAAATACCCCGACCTTCAACAACAGATCGTCAGCGAACAAAATGCCGTCGTCTCGGCACGGCAAAAGGTCAGCGAAGGGGCTAACCAACTCGCATCGACCCTCAGCGAAGTGACAGCATGTAGGGCCAAAGCCACCTCGAAAAAATCGGGTTGGCTCTTCTTCTGGAAGACCAAGGCCGATCCGGAAGCGGAGACCCGTCTGTACGAACTCGAAAAGAAATTAACCGAGGCCGAAAAGACCAATCTGCAAGCCGATAACGATCTCAAGGAAGCTGAAAAACGTCTCGCCACGTTGCAAAGCGACCTCGAAGCGAAACGGGCTAATCTTCTCGCCGAAGAACAATCCCAGACCGGCCAACAACTGCAAAGCCAGATTCAAGCCCTTGAATCGCAATTGAAGCAGAAACGGGACGAGCTTTCGACAATCAAGCAATCGTCTGCCGAAGGGGTTTCCGAAACCGCCCTCCGCGAGCAAGTTTCGCAATTGGCGGTCGAACTCAAACACGCCGAAGATGAATTCACCAAGACCCAAAACTCGGCATCGAATCTCACACGCGATCAACTTCCCTCCCCACAAGTGATTGTTGCTCCACCCGTTGCCGTGCTGACCGACCCTGCGATTACTTCGCAGCATTTCGATTGGCTTATTATCGACGATGCTCACCGTATCGGGCATGGCCAAGCAATGGCTTGCGGGCGTAAGGCGTCGCGTCACTTTATTTTGGGTGATTCGCACGCCCCCGGAGCCAACGAATTTTTCTCCCCGCTTGCCCATAAACTCCATCGCAAGGTCTGGATCACCGAGGGCTATCGCCGGATTTGCCGACGTATCGAGCTTGCCCCTTCAGATCGACCCAAGCTCGAATGCGAACCCCTTGCAGACACCCCCGAAGTCGAACTCCGATTACACACCCCGACCGATGGCGACCCTGCCGTTGCCGAAATCGCCTTCCCCGCATCGTGGCCGGAAGCTCGTTGCCGCGAACTCCTTGCACGCGAACTCAGCGAGGTGACCGCAACCCCTCAAGGCGTCGGCGATTGGTCCGAAACCGAGGCCGAAATTGCCTTGAGCTTCAACACCGTTGAAACCACAACCATTTCGATTTTGCATAACGATAACGTGCTAGAACGTGCCGTTCCCGGAAGCCTGACCTTTAGCTTCCCGAAGGAACATGACTGGACACGCGAAAAAGTCGAAGGTTGGATTGTCGAGAATCTCTATCGTGGAAATAGCGGACGTTACGCCCACCTGACACAGGCCCAACGTGCTTGCCCTGGTTTGGCCCGATGGTTGAACAAGAATTTGGGGATGCACTATCTGGTCGATTCGACTCCAGACGAAGAACCGCACGTCGAGTTACTCGCAGTTCCTGACCCCACACGACAAGGACGCGACGAGCGAACGAGGCGAGCAATGGGCGCAGGTTTCGAGATGGACCTTGCTGATACCCGTTCGCGTGACCATCGCCCGAATATCCCAAACCTGCCTAACACGGGTTTAATTAACCTTCGCGAAGCGGAAGCAATCGTTCGACTTTTAGAAACCGTTACTCAACCCTGTGTCATCACCGGTCTCTCGTCGGCTCAAGTGGTTGTGTTGAAGCATCTGGTTCAGCAAGCCAATTTTGGCGAACGTGTCCGCGTGTTGACACCCGAAGAGGTTCTGCAAACCGAACCGCACACCCTGATCGTTAGCCTTGTTCGGTCGCATTCTAACCGTGCAGTGAGCTTCAACGAACCTCCGCAAACACTGAAAGCGATGATGCTTCGTCCCCGTCATCGTTTGATCTTCGTTGGCGATGTCGGCGGACTAGAACGTCGTGTGCAATGGCGTCGAACGGTCGAACCAAGTCAACATCCCCAAGAAGCCGAACTCGAACACCAGCTTGCAGGCGTTATTCTCAATAGCTCACGACTTAGCCTCGAAAACAACGAGCAAAAGTTAGCCCTCGCTTCAGGGTGACACTAATTTGGGTAATCTGTTCCGGTTGCGCAGATTGGTCGATCTTTCCTTTTTTTCGTCGAGTTGATCTTCTGGATAAGATGCGGTCTCGTTTGGTTCCAGACACGATAATCTCATTATGGAATCCGAAACCACTAAACCCGAGGAACAACCCGTGCGAAAGTTCTCTTTCCTTGCCTTCTTGCTTGTTGTGGGTTGTCAATCGACCAAAGGCCCTGCCGAAAATCGTCGTACTGGAATTAAACCCGACCCGATGACCCAATCGCTTGAAGAGCAAGAAAAATACGGGCGTGGGCGTTACCCGCTTATCGTCGAAGATCGAAAAGTTGCTCCCCCAACCCTCAGCGATCAGTACGGCCCCACCGGTCGATAACCAAATTTAGATTCAACCCGCCGAATCGGTATACACTATATGGGTATCCCCTTCCCGTTTCGGAGACGCACCGATGTCCCTTTCCTATATCCGTTTTGTTGTACTCGTTATTCTGGCTCTCTTTGGATTATTGTTATCGCAAGGAGAATCTTCCGCCGGTCCCGAGGAGGAAGCTGCTAAACTGTTAGCGAAGTACGGCGGGGTCGCCTCACAAAATCAGGTGCCGACCTTTGCTTTTAAGGGAACCGTGCGTGATAAATTCATGGTTCGACAAGGAAACGTGAAAGATGGCCCCGTGCTGAGTGTCTCTTTTTCGGGTGCAAAACTCGATGCGAAAGACGTGAAAGACGTGGTCAAAATTCTCAACAACTTCCCGAAACTACAGGCACTTGCTTTCGAGAATACAGGTCTCACCGACGAATCATTCAAACACTTTGCCGAAATTAAGACCTTGCAAACGATAAGCCTCGGCGCAGGGCGATTAACAGGGGCTGGCTTTAGCCACTTTGCCGACCATCCGAAACTCACTTCGGTGACAATTACGAATACCGTACTCACCCCCGAAGGGCTTAAAGGTCTCGGCAAACTCAAGTCGTTGAAGACACTCGACTTATCGCGGTCTCGCATTGCCGACGCCGATTTGAAGGGGATTTCGTCCCTCAAAGATGTGAGTAGTTTGACGCTTTCGGAAACGGCCGTAAGTGATGCTGGTATTCAAAACATCGCCGGAATGAAGGGGCTTTCATACCTGAGCCTTGATATGACACGGGTTACCGGAACGGGTTTGAAAGCGTTCGCAGATGGTTCGCTGAGTTCACTGAGTTTATCGCGATGTCCCCTGACCGATGCAGGGCTTGCGGGCGTCGGGGCATGCAAGTCGCTGCATTCGTTGATACTTGCTCAAACCCGAGTTGGTAATGCTGGGATGAAACACCTTGCGGGATTGACCGATCTCACTTACCTCGACCTATCAGGAACACCCGTTGGTGATGCAGGTTTGAAAGAGCTTACCGACCTAACCAAAATGGCAACCCTAGACCTCGGGCGAACTCAAACAACCGATGCCGGTGTTGCTCACCTTGCGAAGATGAACAAACTCGGTTCGTTGAACCTCGAAGCGACGAAAATCACGGCAAAAGCTGGGAAAGACATCGGCAAGTTTACTAATCTTTATAATCTGACGCTCGACAAAACGACGTTTGGCGATGCCGGTTTCAAAGAGCTTGACGGCTTAAAGCGGATGGGGAATTTTTCGGCTGAGGATACCCCTTTGACCGACGCCACTGCGAAAGTGATTAAGGATTGGACCTCGTTAAGAACGGTAAACCTAAGTGGTACCCAAGTGGGTGACGCCACTGCCCAAGAGATTGCCAAAATTAAAGGAGTCTCGTCTATCTCGTTAGCCAAAACGCAAGTTTCTGGGAAGAGCGCCGATGCCATCAACAAGATTGAAGATTTATACTATCTGGATGTGACTTCCTCGAAAATGGATCTCAACTCGATAAAGAATATCCAACGCACACACACCTACGCCATTGTGTTACCTGTGTTGCCATAAATCACCATCAAGCCTATTCGGTTATGCTAAAATTATTTTACACTGACCAGTTTATTCTTCCATTACCAGAAGGTCACACATTCCCGATGTCGAAGTATCGACTACTTCGGGAGCGGGTTGATCAATCCGGTTTAATTCTCCCCGATCAATTAGTGTTACCCCATTCTGCAACCGATGACGAACTTTCTCGAGCTCACGATCTCGATTATATTCATGCGATGACCAACGGCACAATACCCGAAAACGATATGAAGCGGATCGGCTTTCCGTGGTCGCCCGAACTGGTAGAACGCTCGCGTCGGTCGAGTGGGGCAACGCTGGAAGCCTGCCGAAGTGCGTTAGATTCTGGTTACGGAATCAACCTTGCAGGCGGGACACACCACGCCTTTCGGGATCACGGCGAAGGATATTGTTTATTCAACGATGCTGTCGTTGGGTTACGACAAATGCAGCGAGAAGCCCGTATCAAAAACGCTGCGGTGATTGACCTCGACGTTCATCAAGGAAACGGCACGGCTGCGATCTGTCGCATGGACCCAACTATCTATACTTTTTCAATGCACGGTGCCAAGAACTACCCCCTTCGCAAGGAAACCAGCGACCTTGATATTGAACTGGAAGACGGCACGGGTGATACCGAATATCTCGATAAGCTCCAGCAACATTTACCGAAAGTATTAGAACAAAGCCGAGCCGAATTGATTGTCTATTTGGCAGGGGCCGACCCGTTTGAGGGGGACCGACTTGGCCGAATAAAACTCACCAAAAAGGGCTTACACGAACGCGACAAGGTTGTATTCACCTCTTGCAAAGAAAGGGGAATTCCCGTTGTGATTGTGATGGCAGGGGGATACTCGCATAACGTGATAGATACCGTCGATATTCACTGGCAAACGATACGCTATGTATTAGAAAATGCGTGACGGTTATTTCTTTCCGGTGTGCCATTCCTTGTGGACGATAGTTGCTGCTTCTTTTCGTAATTGAGTGACTGATGCCTTCTCGGAGATATTAACGCGATTGGTGAGAATGACAATAATTGTTTGCGTCGGGGGATCGATCCAGATCGAAGTGCCAGTAAAACCTGTATGTCCGTAACCATCGGGTGCAGGAAAGGTTCCTCGCGGACTAGAAAAGGCCGTATTCACATCCCACCCGCGAGAGCGTAAACCACCCCCCGGTACCTTCACTGGTGCTGTAAATAACTCAACACTTTTGGCTGAAAGAACCTCTTTGCCGTCGGATTTTCCACCTTGTAAAAGCATGGTTGCAAAGTGCAATAAATCGTCGGCAGTGCTAAATAACCCAGCATGACCTGCCACCCCGCCAAGCTCAGAGGCACGGGGATCGTGAACGGTTCCTTGCAAGAGGGTATCGCCTTTTTTTGCGGTGGGGGCCGTCCGTTTTTTCTTTTCAAGGTCTTTGCCGATATTGAAACCGGTATCGTTCATCTTCAAAGGCTTAAAGATATTTTCCGTTGCAAATTCATCAAGCGATTTTTTGCTAATCCGTTCTACCAAATGGCCTAACACAATATAGCCAACGTCGCTATAAGTGGTCTTCGTTCCCGGTTCGGCTTGAAGGGTAAGGTTGGCAATTTTCTCGAAGGCAGTAGCTTTCCCTTTCTGATAATCGGCAAGAGCGTTATCTGCAATTAACCCCGACGTGTGCAACAATAATTGTTCGATAGTGATTTTCTCTTTATCACTCCCTTTGAATTCTGGCCAATGTTGATTCACGGTATCGGTCAGTTTCAATTTACCTTGATCGATGAGAATAAAAATCGAAGTTGCGGTAGCAATCGGTTTTGTCAGCGAGGCAAGGTCGTAGATGGTCGTTCGCTCTACGGGAGGAGAATCTTTCTCGGTCGAAAAATGCCCTTCGTAGCCAAAGAAAAAACGCCCCTTATTACTCTTCGCAATCAGCACGGCTCCGGGGGTATCCTTTCGGGTAACAGCAGCTTGAACGGCTTGGCGTAACTCGGCGTTGCCGGGCGGTTCCTCCGCAAAAAGATTCGTTTCAAAAAAGAACACCACAGAGAGCAGGAGTAAATATCGGCTCATCGGTCACACCCAAAAAGAGAGGAATCGTGGGTATTTTATTCAAACATGCAAGGGTTAAAAGCAGACTTGCACGAAACCTGAAGTATCGGTATCCCCCTTTTATGACACCGATACTCTTTCTCTCTTTGGCGATTGTCTGTGGGGAAGCTCCGCAAGTTGGGCTAACCGCCGACAAAGATATTGTGAACTTAGGCGAAATAGGTGATCCTCGCGGGACCGGTCACACCTTCGTCTTAACGAATAAATCGGGGGGCGATCTTCGGATAACCGAAGTAATTCCGCCATGTGGTTGCACCAAACCCAAACTCACCAAGAATGATCTCGCCCCCGGCGAGAAAAGCGAACTTCAAATTGCGGTTAGCCCTCTGACCCAACCGGATGGCAATAGTTCGTGGAAAATTATTGTTAAATATAGCGATGGCAAAGAAAACTACGAATTACCCGTAACCCTGCAAGCTAAAATCAAAAAAGAAATTCTGGTCGAACCTGCAACCTTAATTATGGTCGGGTCGCAGTCGCTTTCGGGCAAAATTCGTGTGATTGACCGACGTAAAACACCCCTCAAGGTCACCGGTGCTTCGTCGGGTATTCCAGAATCGGAATATCAAGTCGAAGAATCGACCAATACGATTGAAATTAACGTGAGTGAGAAATGCCCCTTAAAATCCTATACCGATGAATTGGTTATTAAAACCAACGACCCCACCTACCCCGAATTACGGGTTCCGATCAAGGTTGTCCGTCGGAAAGAAAGCACGACTGAGGCTTTTCCCGACCAACCGGAATTGAAATTTACCGGCACTGATATGGAAGCAACGGTTGTTGTGAGAGTGCGAGGATTGAACCCCGTAAAAATCTCGGAGGTTTTGCCGAATCAACGGTTTTTACAATGCAAATTCGCTAACACCGAAAGGGGCCAAGCCACCCTACGGATTACCGTGAATCGCAAAGATATTCAAGAATCGGGTTCGGGTGAAATTATCGTAAAATTTACGGACGAAAAAGAACCTGCGTTAATCGTCCCCGTGTCGTGGCAAAAACCCGAATAGTTTGTGCAAAAGATCGAAGATAGGTAGCAGCGGTAACGCACGTTCATTCTCAAGGGGGCGCACGGGAAAGGCTCCCACACCCGATTGCTTATCGCCTGATTGAAATAACCTCGGCGATAATTCAACATTTTCAGAAGCCGGAAAAATCACATAAGCCCCGACACTCTGATGAATAGCATCACGGTAGGTGTGCATCTTGTGCAGGTCTTCGCGAAGAAATTCTCCGGATTCCGATTGCCGATATTTGGCATCAAAATGGACGTGTCGAACAGGGATTTTCTCGGACCAAATGCTAATTGTAAAATCGGGTCGGAGTGTCGTTGACCACGAACCCGAAAGGGATTCACCTGAGAAAGTTCGGTTGTACGCCAGTTGAACCTGATACTGTGGCGAGTGCCAAGTATACTTTGCCCCTCGTTGAAACGGGTTCTGCGATTGTGTTTGTGGTGTTCCCAAATACTGCGTGAAACCCCTTAAAAAACCGACCATCAACCACATTTCAAATAACAGCTCGTTACTTCGTTTCTCGATCTCGCCGTAGGGGTTACCCGTAAAAATCAAATTCGTATTTTGCAACTGGTGCCAAAAGTTCCACAATTCTCGGTAGCCCGCCCGTTGCTGTAAAACCAGACTTGAAGAGGTCAAATTTTCGGCAGGTTCGATCCCATGCAAGATCGGCGAAGAGAGAATATGTTGCAATTCAGATCGCATTTTCTTGCAATCGTCGAATGCAACTTGCTCTGCTATTTCAATATATTTCAATAACTCACGAAGGATTCTCACGACAATCCGATTTTCGGGAACGTCGAAGGTCTGGCTTGGCATCTGTACAGAAACAACTTCGGGAAGTAATTTGATAACACCCGAAAGGGGATGTGTCGAGGGTATTTCACGCCACGACGTTGGGCTACCAAACCAACGATTACCCCCGTATCCGAACGGGCGAAACTGCATTTCTTGGGCAAGATTATTTGCGTAAGGTGTATGCAAAATCTGCTCAAAACAGGTCCTCATTTCACCCTTCTGAAACCAGCAACGCAATAACGAGAAAGCAATGATAGGCAGTGAATTTTGGGAATATTCGTAACGGGTGGGAACAGAAAACCATGATTTCAGATCGACGACCGATTCCGTAGAAAAGGTTGCTAAATCGCGTAGCATCCAGCGTTGTTGGTCTTGGGTTAATTTGCGAGGTCGCACATGCCAACACCACGATATCTGTCTTTGGGTTGCACCTTTTTGCAAAATTAACAGAGGTCGGAAATACCCGCTTTCGTTCAAGGTCTCAATTGTTCCAAAACGAGAATCTAACTTGGACGGTTTCAGCAGGGAGGCATTTTTCCAAGTTGCGGTCACCCCTAATTCCAGATTCAACCGGTAACTATAACGGGCATCCTCAACGAGTGTGATTTGATTATCCCCTTCAACCAAAATCTCACTATCGGGGGTTTCGCCCGTCATTTCAAGAAAACCAAAGTTTGCAAGAGGTAGGGAAATAATCAATACAGTTACTCCCAGAAGCTGGCATAGCCGTCGCGGAGTTTCGTTTGCATTCGTTGGACCTTTTGCAAACTCAGCACAAATTGCGATTGCTCACACCAATTTGCCAAACGGGTTAGGACAGCTTCTGTGCGTGTGCGTCCCCCTTCGATACGGGGAAGTATCTTCTGGAGAATTTGAATATCGAAAGCCGATTCAACACTCGATTCGGTTGCAATCTCCCGAAAATAGCCGCAGAATCTGCGAATCTCGAACATGACACGATACCCCAACGAATAACCGTTCTCATCCAAAATCGCAAATAATTCACTCAGGTATTTTTCAATCGCACCCCGCCACGTTTCGGGTAGTACGGGTTCGTTCTGGGTGGCATAGACAAGCCCAGTACTCCGTTGTGTAACGGGTGTGCTGGTGCTATTGGGGTTCGTTTGAAGAGAAAGAGCTTGGCGAAGGTCGTCCCAAGTTGTGGTTAATTCCAGAATTTGGGCACGATCTAACACTTTAGGCGAGAGGGGATGCGTTGTATGATCGAAATTCACGGTGCCGATAATAAATATATTTTTCGATAGCGAGATTTTACGAGGGGCTTCTTGCCGGGCAGGACCAGAATATAACACGATTTCCCCTCCTCGTTCCATTGAGGATAGGAAATCGGCAAAGTATCGCTCGACGTGGGATAAATTCATCTCATCCAATATCAAGAAAAAGGGCTTCGTTTGATTTGCGGTTTCGGTGGCCGTATCAGAAAATCAATCGTCGGAGTGCTTTCATATCGATGCGGTTGCAACGGGTCGGGATAACCTAAGAGCGGAACCCGATTTTGCCAATCGGCCCCCACGGCTTGTACTAAAATTTGTTCGTTCGGCTTGTCGCAAATGGCATTCGCAAAACCCTCTGCCAATCTGGTTTTACCCGTTCCGCTCGGCCCTGCCAACACCACAAAATGATGACTCAATAACGAAGCTGCATAGCGTTGCACGGTTGTGAGAGGATAGAAAAATCCCCGTTGTTGCAACGCCACTTGAATGGCCGTGATTAACGGAGCCAGCCCAAGCGTATCGGGTTTACCTTGTAATGGTGAAGGTGCAGACATGAGGATTATTGTATTATGTTGCCCGAACTCGTCTGTTCCAGTCGAGTT